>Ga0164294_10000139_pt1 | contig 66669 bp, 69 predicted proteins | sample GEODES005metaG_FD_111479 | JGI IMG/M metagenome (GOLD analysis project Ga0164294, IMG submission 111479) | Oligotrophic lake water microbial communities from Sparkling Lake, Wisconsin, USA - GEODES005 metaG | ecosystem: Environmental > Aquatic > Freshwater > Lake | place: USA: Sparkling Lake... | reverse complement strand
GCATCAATCTGCTTTTGAATATCGTGATGGCAACATGGCGCAATCAGCAAAAGTTTTGAACCACCATTTACTGCCCATGCAATTGCATCATCTGTTGCTGTGTCGCAGGCATGCAAGGCAATAGCAATATCTGCCGTTTCTGCAGTTGTCTTTGAAATCTCTTCAGCCTTAAATGTAATTGTCTGAGTGATCCCTAGTTTGTCTGCAATCGAATTATTGCGATCTCTAGACTCAGGTCGAACGTCAATTCCTGTTACAACTACTGGAATTCCAGAGCTCATTAAGAATTGATGTGCCGCAAAAGTTAAGTAAGCATGACCACATCCAAGATCTGTGATGCGTAAGGGATTAGCCGGTGTTGGTTTGTGAATCTGTCCAGCTTCTATTGCTGTATTGAGTGCTGGCGATAACAAGCGCAAAAACTCTTCTACCTGCTTGTACTTATCTTGACGTGAAGGCTTGATAACACCCTTTGCATCGGCGATTCCAACTTCTCGCAAGAATGGGTCATTTGAATCTAGCAATCTGTCTTTCTTTTTATCGTGAGCCAGTTTTTGTTCAGATTGACGCTTTTCGGTGTGCACCTGGGCATCCCCGCTCTTCGTAACTCTTATGGAATATGCCTCGTGGGTGCTCTCGACCATCACATTTGCGTAACCGCTTTTTAGGAGCTGATCCACTTCAAGGGCCGACGGCAAAAGATTCTTGGTGGTAGTTGCACGACCATCATTTTGCATTAACTGCAGGTGTAAAACTTCCTTTATTTCAACAAGACGAATATCGATACGTTCAAAATCAACGCTCATGTTTCTGCGTCTACCCGACAAAACGGCACGAACAAAGGTTGATGTTTCTAGAATTTTCGAGGCAGCCTCTGTGAAAGCCTCTTCAAGGGTTATTGGCATCTAATTAGCGAGGTGAAATAACCGCTGTACCCTTTTCATGATCCAGGATAGTTAATGTGTGGTTGGGCAAACTCTTGGCAAAGTCTTCGGCCAGCTTGCGTTCTCCGTCACGCTTCACATCATCAATAATCACAATCGCTTTTGCTGACAACTTATCTTTAAATTCTTTTAGTGCGGGATATCGAGCCTCTGGATTCTTTGATCCTGGCGGGCCATCCACAATCAGCAAATCGATCTTCTTTAAATCTTTAATCGCTGCAACGTCATACCATTCTGAACCATTTGCATATGGGCGTAATGGCGCAATCCGAATTTCCGCTCCTCGTACTTTATGTTCTTTCAGAAGGTCACGAGTCTTCCCACCATATTCCTCAGAGTTATCGAGACTGATCACTTTTCGGGCACCAGACTTTGCACAGACCAAGGTTGAAACTCCAGATCCCAGTTCTACAACTAGTGATGGCTTACTTCTCTTCACTGTTTCTGAAATCAGAAGCAAAAGATCTGGCGATGCCGCCCAACTGCGAGTTGCTGGAATTGACGACTTGAAGTCAAGCAGCTTGCTTAACTGAATGAAGGCTTCAGTTTGCTGATAAGCAATCATTGACATCTTCTTATTCTCAAGTGCGGACTTGTTAATCTCTCTTGAAATCTGTTCTGTCTTTTTTGAAACTTTTCCATGGAGGGCTCTTAAAGATCGAACGCAATACAGGATTCCAAGCAAGATTAAGAAAAGTAAGACTGAATAAAGGATTTCCATGCTTAAAGTGTAACGGCATGAATAAACGTTATAAAAGAGAAACATACGAGGGTGAGTTACATCCTTTTTACATTGTCTAGACAATGCTCAATCCGTAGCCTTTCACCATGAAATCCTCGCCGTGGTGGAAGCAAGCGACCATCTATCAGATCTATCCACGGTCCTTTTTTGATAGCAATGGCGATGGAGAGGGTGATCTGCCAGGAATCACCTCCAAGCTTGAATATGTCAAAGAGCTTGGCGTTGATGCGATCTGGCTCAGTCCTTTTTATACATCCCCCAACAAGGATGGCGGGTATGACGTTGCTGATCCTCGCGATGTCGATCCGCGTTTTGGAAACTTGGATGATGCAAAAAAGTTGATTCAAGTCGCACACTCTTTGGGCTTAAAAGTAATTGTCGATGTTGTTCCTAACCATTTTTCTGATCAACACATTTGGTTCCAGCAAGCCCTCAAGGCCGAAAGAGGTTCTGCTGAGCGAGCTCGCTTTCATTTTTATGATGCTAACGAAGATGGAACTCCACCCAACAACTGGATCTCACTTTTTGGCGGGCCTTCATGGACACAGGTAGCAGATGGTCAGTACTACCTGCATCTCTTTGATTCATCTCAACCTGATCTCAATTGGGAAAACCCAGAAGTAGCTAGTGATTACGAAGTTACATTGCGCTTTTGGTTAGACCTAGGTGTTGATGGTTTTCGCATTGATGTTGCACATGGCTTAGTAAAAGAAAACTTACTTACCAACCATCCTGATCCTCAGGGAATAAGTGATGCACTGCGCCTAGATGTTTCTATGGATCCCGAGATTCGATACGCGTTACTTCCAACAGTTCCCTACTTTGATCGACAAGGTGTTCACGAGATTTATCGCAAATGGCGAAAACTCTTTGACTCTTATAAAGATCGCGACATCATGGCAGTTGCTGAAGCTTGGGTGCATCCCCCAATAAATTCAACACGCTATGTTCGAAGTGATGAACTGCACCAAGTCTTTAACTTTGATCTATTGGATGCGCCATTCAAATCAGATTTCCTTTTTGAAGTTGTAAATCGTTCAATTGAACTAATGGATTCAGTTGGCGCACTTCCTACGTGGGCACTTAGCAATCATGATTCCCCTCGAGTCGCATCGCGTATTGGCGAAGTCCAGGCGCGCGCACTTGCGCTATTCGTTTTAGCGTTGCCTGGCTCATGTTATGTATTTGCTGGTCAAGAATTGGGGCTGCCCGATGGTGAGATTCCTGATTCTTCAAGGCAAGATCCGATTTACATTAGGACCAAGGGCGCACAAAAGGGCCGCGATGGTGCGCGCGTGCCACTTCCTTGGAATGGTGAAACTGCTCCATTTGGCTTTACAACTGGAAAACCTTGGTTGCCGCTGACTGACAAGTGGAAAGAGCTAACTGTTGAAAAGCAAAGTGTGGATCCAAAGAGCACGTTAAATCTTTTTCGCACCGCCTTAAAGCTACGTGCAGATCATCTGATAGATCAAGGTTCAATCACCTGGCTCGAATCTCCTGAACATGGGTCTAAGAGCGATTCATTATTGGCGCTTCGCCGTGGCAATGTCTCTATCTACATGAATTTGTCTGATTCTGCTGCTGAGGTGGAAATCACTGGAAAGTTGCTCATTATGAGCGCGGGAATAGTTGATAGTCGCGATGGAAAAGTGAAGATCCCCCCTGTTTCAACTATCTGGGTGCATCACTAACTGACAGAATACCGCCATGGAATCAACGAGCACATGGCTGCTAACTCTTGGAATTCTTGCACTCGTAATTGTCGTTGATTTAGCGGTTGCAATTATCCGCCGTAATAAAGAAACAACAATGACAGAGGCTGGAATTTGGACAGTCATTTATGTTTCCGCAGCTATTGTCTTTGGAATCTTGATGCCAAATTGGACAACAGATCCAAATGCTCAGAAAGAGTTCTTTGCGGGCTGGTTAACTGAGTACGCACTTTCAGTCGATAACATCTTTGTTTTTGTCATCATCTTGAGTCGATTACAAGTTGAAAAGACAAAACAACAACTTGTTCTTTTGCTTGGAATCATCATTGCGCTTTTACTACGAGGCGGCTTCATTGCCGCAGGTAGCGCGATTATTGAGAAATTCTCGGGAGCATTCTTTGTGTTTGGAGCTTTCCTTGTCTTTACCGCTTATCGCCTTCTTGTCGAAGATGATGGCGAAGAAGAATGGAAGGAAGATCGTTTCATTACCTACTTGCGATCAAAGGGTGCAACGACTTTCTTTATCGCACTTGTATCTCTGGGCTTTACAGACCTTGTCTTTGCCCTTGATTCAATTCCGGCAATTTTTGGAATTACCCGTGATCCATACATCGTCGTTTGTGCCAACATCTTTGCCCTGATGGGACTTCGTCAACTCTACTTCTTATTACAAGGTCTATTGCAGCGATTGGTCTACTTGTCCAAGGGGCTTTCCTTTATCTTGGCTTTTATCGGCTTCAAGATGTTCATTGAAGCTTTCCACGGCGTTGGAATCCATGAGATCGCCGGATTGAAGCTTCCACATGTTCCAATTGAGATCAGTCTCTTTGTCATCGTTGCAGCCTTAACAGTCACCGCTGTGGCAAGTCTTACAGCAACTCGTAAAGATGGAAGCGAGATCGTTTAGATCTCTGTTTTCATCTTTCGTAATGTTGCACGATCGTAATCCTTAGATTTCTCATGAATCTTTCGAATCTGTAGCGCAAAAGCTTTAATCGCTGTGTCAAAAGCTGCCAGATCATTGAACTCTGCAGCCTCTGCTCTAATCAATGGTCCTGAACCATGTGTAGTCAAAACTACTTTGTGATTATGTTTTCCCTGATGAGGGTTTGCTTCATGTAAAACTTCAACTTCGACGCGATCAATAACAACACTAAATCGCTCCATGCTGTTGAGTTTTTCCGTAGCTATATTTTTGAAATCTTCTGCTAAATCTGCATTGCGTGTATGAATTTGTATCTTCATACTAAAAGGGTAGTACTAAGACCACCGCTGTCGCTAGGGCTGCTAGAAGAAAAGATTTGCCCAGGATGACAAGGGCGGTCTTACGATCAGCAGCTCTATCTTCTTTGCTTGCTACTCGTTTGATGTCACCCATCTTGCCTACATTGAAAGTTCCGGCAAAACCATAGGCTAAACAAAACTTTGATCGCGACTGTACAAAGCCAACTGATGCAACCATCAATGGAAAGAAAATCCCAAAACGATAAATTGCCGGAGCATCAATGGCGTTAAAAGATAAAACATAAGAGATAGATATAGCTAACCCAATTAGTCCAACAGCCTGTCGTTTGCGAACTTCACTCTTACCAATATTGCAGCTACCGGGGATGTATTGAACCTCAGGCATCTTCAAATTCATCTTCATCAACCCAAGTGTCAGCTACTGACTCATCTTGGTGTTCAATCCATGACAATAAAGATGCGACCGCGCGAAAGGCAAGGACAGTAACTGTCAGTGCTGCGAAGGTGCGTCGGATTGCTTTCAACATGGGATAAAAATACTCGCTATTGTTGAAAAAATCTCTATAGAGAGGCCAGTGCCTGCTCTATATCCTGCCAAATATCATCAACATGCTCGCAGCCAACTGACAGACGGATCAACTGTTCTGGAACTGAAGGGCTCTCTGCAGCCCAGCGACGGCGCCGCTCCCATAGTGATTCAACTCCACCAAGGCTCGTTGCATGAGTAATCAATCGTGAAGATTCACAAACTTTCTCAGCATTTTCTGCATTTCCATCAATTTCGAAAGATATAACCGCACCAAAGCCTGGGTAGCGAACCTTGGTCACCTTTTCATGCTTTTGTAAACGTGTGACTATTGACTTTGCATTGGCTTCTGCTGCTCTGAATCGAACAGGAAATGTACGAATTCCGCGAAGTGCAAGCCAGGCTTCGAAAGGTCCTGGAATTGAACCGTTGAGTCGGCGCGATTCTTCTAAACGCTTAAACAATGCAGAATCCGAGATTGATAATGATCCGAGGACCACATCGCTATGGCCTGCAAGAAACTTTGTAACCGAATGCATAACTATGTCAGCGCCCATCGATAATGGTGTTTGAACCATTGGAGTTGCAAAGGTGTTGTCTACACCCACTCCTATTGTCTGCTTCTTCGCTGCGGCAATGAGCGCTGGAAGATCTGCAACATCTAGACATGGGTTTGTTGGAGACTCTAGCCACAACAAAGCTGCACCCTTAATTGCTGCGACAACTTCTTCTGTGTTAGTAATGTCAACAAAGCGAACTTCAAGTCGACCAGCTGCATGATGTTGATTGAGCAAACTCATTGTTCCGCTGTAACCCTGATTAGATGCAACAACAGGTGCACCTATCGGCAGAATAGAAAAGACCGCACTAATCGCTGCCATGCCAGATGAAAATGAAAGAGTCTGTCCGCCTTCTAATTCAGATATTGCAGCTTCGAGCGCGCTCCAACTTTCATTTCCGTAACGGCCATAACCAACTGGCCCACCGGCGTGATACGTCGAAGAAAAAACAATTGGAGGATTCAAAGAAGCATCAGGTGCAACTTCAGGACGTCCTGCTGTAACCGCTGATGTCTCGGGGTGAATACTCATGATCCAAGTCTAATTGTTCGAAAGGATTGCCATGGCCGCATTATGGCCAGGAATGCCGCTTACTCCCCCGCCTCTAACTGCGCCTGCTCCGCAGATGAAGATGCGCGGGTCATCAGTTTCAACACCCCACGACTCTTCCGTTCCATCCTCGCGAAATGGCATAGACAAATCCTTATGGAAGATATTGCCTCGTGGAAGCGCGATAGCTTCTTCAATATCTAACGGAGTTTTAACTTCTATAGCTGCTATCACATCTTCTATAGGTTCGGCCAAGTATTCATTGAGCGAAGCCAACGCTGATTGAAGCGCTGCTTCACGGGCAGCATCGTTATCACCGTCAAATAAAGATGCTGGGGTATGTAGTCCGAACAAAGTCAGAGTTTGATAGCCAGCATCTTGTAACTCTTGTCCCAAGATAGATGGATCTGTCAAGGTGTGGCAGTACATCTCGATCGGCATTTTTTGTGGCATCACACCATCTTCAGCTTCTGTAAAAACGGATTCACATTGAGTAAAGCTTTCGTTTGCATGAAATGTTCCAGCAAATGCAAGTCGAGGATCAATACCTGATTTCAGTTGTGGAAGTCGCTTCAACAAAATGTTTATCTTCATCTGTGAACCATCAAGACTCTTTGGGACAGGTTTTCGCCGTAGTTTTGCCAATACCCCAGGTGCTGCATTTGAAAGCAGATACTCACCTGTTACGGTTTCACCATTTTCAAGTTCGACAGTTACACCAGTAGAAGTTGATTCAACTTTTATCGCCTTTGAATTCAGTGAAATCTCGACTCCACTTTCGGTTGCTACGCGGACAAGTTCATTCACTAAGGCACCCATTCCACCCTTAGGAACTTTCCATTCACCTGTTCCATTTCCAATCAAGTGATACAAAAAGCAGATATTTGCTTGAATATCAAAGGCTGATGCAAAAGTTCCAATCAGCGCATCTGTTAGAACAACACCACGAACTACATCATTGTGAAATCTTTCGGTAATTACTGTGCCAATAGGCTCTTCAATCAAATATTGCCACGTTGCATCTAAATCAATCTGCTGCCTCAGTTCGCTTCGAGTCTTAAGGGGCTGGAGCATTGTTGGTGCGATTTTTTCGGCGAATTCTGCAATCTCTGCATAAAAAGCTTGCCACGCCTTTGCCTCTTTACCTGAAGGATCTAATTCGTTAAATGAGCTTTCAGTGAGCGCGTCCCAGATTCTTGAAACATACAGACCTTTGTTTTCTCCGTAAGGGGTGTAGCTTGAAACCTCACGAGAAATGCATTCGAATGACAATCCCAATTCAGTGACGATTTTGTCGGGTAAAAGTGCGATCAAATATGAATACCGAGAGAGGTTTGCATCAAATTGTGGGAATGTCCGGACACTTTGTGAAGCACCACCTATTTCTGGGTTAGCCTCGAGAATTCTGACTGATTTGCCCGCTCGGGCTAAATAAGTAGCAGCAACTAAACCGTTGTGTCCCCCGCCGATGATGACAACATCATATTTCTTGCTGGGCATTTAAATTGCTCGAGCAATGCGGTGAACAGCTTCAGTGATAATTGTTGGACTTGTTGCAAAGTTTAGGCGAACATATTGAGAGCACTGCTTTCCGTAGGTGTGGCCAGCGTTGAAAGCGACACGACCTTTCTCAAGAAGGATTACAGATGGATCAGCTCCCAAGTTAAGAGCTTCCAGATCTAGCCACGCAAGATAGCTGTTATCAGGAATGTGATATCTCACCGAAGGTAGTTGTGAATTCAATAAATCCTTCAACATGTGACGATTGTGATCGAGATTCTCTATAACAGAATCTAGCCACACCCCACCTTCAGCAAAGGCAATCGCGGTAGCAAATCCACCCAACAAAGATGCACGATAGTGAACCGCCATGGGCATGGTTGCTAATCGATTATTGATTCCTTCATTTTGGGACACGATGATCGCGCACTTTAATCCTGCAATGTTCCAACCCTTAGACGCTGCAGTAACGGTTACTGAAACTGCTTCAGCATCGGCTCCCATGCTCAACATAGGAACAAAGGTATTGCCGTTGAAAGTAAGTGGGGCATGGATTTCATCGCTAATGATTAGAACGTTAAATCGTTGAGCAAGTGCAACCAATCGAAGAAGTTCTTCTTTGGTGTAAATGCGTCCCAATGGATTATGGGGACTACAAAGAATGTGAACCTTTAGCCCTGCTGCATAAGCCTTTTCAATTCCATCCCAATTGATTTCCCATGGGTTTGCTGATTCATCACCAGTTCTCTCAAATGGAACATCAACTAGCGTTAGTTGTGTTTCATTAATCCAGTTGTAGAAATTGTGATACACCGGTGAACTTAAAAGAATTGAATCACCTGGTTTTGTGAAAACACGCAAAATCTCGACAACTGCAACACCTACATCGGTAGCTGCACGAACCTGCAGTGGATCAACTTCCCAGTTCCAACGTTCTCCGGCGAAATGGGCAAAACCTTTACCCAGTTCTGGAATTGCGCCAAGATAGCCAAGATCTGATTTGGCAACCATTTCAGTTAACAAATCACGAATGGGTTGAGCAACAGGAAAATCCATTTCGGCAACGGGCAAAGGAAGAACATCAGCTGCAAAACCTCGCCACTTTTCACTGCGGTGGCTCTGCAGCTCTGCCAAGTTAGGAGCCGAGACTGAATAATCGCTCATGCTGGTAAGGCTACCTCAGAGAACTTGTTCTTCGGGGGTAAGTCGTCTAGTGGAATTACGAACAACAAGCGTGGTTGGCAAAACAAGTGACGGTGGATCGACCACAGGCTTTCTCAATCTCTCCATGATCGACCACGCTGCCATTTCACCCATCAAAGTGACTGGCTGCTCAATTGTCGTTAACTCTGAAAACTCTGCCATTTCATGACCATCAAAACCAATGATTGAAATGTCATCAGGTGTCTTTAGACCGTGACGACGTAGAGCTTGCATTGCACCAATTGCCATTTCATCTGATTCGCAAAAGATTGCTGTGGGGCGATTAGGGCGAGCGAGCAAATCATCCATTGCGCGAGAAGCGGTATGCATAGTGAAATCACCATGGATTTCACGGGATGGCAACCACTCCAAATCATTTTCTGCTAGAACTTGCATAAAGCCTTTACGCCGATCTTGTGGAACCGAAAAATTGAATGGATCATCTGGCCGACCGGACATTAAGCCAATTTTCTTGTGACCCTGGTTTACCAAGTGCTGCGTAGCAGTTCTGGCACCTGCAACATCATCGATCTTGATTGATGCACATTTTTCGTGATCCATACCAACAAGGGCAATCGGAATACCAAGTGAGAGCATTGAATCGAACTCTTCTTCTGTTGGCGGTAGTGAAATAACGATCAATGCGTCTACGCGACCTTTAAGAAGCTGATGTTGAAAAAGCCTTTCGCGGCCCTTCATTTGGCTAAAGTTATAGAGAAGTAAGTCCATCCCGGCTTCACGAAGTGCTTGCTCTGCACCACTAATAACTTGTGAAAAGTACCAGCGAGAAATATATGGGGCCACAACTCCTACAGAGTTTGTGCGTCCGCTAGTTGCGCCCTGGCGCTCTGTGTTGAGGGGGTAACTTAATTTTTCGGCCGCGGCAATAATCTTTTCGCGCGTTTGTTGATTGACATGATGCAGCCCACGAAGTGCGCGAGAAACAGTGGCGGTAGAAACGCCAGCTTCTTCTGCAACCTCTTTGATTCCAGCCATCTCTCCACCTCCTCCGTAGTCATTTCTGCAACAGATCCTGTAAAACTTCTGCAAGGCCTGCAAAATACGGCAATAGGGCTGCAAATAGCAATACTGCCCCATAATCAGGGGTAAACTGCCACTCATGAGCAATCAAATTGAAACACAAATCGATGTATCCCTGACCGAACGTAATCGCGTCACCGCTTTATTCCGGATCATCCTTGCCGTTCCAGTACTTATCTTTGTTTCTTCTTTTTCACCTTCAGCTGCATTTCCGAATGAGGCTGTTGGAATCTTCGCTGGTTTGCTCGCTTTGCCTGCTGGTTTGGCAATTGTTTTTCGACAGGTGTACCCAAGTTATGTGTTGGTGTTTAACGAAGCACTACTTTCATTGCAAACACGTGTAGATGCTTACTTGGTTTTGCTGACCGATGAATATCCATCAATTGAAGAAAACGATGTCGCAAGCGTGACCTTCCCAGAAGTTGATGCAAAGCAGCTCAACCGTTGGCTACCTCTGATTAAGTGGCTACTTGCCTTGCCTTTGTACCTTGTCGGAATTGTTTACTTTATTTATGCAGCTTTGTTAACCCTGTTGGGTTGGTTCAGTATTTTGTTCACGGGTAACTATCCTGAAGTGTGTGCTGAAGGTGTTGTAGGGACCATTGCTTACTGGAACCGTGTTGTTGGCTACGCCTTTTTGCTTGTCACAGACGAGTACCCAACTTTTTCTTTGTAAATCATGGCGGTCCACTCTGCGCAGAAAATGCGTCGAATAGTTGCTGAGGTCTCACAGATTGATCCCAAGTTTGCTCCCTTCATCCAGCGACGGCCGTTGTGCACCCTCGGTCGAAGTGAGCCTTCAGAGACACATTTTGAATCACTAGTTAGATCTGTTATTTCTCAACAACTTGCCACCAAAGCCGCTGCCACGATTCATGAGCGGTTAGTAAAGCAATGCAAGGGTTCTGTAACTCCACGCAAAGTAGTGAAACTTACCGATGAGCAATTGCGAGAAATCGGAGTCTCAGGTGCCAAATCTCGAACCATAAAAGGGATTGCTAGTGCCGCACTGGATAAATCAATCCCCATTAATGAAATTGATCAGATTCATGACGATCAAGAAATATTTGATGCTTTAACCTCAATTTGGGGTGTTGGTCGTTGGACCGTTGAGATGTTCATGATGTTTCAACTTGGTCGACTTGATGTATGGCCAACTGGTGATTTAGCGGTGCGACGTGGGTGGGACATCATTCACAAGACAAAAGAAGAAACAACTGCAAAAGCTTTAGATGTTAAGGGTGAGAAATTACGCCCGTACAGAAGTGTCTTTGCTTGGTACTGCTATCAGGCAGTACATGAAACCAGAGGACTTGATTACTGATTTGCTTCTAGAACTAGCGCAACGGAGTTAATACACCAGCGTTGATCGGTAGGAACCGCGTAGCCCTCGCCCTCGAAAACATGTCCTAGGTGAGATCCACATGCAGCACAACGCACCTCGGTACGAATACGTGGAGCTAGGGAACGATCTTCAATGAGTTCAACCGCATCCCCTGCTGATGGTTGATAAAAGGATGGCCATCCGCAGCCAGAATGAAACTTGGAATCGCTCTTAAACAATTCTGCATCGCACGCTTTGCACTTGTACACCCCGATTGTTTCGGTCTCGGTGTATTCACCGGTGAAGGCGGTTTCGGTTGCAGCATTACGCAAGACTGCGTACGACAATGGATCTACGCGCTTTGCAAGTTCGGCTTCATCAATTTTTACTGGATACTCTTTTTCGCTCATGATCTATGCAACCGTTTCTGGATAAGGAACACCTGTACTTGAATGACAGTCGTAACCATTTGGATTTTTTAGTAAGTACTTTTGGTGGTACTCCTCGGCAAGGAAGTACTCGATGCCTTCGGCGCTTAAGATTTCTGTACAAATTGGATCCATGCCAGCTTTTGTTAAAACCTCTTGGTAACTCTGACATGAAGCGAGCGCAACCTGCATCTGCTCATGTGTCGTTGTAAATATAGCGCTGCGATATTGCGTTCCGATATCTCCGCCTTGTTGATTTAAAGATGTTGGATCGTGCATCGTCCAGAACTCTTGCAATAAACGAAGGTATGAAACTTTGGTTGGATCAAAGACAACTTTCACCATTTCGGCATGTCCAGTAACACCTGTACACACCTGTTCGTATGAAGGGTTCGGGCGAATGCCACCCATGTAGCCAACGCTTGTCTCGATTACGCCAGCTAGCTGCCAGAAGCGACGTTCTGCTCCCCAAAAACAACCTGTAGCAAAGTATGCGATTGAATTCATGCGTGAATTGTTGCAGTATGCACAGTTCTTTGCACCCGCTGATAACCTTCAGGCTGACCCATTGAGCCCCCGTAGCTCAGGGGATAGAGCACTGCCCTCCGGAGGCAGGTGCACAGGTTCGATTCCTGTCGGGGGCACTTGAGATAGATCACCCTTATTTTGAAAACTCTTTCCCGCTCATCCTTGTATAACACCGCTACACAGGGGATAATTAAGCCCTTGCACGCACAACTGTGTGTATTACAACAATTACTCTGAAACCGAGTCTTACTTCCCTAAGGAGACATGCAATGGATTGGCGACATCAATCAGCCTGCCGTGATGAGGATCCAGAGCTTTTCTTCCCTGTTGGAAATACAGGTCCAGCCCTTACACAAATCGAAGAAGCTAAAAAAGTTTGTCAGCGCTGCATTGTTAAAGAGCCTTGCTTGGCTTGGGCGTTAGAGAGCGGACAGGACGCCGGTGTGTGGGGCGGACTTTCAGAAGATGAACGTCGTGCATTAAAGCGTCGTGCAGCTCGTAATCGTGCGCGCTTAATGGAGCAGCAAAACCAGATTTAAAGTGGGAAGCGCAGCTTGGCCTGTGTTCCCTGATCAGTTGATTCCAACTTAAGTTCACCCTGCAATTCATTTTCCGTCAGAGTTCTAACAATCTGCAGACCCAAGTTAGATGAAGTCAATAGGTCAAAGTCCTGCGGTAATCCAACGCCGTTATCTGAAATAGTCACTAAACCTTCATTGCTATAACGTTGAACTTCGATTCTCAAGTGTGTTCCAGATTCTGCAAGGCCATGTTCAAGTGCGTTATGAATCAGTTCAGTCACAACCAAAGACAATGGTGTTGCCACGCGCGATTCCAATAAACCGATTTCACCAATTCGCTCAATCTGAAGCTCTCCCATTCGAGGGCTGAGCTCCAATGAATGTGTGACCAAAGAACCTAAAACTTCATCAAATGCCACGGTGGTTTTGGTGCTATTGGATAAGGTCTCGTGAACCAAAGCAATCGATGCGATACGCCGTACAGCTTCATCTAAAGCAGCAGCAGCTGCAGGGTCTTCGATTCGACGTGATTGCAAACGTAGCAAGGCCGAAACAGTTTGAAGATTGTTCTTAACGCGATGATGGATCTCGCGAATAGTGGCATCTTTAGTTACTAATTCACGATCACGTCTGCGTAACTCGGTTACATTCTGTAGCAGCACTATTGCGCCAATCTTGTCCGCGCCAACTACCAGCGGCAGAACCAACAAATCAATTGTTGCGCCTTGGTTATCGATTTCTACTCTTTGTAGAATTTTTCCATTCAAACGCGAGCGAATACCTTCTTCATGTGGATTAAGTGAGGCTGTTACAACTTGTTCAGCAATCTCACCTAGGTTTTTCCCCTCTAAGTCCCCGCGCCATCCCATGCGAGAAAACGCAGATTTTGCATTGGGGCTTGCATAAGAGATTGCAGAGTTTGCATCCAAACGAATTAAGCCATCTCCAACGCGAGGCATTGGTTCAAAGAACGAACCTGAATCTTCATAAGGAAAGCTGCCCTCCGCCACCATCTCGTATAAGTGATTGGCTAGATCGCGATAGTTGCTTTCAAGTTTTCCAGACCCGCGTGAGTGTTCAACATTTCTGTGACTTGAAATAACGGCAATAACTTGACCATCGTAAGTGACTGGAATCGACTCGGACTTAACCAGCATTTCACCTATTTTTTCGGGATCACTGGCTCTAATTATCTCATCGCCTGAAAGCGCTTCATCAATAATGGGTTTAGCTCCCCACAAAACTTCGTCTCCAATTACATCGTTAATGTAAACGGTCGAAGCTGTTGTGGGACGAATATGCCCAACTGCGATATGTCCTGTTGGCCACATCGTGATGTCTTTCCGAATTGGAACCCACAAGATCAAATCTGCGAACGATAGATCTGATAACAGCTGCCAATTAGCAACCAAGACACGTAATCTTTCAGCTTGATTAATCGTAATCGTCGTCCGTGCACCCAATAACTTTTCAAGTTGGAGCATGGTTACTTCCACTCCGCCAAATGAATCTCTATTTCTTGAGTGGCAAACCACACCAATTCATCGTCGCCCTGAAAAGCAAGAAGTGCGCATTGCAACTGATTCCAAGGCAAAGGCGTTTTCAAGGTAATTGAATCTTCATATTTTTCAGCAATTTGCTCATCTGTGATCTCAAAAGCTAAAACGATTCCGGGTGCACTCTCTGAGAGGCGAAGATCTAAAGCCTCTACACCCGCCGCGACAGAGAGCAAATACTCGAGTTCCTCTTCATCACAATCCAAGTTATCTGACACAAAGGCTGGAGTTGGCGCAAATACCTCATCAGCATCAATGCTCTTGGTCAGCACAAAGGCTTCAAGATCCTTATGGCTAATGGGAAGGTATGCACGCATTCACCCATAGTAATAGATCTTATGAAGTGATTTCTCGGGCTAATTCAGCGATAGCTTTACGTAGATGTGAGCGCTCATTGATCTCAACCATGGTGGCATGTTCATCCTCGGCCGCTTGAACTGATCGAACCTCTTGCTTCATGCTCCGTACGCGGATCGGCTTTAGCGCAGTTGTGACTGTAAGAAAACGTGCCATTTCTGCATCCCCTCGTTTTCCAGAAGACTTCATGTTTTGGGTAAAACTCACTTGTGCCCGTATCGAAGTCTGTTGCAATAAATCAATCACTTGGACTAGCCGGTAATGTCCCAAGAAATCCGCACGCGAAGTAATCATTAGTTCATCGGCTTGATCGCAACACCAGGTTGTTACATTCGAGGTCCATCTTCTATCGGTTAAGCGATTTGATAAACCTGAAATAGAGCCTATATCCAAAACTACAAAATCAAAGTTATCTGTTGCAATACTCATAAAGACTTCTAAATCATCTGATGTGTCTTGGGTAATCTCTGAAATCGAAAGATTAGGGGCTATTTTCTTCCACTCTGAATTTTCTGTGATCTTTCGCATCGATAACAATGGGGATAGAGACGGTGCTCGAAAATTTGCTTCAACGAGCAGGGTCGATTTTTCCAGCAAACTCAACTCCATGGCTAAGTTCAGTGCAATAAAGGTGCAACCGGTATAACTGCCAGCCGAACCAATTGCTATAACTTTTGAGCTTCGGGCTTTACGTTGGGTAACTGCACTTGTTCGCACTAAAGGTGCACGTACAAACCCACGAACTAAAGAGATCAGATCGGTGCCGACACTTGGTAAAGGGTTCAAAACACCAAAATCGCCATTTGTCACATTTGGCAAAGCAAAGCCAATCATTTGCCGGACCGCACCGTTCAGAGAATCCATAGATTTCTTGTTCCCGCCAGGCAAATCAGTTCCAAAAATAAGTAATGCGGTCTTAGCTAGTTCAGGATTTGATTGCAGATACGTGTCTAGGGAAACCCAATCAATTGCTCGGAAAACTACGTTCCAGCCTTGGGCAAAGAGAGTTCCTGCAACGAAGCCTTCGGCTTCGCTGTTTGCTATTGCGGTAATGACTGTTGGCATTTCAAGTTCAGACATGCGTACGCACCACTACTAGTCGACCCTGTGTTGTTGCACTTAACATTCGAAGGACTTGAGTTTCCTCAATGGCAACGGTTATTGAAACATCCCCGCCTAAGGAATTCTTCGAACTATCCAAACCGACCAAAGCTATTCCACCAAGAATGAGAATTGGATCTACAACCTCTTCACCATTGCGTGAATCAAGAACCCAATAAAGGTCAACTGAATCACCCACAGATACTCCAGAGGCAAGGTCTGACGAGCGAAGATTGAGTGGGACCGCACTTGTTGCCATTGATTCTGCAGAGCTATTTACATCTGCCGTGGATATTAGTTCGCCGGGCTGCAACTGACGTGTAGCAACCAATCCAACAATCTGGTCGGATTCTCTCAAGTAATAATCCGTACTGTCTCCCAGGTTTAAGTGATCATTGGTTAGATCCCTTAATGAAATGATATGACCTGGTGTTACTGATTGCGCAATCACCCAATAGTCGTAACCTCTATTCGAATAAGTCGAGATAAAGAATGCAGATGCAAAGGCAGCAACAATTAAAGTAATCGCAAGAGGCATGCGTGCACCGTAAGAATCTTTTTTGTTTTTCATGGGGCTACCCAACGGGCTAGAAGGACATTCCCCTTCGGTTTATCCACAATCAGTCAAAGGTATGAGAACTTCAGAGACTTTAGAGTGAGTTTCTCTGCAATAATCAGCGCAACGGTAGGTCTATGACAACCCAACCTGACTTTGATCAATTGCCAACATTTACTGTAACTGAGCTCATTCCAGTTTCGAGTGATCCCAATGAAGATTTTCTGCATCCTGTCCTGGAAATGTTTCGACCCTCCCCGCAGATTCAAGTGATAAAGAAACCCCGGCTTTACTTAGTACCAAGCACCTTTGGCGAAGAGTTTGATGCGGAGTTTGCGCCTCAACCTACTTCTGCTGCAACTTTGCCCGAAATAAAGCCGTTGATACATCAGTTCATTCACAATGTTCTTGAAATTTGGGCAGGTAGGCGTTCTTCTCAACAACTTCAAACGGTGTGTCACTACACCATTTATTCACAACTGCAGCACGCAACTGGTTCATTGCAAGAAATTGGAAGAGTGCGTAAGACCAGAATTACTGAACCACTGGATGGTATTTGTGAAGCTACAGTCACGGTGCGATTTGGAGATCGCTTACGTGTGGTCGCAATCAGGTTTGAAGGTTTAGACGGACGATGGCTATGCACCTGCCTAACTCTTATCTAAATTTAAACTGCGCCTCGATGGCAACGCTTAATCTTCTTACCCGATCCGCAAGGGCACGGTGCGTTTCGAGAAACTTCACCTGTTGTGTGTACTCCTGATTCATCTGCAGCCGTGTACTGCAAACCCGCTTGAGGCAATTGCTTAGCTTCAATTCCAGGTGCCACTACCTGATTACTAGCACTCTCAACACTTACTTCAATATTGAACAAAAGGCTTGCGATTTCTTCCTTAATACCGTCCATCATCGCTGCAAATAGATCAAAGCCCTCTTTCTGGTATTCAACAAGTGGGTCACGTTGGGCCATGGCACGTAGGCCAATTCCCTCTTGCAGATAATCCATTTCGTAAAGATGCTCACGCCATTTACGATCCAGCACTGAAAGTAGGACTTTACGCTCAAGTTCCCGCATAATTTCCCCACCCAAAGCTGTTTCTCGCTGGGAATAAGCAGCTTGACAGTCTTCAAGTACTTGCGCAGTAATAAAATCAGCATCTAGGCCTACGCGAGAACCTGCTTGAGTTTCAAGTTCTTCGATAGTAAATGTTATTGGATAAACAGTTTTAAGCGCTGCAAAGAGTTTTTCCAAATCCCAATCTTCTGCATAGCCATCCGCGGTTGCGGCGGCCACATAAGCAGACAATGTGTCCCTAATAAACTTCGCTACTTGTTCCTTGATGTCAACGCCTTCGAGCACCATCCGGCGTTCACTATAAATTACAGTACGCTGACGGTTCATTACATCGTCATACTTCAGGACGTTCTTACGCATTTCAAAGTTTTGGGCTTCAACCTGAGTTTGCGCAGACTTAATAGCATTTGACACCATTTTTGATTCAATAGGTTGATCATCTGGAAGTCCAGCAGCGGATAAGAAGCGTTCCACTAGTCCTGAATTAAAGCGGCGCATTAAATCATCTTGCAATGAAAGATAGAAACGTGATTCTCCTGGATCGCCTTGACGACCTGAACGGCCTCGAAGCTGGTTATCGATGCGGCGGGATTCGTGGCGTTCAGTTCCTAGAACGTACAGTCCGCCAAGTCCAACAACTTCTTCATGCCCTTTTTCAACTGCTGCCTTTTGTCGTGCAATTTCTGCTGGCCATTCTTTTTCATACTCTTCAGCATTATCAACTGGAGAAATTCCGCGACTTTGTAACTCAAAATCTGCCATGAACTCTGGGTTTCCACCCAACATGATGTCGGTACCGCGGCCTGCCATATTTGTAGCAACAGTTACAGCACCTTTGACACCCGCACGAGCGATGATCGCTGCTTCACGTTCGTGGTGTTTTGCATTAAGAACTTCGTGGGGAACTCCAGCTTTGCGTAAGAATGAAGATAACTCTTCAGACTTTTCAACACTTACAGTTCCAACCAAAACAGGTTGGCCCTTGCGATGACACTCAACAATATCTGCAGTAACAGCTGCAAACTTTCCAACCTCAGTTTTATACACCAAATCTGGTGAATCAATTCGCTGTGAAGGGCGGTTCGTTGGAATTGGAACTACACCCAACTTATAAATCTGGTGAAATTCTGAGGCTTCGGTAGTTGCTGTACCTGTCATACCTGACAATTTGTCATAAAGGCGGAAGTAATTTTGCAGCGTGATTGTTGCAAGCGTTTGATTTTCATCCTTGATTTCAATTCGTTCTTTTGCTTCGAGAGCTTGGTGTAATCCCTCGCTGTAGCGACGTCCGGCCAGCATGCGGCCAGTGTGCTCGTCAACGATAAGTAGTTCACCATTCATGACGACATAATCTTTGTCACGCTTGAACAATTCTTTCGCGCGGATTGCGTTGTTCAGGTAGCCGATCATTGGGGTATTGGCGGCTTCGTATAAGTTCCCAATCTGCAATAACTCTTCTACTTTTGTAACACCTTCTTCAAGAATCCCTGACGCTTTTTTCTTCTCATCTACTTCGTAATGAACATCGCGTTGTAGTTTTTGCACTAAACTCGCAAATTCGACATACCACTTGGTGGGTTTATCGGCAGGTCCACTAATAATCAATGGTGTACGAGCTTCATCGATCAAAATCGAGTCCACTTCATCTACAACAGCAAAAAAGTGATCACGTTGTACGCACTCTTCAAGAGACCAAGCCATATTGTCACGAAGATAATCAAAACCAAACTCATTATTTGTTCCGTATGTAATATCTGCTAGGTAAGCTTCCCGACGTTCAACAGGTGTCATGTTGGCAAGAATCACACCTACCTTTAAACCTAAGAATCGATGAACACGGCCCATCCATTCGCTATCGCGCTCAGCCAAATAATCATTTGTTGTAACAACATGCACACCGCGTCCAGCAAGTGCATTCAAATATGAAGGAAGTGTGGCAACTAAAGTCTTACCTTCACCTGTACGCATTTCAGCGATATTGCCGCGGTGCATCGCTGCCCCACCCATAATCTGAACGTCATAGTGACGTTGACCTAAGGTGCGTTGTCCCGCTTCGCGAACAACTGCGAAAGCTTCTGGTAGAAGATCATCAAGTGATTCACCATTTGCGTATCGAGCTTGGAAAAGAGGAGTCTGGTCGCGTAGCTCAGAGTCTGACATCGCTTTAAAGCGAGCCTCTTGAGCATTAACCAAGGCAACGATCTTGGTGAGATCGCGAAGGATTTTTCCTTCGCCTGCACGCAAAATCTTGTCTACAAACGCTGGCATTGACCTCGCCTTTCAATGGGGGTAGGACCCTTGTTTAAGCCCCTATCGTAGAGGTTGGGCTACACAAGCGGTAATCGCGGTCACTGAGCCAACGGCCTGAAAACCTTGGGTGTTAACCGCTCTGGCCCCCTCTCGCAGGGTCGCACCCGTTGTAACCACATCATCGACCAATATCAAGTCTCCCCTTGCGGGTGAATTCAGGACAAATGCTCCTGCAAGATTCGAAGCCCGATCATCGCGATGTAAACCACTTTGGTCAAGAACTTTTCTAGAAAGTTGTAGGCAATCAATCATTGGGACACCGGTTCGTCGTGAAATTTGTGAGACCAGATCTACAACAAAACTTCTACCTCTGCGTCTCTGAGATGCTTTACTTGAAGGCACGGGTACTAAACGAAACAATGTGATGTCGGGAATGGCTTTATTTAATGCATGAATAATTGCGTCAATGAGTAATTCATCAGCCCCTTTCAGTCCAGATTCCTTTGCTGCAAGAATTATCTTGGAGGCAGTTGGTGTATAAAGGAGCGCTGAATGTACCGTTAAGTTATCAACTTTAGTTTTGTAATAATGCGGATGCCAACTACTTCTACATGCCGAACAAATACTTGGGCCTAAGCGATGGCAACCAAAACATCTACTTGGAGAGACTAACTGTGTCAGTTCTGTAAATGCACTCACACTTAAAGCTAAACCTAATTGATTTTAACTAGGGGTTAGTGAGAAAAACTGTGGAAACTAAGCTTTGTAATCTTCAGGCTGCAACTGAATCAATCGTTGATCAATACTTTCCCAAGTGTTTCGAGGCAGTGTGACTACAAAGTGCGCTCCACGTCCGGGGCGTCCCCATGCCTCGAGTTCACCATTATGCAAACGCGCATCTTCAAGGGCAATCGACAGGCCAAGTCCAGTTCCTCCACGAGTTCGTGCGCGCGAAGGATCTGCGCGCCAGAATCGATCAAAGACTCGAGTTAGTCCAATTTCATCTAACCCAATTCCATAATCGCGCACTCCCACAGCAACATCATGATCACTAGCTACAATATGAACATCAATTTGCATTTCTTCAGAATGGTCAATTGCATTAGCTAGAAGATTACGAAGAATTCGCTCTACCCGTCGAATATCGGCTTTGACCATGATTACCGGCTCGGAAGAATTAACATAAATCTCGGTCTTACGCTCTTTAGCAACAAGACCCAAATCGTCAGCACAACGCTGAACTAATTGGACCATATCGAAATCCACCGCTTCAAGGACAGCAACTTCAGCATCAAACCGTGAGACTTCTAGTAAATCTTCGAGTAATCTTTCAAATCGATCTAGCTGAGCAACCAGCAATTCAGCACTTCTTGCAACAATTGGGTCAAATGTTTCCTTGGTTGAGTAAATCACTTCAGAAGCCATGCGTAATGTCGTTAGTGGTGTTCGAAGTTCGTGAGATACATCGGAAACAAATCGCTGTTGAACGCGAGATAGGTTCTCGAGTCGGGCAATCTGCTGCTCAATAGACTCGGCCATTTCGTTGAACGCCAACCCCAGGGTTGAAATCTCATCTTGCGATTCAACCTTTAATCGCTTACGGAAATCTCCGGCAGTGAATTCGGTTGCAACTATTGCCGCTTCCCGCACTGGGCTGACAACCTGTCGAACTACAAGCCAAGTAATGAGGGCAATCAAAAGTAAGAGAATAAACCCTCCTAAGAATAATGAGCGACTAATCAAATCAAGGGTCTTCTCTTGATTTACCAGTGAAAAGATAATGTACATCTCATACTGCCCAGCATTTGGAATCTGAACTTTTTGCCCAATTGCTAAACCTTTAATTTTGGATCCGGTTAGATAACTCATATTTGTGTACTGATACACGAGATCTGGATTCTTACGTACTCGTTCGCTCAGTGTTGATGGAATCGAAGTCGGGTCTAGCGAGTTAGAGGCAATTTCGTAATTGTTTTCCCTTGTATTGCCAGGACTTCTGATGAATACAACTTCACGGGCGTTTTCTTCAGAACTCAATGTTGTTGCTGAACTGATTACATCATCTACAACTTTTTGTACTACAGAGTCTTTTTCGCCTTGGGCCAACAAGAATCGGTACTCGGCTGTAAATATCGTCGACCGAGCTTCAACGAGTGCCGAACTCAAATTCACATCTTTAACGCCCGCAGATAGCTGAGAATTTAGGACTGATCCAGTTATTCCTGTTACAAGCAAGGAGAGAAAAACCGTGGAGAAAATAACCTTGATAGCAAGGGAGTTACGTATTCGCCAATAGAATCGGTTCATTGCTAGGAACCGCCCAATACTCCTGCTTTGTATCCAACTCCACGAACCGTCACAACGATTTCTGGGTGTTCGGCATCATGCTCGATTTTTGAACGTAATCTTTGAACGTGTACATTTACCAAGCGAGTATCTGTTGAATGACGATAGCCCCAAACTTCGCTGAGCAATGCATCTCGAGTAAAGACTCTTCCAGGCTCTTTAGCAAGTGCCACAAGTAAGTCAAATTCTAAACGTGTTAATGCGATCTGCTTACCTGCGCGTGTTACTTGGTGGGCTTGAACGTCAATTGCTAAGTCTCCAATTGTTAGCAACCCAGAAACCTCAGCATTAGTTCTACGCAAACGAGTTCTAATTCGGGCGATTAATTCTGATGGATGACGAAATGGCTTAACCATGTAGTCATCGGCACCTGCCTCTAAACCTTTAACGACATCTTGCGTGTCGCCCTTAGCTGAAAGCATGACGATAGGAACCATTGATTCTGCTCGGATTAATCTGCACACTTCAATTCCATCGAGGCCAGGCAACATAACATCCAACAAAACTAAATCTGGTGGATTGTTGCGGAATACATCCATGACCTCATCGCCACGACTGACTAGATCCACATCGATGCCGGCACCGGTTAAAACGATGCCGAGCATCTCTGCGAGATCCTGGTCGTCATCGACGACCATAACTAAAGTCATTAGCTACCGTGCTCCCAAGAGTTTAGGTACATATCTTGTGCCGGAGTTAGAACGTCAATACGTCCACCCATGCTGATTAACTTGAGTGAAGCAACTTCCTTGTCGATGTATGTGGGAACTTCATGTACTCCTGGCTTCAAGTTCTTTGCTTCCTTTACAAGGTATTCAGCGGTGAGAGCTTGATCCGAGAATGACATATCCATTACAGATGCTGGGTGACCTTCTGCAGCTCCTAAGTTAACCAAACGACCTTCAGCTAGAAGTAGCAAACGACGCCCATCTGACAATACGTATTCATCAGTTTGGTGACGCATCTTTAAATTCTTTGACTTGGCGTTCTGCTCAAGCCAAGCAACATCGATTTCGATATCGAAGTGGCCTGAGTTAGCCATGATTGCGCCATCCTTCATTACTGCAAAGTGCTCATCGCGCAATACATCACGGTTACCGGTAACGGTAATAAATACATCTCCAACCTTTGCAGCATCAAGCATTGGCATAACGCGGAAGCCTTGCATCATTGCATCAAGTGCCTTGGTTGGATCAATTTCAGTAACGATTACATCAGCGCCCATACCCTTGGCACGCTCTGCAACTCCCTTACCGCAGTAACCAAATCCAGCAACTACAACTATGCGACCTGCAAGCAGGAAGTTAGTTGCACGAAACACTGCATCAAGAGTTGATTGGCCTGTTCCGTAACGATTATCAAACATGTGCTTTGTGTCGGTGTCATTAACGGCGATCATTGGGAACTGAAGCGCTCCATCTTTCGCCATTTGGTTAAGACGAATCACTCCTGTTGTTGTCTCCTCGCAACCACCAGCGATGTTTGGAATCAATTCTTTACGTGTTGTGTGCAAAGTGTTAACAAGATCGCACCCATCATCAAAAACTTGGTGTGGTTCAATATCTAAAGCTGCGTTGATGTGCTTGTAGTACCCGTCGCGATCAACTGCGTTGCGAGCAAAAACTGAAATTCCGTATTCATGTACAAGCGCTGCAGCGGTGTCATCCTGAGTAGATAGTGGGTTTGACGCACACAGTGCAATCTCTGCTCCACCAGCTTTTAGAACACGCATCAAGTTAGCGGTCTCTGTTGTGACGTGCATACATGCAGAAATACGAACTCCTGCGAAAGGTTGTGACTTTTCAAAGCGTTCACGGATTTGAGCAAGCACAGGCATATTGCGCTCAGCCCACTCGATCTTTTTGCGACCTTCTGCTGCAAGTGATGCATCAGCAATATCATGCTTTGGAAGAGTTGAAGTAACTGGAACGTTCACGTAAATCTCCTTAATTGGTAATCAAAGAATTAATTGGATACCTAAGGCGTAGGGCTCTACTGTGCTAGGCGGCTATAGCCATAGGTTACTGCCCTCTTGTGAAAAGTTCGTAATGGAAAACGGGGGTTAGTCGCGGATTAGTGAGAGAACCGCATCACGTACCGACTCCATTTGAGCCTGAGTAGAAGCCTCAACGTTAAGCCTTAGGAGGGGCTCGGTATTTGATGGGCGAAGGTTGAACCACCAGGTATCCCCATTTACTGTCAATCCATCTAATTCATCAATCGAAACATCCTGTGATTGGTAAATACTGCGAACATGCTCAGTTGCTTGCAGGGTATCTGAAACTTTTGAGTTGATTTCACCACTTGAGCTATATCGAATAAATGGAGCTAAGAGCTCTGACATCGTGGAAGATCTTTCGCCAAGAGCTGCGATCGCATGCAAAGCGGCAAGTGCACCACTATCTGCCATCCAAAATTCTTTAAAGTAGAAATGACCAGAATGCTCACCACCAAAAATTGCACCGCTTTCGGCCATCATCTTCTTGATGTATGAGTGTCCGACCCGACTACGTAAACCTTTGCCGCCATTTTCTTCAATAACTTCTTGAACGGCGCGCGAAGAAATTAAATTGTAAATAACGCTAGAACCTGGTCGTTTCTTTAACTCACGTTGTGCAATTAGTGCCGTTAATGCAGAAGGATTAACTGCAACGCCTCGTTCATCTACTAAGAAGCATCGATCTGCATCTCCATCGAAAGCTAAACCTAGATCGGCTTTGTGATCAATCATTGCTTGCTTAAGATCCTTTAGCGTTGATTCATCCAACGGGTTAGCTTCGTGGTTGGGAAATGATCCATCGAGCTCGAAGTACATAGGAATAACTTCGCAATTGAGCCTTGCAAAAATTGCAGGAGCGGTGTGGCCCGCCATGCCATTGCCAGCATCAACAATGATTTTCAAGGGCCTAATCTTGGTGACGTCAACTAGCGATAAAAGATGATCGACATATTCATTGAGCATATCTCGATGTTTTTCGACACCAACATTACGCAATGCAATCGGTGAACCTTCTCGAACGAAATTTTCGATTGTCAGCAATCCTGACTCTTTGCCTATCGGGCGCGCCTTGCTTAAGCACAATTTGATTCCGTTGTATTGAGCAGGATTGTGGCTTGCCGTAAACATCGCACCTGGCAACCCTAATTTTCCAGATGCAAAATACAACATATCTGTTGAGGCCAAACCGATTCGAATGACATCCATGCCTTGCGAGGACGCACCCGCAGAGAATGCTTCGGCAAGTTCTGGAGATGAGGGACGCATGTCCTCACCAATAACAATTGTTCCAGGCTCACGTTCTATCTGCAAGAAACGAGCAAATGCAACACCGGTTGCGAAAGCAAAATCAGCATCGATTTCAGTGTCTACTAAACCTCTGATGTCATAGGCTTTAAAAATATTTGGAGTTAGATTCATAATTACTTAGGTGGGAACCGCTCGCAAGTGACCACGACGACCAATTTGCTGTTGCGCAGATGTTGATGGAGTTGGAGTGATTGGATCAACGTCTTTTGAAGCAACTTCTCGCACAGCATCTGCTATCGCCATCAAATCATCATCACTTGGCCCTTGAGAAACTCCGTCTAGTTCCTGCTTGATAACGTTCCATCCATGTGGAACCTTAAATCGTGTTCCATGAACAACACACAAGTCATATGCATGTGGTTCTGAAAAAGTAGCTAGTGGGCCAACGACGGCAGTTGATTCGGAATACACGTAGGTCAGGGTCATCGTTGCAAGTGATTTGCACCCTGCACGGGAACAGCCTCTGCCACCTTGAGTTCTCATAAGAGAAACATTAGTGGGAGCGGGTGGAAGAACATGGGATTATCAAGGATTTAAAATGCGAATATTTGAATCAGGCATTTCAACTCTAGTGAGCACGCTTCCGGGTGCAATTGGGAAGTATCCGTAGCCATTTACCGAAGCCACCAATGCACCTGCATAAGTCTGCTTACCCACCTTAGTTATCGTGAAGGAGCGAGCAGATGCCGGCACTTTCCAAGAAGCGACATCTGACCCCTTAATAGTTTTCCGGAGCACCTTGCCGTTTACCAAAGTGATATCAATCGCAACATTGATTTCTATTCCGGTAAATGCGATGAGTGGTTCAAGACCTGTAACAGCCATTGTGAAACTAGTTAATTCGGGTGCTGGGGTACTCCACGTAAAGTCTCTTCTTCCCCCTACCACCACCGAGGATTCAACGGCAGCGACAATTGGCTCGGTTGAAGTGATTTTCACTGCAAACACTGTGGAAGAAATACTTGGAGAAAATGTAAATTCAGTTACTAGGCCTGCAGAAACACTTCGTGAATTCAGGCCAACAGGAATGAAAACACCATCGCCAGAAACAAGTTCTACGGTGACGCTTGCATCAACTTCACCTGGCGTTAAAACTCGCAGCACATGAGTAGTTCCTGCGCTTTGCCCCGGCTTTTTCTTTTGATTAGGAATAGCTGGAATAACAAGTGCCTCACTTGGTGCATTTATAGGATTGACTAAATCTCCGCCTAGCGCCCTCAAGCCTTTACCTTGTTCATCAATCATGAATGAGTTGATTCTGCCTGAGCGAGGAAGAACATGGACTGTTAACGTCTTATCCCCCGGTGCAAGTGAATCAACCGGAATAACCAGATAATTTTTGGATGGGACATCTAAAGTGCGAAGAGGTTGCTTTCCATTTTCCGTGAACACATTAACATCCACCACAGCATCACTGAGTCCACTATTTACAACAATGAGTCGACCTTTAGTTGTGATGTCTGCACTTGCGCCAACAAACCATTGCGATGACGCAGGGCCTGAACACAATGCACCACCAGCCCAACTTCCAGAGCGGCTTTGCCACACGACGGGAGTTGAACCTTCAGAGTTAAAGAGCAGGGCATCTTTCATGACCGGAAGGCGCAAAACCTTTACAGCATCAGTCTTTGTGCTTCGATTCTGCAATCTTTGGAATTGAGTTTTCTTAGATGACAGAGAGATTTGAGATGCAAGACCAGGAAGAGTAGGCGGACATACAACCGCTGGGTAGCTTTCTGAAAAACTCTTTTTTGTTACAGCAACATTGAGTGCAGATGCGATTGTAAGTGCAGCCCCGATGAAAGCGATGAAACGAAGCGGGCGGGAGAAATTCATGCCAACTCCTTGTCTGAAATTTCACTCTTACGACGGCCGGCAGGAAGTGCCATTACTAGTACGACAACAAAGAAAATCAACTGTAAAGACAACCAAGCACGCCGGGTTGTTCCATCATGGATCAAAGAAATTTCACCAGCTTCAGTGACTTTAAAAGTAGGTAAACCTTGCTCATTTTTACTGCGCTCTAATCTGTATCCATTTTCAAGAATCTGCCAGGAGCGGCTGTAACTTTCGGTCAGAATAAGTGTCCCTGCAGAAGGTACGTACGTTCGAGCTCCAACTTCACCGGCTTGCAGCTCTTTTCGAACGCCATCTGTACCAACAAACATAAGTCGTGAAGCAGGAGCGCTTACTTTCCAAACAACACCTAAAGATGTTGCCGACGTACGTGTAAATCCACCTAAGCCATCGATCGAACGAATAATCTCTTTTTTAAATGGTGCCTTTACAAAAAGATACTTGACGCCAAAATCACTTAACGTCGAACTGCTTGTAACTCCGGATCCATCGATAAGTCCACGTGCTGCTTCTGCTATCGCTGAACTTTGTAACGGTGCAACATCAGGTTCACCGAGTGAAATATCTTTGCCGCGGGAAAGATGATATTGAATTTTCTTTTGATCCTCACTTCCAACTTCACGCAAGACAAGGATCTTTGTATCTCGTTCAACGCTTAAGAATGCCGGCATTACTGTCTCGCGATTTGCCTGTACCAAAGAATCTGCACCTTTAGTAACTGACCACCCAATTGCAGCCAAAGAATAAGCAAAAGTTGTAAGCAGTAGTAGCGCGGAAAGTATGTGGCGATAATGCACATGGCTCAGAACAAGCGTTTCACGCAATCGATCTAACAGCACAGTTCCTGAAGCAATCGCTGCAAGGGTAACTAGAACAATTACAGGACCTGACCAAACTTTTGATGATGCTTCATTTCCATGGGTCGAAATGGAAAGCCCAGAAAGGATTACAGCTAAGACAAGTGCTCCAACACCGTATTCGGCGATACGACGTGCATGAGTTGATGAGAATAATGAAACGATTAGCACCAATAAAATTGGACTTACTAACCAAATCGGTAAGGAATTTGCTCCACCAGGATTACCAAACAATGTTGAAATTGGGCCACCACCTGAAATAAGCAATCCCGGCTCAACTAAAAGGCGACTTGGATGAACAAGAGCTTCTAGTGAATATGGCACATTCATAAGAAATGGAATGAAGATCAAGGAGGCTCGCTTCTGAAGCCGAAGTACATACAGCTGCGGGTTTGCCTCTTTTGCATGTTTTTCATAGTCGCTCAAAGTTGACACTAAGCCAGCCATTAAACCAATAACAAAAATCATTAATGAGAAACCGTACAGAACTGCTAGCAGTAAGGAAATACCCGCGATTTTTCGCCAGCTAAACTCCTCAATTTTCTCAATATCACGAAGCAACATTGCAGCATATGGCGCAACAATCAAGAAAAGAACGGTTGCGATGTGGCCAGTAGAAATAGCAGCGATGGCAACTGGTGAAACCGCGTACAGGAATGCAGCTGGAATTGAAATCCATGAGTTCTTTGTCAAACGCTTAAGAAGTTTTGTGGCGGTAAACATCATGACGACAGGTGCAACCAATAAGAAGGTTGTAATGAGGAATTGAACCTTACCCAAGAAAACAAGGGATGCTGTCGCAGTAATGGCAACCCACGTTGGCGTGGCTACAGATGAACCCATTCCAACTTGATGCCACGACTCAAAATAGGTTCGCCAAAGATCGGTGGCACCTAAGGGAGAAATTGGTAGTGCACCTCCAACTAGCGCACCAAATCTATTGCGTGAATTAAGAATAGAAATTGCTGCAATAAGCAGAAAGCCAATAACTTCGGGGCGCTTAAAAATTGTTAACCAGTGATTTGTATTGACTGGAGTTAGTAAATCTTCATCTTCGTTAGAATTCAATACTGATACTGTTGAAGCTTGAACATTTTCAGGAAAAAACCTTGAACGGATGGCATCGATCAAGCCTTCAGATGCCAGACGAACCTGAGACCAACGTGGTGGAATAAATTCTGCAATTACTCGAGCTGATACAAAGCGCTGCTTTCTTCGAATCTTGCGAGCAGTGATCAATGTATCTGGTCTAATAATTAATGCTCCTACTGCCAAGATTTCATCGGCTGCATATCCTGGAAGTTTTGCAAGCAGATAGCCAATAGCCCTTGCGATAGCGCTGCCAAGAATTTGAAGGACAAGCCATGGCAATATCCACCAAGAAGAGTTTGCAAGCAATACATATGCCGCGTTACGTCGATCTAAAAGTAATGGCCTATGTAGAAATGCTCCATCAACTTCTACAACTCTGCGCTCTGAAGCGGATGCTTGTGCGTGAAATGCAACTGCATCTGTTGCAACCATTACTGAGTGGCCAGCCGCGCGAGCACGCCAGCCAAAGTCCACATCATCTCTGAACAAAGTTAAATTAGAGTCCAGGCCTTCAAGTTCTTCAAATACATCACGACGAATCAATGCACCAGCGGTACTAACCGCTAAAACATCATAAATTCCATCATGCTGACCTTGGTCATATTCCAAAGGTTCAAGTCCTGTCCAACGTGCACCATTTCCAGCAATACTTATTCCAGCCTCAAGTAAATGTGTGCGATCATGCCACCCCAATAATTTAGGACCGACCATCACAACTTGCGGGCGATCATCAATTGCAGCTATCAACTCTGCGAGCGCAGTTGGTGCAGGTGCGCAGTCATCATGAATCAACCAAACCCATTCATGATCAACTCTCTTAGGTAACTTACCGACAGCTAAAGAAACTGCTTGGCCAAAACCTGTTTCTACATCGGCCGAGGTAAATGGAATTCGAGCTGATTTCAAAAGTTTTGTAGATTCGTCCTGTGACCCAGTATCAACAGCGGTGATGAGATCAATTGGACGAGTTTGCGAAGTGAGCGCTGCAACAACTTCGGGTAACCACACTGCTCCATTGTGTGAAACAAGAACGGCGGTTACACGATGCTTATCGACTGCGGCTTGGGAAGCCATAGTTACAACTCACTTTCTCGTGAGAGAAACGTGAACCTTAGGCAGTGCGACGCTTTAGGCGGCGGCGCTCGCGTTCTGAAAGTCCACCCCAAATTCCGAAGCGCTCATCATGAGCTAGTGCGTACTCAAGACATTCGGAGCGAACATCGCATGAAAGACATACGCGCTTGGCTTCACGAGTTGAGCCACCCTTTTCTGGGAAGAAAGCTTCTGGGTCAGTTTGCGCACACAGAGCGCGCTCCTGCCATGAAAGTTCCATGTTTTCGCCAGATGCGAGTGTGACAGTTGGACCTGAAGTGGGGATTGGGGAGTTCTGGGCAGCGGGTTGAATCGGCATAACGTCGATGCTCCATTAGCTAGATCTTGTCTCATCCCTCTTGGAAAAGACTTTCTTAAGAGTGAATTACACGCTTGTAACTCGTTTATGTCAAGCCCGAAAAAGGGCGCTTACGCTTGCGCTAGAGAGGAATCGGAAGATTTTCCCCGATAGTCACAAAGGTTGACCCTATTTTTGCTCCATCATCGATAATCGCGCCTGTAGCTATATATGAGTTTTCAATGACAACATCCCGGCCGATCAAAGCTCCCGCCTCAACGATGGAACCATTAATTCGTGTGCCAGCCCCCACTGTGCTGCCTCGGCCTACACAACTGCCGCCCGTAATTGAAGCACTGGAATCGACCTCAGCATCGGACATTACTAAGCCTGGGCCATTTCGAAGGACGATATCTGTTGAAGCTTTCAGTAATGCTTTTGGTGTTCCAATATCCAACCAATAAGCCTTTTCAAGATATCCATAAACTTTAGCGCCATTGTTTACTAACTGCGGAAAAGTCTCGCGTTCAACAGAAACAACTGTCTCTAAAGGAATAGATGTGAGGACTCGTGGATTGAAAACATAACATCCTGCATTGATTTGATTGGTGACAGGGTTATCCATCTTCTCAAGAAATGCGGTAACTAGGCCTTGGGTATCAGTTGGAACGCAACCAAATGCGCGTGCATCCTCTACCTGGGTCAGATGCAAAGTTACATCTGCATCATGTGCTTCATGTTGGCGAATTTGTTCTGCTAAATCATGTGAACTGAGTATGTCACCATTTAAAACAACAATAGATTCATTTGTTTCTAGTAATTGAGCTGCATTGGCAATTGCGCCGCCAGTTCCAAGAGGTTGCTTTTCGACTGCATACTTAATGCTCATCCCCCACTGCGATCCATCCCCAAAGTACGGAGTGAAAACTTCTGACAGATATGAAGTTGCTAGCACAATTTGAGAAATTTCAGCTTTTTTAGCCATCATTAATTGATGTTCAGTTACCGGAATTCCTGCAACCGTAAGCATAGGTTTTGGAGTATTACGAGTTAGCGGCATTAAACGTGTGCCAAACCCACCAACCAGCAAAATAGCTACAGCCACTTTTACGCCTTCAAACGTTGAACTGCATTTGAAATGAGGGCATCTGATGCTGTCATTGCGATACGAATATGGTTTTTTCCTTGCTCACCATAAAAACTTCCGGGAGTTGCCAAGATTCCGCGCTCGGCTAGCCAAGCAACACTTGTCCATGCATCTTCGTTGCGAGTGCACCACAAGTACAAACCTGAATCACTGAACTCGATGGTAAATCCTGCGCTGATCAGTGCCGGACGCATCGCATCTTTACGGGCGTTGTAGCGAGCGCGTTGTTCAGCAACATGAACATCATCGGCAAGAGCAACTGTCATTGCTTTTTGAACAGGTAGAGGAACCATCATTCCCCCATGTTTTCTAATCTCTCGTATTCGAGAAATGAGAGCACTATCTCCCACCATAAATGCTGCGCGATAACCAGCCATCGACGATCGCTTTGATAATGAATGCACCGCAAGAATATTAGTGTTATCTCCACCTGTTTGCGATAAGACTGAAACAGAGTGTGCAGTTTGATCAAATTCGAGATAACACTCATCGGAAATCAAAACTGAATTATTCGCACGTGACCAATTAATACAAGCCTTTACCTCCTCAATACTGTGTACTCGCCCAGTTGGATTTGATGGAGAGTTCAACCACGCTAAATCGGCTTGTGGCCAAGTGCTTGCATCAATTGCGACCGGAACCGAATCTGCGCCAGCAAGTACAGCCCCTACGTGATACGTCGGATAGGCGATTTCAGGAATCACAACTTTTTTTGATTCAAGATACGTTGGCAGCCAGGCAACTAACTCTTTGGAACCAATTATTGGCAACACATCGAAATCACCTGTTGCACCTAAACGATCGGTTGCCCACTTTTTAATCGCTGCGCGAAGTTCGGGAGTTCCAGCGGTGACTGGATAACTGGGAGAGTTTGACGCATCACGAAATGCTTGTTGAATAAATTCAGGTGTGGGATCAACCGGAGTCCCTTGAGATAGATCAATAATCCCTTGTGGGTGAGTTCGAGCCTTCTCGCCATATGGCGCTAACGCATCCCACGGAAAATCTGGGAGCTGGGCACGCAATGGTTACTCGCTCTTTGGTGGGCGGGCTGCGATTGATGCGTGATCGGTGCCAGTTGGACCAACCTTGCTCGCACCACCTGGTGAACCGATTTCAATGAAGAACTCTGTATTGACCTTGCCAAACTCTTTCCACACACCAGGAACATCATCTTCGTAATAGATGGCCTCTACTGGACAAACAGGCTCGCACGCACCGCAATCCACGCACTCATCTGGCTGGATATAAAGCATGCGATCGCCTTCGTAAATGCAATCAACCGGACATTCTTCGATGCAGGATTTATCTTTTACATCGACGCATGGGTCTGCGATCACATAGGTCACGAGCGGCCTCCAAAGTGTGGGACAAGGTGTCTGGTGAGGAATTCTAACGCCAACTAACGCCACTACGCGATATTTAACAGTGGTCGATATTTAAGGGTGGGCTTATCGTTGTCTCATGCCGACAGAGCTCGAAACTCAATTTTCTGAACTCATCGGCGTTCGGGTGAGTATCAGGCTTCATGAGCCTGAAGGCGGCTTCCGTGACATCTTGGGCCATCTCGTTACCCCGTATTCGTTGCGCAAAAAGAATGGCGAGATAATCGAATTCTCTCATAGTGAGATTTTTGTCTGGAAGCAGGTGATTGAGAAGGTATGAAGTTATATGACACTCAATCCCGTCAATTAAAAGATGTTGAAATAACGCAAGAACGTATCCGCATGTATTGCTGCGGACCAACTGTCTATCGCGATGCTCATGTTGGAAATCTTCGTACATTTTTGTTGTCAGATTTGATTGCTCGTGTCGTACGTCTTAACGGGGCTACCCCATATCTGATTCAAAACATCACAGATGTCGGACACATGTCAGAAGATTTTGTTAATGATGACAAGATGATAAGTCAGGCGAAGTTAGAAAAGATTGATCCATTTGAAATTGCCAGAAAATACGAAGCCAGATTCCATACAGATTTAGCAGCTCTGAATATTCAACCTGCAGCGGCTTATCCCCGTGCGAGCGAAAGTATCGACATGATGCTAGAACTCATCGGAAAATTGGTTGATGCAGATTTTGCCTACGTTGGTTCAGATTCTTCGGTTTACTTTAGTGCTGAAAAATTCGCGACTTACGGCGCAATAAGTGGCAACAAACTTGATGCGCTCAAGCCTGGACACAGGTATGAATACTCTGAAGATGGTGCAAAAAGATTCCATGCCGATTGGGCGTTATGGAAAGCTGCTGGTGACCGCACTGAAATGGTGTGGGATTCACCGTGGGGTAAGGGCTTTCCTGGTTGGCACATCGAATGTTCGGCGATGTCATTACAGTTGCTCGATGGTCATGTTGACATTCACGTAGGCGGAATAGATCTGCGTTTCCCCCATCATGAAAATGAACGAGCCCAGTCAAATGCTTTGATGAATGAGGAAGCGGTAAGTCTTTGGGTTCATGGCGAACACCTGCTTTTTGAAGGCAAAAAGATGTCGAAAAGTTCTGGAAATGTCGTTCTGCTTAATGATGTTATTGATAAGGGTTTTGATCCTTTAGCTATTCGACTTTGCTTTTTAGAAAACAAGTATCGATCTCAAATGGACCTGACCTGGAATTCCATTGAAGCAGCCGATGAGACTTTGAAGCGTTGGCGCAACAAGATGGCGCTCTGGGGAGTTGGCACAAAAATTACTGTCGATCCTGAAATTGAAACCGCATTCAACATAGATCTTGATACATCACGTGCAATTATCCGACTGCGTGAAATTGAGAAAAGTGACCTGCCGGATAAAGCTTCGATCTTTCGATATGCCGATCAAGTTCTTGGCTTGGATTTAGAACGTCCAGTGGTTGCAAAAGTTTTAACTCCGCACATGCAGAAGTTGTTAGATGATCGGGCACTTGCTCGTACCGAGAAGCGATGGAGTGATAGCGATCAGCTTCGTATCGAACTAGAAAAACTAGGTTTAGAAATCAAAGATACTCCTGAAGGGCAAACTTGGAACTAGAGTGGAGTAACTATTGCAATTACGATTGCTATGAACCCAAAGTTAATCATTGAAACACCAAGTGTGTCACCTAGCACTAAGTACTCCTCATTAAGACCTGGAAACCCTGCACGAACAACTACTAATACCCAAGCAATTGAGGCAATCAATTTATAAGAACGCTTTCCCCATAATCTGCCAGTTGCCCAAACACCAAGTCCAGTTGCAAAAAGTGAAAGAATTAATCCCACTGGTGGATAAATGCTATAAGTAAAAATTGAGCTGGCTCCAAGTGCAGCACCTAACAAGAGAGAATAAATAACCTTCATTACAGGGTAATTCCAGAAGTTAAATCTGTTTCACGGCCCTTGGCATCAAAAGGTCCACTCTTCGTGCCCTTAACTAAGGTGTAGTACTCATCGCCCCAAATTTGTAAGCCTAAGTTATTTGATAAAGCAAAGAATGGGCCGTCCAGTGAAATCTGAGTCTCGTGTGCTTTCATTGCCGCCATCTTTGCATCGACATATTCGACTCCATCGATCAAAGTGGTTACAAACTCATCATCTTTAGCAAATGGAAGATCATCAACACTGTCTGCGCCAAAGAAATCTGAACCAATCTCTTTCATCTTTGCAATGCCCTCAGCTAAAACTGACTTTGGCATAGTGTTCCAATAAATCTTTGGAATCTGCCAAGCAGCTAACTCTGCAGCCCTCATGGCAACAAGGTGGGCTTTGATGTGATCTGGGTGGCCATAGCCACCAATCTCATCGTATGTAATTAAAACATGTGGCTTAGTCTCTTCGATTACTTCAACTAAAATTTTTGCAGCTGCATCAAGGTCTGCTTGCCAAAATACATCGGGTCGATTATTTGGCTCAGTTCCCATCATTCCGCTATCGCGAAACTTTGTTGTTGGTGCACCTAAAAATCGATGATCAGAAACCCCAAGTGCCTTCATTGCTTCAGCTAATTCAACTTCTCTATGTGTCCCCAGTAGATCTTGCTCACTACTTGATAAATGAGAAAGCGTCGGAACCAAGACTTCGCCTTCTTCTCCGCGAGTGCAGGTTACAAGCGTGACTTGAGCCCCACGATCTGCATACAAAGCCATTGTTGCCCCATTATTGATCGTCTCATCATCTGGATGTGCATGCACCAGGAGGATGCGGAAGCCTTCATAGGAGCGGTTCATGTTTAGTAATTCTGCCGTACGATTAGACCAATGAGTAATTTAGACACAACCAATAAGGCTCGCTTGCCCCGCGATGAGCGCCGAGCATTATTGCTATCTGCGGCTCTTGAAGTCTTCACCGCTGCCGGATATCACTCCGCCGCAATGGATGAGATTGCCGATCGCGCAAATGTCTCAAAACCAGTTTTGTATCAGCACTTTCCATCAAAGTTAGAGCTGTATTTAGCGGTTTTGGATTTACATATTGATTCATTGGTTTTTGAGATTCAAAAAGCGATTGCATCTACACCTGCCAACAAGGATCGAGTATTGGCAACGGTAGATGCTTACTTTGCATTTATTGAAAAGGAAGGCGAAGCCTTCCGTTTACTTTTCGAGAGCGATATGAGCGTCGAACCCCAGGTTCGTGAACGCTTAAATCGAATGACATACGACTGTGCAGCTGCTGCTAGCGCGGTCATTGCACTTGATACTGGCCTACCAAAAGAGGCATCAATGCTTTTGGGTGTTGGAATGATTGGTTATGCGCAAGTAACTGCTCGTCACTGGCTCGAACGAGATAGCAAGTTAAGTCGACAGGATGCAGTTGCATTGGTTCACAACCTTATGTGGCGTGGCATTTCAGGATTTCCGCGCAACTAAAATCGTTAGGATTAAATAGATATGGCAACAACATTTGCTGACCTGCCCCTGCGCAGTCAAACAATTGAGGCATTACACGCCCACGGTTTCTTAGCCCCATTTGCTATTCAGGAAATGGTTCTGCCAATCGCATTGGCAGATGGAGATGTCATTGGTCAGGCAAAGACTGGAACCGGAAAGACTCTTGCTTTTGGTATTCCGGTTATTGAGCGAGTCATCGCTCCGCACGATGCCGAGTGGGCTGACTTTGATAAGAAAGGTTTGCCGCAGGTATTAATCGTTGTCCCTACTCGCGAACTATGTACTCAGGTAACTAAAGACATCGAAGAGCTTGCCTCGAATCGTGGAATACGCACAGTGGCTGTTTATGGTGGCCGCGCATTTGAGCCACAAATCGAAGCTCTACAAGCAGGAGTTGAAATTATTGTTGGAACTCCTGGGCGTCTCTTGGACCTTTCTCGACAAGGTCAATTGAAGCTAAAAGAAGTTTCACGTTTGGTTTTGGACGAAGCCGATGAAATGTTGGACCTTGGCTTTTTACCTGATGTAGAAAAGATTTTATCTAGCACGCCAAATCGTGCCCAAACTATGTTGTTTTCAGCCACTATGCCCGGCGACATCATTGCCCTTGCTCGTCGATTCATGAATCAACCAATTCATATTCGAACACAAGACAGTGAAGATGAAGGCGCAGTCGTTACTCGAATCAAACAACATGTTTTGCGTGCACATGCCTTAGACAAGATTGAAATGTTGGCACGAATTCTGCAAGCCGAGGGTCGTGGACCAACCATGGTTTTCTGTCGAACAAAGCGAACTGCACAAAAAACTGCAGAAGATTTGATGGAGCGTGGATTTAAAGCAGCACCTATTCATGGTGATCTTGGACAAAGTGCGCGTGAAAAAGCTCTGAGTGACTTCAAGGCTGGTAAATCAGATGTTCTTGTCGCAACAGATGTAGCGGCCCGAGGAATCGATATTGATGGAATTACTCACGTCATCAATTACCAATGCCCAGAAGATGAAAAAACTTATGTTCACCGCATTGGTCGTACCGCTCGCGCAGGTGCACACGGAATTGCAGTCACTTTTGTTGACTGGGATGAACTTGCACGTTGGAAAATGATTGACCAAACCCTTGCACTTGGTTTAGCAGAGCCTGAAGAGACTTATTCATCATCAGAACATCTCTACGAAACCATGAACATTCCAGCAGGTTCGACAGGTCGCTTAGTCAAAGCTAAGCCCGTTGCGAAAGTTGAGAGCAAAGATTCTCGACCAGCTCGCGCAAAGCAAGAAGCACCTAAAGCCCGTACCGAGCGGACTCGCACACGTACTAAGAAATTTAAAGAAAGCTAAGCAGCAACAAAAACACGAATCGCATCTACCAGCATTTGTACTGCGATAGCTGCCAGCAATAAACCAGCAATTCTGGCTACCAACGTTACACCTGATTCTTTGATGACCTTCAAAATTGTCGTTGATGCCATAAGCGCAACTGCGATAGCAATATGAACGGCCACAACAGCTGCCGTCAGTCCGAGCGCCATTGCCGTTGTATCTACTTGCTGAACGAAAATCATCGTTGCAACAATTGCACCAGGGCCAGCCAAAATCGGAGTCCCCAGTGGAACTAATGCAATGTTTGAATCGCCATCTTCACTGTGTTTCTTCGTATTTCCAGTAAGCAATTCCAGAGCTACAAGTAACAACAACAAAGCACCTGCCGCTTGAAGCGCCTCCATGGAAATATTGAGGTAACTCAAAATTGCCCGGCCAAAGAGGGCAAAGATTGAAATAACTAGAAGAGATACCGCTGCGGCCTGCACCGCCAACATTCTGCGAATTTTAGGAGTTTTGTCTGCGACTAATCCCAAGAAAATAGGAGTTGCACCTGGTGGATCCATGATCACAAATAAAGTGACAAAAGACTGAACCGCAAATGTAACTGCGCTTATATCTTTCACGCTGAAACCACCCTTCGAGCATTGGATTGTGACTCTAACTTCTCCCATTGTTCCTTATGTGTATGGTTTTCTGCTAACGAATTAAGTTTTCCAGTGCCGTGATAATCACTACTTCCAGTGATCACAAGATCTAGTTCATGGGCAATTGCTCGCAACATCGCTCTTTCGTCAGGGTTTTGGTCACGATGGTCAACTTCTATGCCATTTAATCCTGCAGAAACTAACTCGGAGAAATCTTCAGGTTTTAGAATTTGTCCGCGATGCGAAGCAAATGGATGTGCGATCACTGCAACTCCCCCAGCTCTGCGAATCAAAGCAATCGCTTCGACTGGAGTAGGTGAGGCATGCGAAACATAGAAACGTGATTCGTTGTGTAGTAAATCTATAAAAGCCTCATCACGAGATTTCACAATTTTCTTGGCAACAAGTGCATCGGCTAGGTGTGGTCTACCCATAGTGGCGCCGGATGGCATGGCTTGCTCGACATCATCCATCGAAATATCCATGCCCTCTGCACGCATTTTTTCAATCATCTTTCGCATCCGAGGAAGTCGACCATCGCGGGTTTCTTCAAGCACGCGTTGCATTTCTTCATGATCGGGATCAAAGAGCAGCCCCAACATATGCACGCTAACCCCATCATGTGTTAAACAAGAAATTTCAGAGCCCAGCGCTAATTTGAGCGAACCGCGCAGAGTTTCAATTGCTTCTTTCCAACCAGAAGTTGTGTCGTGATCTGAAATTCCTAAAACCTCTAAACCCTGAACAATCGCTTTGTTTACTAGTTCGCGGGGAGAATCAGTCCCATCGCTGCAGTTAGTGTGGGTGTGCAGATCAATCATTGCTTGCTCCACGGGTTCTAGTAACTACTAAGACGCATCCGATCAGGATCAATGCAATCCCAGGAATGATTCCAAGAGGTGGAGTTTGATCTAGCCACCAAGCTGCAAGAACCGCACTTACCGGAACTTCGAAGAAAACAATGAGCGAAACGATCGCAGGTGAAACACGCTTAAGCGCTGAGTTAAACATCGTGTGACCCAACAACTGAGCACCAAGGATTAATCCTAAAAGAATGAGCCACTCTTTTTGTTCAAAAGCAAAGATTTCATTTCCCGCAATCAATGCCATGGGCAATGCCGTTATTGAGCAAACAAAGTAGCAAACCGTTGTATAGGTACTTGTTTCTAATGTGCGCTGAGCTTTTGAACCAGCCATCATGTAAGCAGCCGCTAACGCCGCTGAAATCAAGGCAGCAATGTCGCCCATAAATGACCTAAATGAAATAGTTAAATCAACACCAGAGACTAAAACAACGCCGACAAAGCTTACGATCATTCCAAGCCAAGCTTTTGATGGAATGTGCCCGCCACTAAACTTCACAAACAGTGCTGCGAAAATTGGCTGAAGTGCAACGAGTGCTGTTCCTGCAGCGACAGTTGTCATTCTCATTGCTAAAAAGAAACCAATAAAGTGAAGAGCAAGTAATACTCCGGCAATCATTGCCCATTTCATTCCAGCACGATCACGTGAATGACGCAGCGCAAATGGCACAGTAATTAATGATCCGCCTAGATTTCGCCAAAAAATCAAAGTCAGCACGGGCATCGCACTCATTGCAATGAGTGGCCCAGAAGTTCCGATTCCAATGATTCCTAGACCTAGTCGAATCAGATCTGGTTTTGCTGGGATCGCCGTGTGGTCATTAATGCGTTCGCCTGAAGTCATGAGAGAAAGGTACCCTTATCCCATGAGCGGCAATCTCTTAAACCGAGTATTTCTCGCCCGTCTTGCAGGTACCGCGGTCTTTGATCCAAATGGTGATCCTGTCGGAAAGGTGCGAGATGCTGTCGCGACCTTGCGTTCAAACAATCAGCAACCTCGAATCCTTGGGTTAGTTGTTGAAGTGCCATTGCGTCGTCGAGTTTTTGTTCCGATCACCCGCGTTACATCAATTGAAAGTGGTGCGGTTGTTATCACTGGCCTGTTAAACATGCGCCGTTTCGATACCCGACCTGGTGAAGTTCTAGTTCTCGGTGACATGCTGGATCGATCCATCACATTGTTAGAAACTTCAGAAGAAGTAGTCGTTGAAGACATGGGCATGGAGCAAAATCGAAATGGTGATTGGTTAATTGCCAAAGTACACATCATGCGCAAAGGCCGAGGCTTACGCCGCAAGGGGGCAACTTGTACTGTTACCTGGGAAGAAGTAATTGGCTTTGCAAACACTGAACAAAATCAAGGTGTTGCTAATTTGCTATCAACTTTGGCAAACCTTCGTGCGGCAGACCTTGCAGCGGTTTTACAAGATTTAGCGCCGAAGCGTCGTATTGAAGTTGCGAGTGCACTCGAAGATGAACGCCTTGCAGATGTTTTGGAAGAAATGGATGAAGACAATCGTGTTGCACTTCTTGCAGAGCTCGAAGGAGAACGCGCAGCTGATGTCTTAGGTGAGATGGATCCAGATGATGCTGCCGACTTGTTGCGAGAAGTTGGAGAAGAGCGGGCAACTGCTCTACTAGAGCTGATGGAACCAGAAGATGCAGAAGATGTATTGCGATTGATGACCTATGAGGATTATTCAGCTGGTGGAATGATGACAACAGAACCAATAGTTCTTACCGCTGATTCCACAGTTGCTGATGCGCTCGCCGCAGTTCGGCAAAAAGAGATTTCTCCTGCACTTGCTTCGCAGATCTACATCTGTCGCCAACCAGTAGAAACTCCAACAGGGCGTTTTATTGGTGTGGTGCATTACCAACGTTTACTACGCGAACCACCATCAACATTGCTCGGCTCAATCGTCGATACTGATTCGAAGGCGACAAATCCTGATGCAACTTTGCACGAGGTTTCATCACATTTGGCTAGCTACAACATGCTTTCTTTACCTGTTGTCGATGCTAATGAACGGCTTTTAGGCGCGGTCACAGTTGACGATGTACTGGATCACTTGTTGCCTGAAAACTGGCGACATGATCATCGTGAAAATTCACCAGTTTCTTTTGAATCAGAGAGTATTTAAGGAGGGTTAAAGATGGCACGTAACAATGGCTTAGACACTCCACGCGAGACTCGTCGTTCGATTCGACCAAACTATGATCCTGAAGCTTTTGGTCGCATGTCCGAACGCTTCGCACGATTCTTAGGTACCGCGCGTTTTCTTGTGTACATGACGGTCTTTATCGCTTTTTGGATCATCTGGAACTTTGTAGCACCTGCTGACTTAAGGTTTGATGACTATCCATTTATTTTTCTAACCTTGATTTTGTCGATGCAGGCATCGTATGCAGCACCTTTGATCCTTCTTGCACAAAATCGCCAAGCAGATCGTGATCGCATTGCGCTGAATGAAGATCGCGCGCAAAATGAACGATCTATAGCAGATACTGAGTACTTAACTCGCGAACTTGCAGCTTTGCGTAACTCATTGGGCGAAGTTGCAACGCGTGATTTTGTTCGAGCTGAACTTGCCGACCTTGTTGATGAATTAGCTAAAGAGCTACGTCGAGACACCCAATCGGACTCCAAGTAAAGACTTACTGCGTTTCATTAGTTTTTCAGCAACCTCTGAAATAGCAATTGCTGCAGGTGATGTTGGATCAGCATCCACAATCGGTGCGCCATCATCTCCACCCGTGCGTAGTGCTGGACTAAACGGAATCTTTCCAAGTAGTGGTACATCAATACCAACAAGTTGTGACAATCGACGAGATGTCTCGTCTCCCCCTCCTTCGCCGAATAAGGAAATAGTGTCGCTGCAGTTTGGGCATGGAAACGCTGACATGTTTTCGATTACACCAATCACATGTTGGTGAATCTGATGTGCGATGCGTCCTGCACGTTCAGCAACCTCCGCTGCAGCAATCTGTGGCGTTGTTACAACAACAATCTCTGAGGTTGGAATCAGCTGCCCTAAAGAGATCGCTAAATCTCCGGTGCCTGGTGGCAAATCAATAAGCAGAACATCTAAATCCCCCCAATAGGCATCAGATAGAAGCTGCTCCAGCACACGGTGGAGTAAAGGACCTCGATATGCCACAGGATCTGAGCGTTCTGGCTTAAACATTTCCATGGAAACAGTTTTTACACCGTAAGACTCGAGCGGGATAAACATTTGATCTATTGCGGTCGGTCGTTGCCCCATTAGTCCCATGAGACGCGGAATTGAGTGACCATAAACATCTGCATCCAAAATTCCAACGGTCAAAGCATTCTTAGCCATTGCAACTGCCAAATTTGCAGTTACCGATGACTTTCCAACTCCACCTTTTCCAGAAGCAATACCAATGACACGTGTTAAAGAATCCGGCTGGGCAAAAGGAATGAACTTTTCGCGTCCTCCACGGACAACTTTCTTCACAAAGTTGCGTTGGTCTTCGTTCATGACACCAAACAAGAGATCAACACCTTGAACGCCTTGAACAGATTGCACTGCATTTGTAATATCTGTACGTAATCGATCTTGCATTGGACATGCTGCGATAGTTAACAATACTTTTAAGGAGACAACACCATTTACTTCAGTTAGATCCTCAATCATTCCAAGGTCAGTTATTGGATGGCGCAGCTCTGGATCATTAACCTTTGAAAGCGCTTCTGTAACAAGTTCCAGAAGAGTCATAACAAATCTGGGTCAATCACCGCAGGAGGTTTCTTAGCCTTTGGCTTAGTGGTTTCCTCATCTAACAGATCCGAAATTTGCTTCTTTACAAAAGTCTTTGGATTTAAATCCTTAGGCTGTAAATCTTCAAACCCTGGACCCAAACTATCTCGAAGTTCAGTCGTCGCTTTGTTAGCTAAACCGCGAAGTTTCTTCACCCATTGCGCAGCCTCTACGGCAACTTTTGGCAGACGCTCTGGTCCGACAAGCAGCATCGCAAGGATTGCAAGGCCCAAAAGTTCGCCCGCGCCGAGATCAAAAAACATTTCTGTAGCCTACGCCAATTACTTCTGAGCCGCGATAAGGGTTAGAGAGACAGTTCTTTCGACACCATTGCGCTTATAGATCAGGTTTACAACGTCACCAACATTCTTGGATCGAACAGAGACAATGAGCTCTTCTGGGCTGTTGATAGCCTTTCCGTCAAAAGATATAACAATGTCTCCACCTCGCAAGCCTGCCTTTTCAGCTGGACTACCAGGCAAAATTCCACGAGCAGAAGTGGCAACTTGTGCACCTTCACCCCCGTAATTCATATCCAAGGAAATTCCAATTACTGGATATGTTGCAACGCCGTTTTTAATGAGTTGATTTGCAGTCTTTCGCGCCTGATTAATTGGAATAGCAAAACCAAGACCAATTGAACCAGTTTGTAAATCTGAACCTAATGAAGCAATTGCTGAATTAACGCCGATAACTGCGCCAGTTGAATCAACAAGTGGTCCACCAGAATTTCCTGGATTGATGGCTGCATCAGTTTGTAAGGCATTAATGAAAGAGCTTTCACTTGAAGAGTCGCCGGCGGTTACGGGACGGTTTTTTGCACTAATGATTCCGGTTGTAACTGTTCCAGATAAACCAAGTGGTGAACCAATTGCGATTACAGAGTCTCCGACTGCAACCAGATCGCTATCGCCAAATTGCAGCGCTTTTAAACCAGACGCTGCAATCTTCAAAACTGCTAAATCATAAGAAGCATCTCGCCCAACAACTTTTGCCGAGAAAGTTCGTCCGTCATTGAGCTTGACCCGAATACTTCCGCCGGATTGCGCTGCAGAACTAATGACGTGGTTATTAGTCAAAATGTATCCATCGCTATCGATGAAGAAGCCTGATCCTGTTCCGCCACCTGTCAGCGAACGAGTTTGAATCGAAACGACAGAAGGTAAAACTCTTTGCGCAGTACCAGCAACTGAATCTGGTGCACGTTCAATGGTGCTGGTGGATGAGACAAGATTGACTCGATTAAACAGTGATGCACCTGATGCATTAACTCCCAAAATTCCGCCAACGCCTCCGGCTAAGACTGCAATCAATGCAAGTGAGCCCTTTGAATTTTTAGAAGAAGGTTTTGCCTGCCACCACGGGGCCGCAACAGGGGCTACTTTTTTACGAGGAAAGATCATGGCGCTATTTTGCTACAACTTTGTTGCGAGCAGTAATCCATCGCCGACTGGAACCAATGAACTCACCCAATGATCAGTGTCATTTTTGATGATTTTCCCAGTGTCCCGAAGGGCAACCGTGCGTGGATCGCGCTGGGCTGCATCACAGACTTTTCCGCCACCGTAATAGTTATCAATTACTAGCGCCCCACCACTTCGCAGAATTCGATGCGCTTCGTTGATGACGTACCCCAAATCTTCAGGATTGTGCCGAACTACAACTAAGTCGTAGGCACGATCGGTGAGCTTTGAAATCACTTCAAGGACAGAGTTAGTGATCAGGCGATAACGACTAGGCGCGATATCTGCATCTGTGAAAGCTTGCTTGGCAATCTGTGAATGCTCCATCTCATCATCTATTGAAGTCAAAGTTCCGCTTGGAAGCATTCCATCAAATAACCACAAACTTCCAACACCCGAACCTGTACCAACTTCAACAACTGATTGTGCTTTTAAAGTAGAGGCTAGGAACTTTAAAAATGCACCCGCACCTGGTGTTGTGTCTACCGTTCCTAATTCGACACCACGGGCACGTGCCTGTGTTTTGAAATGATCTTCAGTAATGAAGTTTTCGGCAAAGGTATGCGGATCTACTCTCATGACAGCGAAGTAATCCACTGTGTGAGAAGTCGAACTCCAAAGCCTGTTCCGCCCTTAGAGTTTTCACCTGCATCAACTTCACTACGGGCAGTTCCTGCAATATCTAAGTGGACCCAACGTCTAGTTGATGTGAAATTTTCCAAGAACAAGGCAGCGGTAACTGAGCCGGCAGAGAATTTACCTTTGTTTGCATTGTGATTGAGATCTGCAATGTCACTTCGTAAAGCTTCCTTGTAATCATCAACTAGTGGCATGTGCCAGACACGATCGCCTGTTGCTTCGCCAGCTTTTGATAGCGCAGCAGCTAAAGCATTATCGCGTGTATACATCGCGGCATATTGGCGGCCCAAACCAAGAGTAGCTGCGCCGGTAAGTGTTGCGATATCAACTAAATAATCTGGATCTAAATGCGCATCTGCGAATGCCAAACCATCTGCCAAAACTAAACGTCCTTCGGCATCGGTGTTGATCACTTCAACGGTTGTTCCACCGTAATGCTTAATGACATCACTTGGGCGTTGAGCCGTGGCAGAGATAGCATTTTCAGCCATCATCATTAACGCAGTTACTTGCACATTTGGTTGTAATTCTTCAAGGGCGGTAAGAGTCCCAAGAATTGCAGCAGCGCCAGCCATATCGCTCTTCATCGCCATCATCGTGTCATAGGGGCGCTTGAGTGAAACTCCCCCAGTATCAAAAGTGATTCCTTTTCCTACTAAAACAACATGCGGCAAAGCTTTGACCGACTTTTTCTTGGATTTTGGTTGATAGGTAACTTGAATCATTCGTGGTCCTGGCTTCGGAGATGAACCACCTACTGCGCGTAAGCCACCAAACTCTTTCAGCGCTGCGCCAGCAAATATCTTAACCGTCAGACCCGTTCCCTTTGAAAATTCTTCTGCTTGCTTTCCCATCCAGGCCGGAGTCTTGATATTTGCCGGAGTATGAATCAAGTCGCGAGTTCTGCAGACCGCGCGTGCAATTGATGCTGCTGCTTTAACCTCTTGCCCATCTTTGCTTGAAACATAAATCGTTGGCTCTTCTTTTTTCTTGTCTGTCTTTAGATTCCAGACCCAAGCTCCCAGTGAAAGGGAAATTGCAAAAGACTTAATCTCTGAAACAACACAAGCGGAAAAAACTGTTGTGTTTTTTCCGCGTACTTTGCGACCGACAGCTGCTCCTGCTGCACGCGCTGACGAACCGCTTTGGTCTCCAACTGAAACTAGGAATAATCGATCGGTTTGTGAATCTTCAGCGCTGACAGGAATCTCAAAGAGTTCCCCAGCTTTGCCAGTTGGTGTGAAAAAAGTTAACTCATCTACAAGATTGAGACCGAAAAACTCTTCAACTGTGGATGCCAGTGGGGAAACAAATTCAAAATTGCCATCTACCTTCTTAGTGAAACCCAGAGCGATGGCATCGGCACTAACAGCCTTTGTAATCTCAAAGGGTGCGTACAGAGGTAGCGCTGACATGATTGGTAAGGCTAGTGCCTTTAAATGTAAATTACTTCTTAACCAGAGCGACAGCTGCGTGAAGAGCGGCGCTGAGGTTGTTTGCTTCTTCGGCGTTCATTTCGACAACCAAGCGGCCGCCACCTTCTAGAGGGATTCGCATCACTAGCGAGCGAGCTTCCTTTGTAACCTCCATTGGACCATCACCAGTGCGGGGTTTCATGGCTGCCATTGGGAGACTCCTCTAAATCGTTGGTACCGCTATGTGTAAAGCAAGGGGGTAAGTATCTCTCAGATTGAGCCTTAGTGCGAATTTGGGTGTGGGTTACATCCCCAAAATCGCGCTCAACCGGGCTTTGCCTTGGCGAATTATTGCCTCTACAGACCTCTCTGGAACTTCGAGAATTGATGCGATATCCGCGGCGCTCATCGACTTCAGATAGTGCATGGTCAAGATGATTCGTTCTTCTTCGGGTAAAGAGGCAAGGGCTTGCGCCAGTGATTGCGGTTGCTTGCCCATGGGTCAACTTTACTTGCTTTGCTGCAACTGACGGCGCAAGGCCGACAGTGAGATGCGTACTCCTACGTACAAGCCTGGTGCAATGAGAAGGAATAGCGCTCGCGGAGCGAGAATTTCTTCTGACCAATCAAACCGTGTGGACTGTGGCGTGAGCGCAGTTAATTCAAAGCGACCGGTTCCCTTAATAATTTTTCCAGTATGAACAACATCGCACACAGTTGGTGGATTCCATGAAGTCACCGTCATGTGATCCATAATTCCTAACTTTCCAATTCCGGTGAAAGCTGCAATTGATGTTCCAACGCCGGAACGAATATCAGATGTAACTTCAACAGTTGTTTGAAGCATCCATTCACTTTGTGATTCCCAATCAGCAAGTGCTGCCCAAACTTTTTCAACTGGAACATCAATTACAAGGTTCATTGCGATGTGATTACTTCTCATGCTTGGCAAGCTCGCAATGCATCATCGACTGTTGTTGTCCATTGAACAATTTCACGCATTCCTGGCTTAATGAATTTTTCATCTTCTAAGTGCACAATTAATTCATGCAAAGGTGCGTATATTCCAAAGGGATCTAGAATTACAACGGGCTTTGAATGAAACTTTAAATAATGACCTACCCAAATCTCAAAAAACTCTTCAAGCGTTCCAGCGCCTCCGGGTAGCGTCACGAATGCATCTGAAATGTCGGTAATCATGTGCTTTCGCTGTCCCATAGTTTCGACAACATGCAGTTCATCATTGTCATGATCAGCAAATTCAATATCGACCAAAGCTTGCGGAATCACGCCGATTGTCTTGCCTCCAGCATCTCGTGCTCCCCTAGAGACCGCGCCCATCATCGAAATGTGTCCACCGCCAGTGACTAACTCATTTGAAGAGGTAGCAATTCCCTTTCCCAACTCGTAAGCAAGGTCTACATACTTGTTATCGATCGTGGGTGAGGATGAACAAAAGACGGCAATACGCATGCGGCTAACAATAGAGGCTAGGCTTGGCACATGACGACCATCGCATCTGGCCACGGAATCGCAACTATCGCCAAGGGCGTAACCCTTGATGTTTGGTTTCCATCCCCTGCTTTGTCACAACTCTCAGGTTCAGTTCCCGCAGAGCTAACCGCGCTTGTTGGCAACGATATTGCTCGTGGAGTTTCACGTGAAGTAGTAAGTATTGAAATTGATATTTCGAAAGCACCAGCCAATGCAGCCGATGCTTATTTGCGTTTACATCTTCTATCGCACCGACTAGTGAAGCCACACGGGCTAGCACTTGATGGAGTATTTGGAATCTTGAGCAATGTTGTTTGGACATCTGTCGGTCCATGCGCAGTTGAAGATTTCGAAATTACTCGTGCGCGCTTAAAGGCAGCACATGGGCATGTCAGCGTTTACGGCGTCGATAAGTTTCCACGGATGGTTGATTATGTCGTTCCAACTGGTGTTCGAATTGCTGATGCCGATCGTGTGCGACTAGGTGCGCACTTAGCTTCAGGTACCACGGTTATGCATGAAGGTTTTGTTAACTTCAATGCCGGAACTCTTGGAACATCAATGGTTGAAGGAAGAATTTCAGCTGGCGTGATTGTTGGGGATGGCACTGATGTTGGTGGTGGTGCATCAATTATGGGAACACTCAGCGGTGGCGGTAAGGAAGTTATTTCGATTGGTGAAAAGTGTTTATTGGGTGCAAATTCAGGTTTAGGTATTTCGTTAGGTGATAATTGTGTGATCGAAGCTGGTACTTACATAACCGCTGCAGCAAAAGTTAAATTACCTGCTGGTGAAATAGTAAAAGCTGGAACTCTTTCTGGGGCAAGCAATCTGTTGTTCCGCAGAAATTCGCTAGATGGTGGGCTTGAAGTGGTTTTAAGGACTGGGACTTGGGGTGGGCTCAACAGCGTTCTGCACGCCAACTAAATCAAAGTAGGCAGATGGAATTCTTGTTCGACTTCTAAAAGTTTCACCCCGTAGACTTTTTTGTATTCCAGCACTAGATGTTGCTCTAATTGTTGCAACAGTTCCGCTTAAGTTTTTCGAGACAATTTCTAGAGTAACTACATCAGGCAAAGCAAAGGCAAGGGCAACTGAAGCTTGAGGAATTGATCGCTTCCAACTAAAGAAATTTGGATTGAGTTTTGCGTCTTGGCTTCCAGGGTCTGCAATTATCTGGGTATATGTTCGTTCACTTCCCCAAGCATTTAGTGCAGTTTCAGTAAGCCCCCCGGTAGAACTTGAAAAGTAAGCAGCAATGGGCAGGTTGTTTTGGGTCAGGGTTAAACCTGCAGTACTAGTGACCGCAGCTTTCCAAAACTTTCCCCAGTTTTTCTCTGTTTCTTTAGCAAAACCCAGAAACTTTTGGTCTGATATTTCACCATATAGATCGCAATCACAGGCTGCTCGGTAGATTCCAGCTTTGTTAAGAGCATATGTGCGCGAGGCAATTGCTTGCGCTTCTAACACAGCCATTGGCCATGAAGAAGGTACTTCACTAATCCCCCACAAATACTCATCTGCCAAACGAACCGAGTTAGTAATTTCTAGTCGATAACCCAAAGTTGAAGCTTTCACCGCTCTGAATTGCATTTGGCCATAACGATACCTAGTCGTAACCGTTGAATGAGTAAGCGAAACTACGCCTTCAACACCTGGCAAGTAACGAGTTCCAGTCCATCGAACAGTGAAAATTCTATTTCTTGGCAAACTTGTGGTCTTTTTTCCAACAACAATACTTGGAACAACGGTTGAACCCAGAATGGAAAAGTTAAGTGAACTCTTGACTGGAACAATTGCAAGAGGTGCAACATCTTGTGCGTCTCCAATATCACCGCTAAAGATTTGAAGTTGCGCATCAGGTGTTCCCGTTGCAATTCTTGCGGTACTCAAGAGATGACCGATATTGACTCGCAGAATCTTTGAGTCATCTAGCGGTTGAATAACTACATCTTTGTAATAGTAATTAAGGATCGCAGTTGAAGTTTCACCAGCAAGAGCTTTGGAACGTGCACCAATTTGGCTCAATCCTACTCCGTGGCCATAGCCGGCACCGGTTATTGCAAACTCGGTTGGCACATCGACGGCAGATGCTTGAGGCGGAGAAATTGCAACTAAAGCCAAGAGTAAAACGAGTGGCTTAAACGTCCTCATCAATTGCTGCACTCTTTCCAAGATGTAAAAACTCTTGATACGCATCGATTACTTGATTTGGTTCGCCACGCTGAATTAACTTGCCTTTATGTAACCAGGCTACGTCATTACAGGTTTCTCGCAATGTTTGCATTGCATGGCTTACCAGAATCAGTGCGCGATCATCGCTTCGCAATTCTTTTACTCGGTTGAGGCTCTTTTCCTTAAATTTGGCATCTCCTGTGCTGAGAGCTTCATCAATGATCAAAATATCTGGTCGCACCGTTGCAGCTACAGAAAAAGCTAGGCGCGCATACATTCCTGATGAATAAGTTCGCATGGGCGCATCAATTGCATCGCCCAGCTCTGAAAAATCAGCAATCTCTTCGAAGTGGCCTTCTATTTCATCCCGCGACATTCCCGCAGCTAAACCACCTAGAAAAACATTGTCTCGACCGGACATGGATGGATTAAACCCAACACCTAGCGCTAACAAGGTACTTACGGATCCATACACTTCAATACGGCCTTGTGAAGGCGGCAGGATTCCTGCAACACAGCGCATCAGTGATGACTTACCTGCACCATTAGTTCCGATGACACCTAGAACTTGTCCATATTCAACATCAAGATTTACATCATCTAATGCGCGAACAACACGAGTTTGTTTTCCTGCACGACCAAGCGCCTTTACACGTGCCTTTAGCGTTGGTCTGCGATCAATCGCAGTCGTGTAAGTAAGGCCGACATTTCTAATTGAAACAGCGATCTCATTAGTTTTTTGAAGTTTAGAGGCGGACAGCGAACTCACGCTCCCTCGACAAGAAAAAGTAGGTACCAATAAAGAAGATACCCGTTGCCCAGGCTAATCCCTGAAGCATGCTTGATGTTTGAGGCACTTCACTCTGCACTAAAGCCCGTGACCACGAATCCAATATTGGAAACAGCGGGTTAACGATTTCAAGAGCTTTGAGATTTGGATTTAACGCAGATGCTTCGTACAAGATAGGAGATAAGTAAAGAAGAGTTCTAGTCAGATATGGCAAGAAGCTTGCTATATCTCTGAAATAAACATTGATGCAGGAAATTGTGATTGCTAGACCTAGTGCAAGAAAAACAGTAATGAAAAGAACTGGAATAGCCCACAACATTTCAATCGAAAACGGTGAACCCATAACCGCCTTAATAACAATGAAGACAATGAGTGTCGGAACAAATTTAAATATTGCTATGACAACTGCCGAGATCGGCAACATGATTCGTGGGAATGCCGTATTTAAAATGAGCCTTTGACCCGCGGTAATTGATTTAACTCCGCCGGTCAAAGAGTTTGCCACTAAGTAAAAGAGGAAAAGACTGGCAGTGAGGTGAACGTAGCGTGAGCTATCGGTTGTTCCCCCAATAATGACAATCAAAATAAAGTAAACACCTGATAGCAACAATGGATTGAGGACAAGCCACAATTGCCCGAAAACTGAATCGAAATGCTGCTCGCGCAGTTCAGATTTTGAGTATTCAGAGATAAAAGTTCTGCGAGACCACAAAGATTTCCAGTACTTGCCGAGCTTGGGCAGGCCGGCCCTAAATGGCTCATAAACCTGCAATGGGGTACTCACGGATGCAAGGTTACCGCAGGGGCTAGCGACTTCGGCGAAGTAAGAAATCCAAGCCCCCATGAAATATGCATGGTGAGCAAAATTGTTGGCAAACAAAGAATCTCACCCAAGCTCTTACCAATAATTGTCGAAGCTCCCAGAATAAACACTGAATAAACAAGAGCGGGAACAAAGAGTATTGGCGAAATCAGTGTGCCAAGAAGGATCGAGAGTGAGGTTGCAACCACTGTAAATGGTGGAGCGAGATATCTGTAGTTGATGCTTCCTTTATATCTTCTCGAAACAACTCGTCGCCAGCGACCATATTCAAAGTACTGCTTGGCAAGAGCTTTAATTGTCGAACGGGGACGATATGTAACTTTTAGTCTGGGATCAAAGTAAACAGTGCCTCCGCTTTCGCGTAGCCGAAAGTTGAGTTCCCAATCTTGTGCTCGAGTAAATCTCTCATCAAATCCACCAACCGCCAACAATGCTTCTTTTCTAAAGCAGCCTAAGTAGACGGTGTCAGATTCGCCGGCACCTCCTCCGGTGTGAAAGCGTGAAGCTCCTACCCCAAGTGGGCTGCGCATTGCACGAGCAACAGATCGTTCAAAAAGTGAAATGCCTTCAGCGGCCATGATGCCGCCAACATTTACTGCGCCAGTTTGTTCAAGAATTTGAAAAGCGGTTTCACAGTAATCAATTGGGATTTGTGAATGTCCATCAACTCGCACAATGATTGAATAGCGAGTCTTTGCAATTGCAAGATTGAGGCCGGCAGCAGTTTTACCAGTTGGATTTTCAACTACGACAACACGTGGGTCTTTAGCTTCGAGGGACTTTGCAATCTTCATAGTTTCATCCTGTGAAGGACCCACAGCAAGAATGACTTCGATTGCTCCAATGAAGTTCTGAGACAAGATCGAATTCACAGAATCGGCTAGATACTTCTCCTCGTTCAGGACAGGCAGGATGACCGAGATTTCTCGCTTCGGTGAGCCATATAACGTGTTCGCTGATGTCGACATAACGCGTACACGCTATCGCTCAAGTACTCTCTGACAGTGAAATCAACGCGGGCAATTCGGATTATTACCTCACTATCTGTGGGAGTAGTTCTGATTTCCGCCTTTTCGTGGCTAGGTCTGGGTCAGATCAGCGGTGCAATCGACCGCATCGATGCTTTCGGCTCAGTAAATAACCGCCCAGATAAGCCAAATAAAGCGCTTAACTATTTGTTAGTTGGTTCAGATACACGTGAAGGTCTGACAAAAGAACAATTGAAGTTGCTGCGAGTAGGAAGCACAAAGACCGCCGCAGGTTCGCGATCAGACACCATGCTCATTGTTCACATCTCAAAATCTCGAGATAAAGCAACAATCATTTCAATCCCCCGTGATTCTTTAGTGACAATTCCAGAACATCCTTCTTCGCTGAACAAAGAAAAAATCGTTCCCGCGGCAAAAGGAAAAATCAACGCTGCATTTGCTTTTGGTGGCGCACCACTTTTAATCCAAACCGTTGAAAGTGAAACAGGTATTCGCATCGACCACTACATCGAAATTGGCTTTGCTGGTTTTGCTGGAATGGTTGACGCGCTCGGTGGCATCGAAGTTTGTACTAAGCGCGACATTGATGATCCGGGTAGCCACTTAGTTCTGCCCGCAGGTGTCCACACTCTTAATGGTGTTGAAGCTTTAAAATATGTGCGAACCCGTGACTTTGATGGAATGGGTGATTTAGGACGTATGCAACGTCAACAGCAATTTATGAGCGCGGTCCTTCGTAAAGTTACAAGCACCGGCGTTTTGCTTAACCCAGTAAAGCTTGTTAATTTCTTTAACGCAGCGATTGCAACAATCAAGACTGATTCAGAACTCAATAAGAGCGATCTTTTGACTCTTGCAAAGCAAATGAAGAACCTTTCTTCAAGCAATGTTCGAACTCTGACAATTCCGCTAGGAAATACCAATGCGCGAGTACCTGGAATTGGATCAGTTGTGACGTGGGATTCAGAGCTTGCATCGGAACTGTTTAATCGAATTCGTGAAGATTTACCGCTCACCGATGAGGTAACCCCTACTCCTTCGCCTTCATCTTCAACAACTGCTAAGCCAACTGTGATCGATAAATTCAAGACTCGTACCGCTGATGAAAATCCTTGCGGGGCTCTGAAGTAAACTCGGCCACATGACTTTAACTCTCTCGGTAGTTGGCTGCGGATATTTGGGAGCCACCCACGCTGCATGTATGTCCTCTCTTGGTTTCACTGTTGTTGGCGTGGATACAGATCCTGAAAAAGTTGCCCTGTTGCAAAGTGGAAAATTGCCATTTTACGAGCCAGGTTTAGATACCTTGCTTGAGCAAGAAATGAAAACTGGTCGCCTTTCATTTACAACAGATTTTTCGGCGGTTAAGGATGCAGATGTTCACTTTGTCTGTGTTGGAACACCGCAAAGCAAAGATGGACTTGCCGCTGACCTTACATATGTGAAATCAGCAGTTGCTGCAATCGCACCTCACTTAAAAGAGGGCGCGTTAGTAGTTGGCAAGTCAACTGTGCCAGTTGGAACTGCGCAAGGTTTACGTGAAGAGCTCGCGAAAATTGCACCGCAAGCAGATCTAGCCTGGAATCCAGAGTTTCTTCGCGAAGGTTTTGCTGTTGAAGATACTTTGACTCCAAACCGCTTAGTTGTCGGTGTTGCAAATGATCGCGCAGAAGAAATCCTCAAAGAGGTTTATGAGCCAGTGATTGCTTTAGGGACTCCATGGATTCGCGCAGATCTGCCAACCTCTGAATTAGTAAAAGTTGCCGCGAATTCATTCCTGGCAACAAAGATTTCATTTATCAATGCCATGGCTGAAGTATGCGAAGCTGCTGGTGGCGATGTCACCGTATTAGCCAAAGCAATTGGCTATGACCCACGTATCGGAAATAAATTCTTGCAAGCCGGTATCGGATTTGGTGGCGGGTGCCTTCCAAAAGACATTCGTGCATTTATGGCGCGTGCTGAAGAACTTGGTGCCAAGCAAGCTCTGGAATTCTTACGCGAAATTGATGCGATTAACCTACGTGCTCGCCAACGTGTGATCGATGTTGTGCGTGGTGAACTGTCAGAGGATTTAACACAGTACAAAATCGCTGTTTTGGGTGCGACTTTCAAGCCCGACAGTGATGATGTGCGTGACTCGCCAGCATTAGATATTGCCGCGCAATTACAAGCAGCTGGTGCAATCGTTGTAGTGCATGATCCACAAGGTATCGAGCCTGCACGCAAGCGTTTTCCTAACCTTGAATACCAAGAGGTTGTTACAGATGCGCTTAAGGATGCGGATTTGATTCTGCACTTAACCGAATGGAAGGAATACCGCCAAATCGATCCAGCGGCTATTTCATCCCTTGTTAAATCTAAGATCATCATTGACGGCCGCAACATGTTAGATCGTGCATTATGGCGAAAAGCTGGATGGAAGTTCCACGCTTTAGGTCGTACCGATTAATACCAAAGAAACAATTGATGCAGTCCTAGCGCTTAAAACTTGGGCTGTAGTCGGACTTGGAAACAATCCTGACCGTGCAGCCTTTGGGGTTGCTCAATTACTGAAAGACAAAGGCCACACAATCATTCCGGTACATCCAAAAGGTGAAACTGTGCATGGAGAAATTGGTTATACAACACTTTCAGAGGTCCCAGTTTCTGTTGATGTTGTTGATTGTTTCGTTAATTCGCAATTAGTTGGCGCAGTTGTCGATGAAGCAATTGCCATTGGTGCCAAAGCGGTTTGGCTTCAACTTGATGTGATTGATGAAGCAGCTGTCGCTCGCGCACAAGCAGCAGGATTGTTAACAGTTATGGATCGTTGCCCAGCGATTGAATACCGAGCTCGCTAACTTTTATTCGTCAATTTCACCTTGCAGGTATTGCAGTGCATGTTCAATCTCTTCAATAATTTTAGGTAAGTCATCCCCTGCCAAAGTGATGTGTCCCATCAGCTCACCTGGTGCACCAGATTTCTTGTATTGATGAAACTTAAGCGCAGGTGTACGCGCCATTAGATGTAAATAAGGGCGATACATATTGGGTTTATCGCCACTGTAGAAATTTCCGGTCACAACATATGGTGCTGACATTGAAGGATCACCCAAAGGTAAATCTAGGATTGCTCGTAAATGTTGTTCGTATTGATTGGTAACTGATCCATCGACAGTCCAATTGCCCGAACTATCTGGGTGCAGATTCACACTAACAACAGACATTACTTCGTCCTTAACCGACACTTCGACTGCAAGTACGCCGACCGCCCCTAATTGCGCCGAAAAATCCAGCGCTAGTTTTTGAGCCTTTTCAAGCATTGCACCAGTTAATTGAGGGGCGGGAGAAATGCTCATGCTCCACTTGTTATTGCTTCTAAGAATTTCAGTAGGTGTCCACGTTGTTGCCTGACCATGTGGCGAGCGAGCAACCATCACGCAAATCTGGATTGCTTGATCAACCGCTGAATTTATTGCCTCACTTGCAGCCGTCATTGCAGAAAACGAAGGACGTACTGTGATGCTCGCTGCCTCTAATTTTTTGGCAATTGTTAAGGAGTTAGGTTGATCAGCGATGGTCACAACATCGCATTTCTGAAGATTGCCGTGAGCTGCATCCTTGGAATCACAACTAATTAGCTCGACTCCCAGGGATCTGGCTGGAGATAAAAACATCTCAGCCGTCGGGCCATCAGCAATTATGCCAACCGTTGGAAAGGTTTTACTCACGGGCTTATCGTAGATGTAACGATAGTGTTAGCGCTGTACTGAAAGTCACTTTACATACAGAGCCAGAAGGTTTGATCACTATGACGACAATTGTTTTAGCATCGCAATCAACTAGCCGTCGTCGCCTATTGGAGTCTGCTGGGCTATCCCCAACAATAATCGTCAGCCATGTAGATGAAGAGACTGAATTTTTCAACTCACTTTCCCCCGCCGACATGGTGATCGCCCTTGCGATCACTAAAGCTCATACAGTTCGTGAGCAAATTGATTTCCCCGCAATCATCATCGGTTGTGATTCAACTTTTGAATTTGATGGCCAATCACTGGGTAAGCCAGGAACACCCGAGATTGCAGCTGAGCGCGCAAAGCGAGTTCGGGGCAATTCAGGGTTATTGCACACTGGTCACTGCATTATTGATACCGCAAAGGACATTGAGATTTCAGATCGAGTTACGACTCGAGTCAGCTTTGATCACATGAGCGATGAAGAAATTGCAGATTACGTTGCCACCGAAGAACCACTACATGTTGCTGGTGGATTTACGCTAGATGGGTTTAGCTCTCCGTTTATCCCTTCTATCGAAGGCGATTACACAAATGTCGTCGGAATATCTATGCCATTTGTTCGCAAGGCTTTTGCAAACCTTGGGTATACCTGGCCTGAAGCAAAGAAGATGAAATAAATAACAGCATGTGCCCCCTTTATGACATTATTGCCGCATGACACAGACCGAACTTCTTTATAAAGACCCATTGGCTGCAGCTGAGCAAGCAGCGAAAGAAATTGCAGCAAAGACCGGCATAGCTCATCACGATGTCGCTCTAGTTATGGGATCAGGTTGGGTTAGCGCTGTTGATGCACTTGGAACACCTGTCTTTGAATGCAACGCTGAAGAGTTCACTGGGTTCTTTGCTCCTGCAGTCGAAGGCCATTCAGGCAAAGTTCGCTCCTATGAAATTGAAAGTGATGGAAAGAAGTTACGTGCATTAGTTTTCTTAGGTAGAACACATTTATACGAAGGCAAGGGAATCGAACCTGTTGTTCATAGTGTTCGTACCGCAGTTAAAGCTGGTTGCAAGGTAGTTATTTTGACTAATGCTTGTGGAGGAATTAATACCTCGTACAAAGTTGGCCAGCCAGTTTTGATTCGTGATCACATTTCGTTAACTGCTGTTTCTCCATTATCCGGTGCAACTTTTGTTGATCTGACAGATCTGTATAGCAAGCGAATTCGTGAAATTGTAAAGAAAGAGGATTCATCGCTACAAGAAGGTGTGTACGTACATTGGCGCGGACCAACTTATGAAACACCTGCCGAAATTTTGATGATGCGAACCATGGGGGCAGACCTAGTTGGTATGTCAACAGTTCCAGAAGCAATTGCAGCACATGCATTAGGCGCCGAAGTTCTGGGTATCTCATTAGTCACAAATGCTGCAGCTGGAGTCACTGGTGAAAAACTTAACCATGAAGAGGTAATTGCAGCGGGTAAGGCTGCAGCAGACCGTATGGGCGCACTTCTCAAAGGGGTTATTCCGAAGTTACTCTAAGCACATGGATCACTCATTAGAGCAGGAAGTACATGCATGGATTGCAGATGATCCAGATCCATTAACCGCTGCGCAATTACAGCAATGGCTTGATGCAGGAAATGAATCCGAACTGCGTGCTTCATTTAATGGTTTTTTACAATTTGGAACTGCGGGATTACGCGGACCAATTAGACCTGGTCCTTCTGGCATGAACCGCGCAGTTGTTGGTCGCGCTGCCGCAGGAATTGTTGCTTATATGAAGGAACGCAACTTAACCTCTGTTGTTATTGGCCGTGATGCTCGATACGGATCAGAAGATTTCACCTTTGAAACTGCTGAAATCATGAGCGGTGCGGGGATGAAGGTTTACGTATTGCCCCGCCCGCTTCCCACCCCGGTTTTAGCTTTTGCAACAAATGAACTGCAGTGCCATGTAGGAATTATGGTGACCGCAAGCCATAATCCACCACAAGATAATGGTTACAAGGTTTACCTAGGCGGAACTGTTGATGGAATTCACTATCGCGGATCACAGATTGTTTCACCTACTGATGAAGCTATCGCTGCAAAGATTGATGCCGTAATTTCTTTAAAATCTCAGCCACGTGGAAAAGTTTGGGAAGCATTGGGCGAGGAAATAGTTGAGAAGTATGTCAACCGAACCGCCTCGCTTGCAGGCACGCCTGGCTCATTACGAATTGTTTATACCGCTATGCACGGAGTCGGTACGCAAACGATTCAGCAAGTTTTTCATAAGGCTGGATTTGCCTCACCAATTCTGGTTGAAGCACAAGCTGCACCAGATCCCGATTTTCCAACAGTTGCTTTTCCAAACCCGGAAGAACCAGGCGCAATTGATTTAGCACTTGAAACCGCCAGAAGTTTTGATGCACACTTAGTTATTGCCAATGATCCTGATGCTGATAGATGTGCAGCAGCAATAAACGATCCAGTAACCGGGTGGAGAATGCTACGCGGAGATGAGTTAGGCGCGATTTTTGCCGAATCTATCGCCCGAAAGATTGATTCGGGGATCTTTGCGAACTCAATTGTTTCTTCATCCATCGTCAAGAAGATTGCTGGCCATTACAACCTACAATTCAAAGAGACTTTGACTGGCTTTAAGTGGCTGGCAAAAATTGAGAACTTAACTTTTGGCTATGAAGAAGCCCTTGGTTATGCCGTTGATGCGGTAACAGTAAATGACAAAGATGGAATCTCGGCGGCAATTGCTTTGGCACAAATCGCAAGTGATCTGGCCGCTGAAGGAAAAACGCTTTTAGATTTACTGGATGAAATTTGGGCACGACATGGTTTTCATGCGACAGAACAAATTTCGATTCGCTTGAGTGATCTTTCAAAGGTCGGAGTAATCCTGGGAGGCTTACGCAGTAATCCACCCACAGAGATTGCTGGACGATCAGTTACTTCGATCGATGATTTAGCAAAACCCACTGATGGTTTGCCACCCACAGATGGAATTCGAATCTGGCTAGATGGTGGTGTGCGAATCATCATTCGTCCCAGCGGTACCGAGGCAAAGATGAAGTGTTACATTGAGGCAATTGAAAGGGATTCCAAAGCTGCCACGGTAGTTTTGGATCAACTACGACCACCGCTTAAGGAATTGTTATCGTGAGTTTTTACGGTTTAGTTGATGGCAGTGATGCCTCGCTAAAGAGCTACCTCAACAATCTTTCTGGTGTCGACCAAGTTGGCGCAGAAGCTCGCGCAGCCATGCTTGCAACCCGAAGCATTAAGACAAGTTCTAAGCGTTGGGCAATTGAAACCGCAATCACCATGGTGGATTTAACGACTCTAGAAGGTGCCGATACACCTGGCAAAGTTAAAACGTTGTGTACCAAGGCGGTCCGTCCAGATCCAACTGATTCAACGGTTCCAAGTGTTGGAGCAGTGTGCGTCTATAACGACATGGTTTCTGTGGCTCGAACACACTTAGATTTGATTGGCGGCCAGCATGTTCCAGTGGCTGCTGTTTCTACCGCATTTCCTTCAGGTCGAGCATCAATGCCGGTAAAGATTCAAGATACTCAAGATGCCATTGATGCTGGAGCGGCTGAAATCGACATGGTGATTGATCGTGGCGCATTTCTAGCAGGACGCTACATCGATGTTTTCAATGAGATTGTGCAGATTAAAGAAGTTTGCGGTGACAAGGCCCACCTAAAAGTTATCTTTGAAACCGGCGAACTTGTTACTTATGACAATGTTCGCAAAGCATCATTTCTTGCAATGGCAGCTGGTGCTGATTTCATCAAGACTTCAACTGGCAAAGTGGCACCGGCTGCGACTCCCCCAGTTGTCTTGGTGATGCTCGAAGCTGTCCGTGATTTTTATGAAATGACTAATACTCGAATCGGAGTCAAGCCTGCAGGTGGAATTAGAACGACAAAGGATGCAATAAAGCAATTGGTTTTGGTCAATGAAACTGTTGGACCAGATTGGCTCAATCCGAAGTTATTTCGGATTGGCGCTAGTGCTTTGCTCAATGATCTATTGATGCAACGCATGAAGTTAGATGAAGGTTATTACTCAAGCCCTCAGTATGTGACGATGGATTAGTGGAGAAAACTATGAGCTTCGAATACGCCCCAGCACCTGAATCACGAGCGGTGGTTTCAATAAAGCCCAAGTATGGCCACTTCATTGGCGGAAAGTTCGTTGCAGGAAGCAAGCACTTTCCAACAATTAACCCCGCAACTGAAGAGGTTCTGAGCCAGATTGCACTCGCTGGTAAGGCTGAAGTTGATGCCGCAGTTAAGGCTGCACGTAAGGCGTACACATCAACTTGGTCAAAAATGTCAGGTAAAGAGCGTGGAAAGTATCTGTATCGCATCGCTCGAATCATGCAAGAACGTGCACGCGAATTCGCAGTGCTAGAGACGCTCGATAATGGAAAGCCAATTCGTGAATCACGCGACACCGATATTCCATTGGCAGCAGCACACTTTTTCTATCATGCTGGGTGGGCAGACAAACTCGAATTTGCAGGTCTTGGAACTTCACCAAAACCATTAGGTGTTGCCGGTCAAATTATTCCGTGGAACTTTCCGCTTTTGATGTTGGCCTGGAAAGTAGCACCAGCGCTAGCAACGGGAAACACCGTTGTTCTAAAGCCTGCTGAATCAACATCACTGACCGCATTGTTGTTTGCCGAAGTGTGTCAGCAAGCAGAACTTCCTGTAGGTGTTGTCAATATTGTCACCGGTGATGGCTCGACCGGTGCTTTGATTGTTAATCACCCAGGAATCGACAAGATTGCATTTACTGGATCAACTGAAGTTGGAAAATTATTGCTCGCGCGGTCGCACCGACTAAGAAGAGCGTGACTCTAGAACTTGGCGGAAAAGCTGCCAATATTGTTTTTGATGATGCACCAATTGATGAAACCGTCGAAGGAATAGTCAACGGTATTTTCTTCAACCAAGGTCATGTGTGCTGTGCTGGATCTCGCTTGCTCTTGCAAGAAAATGTTGCTGAAGAGGTACTGCACAAGTTAAAGAATCGTATGGAAAAGATCCGTGTTGGTGACCCAATGGATAAGAACACCGACGTTGGTGCAATTAACAGCAAGGAACAGCTTGCCAAAATCGTTGAACTTGCATCTGCAGGAGATGCCGAAGGCGCAGAACGTTGGAGTCCTGCATGTAACTTGCCGACTAAGGGTTTCTGGTTTGCTCCAACAATCTTTACTGGTGTTACTCAGGCACATCGAATCGCTCGCGAAGAGATCTTCGGTCCAGTTCTCTCAGTTATTACATTTAGAACTCCACAAGAAGCGATAGAAAAGGCTAATAACACCCCATTTGGCCTTTCTGCAGGCATCTGGAGCGAAAAGGGTTCTCGTACATTGTGGGCATCACAACAGCTACGTGCTGGCGTAATTTGGGCAAATACATTTAATAAATTTGATCCAACTTCACCATTTGGTGGTTACAAAGAATCGGGGTGGGGTCGCGAAGGCGGACGCCACGGCCTGTCTGCATATTTGAAGGGAGTTAGCCATGAGTAATCGAATCGATGTAAAGAAGACTTACAAGCTATACATCAATGGTGCATTCCCACGAACAGAATCTGGGCGTACTTACGAAATAAAGAACGCCAAAGGTGTCTTTATTGCTAACCCATGCTTGGCATCTCGTAAAGATTTGCGTGAAGCAGTTGTTGCAGCGCGTGCTACGCACTCTGCTTGGAACAAGGCAACGGCTTACAACCGTGGACAGATTTTGTATCGCATCGCTGAAATGCTTGAAGGTCGTCGAGCACAATTTGTTGACGAAATCATGCAGGTCACGGGTGTAACAAAGGTCAAAGCTGAAAAGGAAGTAAGTGATTCGGTTGATCGTTTAGTTTGGTATGCAGGCTGGACCGACAAGATCGCATCGCTTTCAGGATCAACTAACCCTGTTGCTGGACCTTTTTACAATTTTACAATTCCAGAAAGTATGGGAGTTGTTGCTGCGATTGCACCAGAGACACCATCACTTCTAGGCCTCATCGATGTTGTGGCACCAATCATTACATCGGGAAATACGGTCGTGGTTCTAGCAAGTACTAAAGCACCATTGTCTGCAATGACATTTGCTGAAGTGTTAGCGACCAGTGACTTGCCACATGGAGTAATCAATATCTTGACCGGTAAAAAGGAAGAGATTGCGCCATGGATGGCATCTCACATGGATATTGATGCGCTAGATATCTCGGGTCTGCCCGCAAAACTTCACACAGAAATCAAAGTTGCAGGAGCTGAGAATTTAAAGCGAATTCATTCCTTTAAGGCGGCAGATCCTGGTCGAATCATTGCTTTCATGGAGGCTAAGACTGTGTGGCACCCAATTGGTTTATAGCAATTAGGCCTATGAATTAATGGTTGTGAGCCACAACTGTTCAACGCCGTTTACATCTAGATCTAGCGTGACGCGCACCTTTGCCGAATCCTCTAAATCTAGCGGTTCTAATTCCTTCAGGAATGCATCACGTCGATCAACAATTGTTTGACCACGTGCTGGCCCTGATGATGTGTCGACAACGACATCAAACATTTCAGTCGTAAATAAATCTGGGCGAATAACGCTGGCAACCGCGCCGTAATCACCTAAGGTGACTGGAGAAACCCCAAGACGTTCCATAAATGCTAAGGCAAGTGATCCGCCAAATTGTGCAGCGGGATTACTTGAGTTTTGCATCTCTGTCGCTTGTTCACGATTGATGCCGGGACGCATGAAGACATCCAATCCATACATTGTGATCGGTACACCACTTTGGAAAACAATGGCGGCCGCTTCTGGATCATGCCAAACATTAAATTCTGCAGCAGCTGTTGCATTACCCGCAGATGCTGATCCACCCATCAAAACAATTCGGTGGACTTTTTTAGCCGTTTCGGGAAAAGCACGCAAGAACAATGCGATGTTTGTAAGCGGCGCCAAAGGAACAATCGTTACAGGATCCTTTGATTGTTCAATCAAATCTCTCAGCAGTTCGACAGCCGAACGAGAATCTACTTTTCGGGCAGATGGTGCGATTCCAAGATCTCCCATGCCATCAGCGCCATGAACATATTCGGCGTATTGGCTCTTACCAAGTAGTGGTTTTAAAGCTCCCCGTGCGACTGGAATATCTGGCGCATCTGCAGCATCTAGAACTTTTAAGGTATTAGCAACAACTTGATCAATATTTGTGTTTCCATCAACACAAGTAATGCCCAATAAATTGATATCTGGATGCAGCGCCGCAAAAAGAACTGCAAACGCATCGTCAACGCCAGTATCTACATCCAGAATGATTGAAGTTTTACCCATAACCGCTAGCCTAGCGTTATGAGACCGTCTGTAATAGTTGTCGTAGGCAGCGCCATGATGGATTTAACCGCCTACGCCGATGTGCTTCCAGAACCAGGTCAAACCCTTGCGGGGCAGCTTTTTACTACCGGATTTGGTGGCAAGGGAGCTAACCAAGCGGTTATGGCCGCCCACTGTGGAGCTCGCGTACATTTCATTGGAAAATTAGGTGATGATGTATTTGGCAAGGCAATTGCTGACAACTTTGTGAAAGTCGGAATTAATTCACAATTTGTAGAAACTAGTTCTACTCCCAATGGAGTTGCTCATATCTGGGTCGACGGTGCTGGCGAAAATAGAATCATCATTATTCCTGGAGCAAACCATGAGATTGAAGTAACCAAGGCGATTACTGCAATTAATGCGATTGAAGATCTAGCAATTGTTGTTGCCCAATGTGAAATCAAGCAAGAGGTAACGCTTGCTGCATTTAAGGCGGCCAAAGCTCGGGGTTGCACAACTATTTTGAATCCTGCGCCTTACCAACAATTATCAGCTGAACTACTTGGACTGACAGATTGGTTAATTCCTAATGAGACCGAGTTCCGGGAACTTCATGGAACTTTGCCATCTAGTAATGATGTTTTGAAAAGCTTTAGACCAGGCAAAAGCACCATTGTTACTTTAGGAAGTGAAGGTGCTGTGTATATAAGTTCGACGGCAGAACTGCACCGCGTTGGCGCACCAAAGGTCACAGCTGTTGATACCACAGGTGCTGGTGATGCTTTTGTTGGAAGTTTTGCATTCGCGCTTGCTAGCGGAAAGGATCCGATTGAAGCAATGAAGTTTGGTGTCTCAATTGCATCTTTTAGTGTTACCCGTAAAGGCGCGCAATCCTCGTACCCAGATCAAGCAGAAATAGCGACGCTTTCATAACCACGCAAAACAAATGTAGGTCGACGTACTGGTTCAGAAGCTAACTGCATTGGCGGGTACTTTTCCCATAACGCTGGCAGTGAAACACTCATTTCAAGTCGAGCAAGTGGTGCGCCTAAGCAAAAGTGAATACCCGCACCAAAGCCAATATGTGGGTTTGGATCACGGGTTAAATCCAAGGTTTCAGGTGCTGAAAACACTGATTCATCTCGGTTTGCGGAGCCTATTAGGGCGGCGATCTTTTGCCCCTCCTTTATTTGAACTCCCCCAACTTCGGTATCTGCCGTTGCTGTGCGTTCAAACAAGTGAAGCGGTGCATCAAAACGCATGAACTCTTCAAGTGCCGTATTGGTAACTTCGCGTGGAGTTTCGCGAAGTAGCTTTATTTGATCTGGGCGTTGAAGGGCTGCAACCATGCCATTGCCAAATGCATTCACACTTGCTTCATGCCCAGCATTGAGCAATAGAACACAGGTTGCTACTAGCTCATGCATATTGAGCTTCTCTCCATTTTCTTCAACACTTGCTAAGTCTGATATCAAATCTGCCCCAGGAGTTTTCTTGCGACTGATGGCAAGGTCTCGTACATAATCAGCAAACTCACTAGCTGCCGCTTTAGCCTCAGTTTGATATTGAAGGGATGGATTGACTTCGTACATCTTCACAATTGCTTGTGACCATGGGCGCAATAAGTGTTCTTCTGATTCTGGAAAACCTAATAAGTCAGCAATAATTTTGACAGGCAAAGGTTCGGCATAATCTGCGATCAAGTCAAAGCTCTCGCCAGCCTTAACTTTAAGATCAATAGCATCTAGCAGTTGTTCGGTGATGCGCTCGACTGCAGGACGCATTCCCTCAATCTTTTGACGATTGAAAGCCTTAGCAACTAAGGAACGCAAGCGAGTGTGCTTAGGTGGTTCACTATCTAGAATCGAATCTGCGTGTAGCCAATTAAATATCTCCCACTCAAAATCAGGGGTTTTTTCTTTGAAAATTCGCCCTAAAGATTTATTGCGAAACACATCATTCGCATCACTGTGACGAGCGGCCAAGAACATCTGCATGCCCTCGTGCCACACTGGGCCTGGTGCATTTCGCAGCTCTTTAAGTGCTGGATATGGATCTGCAACAAAAAGTGGATCAGTAAAATCAATCATGAACCAGCTGAAACCTTGGCATAGCCTGGTTTGATGATCTGATCGATAATCGCCAGTCGCTCTGGATACGGGATAAATGCGCTTTTCATAGCGTTAATAGTGACTCTTTGAAGCTCGGCAAAATCCCATGAAAAGGCTTTTACCGCTTCTTCCATCTCAAAAGACATCGAAGTCTGACTCATTAATCGGTTGTCAGTATTTAATGTGACGCGGAAACGTAGTTTGGCAAGAACTCCGATTGGATGTTCGGCATAACTTGCGGCTGCACCTGTTTGAAGATTCGACGTAGGGCAGAGCTCAAGTGGAATACGACGATCGCGAACATAAGCTGCAAGGCGACCTAACTTTGGTTCAGGGCCGGAAAAATCAATGTCATCAATGATGCGAACACCGTGACCTAGTCGTTCTGCTCCGCAGATTTGGATTGCTTCCCAGATTGAGGGGATTCCATACGCTTCACCAGCATGGATAGTAAAATGGGCATCTTCTTTACGAAGATAATCAAAAGTATCTTTTTGATCAGATGGCGGGAAACCATCTTCAGGACCAGCGATATCAAAGCCT
>Ga0164294_10000138_pt1 | contig 67043 bp, 54 predicted proteins | sample GEODES005metaG_FD_111479 | JGI IMG/M metagenome (GOLD analysis project Ga0164294, IMG submission 111479) | Oligotrophic lake water microbial communities from Sparkling Lake, Wisconsin, USA - GEODES005 metaG | ecosystem: Environmental > Aquatic > Freshwater > Lake | place: USA: Sparkling Lake... | reverse complement strand
GGTAGCCAAAGGCTGGACCACCCCGGACAAGGTCCACTCGATGATCCACGGTTGGATGCGCGATCAGGTAAACGCTGGCGCTCCGAACTAAAGTCCAATTACTAGGGGGTTTTGGTATGAGCCACTGGATAGCAAAAGGACTCATGACAACATCGGCGCGGGGACCATTTCCACCCAACAAAAAACGCACCTGCCCCACTGGGAACAAGTGCGTTTGAAAGGCTTGAAATGGCGGTTACGCTGCAAAATTCGCAGCGACCACATCCCAGTTCACGATGCTCCAAAAAGCAGCGATGTAATCAGGGCGACGATTCTGATAGTGCAAGTAGTACGCATGTTCCCAGACGTCGAGGCCGAGGATAGGCGTTCCTTCACTGCCGCCGAATGCAGCACCCATCACGGGGTTATCCTGATTCGCCGAGGAACTCACCGCGAGCGTGCCGTCCGATTTCTTGCACAACCATGCCCAACCGGAGCCAAAACGAGTGACGCCCGCCTTGCCAAAGGCCTCCTTGAATGCATCGAACGAACCAAAGGCTTGATCGATCGCCGCAGCAAGCTCACCCGATGGTGCCTTAGCACCGCCCGGCGCGATGACATTCCAGAAGAACGAATGATTCACATGGCCACCCGCATTGTTGCGGACGGCGGTGCGGATGTCCTCTGGCACCGTCGCGAGGCCGCGGATCAATGCGTCTGCGCTCATGCCCTCAAGCTCGGGCTTGCCAGCAAGGGCGTTGTTCAAATTAGTGATGTAGGCCTGATGGTGCTTGGAATGATGGATTTCCATCGTCTTCGCGTCGATATGGGGTTCGAGTGCATCGTAGGCGTAGCCAAGTTCTGGGAGTGTGTGTGCCATGGGAGTGAGGAGTTTGATTTGCTTATTGCAGTGACGTTCATTAAGGAACAAGCCGCTGCAGCACCGATAGAAAACCAATGTAGCCAATTACCGCAAGGAGAATCCATGAATCTACCGCCCGAAATCACACCCTACCTTCCACAAATCCTCACCGCACTTGCGGGACTGTTCTTCGGTTGGCTTTTCACGCATCTCTCATCATCCAGCAAACTTGCCACCGTCGCCGAGCGATTGAAGTCCGAGGAGCGACGATCCACCGAAATCGAAGCGCACCTCACCGCATCCACCACCGAGGCGAACCAGTATCAACAGGACGCCCAAAATTTCCGCAACGAGCTCAGCGAGATTCGATCGCGCCTCGATACTGAGTTGAAAGCGGCCCAAGAAAAACAAGCGCTGCTAGAACGCGCCGAGACTAAGCTCGCGGACACCTTCAAGGCACTCTCAGCCGATGCGCTGCGTTCTTCATCCGAACAATTCCTCCAACTGGCAAAATCCTCGCTGTCAGCCCAAAGCGAGGAGGCCAAGGGCGACATCGAAAAACGCAAGGTCGCCATCGAAACTCTCATCAAGCCGATGGCCGACTCCCTTGGAAAATTCGAAGTACGCATTGGCGAAATCGAAAAATCCCGCGAGGGGGCCTACTCAGAGTTGCGCGAGCAGGTCCGCGCCCTTGGCGAAGGCCAACTCGGACTCCAACGCGAAACCGCATCGCTCGTCAAAGCCCTGCGCCAACCAACCGGCCGCGGCCAATGGGGCGAAATGCAACTCCGCCGCGTAGTTGAACTCGCCGGCATGCAGGAACACTGCGATTTCGAAACCCAACACAGCACGACCACCGACGAAGGAAAAAAACTTCGCCCCGATCTCGTGGTCCGCCTGCCCGGAGGAAAGAGCATCGTGGTGGATTCTAAAACTCCAATGGACGCCTACCTTGACGCGTTAGAAACCAGCGACGATACAGTGCGCGAAGAAGCTCTTGTCCGTCACGCACGCCAGGTCCGCACGCACATCCAACAGTTATCATCGAAAAACTACACAGCACAGTTTAGCCAAACACCGGAGTTCACTGTGCTATTTTTACCGAGCGAATCCTTCTTCTCCGCCGCGCTCCAATGCGACCCGAGCCTCATCGAACGCGGAGTGGAACAAAGCGTAATCCTTGCCACTCCGACCACACTCATCGCACTGCTGCGTGCCGTCTCCTATGGCTGGAGGCAGGAATCGATCGCCGAAAATGCCCGCGAAATTTCTCTGCTAGGCCGCACCCTCCACGAACGTCTCGGCAAGCTGGCCGACCACTTCGCCAAACTCGGCCGCTCACTCGGCAATGCAGTGGAACAATACAACAGCGCGATCGGATCCCTCGAAACCCGCGTGCTTATCACCGCTCGCAAGTTTGAAGAGCTCAAGGCAGCACCGGATGCCGCCAGCATCACGCACCTAGATCCCATCGATCAAAACCCGCGGACCGTGCAGTTCGGCATATCCCCTACGCTCCCCGTGGCGCTCACGCTTAATTCGAACGAGGCGGAGTCGCTGCTTTCACCTGCATTCGACGAAGATTTCGCCTTCGTCCCCGACCCGCCTGCAAGCGCTCGCAGTGCCGCCGCTGACCTGCGCTCCGCCCTCGATTGAGCGCCGCCTCACCGATCGTCCGCACCGTCTTGAATCATTCTGCTACTCGGAAGGTAACTCACTCCATCACCCGATCCCCGATTTCATGCTCCCAGCTCTAACAGGCATTTCTCCAGAAAAACTCGCCGCTTGGTTCAAAGAATCGGGAGAGCCCGCATTTCGCGCGGACCAAATCCTCGAATGGGTCTGGAAGAAAAAGGTGACGTCCATCGATGCCATGACCAACCTCCCGGCAGCGCTGCGGGAGAAACTCAAAGAGTCATTCCGCCTCAGCGCACTCGAACACAGCACGACCCAAGGATCCGCCGATACCACACGCAAATTTCTCTTCCGACTTCACGACGGACGCTACGTCGAAAGCGTTCTCATCCCTGCAAACCCAGCCCTTTACGGGGAAAAATCGGATCGCCGCACCTTGTGTGTCTCATCGCAAGTCGGATGCGCCTATGGTTGCAAGTTCTGCGCGTCCGGGCTCGCCGGATTCACCCGTAACCTCGACGCCGCGGAAATCGCAGGCCAAGTCCTCGCCGCCGAACAGCTCTCTGGCGAACGAGTGGATTCTCTCGTCTTTATGGGAATGGGCGAGCCTTTGGCAAATCTCGAACATCTTTTAGCAGCCATCGCGCTCATCACAGGCCCCAAAACCCTCCATCTCGGTGCACGACACCTGACCATTTCGACCTCTGGCCTCGTCCCGCAAATCAAACAACTTGCCGAGCACCCACAGCAGATTCGCCTCGCAATTTCGCTGCACGGCGCCACCGATGAGGTCCGCCAACAAATCATGCCGGTCAATAAAAAGTGGCCGGTCGCGGAGTTGTTTGAATCGCTCAACTACTGGAATTCAAAAAAGACCCAGAAGCTGACTCTCGAATACATTCTCATCAACGGAATCAACGACTCATTAGAACAAGCGGCGATCCTCTCACGCCACGCACGCCGTCTCGGAGCAAAGGTGAACCTCATCCCCTACAACACCGTTGAGGGCCTCGAGTGGAAACGCCCGCCTAACGCACACTGCCGAGCATTCCAAGAAGTCCTCAAACAAGCCGGGGTCACCGCCAACCTCCGCTTGGAAAAAGGCCACGACATCGACGCCGCTTGCGGTCAACTCCGCCTCAAGCAGGAAACCTCAGAAGGCATCATTCCAGCACCCGCGAAGCGCTGATGACTGAAGCATCTGACCATTCTAAATCCCCTGGAAAGTCCGCTGAACTTCATCGAGCATTTTGAGGGACCCAATCGTCATCTGATAAAGCAGCCATGTGAGGATCAGGACAATCGCCGACAGAGCGATTTCCCAAACCAACTTGATGCGCGGGTGGCACCAAATCAACGGCAAGCCGAATGATCGGCTTCTATTCCCCGCACGTTACGACGCCCTTGCTGCTAAGAATGCAGCTAACGATGTCGGTGTCGCTAAGTCTGCAGTGGAAAGGTCCTCGGCCACAAGTTCGATCTCAAAGCGATCCTCGACCGCCATCACCAACTGAGACAGCACTTGTGAATCTAAGCCCGCAGCGGCTAGGTCACCATCCTCAGGAAAATCCCAGTCCAACTCGAGGATGCCCTCGTCATTCAGCCAGTCGATCAGTTCAGTAGGGGTAATTGAATTCTTCTTCGAAACCATGCGAAGAAAAATTGAGATGCGACCGCGACCTCATCAAGCGGAAAGATAAAAAAATTTACCCTCTGGGAAATTCGCCCAGCACGGACCATCAACCGAAACCAACTTGCAGCATGATCAAATCGACCCGCTCAAGCGAGATCGTGGGAAAAAACTAAGGAATCTCGTCTGCTCGACTCGAATTGCACCCTCCTCGCCTGTGGCAAATCTCCCAAGCTTGCTGGACGATACCCGAGCTTCACGGTGAAAAAATCTGCTGCCCGGTTGCTCAACGCAAAAACCCTCGAAATCCCCCGCCCCCGCGCAACATTCTCCGCATGGCGCACCATCTCGATTCCGTAGCCCCGACCCTCGTGCGCCTGCTTCACGTACAAACACGCAACCTCGGCACAATCTTCGTCCGGATATTCATGCAACGCTACACACCCCACGACGTTGTCATCAATCGCCATGACATGAAAATCCTCGATGCGCGACTGAATGTCCTCATAGGTTCGTTCAACCAGCTTCGTCCGCCGCACGGACCGCCCGATCATTCCAAGTAGCTCAGGGATATCCTCCTCACGGAGCGCTCTCACCAAACGATAACTGTCGGCGTGAACCATGGTGCCAACACCTTCATTAGAAAATAGCTCATCGACCAACACCCCTTGCTGGCGACCATTTAAGACATGCACTCGGGGTATCCCACGATCACACGCCGCAGCTGCAGCCCGCAACAGCGCGGCACCCGCCGCGTCCGTGTGGCCAGTGAGTGCCTCAGCCTCCGCTGCCCGAATCGCATGAACAGGCGCTCCATCAATTAAAATCGCCTCTTCTAACAGAGTAATAATCTTCGCGACACCGATACCCTTGGCAAAATCCACCACCGCAAGATCCAACGGCCCTACCCCAGAAGCATCAATGATTGCAGATTGACCTCTACCCAAAATTTCAAGTGCCTCTCGGACGGCATCAGGATCAGTGATCGGCCGAGAAACCCGCGCCGCCATGATTTCACACTCCAATGTCCAATCGTAAAGATCCTTCAAATCGCCGCCCAAAACCCCGAGAACTAGTTTCACCCCGAGATCCTCAAGTACGGCCAAGTCGAGCAAGGATTCCGCCACTGCCGGCTCTGGTAAAATCCCAGCCTCGATCAAAACGAAAAAGACCTTCCCACGAAATTGGGGAATGTACTGAAGAACTTCTCGCACGTCACTTTGCTGCGCCACGTCCCCTTCCTATCAAACCCACGCAGACCCGCAAGCGCGACAACGTCTCAAACGGGGAAATTATCGCATTCGGACCGCGCCATCACCCATTGGAGGCCTTCAACGCCGCAAGAATCTCGTCCAATGGGATGCTAACAACGGCCGTGGCCTTGTCGCTCATGGCGTAGGGAAGCACTACCGTGTCGCCGTGAAGCAAGGCCCCACAGCTGTAAACCACATTGGGAACATACCCCTCACGCTCGTTACCCTCGGCCGATAAGAGCGGCTCGCGCAGCCTCCCAATGAGCTTCGTCGGGTCATGTAGATCCAGCAAGGCAGCACCGATACAGTATTTCCTCATAGGCCCAACCCCATGCGTGATGACCAACCAGCCAGCAGCAGTCTCAATCGGCGAGCCACAGTTTCCAACCTTTACGGATTCCCAAGCCTCTGCGGGCCTCATCAAGATCTTCGGATCACTCCAAAAATGAGGATTATCCGAAAACATGATAAAAAGATTCTCATCATCTTGCCGGGAAAGCATGGCATATCTCCCATCGATCCGCCGAGGAAAGAGCGCCATGCCCTTATTCTGCACCGCAGTTCCATTGAGCGTCAGCACCCGGAAGTTAAGAAAATCTTCGGTTTCTAGCAATTGCGGCAAAATCGCCCTTCCATTGTAGGCCGTGTAGGTCGCGTAATAAATCACTGAACCATCATCTTCCGCAAACCGAACAAACCGCGCATCCTCAATCCCGTTGCTTTCATTGGCCGAAACTGGAAAAATAATTCGTTCGCTTATATCAACTCGCGATGAAAATCTCAACTCGTAATTGGAGTCGGCCAACCACTGGATCACCTCAAGCGTGCGAATCAAATCATGCGTCGCAGGCTGGTATTCATTCCGAACCACCGCAACCGCTTTATCCAAATCCTCACGCGTGAACTGATTTGCTAACTGGGTTAAAACCGCATTCGCATAATCATTGTAAAAACCCATCTCATGGAATTTATGGATAAAGCTCTTCTTCCGATAACTTGGATTCGGCACAATCTCAGGGGCATTCACAAACCTTGAAATGGAATCGAAGATGATGTGCCCATCTGGGGTGATTTGACCCATTCGAAACTCAATTGAGGAAATGTGGCCCTCACCCGTAGCACGCAAGCTCATGATGAACCGAAGCCCGCCGTCTGGAATACCGCTCTGGTCAGGATGAGGAACGATCGATGGATTGAATAGCGCTGCCGATTCCAGTGAATACTCACCAGAGAAACAAGCGCCGATGAGCAACTGCCTCGCACGCGATATCGGCCGCTGCGTAAACACATGCGGATGAACCATCGCATAATGATCGGAAAGCACGGCTTCGATATCATAATGCCTCGATTCAAACTCATGATGAACGTTACGCAATTTCTCACCAACTTCTTCCTCGCTAAGCGAAAGTGCACGCGCAAGAATCGCAGTCACGCGCTGAGGATCTACCGGGATAAATGGACGGATCAATACCCGATTTGACTCAGGAAGCAGCAGCACCTCATGCCGACGAATGTTTATTGGTGTCATCAGGAGAATGAGGTTGTTAGAAATTCCGTGCGTTCGGCTCGCAACATTTCTGCGAGCGAAAGGTGAAATGCCAGGGACGATTCGGCACCTTGATTCGCACTTACTCGGTCATGATGCAAGCCGTCGCCGCAGCCACCCGTATGTGGATCATAGACTGAAACTCCAAGGTCATTCTTGCCCAAGAACCAATCGAATGCACGCTTTGCCTCGCCTAACCAATAGGGATCTTGAGTGGCACGAAATGCATCCAAACAGGCTGCGACCATTGCATGAGACTCAACAGGCTGCTGGTCGAACTCGGCACGAAACCCGCCCTTTGGGTGAAACCCATTACTACCAATCGGCCTAAAATGACCCGCTTGGGTCTTCTGCACCGATGCTAACCACTTTAGCGACTTGATTCCAATTTCTAATGAATCCTCATGATCCATCATCCGACCATTCTGGATCAAAGCCTGACATAGCCTCGCATTATCGTACGTTATGGAAGCCTCAAACCATGGCCAGTCTTCTGTCGCACAATCCCTCCAAATTTGAATCAGCTTTTCAGCAAGGGTCTCACACATTGCGCCCACCTCAGCATTACCCTCATGCCCCTGTAAAAACTCATACCCCCCCAGTAGCGCAAATGCCCATGCACGGGGTGAGGTGAAATTACTAACCGATTCCATGCCACCATTGAATAACTGCATGCACAGCTGACGATGTCCGTCATTGGTCGATCTGCCAACCCCAACCCCCAGCGCCCACAGTGCTCTACCGTGGCTATCCTCACTACCTGCCTCTTCAAGCCACTGCCGGCCATGACTCATGAAATTCCGAAACCGACCCGTTTCTGAATTCAATGCTGCTGCTAGAAATGCAAGATAACTTGTTGCCAAACCATCCATGTCGCGAGACTCCTCCAAAAAATTACAAAGAATAAACGCACGCGCATTGTCATCCGTACAATATCCTTCGTGGAAATTCGGAACGTTATGTGTTGCATGTTGAAAAATTCCAGTACCGTCACTCATTCGAACAATGTGATCAAGTCGTCGCGAAGGAAGGTGCTGAGACCAACCCGAGCTGGATGCGACGAACGCAGGAACCGCCATTTCAGAACGCCGATTCTTGCGCTCGCTCTGCACCATTTGAAAAGATTGCAAGTAACGCTCTGCCACCGCTGGCCAGACACTCTGCCGTCCCAACTCATAGGATTCACCACGTGCTCGCTCCAATCGCTCTGGATGATCTAAAAACTGGCACACTGCCTCGGCGATAGAATTTGAATCACGAAACGGAACCAATATCCCCCGATCATTCTCCAATAGTTCACACGCATGCCAGTAAGGTGTTGAAACTACCGCGTTTCCTGCACCAAAAACATGCGCCAACGTCCCCGAAGTGATTTGTGCTTCGTTTAGATATGGAGTCACATAAACATCTGCCGCAGCGATGAAATCACCCAACTCGCCATCCGCCAAAAAGCGATTGTCAAATACGACATTTTCACTCACTCCACAACGCTCAGCCAAACACTCAAGACCCAATCGATAGCTCTCACCCTCACGAGCGACGAGATGTGGATGAGTCGCTCCTAGCACCAAATAGACGACATCTGGGTGACGCTTGACAATCTCGGGCATCGCTTCAATAGCATATTCAATCCCCTTGCCTGGACCTAAAAGTCCAAAGGTCAACAAGACCCGCTTCCCCTCCATCCCCAACTTCTGCTTGTAATCTTCAGGTTTTACCAAGTTAGATTGAGGAATTCCATGCGGAATGACGTCAATTTTCGCGGCATCTACTCGGTAAATTTCAGTGAGAATCTCAGCTCCTTTCCGAGCCATCACCACCAACCGTGCACTGCGTTCAATCAACTCGTCCATCACCCGCCGCTGATCTGCATTTGGCTCACGCAAAACGGTATGAAGCGTAGTCACAACTGGCATCCGGATTCGCTTGAGCAACGCAAGAATATGACTACCAGCCGGCCCACCAAAAATCCCAAATTCATGCTGAAGGCATAGCACGTCAATATTCCTAAAATTCAAAAAATCCGCAGCTCTACGGTAAGATTCCAAGTCCTTATCCAAGATCTCGAAACTCACTCTCGATGGATAAGGATAGCCATCGCGCAGATCGTTCATCGCTCCAGCACAGCACTGCAATTCAGGCGAATACTCGCTGACAGCCTCACAAAGGTCATGGGTGAAGGTTGCAATCCCACAATGCCTCGGTTCATAGCACCCGAGAAATGCAACCCGCTCCAACAAAGAATCACCACCATCAATAGGATCTAAAAAATTCACTTGTACACCATAACTGAATACCATCTCTCAATGCAATCAATGTTTTAGAAGACACTGATTTAATGACCTCATTCATTAGGTGATTTCGAGGCGAACGTCATCTGAGTTACCCCGAAGTTCGGGTACATACATCGCGTCAACCGTCGCAGGTAACGCTTTGTAAATACTAGGGGTCTCAGCACGAAGGTGGTCTTTGACGGCACATTTTCCACGAGGCAAAAACTGAATAAAAAATCACCGCCTGATCCCTTCACTCACGATAGACGCTAATCCCGCCTCCAGCCTTGACATAGCCACTTAGCGAATCAAGCGCTTCAAAACCCGCAGCTTTGGTATCAGAAAATATCAGGCATTCATAATCATTCTGAATTTCAACCACCAATTCGCCCTTAGTTAAGACACACTTTTCCGGCCTCGAATTGGGCCGCGCAGACATACTTCAGCTCATGCCTGCATCGACAAGGATTTCCCAATAGGCTCCGCTGCCTTGCTGTCTGCCGCTATCGCTTTGTAAAATCAGTCCTTTATGGATACTGTGTGAGTCTAGAGCTTGCTTGAGAGCATCGGTGAGCTGTTGAGCTCGCATGTGGTTGGCATGGTGTAGGAATTCGGACGTGAAGCGGATGTTCTACCACTGTATTTCTCGGGTGGTGTATCGGCGCTTTACTCTGGGTGCGGTCAAAAAGGAGAAATTCCGCGCGCTGATGCGGGTCTATGAGCGGTTTTCAGGCTGCCGGGTTACTTCTTAATGCCTGATGAACAACCACTTTCATCTCCTGCTTGAGGTGCCCCGCATGAAGGATGGCGGCCTGACGGACACCGAGTTACTAAAGTGCTTGTCGGCCATCTATCACGAGGCATTTGTTGCAGGCGTAGCAAAGGAACTCGCTGAAGCACGCCAACAAGTCGCCGATGGCGTGGTTACCCGCAAAACAACCCGAAAAGGAATTTCTGAAAGCGAATCTGAGGCGACCTTAAAGCGCGATCGTGGACTACCCTTTGCTGAAATACTATGCTGTCGGATTCGTTATTTCACCGACGGCGCGTTGACTGGTAGTCGCGGATTTGTGGATGAAGCATTTGCACAATCGCGGACTCGCTTCGGGCCGAGGTGAGCATCGGGCGCACGGAAAATGCGAGGTGAGAATACGTTGCACCAACATTATCGAATTCCACCAGTTGCAATTCATCCCGATTGCCCGCATCCTTAGTGTCAATTTAAACACCTTGCTAATCTGTCATCATGCCTGACCTATCGCTCGAAACTGCCTTACGGGCTCGCGGGATCACGCGCGTTGCAGGCATCGATGAGGCCGGGCGCGGCCCCTTGGCTGGCCCGGTTTCCGCTGCTGCCGTGATTTTACCGAAGGGCTTCACTTGCCCGGGGCTCGACGATTCCAAGAAAATCAGCACCGCAAATCGGGAACGCCTCTATGAGATCATCACCCAAGACCAAAGGGTCCGCTGGGCAGTCGCAACCGCGGACCACGAGGAAATCGACCGGCTCAATATCCTCCAAGCCACTCATCTCGCAATGCGCAGAGCAGCAGAGGCACTCGATCCCCTACCCGATCACTGCCTCATCGATGGGCGGCCCTTGAAATTTTTCCCATTGCCTCACGATGGAATCATCAAGGGAGACGGGAAGTGTCTTTCCATCGCTGCAGCGAGCATCATCGCCAAGGTCACTCGAGATCGAATCATGCTGCAGATTGATCACGAATTCCCTCAATTCGGCTTTGCGAAACATCAAGGGTATGGCACGAGACTCCATCTTGAAGCGCTTCGGATACACGGCCCTTGTCGCCATCATCGTAGGACGTTTGAGCCGGTCGCTCAACTCGCCTTGCCGTTTGACCATGGCAAATGGACAGCTTCGTGACCGAATTTGGTTAGGCAACTACGGCGAGCGGGTCGCCGCGGCTTGGCTCCGATCCCAAGGTTGCAAGATCCTCGCAAAAAACTACCGAAGCCCAAGGCGCGGCGAGGTGGACATCATCGCGAGGGATCACAAACTTTTGTTATTCATCGAGGTGAAGACTCGGCGCGCAGGAGGTAAAATCCGAGGTCTCGACGCGGTTGGAAAGGACAAGCAGGCACTCATCGAGCGCGGAGCGAACTCATGGCTTAAGCGCCTCGGCACGCGGGAGTTACCTTGGCGCTTTGATGTGATCGAAGTAACGGTAAAGGATGGAGCCAAACCCGTCATCAACCACGTGAAGGATGCATTTTAGCCAAAGACCTTGTGTCTCGCGCATCTCTCCTCCATCTTGCATTGAACTTTCATGGACACCTTTACTGATTCGATGGCATGGCTGGCCAAGCGTGACGGTACCATCGTGATCGGCCATGGCCCTTTCACCGAGTCCGCCGATCCACCGTCCGGTGGTGTTGCATTTTATGTGCAAACCTTCGCGTTAGAGGACCCCAAGCCCTGGAAAATCCCCAGCCGAATCGAGCGGATTGGCATTGAGTCATTGCCTTCGCTAATTCCGAGCGGCCCGCACATTGAGTGCGCGTGGACTGCGCCACAGGCGGGTGATTTCGCGATCGTCTTCCAAGAAATCATGGCGGCGATTCACTCGGGCGTGTTTGAAAAGACGGTCCCCGTCGTCACCGAACTCGGTACGGCACGAGATTCTACAGCGTTTGCGATCATTCAGGCCATGATGCGCCAGGCCGCACCGCTCCATTCCTACGGATGGATCCAGCCCAATTCTGGTTTCGCGGGGGCCACCCCAGAACTGCTTTTTTCCCTGAGCGGCAATCACCTTGAAACCATGGCCTTGGCTGGGACTGCCCGAAGCGAAGATCGTGAGGTCTTCGCCGTCGATGAAAAGGAGATCCGCGAGCACGAATACGTCGCCCAGACATTGGTCTCCAAGCTTCTGGATCTTGGTGACCCTCAGCGCCATTTACGGGAGATCCTCGACTTGGGGTCGATCGTGCACTTTCTCTCCCTGATTTCCCTGGATCTCGCAGTGCCAATCTCTCCTGAATTGCTCATCCGCCGCCTCCACCCGACACCCGCGCTCGGCCCCTTGCCCAGAACTTCAGAAACCCTCGCGCATCTCTTCGAATGGAGAAATCGTCTTGGCTGTCCGCCAGAGTTCGGCGCCCCATTTGGCCTTTGGGATCATGGCCATTTCACCGCCGTTGTCGCGATCCGTGGCATCTGGTGGAACGAAAACCAACTCAGACTGCCCGCCGGGTGTGGCATCATCGAACCGAGTCGACTCATCAATGAATGGCGAGAACTCCGCCTCAAGCGCGAATCGGTGAAATTATTTTTCAGCTTCAATCGCATGCCTTGAGCGCATTGCACGAACGAGCCTGCCTCATCCGTGCATGCGCCCCCACCTTGGAGCCAAGACCTCCCACCTTTTTAGCGGCCCATCCAGCCGCCATCGACGACTAAGATTTCGCCGTGGACGTAGCGCGAGGCGTCACTTGCGAGGAAAACGACGGGACCCTTGAAGTCAGCGGTTTCACCCCAACGCCCTGCAGGAATTCGTCCGAGGATTTGTTGGCTACGCACCGGATCCTCACGGAGCGCTTCGGTGTTATCGGTCGAGATGTAGCCGGGAGCGATTGCGTTCACATTGACCCCCATCGACGCCCACTCATTTGCAAGCGCCTTGGTCAACTGGCCGATCCCCCCCTTGGATGCTGCGTAGCCCGGCACGGTAATGCCACCTTGGAAGGTGAGCAGTGATGCCGTGAAAATGATTTTACCACTGCCCCGCTCGATCATCTTTGCACCGATCTCTCGACTTAGGAGAAACTGAGCATTGAGATTCACGTTGATGACCTCAAACCAATCGGCATCCGAGTGTTCGGCCGCAGGCTTGCGTTTGATCGTACCAGCGTTGTTGACGAGAATGTCGGGCACTCCATTTTCGGCGATCACGCGAGCGGCAAACGCCTTCACCTCATCCGGCTTTGAGAAATCACACTGATATCCTAGGAACGTCCTACCCAGGGCCGTGACCGCCTTTTCGATATCGCTTCCAGAAGTTTCGAGGCTGGCACTCACCCCGATGATATTTGCGCCGGCTTCCGCAAGGCCCTCCGCCATGGCAAAGCCGATGCCGCGCTTGCAGCCGGTAACCAGTGCGGTTTTGCCGCTGAGATCAAAAGAAGTCATCAGAGTCAATTCAGAGGAGTTCGGAAATTTCCACGCGGTCCATGTCGGTGAACGTTTGATTTTCACCCCCCATGGCCCAAACGAAGCGATAGCTGGCAGTTCCGCAGCCACAATGGATCGACCAAGGCGGCGAGAGCACCGCTTGGCGATCTGCAACCCAAAGTGGGCGCGTTTGCTGAGGCTCGCCCATCATGTGCAGGACGCGGTGCGCTGCAGGAACGTCGAAGTAGCAATACACCTCGCTGCGGCGGTCGTGGGTGTGACAGGGCATGGTGTTCCAAATGCTGCCCGGCTTAAACTCGGTGAACCCGAGCACGAGTTGGCAACTTTGAATGCCATTCTCGTGAACGTATTGAAAAATCGTTCGCTCGTTCGCCTCATCACGAGTGCCTAACTCCACGCGGTTGGCGTCGGCCCGCGTCGCCTTGACCGTCGGGTATGAGGCATGTGCTGGGTAGCTCACCAAGTAAAAAACTGCAGGGGACTCTGCATTTGCGCATGAGAAACTCACCGCACGGCTCCCCCTACCGATGTATAGACAATCGTGCTTGCCGACCTCGTAGGTGGTGCCGTCGACCGTTACGCTGCCGGATTCGCCGATGTTGATGACACCGAGTTCTCGACGTTGGCAGAAAAAATCTGCCTTGAGCGCATCATCGGTGACGAGTTCAAGTGGCTGGCCGTTTGGGATGGCGCTGCCGACGATGGCACGGTCCAAATCGGTGTAAACCAGACAGACTTGGCCGAAGAGAAAAAGGTCTTCAAGAAGAAAGGTGGCACGGAGTTCGTCCGTATCGAGAACCGCCGCTTCACGGGGTGATGGCATCAATCGAGTTTCCATAGTGTTTTTAGGCCGCTTAGGATTTATATCTGCAGTCACTGCCATTCTTCATTCGACACGGCCTGTGGCAACTGGAATCTTCGACCCCATGCGCCACTCCGGTCTAAACCCAAACCAAAATCCCATCCCGATGCTCCAGCGTTCATCATTGGCAAGAATCGTGATGTTTTCGATGATCACCCTTGCGAAGGTTACCGCGGCCGATCCTCAGCCACGAGCGATTCTCCATGAAATGCAGCGCGTGGCTGACTGGCAGATCGCCCATCCGTCGTCGCATCCCGCGAGCGACTGGACGCAGGCCCCCTTCTACCTTGGACTCGAAAATTTTGCTCAGACTTCGGGCGATGCACGATATTTGGACGCGGTCACACGCGCAGGGCAGTCCCTCGCTTACAGGCCAGGCCCGAGATTGACCCATGCCGACGACCACGCCGTCCTACAAGCTTGGTTAGAACTTTACGCCCTGGATCACGATCCCGCAAAGCTGCAGCCGAGCATCGACCATTTCAACAAACTCTCAGCGGCCCTTTCCGGTAAATCCGCCAAATCGATCTCAGGAGGATCCTTCACGTGGTGCTGGTGTGACGCGCTCTTCATGTCGCCCGCCGTCTGGGCCCAACTCTCCAAGATCACCGGCGATTCAAAGTACTTTGAGTTCGCAGATCGCGAATGGTGGACCACCACCGATGTCCTCTACGATCCCTCAGAGCATCTGTATTACCGCGATAACAACTTTTTCACCAAGCGCACCCCCACCGGCAAAAAGGTCTTCTGGGCACGCGGCAATGGCTGGGTCGTCGGCGGTCTCGTCCACGTCCTCGACTCGCTGCCCGAGAGTCACCCATCACGCGCCAAATATCTTGGGCTCTATCACGACATGATGTTTGCGCTGTTAAAGCTTCAAAATGCGGACGGTCTCTGGAGAACAAGCCTGCTGGATCCTCAAGGCCCGTCCGGCGAATCATCGGGGTCCGCTTTTTTCGCATACGCGATGGCGTGGGGCCTCAATCGCGACCTTTTACCGAGTGATTCCTTCCGCCCCGCAGTGATGAATGCCTATCAGGCGCTGGTCAAAAACATCCGCCCCGATGGGATGCTCGGGTTCGTTCAGAAAATCGGCGATGCACCTGACAACCACGAGACCACCGCCGAGTCCAACGAGGTCTATGGCTCCGGCGCATTTCTTCTTGCAGGCTCCGAAATTGTGCGTCTGTTGGATCCGACCAAACGCCGAAAGGACCTCACCCCATTCCATCAGGTCAAGCTCCCCGACCATTTCATGCCAGAAGCACCACGCGCCTTTGCTCGTTTCGTGCCAGAGCGGATGGATGACTTCGCCTGGGAGAATGACGTCGTCGCCTTTCGCACGTACGGCCCAGCCTTGAGGCCCAGCAATGAAAACAGCGGCATCGACTGCTGGTTCAAGCGGGTCCCCTATCCGATCCTCAAAAAATGGTACCTGCAAGACGGGCTGAAGTTGCCCTACGGAAATGTTGGCAAACCATATCACAACGACCATGGCGAGGGATATGATGCATTCAAGGTCGGCGACACGCGTGGATGCGGTGGACTCTCGGTCGTCATAAATGGCGACTTTCACAACTCCGACACTTTCATCGCCCACAGGATGGTGGAAAACTCGCCGCAGCGGGTGGCCTTCGAACTCGACTACGCCAGCCAGCTCAACGGAAAGATTCTCAGAGAAACCAAGCGGATCACCCTGATCATGGGGCAGCATCTTTTCCAATCTGATTCCCGTTTCACGCTCGATGGCAAGCCCGCCGCCAATCTTGAAGTAGCGATCGGCCTCGCGCCGCAGGTCAAAGGGTCTTCGCCCGTTTTCTCGCAGAAGTCAGGCATCATGCTCGTTTGGGAAAACTTTGAGGGCCAAGGTCTCGGCACGGGGGTCGTCATGGATCCCTCCCAAGTGGTAAAAATGGAATCTCACACCGATGCGAAGGGCCAGTCCCAAGCATTTTGCTTCGCCCGGACAGACGCCAGCGGCCACATTCGGTGGTTTTCCGGCTTCGGCTGGGAAGGCCAAAGGGACATCACCACCCTCGATGCCTGGAAAAGCCACCTCGGCCAATTCGCGGCTCGCTTCATCGCAGCCCCCTACGCCGACCCCTCGAAAGACCCGAACTTCAAAGTCCACTCCCTTCCGGTTCCCGCAGACGTCCAAACCCCACCGAAAACGGACTGACTCCGTGGCCCGCTTCAGGGAAATCTCGAAAACCCGCCAAGGGCAATGCCGTCTGAAGCGATTCAGCACCAACCAGCCGTGTCAATGCGACTGATACGGCACAGATTTTGCTTAAGTTACCCAGAGTCTTGACAGCGCGTCGGTTGATCCGCAGATTTCCGACCGTTTCGGCCGACACCATGGAATTTCTCTTTCGACTCCGAAATTTTCTTGATCGAAGCCGCCAAATTCTAAACTGCCTCATTTGCTAAATCTCTGCCTTGCGCGGAGAGGCGGCACCTTTACTCTCAATTATCTCATTTACTAACTCCATGCCTTCATCGCAGAAATCTCCATTTGGCTGGCCTGAACCACAAGGCCTTTGGCATCCATCACGCGAAAAGGACGCCTGCGGCGTCGGCTTCATCGCTCACCTCAAAGGCAAGCGCTCGCATGACATCATCGTGAAAACGCTCACGATGAACAACCAAATGGACCATCGCGGTGCCAGCGGCTCAGACCCTGCCACTGGCGATGGCGCAGGGATTTTCACCCAGATGCCCGACAAATTCCTCCGCCGGGAGATGGCCGCCAAGGGAGTCGAGCTACCACCTGAAGGCGATTACGGCTCAGGTTGCGTTTTTTTCTCGCCCGAAGCCGCCGTCCGCGAGGTCGCCATGCAGGTCTTCGAACTCGTCATCCGCGACGAAGGCCAGAAGTTCCTCGGCTGGCGCACCGTTCCGGTCAAAAGTGAAATCCTCGGTAAGACATCCGGACGTTACGAGCCAGTCATCAAGCAGGTGTTCATCGGAAAAAGTGCCGACATCACCGACCCGATGGCGTTTGAGCGCAAGCTCTACGTGATTCGCAAGCGCGTGGGTGCATGGATCCGCAACAACGAGGTGCCCAATCAATTCCGCGACGTTCACGGCAACAAAGGCAACTCATTCCCAGGCGCTGACTACCACTACGTCACAGGCTTGTCCGCCCGCACGATGATTTACAAAGGCATGCTCACCCCTTGCCAGCTCTCGGAATATTTTCCGGACCTCTACGATTCTGACTACGAATCGGCCCTCGCACTGATGCACACCCGCTTCTCGACCAACACGTTCCCAAGCTGGTCGCGCGCTCACCCGAACCGCTTCATCGCCCACAACGGCGAAATCAACACGGTCATGGGAAATGCCAACGCCATGAAGGCCCGCCAAGCCCTCTGCGCTTCTGATGTTTTCGGCACAGAAATCGAAAACATCTTCCCCGTCATCAATGAAGACGGCTCCGACTCCGCTCGCTTCGACAACTGCCTCGAATTCCTCCACTACGGCGGCTACGACCTCGTCCACACCATGATGATGATGATTCCCGAGCCCTGGGAACGCCACACGATGATGGATGAGGATAAAAAAGCCTTCTACGAATTCCACGCCTGCCTCATGGAGCCATGGGACGGACCCGCCTCCATCACGTTCTCAGACGGCCAGCAAATCGGCGCCGTGCTCGACCGCAACGGCCTCCGCCCCAGCCGCTACTACGTCACCGACGACGACCTCGTTATCATGGCCTCGGAAGTCGGCGTCGTCCCAGATCTTGATCCGCTCTCCATCGTCGAAAAAGGCCGCCTCCGCCCCGGTAAAATGTTCCTCGTGGACATGAACGAAGGCCGTATCATCCCCGACGAAGAAATCAAAAAGCGCATCTACTCCGCCAAGCCCTACCGCCAGTGGCTCGCTGACAACCGCATCACCCTCAAGGATTTACCGACCGCCTTGGCTCCGAAGACCATCGAGCCAGAGCGCATCCTCGCCCGTCAACTCGCCTTCGGTTACACCTACGAAGACCTCCGCATGTTGCTTGGGCCCACCGCCACCAGTGGCGTCCAGCCCATCGCCTCCATGGGGAATGACACGCCGCTCGCCGTGCTCTCCAGCAAGCCGAAGCACCTCTACCACTACTTTAAGCAAATTTTCGCCCAGGTCACGAACCCTGCTCTCGACTGCATTCGCGAAGAACTCGTCACCTCCACCGAGACCTTCCTCGGTGCCGAAGGAAACATCCTCGCACCCGGCCCGCAGAGCTGCCGCATGATCCGCTTGGACAATCCCCTCATCGATAACGCCGCCCTCGCCCAGCTCCGCGAGGTCAGCCTCGACGGCTTCAAATCCACCACCCTCGACGCCCTCTTCCCCGCCGACCAAGGCGGAAATGGCCTTGAAGCCGCCTTCGCGCAAATCTGCGCCGCCGCCGACCAAGCCATCGCCGCAGGAAATAACATCCTCATCCTCTCCGATCGCAACATCGACAAGGATCACGCCGCCTTCCCCACCCTCCTGCTCATGGGAGGCCTCCACCACCACCTGGTCGCCAAGGGCACCCGCACCCTCTGCTCTATCGTGCTCGAAACCGGCGAGGCCCGCGAAGTCCACCACTTCTCGACCCTCATCGGCTTCGGCGCAGACGCCATCAATCCTTACATGGTCTTCGAATCGATCCACCAGATGATCGCAGACGAAATGATCGAGATCACCCTTGAGAAGGCCACCTACAATTTCCTCAAAGGCTCCATCAAAGGCGTCGTCAAGACCATGGCGAAAATGGGCATCTCCACCGTCGCCTCCTACCGCGGTGCCCAAGTCTTCGAGACCATCGGCCTCAGCACCGACCTCGTGAACAAGTATTTCTGCGGCACCTCCAGCCGTTGTGAAGGCTCCGACATCGACCAAGTCGCCGAAGAAGCCCTCATCCGCCATCGCCAAGCCTTCCCTGACCGCCACATCGAGGCCGAGGAAGCCGCACTCGACACCGGCGGCGTTTATCAATGGCGCAGCGATGGAGAATACCACCTCTTCAATCCAGAAACCATCCACCTCCTCCAAAAAGCCACCCGCACCGGCAGTTACGAGGTCTTCAAGCAATACGCTAAAAAGGTCAACGACCAGAGCGAGAACCTCTCCACTCTGCGCGGCCTCATGAAATTCAAGACCAACCGCAGCCCCGTCCCCATCGACGAGGTCGAGTCCATCGAAGCCATCACCAAGCGCTTCAAAACCGGTGCCATGTCCTGGGGTTCCATCTCTCAAGAGGCCCACGAGACCCTCGCCATCGCCATGAACCGCATCGGCGGGAAATCCAACACCGGTGAAGGCGGCGAAGACCCAGAACGCTACATCCCCATGGAAAATGGTGATAGCAAACGCTCTGCCATCAAGCAGGTCGCCTCCGGCCGCTTCGGCGTCACCGGCGAATACCTCGTCAATGCGGACGAGATCCAAATCAAAATCTCCCAAGGTGCCAAGCCCGGCGAGGGCGGCGAACTCCCCGGCTCCAAGGTCTATCCATGGATTGCCAAAGTCCGCTACTCCACCCCAGGCGTCGGCCTCGTTTCCCCACCGCCGCACCATGATATTTACTCCATCGAGGACCTTTCCGAGCTCATTCACGACCTCAAAAATGCGAACACCCGTGCCCGCATCAACGTGAAACTCGTTGCAGAAGTCGGCGTCGGCACCATCGCTGCCGGAGTTGCGAAGGCCCACGCCGACGTCATCCTCATTTCCGGTCACGACGGCGGCACCGGAGCCTCGCCCTCGTCTTCCATCTACAACGCCGGTGCCCCATGGGAACTCGGCCTCGCGGAAACGAACCAAATCCTCCTCCTCAACGACCTTCGCAGCCGCGTCACCCTCGAAACGGACGGCCAGCTCAAGACTGGTCGCGACGTCGCCATCGCCGCGCTGCTCGGTGCCGAAGAATTTGGCTTTGCCACCGCGCCGCTCGTCACCGTCGGCTGCCTCATGATGCGCGTCTGCCAGAAAAACACCTGCCCCGTCGGCATCGCCACCCAAGACCCGGAGCTTCGCAAAAACTTCGAAGGCAAGCCCGAGCACGTCGTCAATTTCATGACCTTCATCGCCATGGAATTCCGCGAGATCATGGCAGAACTCGGCTTCCGCACCATCAACGAAATGGTCGGCCACGTTGAGTGCCTCGACACCAACAAAGCCACCGAACACTGGAAAGCCCAGGGTGTGGATCTCACCAGCATCTTCCACAAGCCAGACGTCGCCGACACCGTCGGAGGCTACAAGCAAGTCGCTCAAGACCACGGCCTCAAGGATGCGCTCGACAACACCCACCTTCTCACCCTCTGCAAGCCCGCCATCGAGCGCGGCGAAAAAGTCCGGGTCGAGCTACCCATCATCAACGTGAACCGCGTCGTCGGCACCATCACCGGCAGCGAAATCTCCCGCAAATACGGCAGCAAGGGCCTCCCAGAGGACACCATCGAGCTGAAATTCACCGGCAGCGCTGGCCAGTCGTTAGGAGCCTTCACTCCACCCGGCATGACCTTCCGCCTCGAAGGCGATGCCAACGACTACGTCGGCAAGGGCCTCTCGGGTGCCAAAATCATCATCTACCCACCGCGCGGCTCCCGCTTCAAGCCAGAGGACGCCATCATCGTCGGCAACGTCGCCCTCTACGGTGCCACCAGCGGCCAAGTCTACATCAACGGCCTCGCCGGTGAGCGCTTCTGCGTCCGCAACTCCGGTGCCTCCGCCATCGTCGAAGGCGTCGGCGACCACGGCTGCGAATACATGACCGGTGGACAAGTCATCGTGCTCGGCGAAACCGGTCGCAACTTCGCCGCCGGCATGTCAGGCGGAGTCGCGTATGTTTACGACATCGACGGCCTGTTTGAAAAACGCCTCAACAAGGAAATGGTCAATCTCTACCGCCTCATCGAGGGCAGTGATTCGGACATCGTCTTGGTGAAATCGAACATCGAGCAACACGTCGCCTACACCGACTCGCCACGCGGCAAGTTCTTGCTGGAAAACTGGGATGCCGAGCTGCCCAAATTCTTCAAAGTCCTCCCCCGCGACTACGAGCGCATGCTGGAAGCCTTCAAGAAAGTCGAAGCACAGGGCCTCACCGGCGACGAAGCCGCCATGGCCGCCTTCGAGGCCAACCTCCAAGACCTCGCCCGCATCGGCGGAAACTGAGTTAAATTTCAAATCTTAAATCTCACATCTCAAACTCATATGGGAAAACCAACCGGATTCATGGAAGTCCCTCGCATCACCGATGCCGAGGCAGCACCACTCGAGCGCATCAAAAACTGGCGTGAGTTTAAAATTCACCCCGCTGAGAAACAACAACGCGCCCAAGCCTCCCGCTGCATGGACTGCGGCACGCCCTTCTGCCACACTGGCCACATGGTCTCCGGCATGGCCAGCGGTTGCCCTGTGAACAACCTCATCCCCGAGTGGAACGACCTCATCTACCGCGGCCGTTGGAAAGAAGCCCTCGAACGTCTCCACAAGACGAACAATTTCCCCGAGTTCACCGGCCGCGTCTGCCCCGCTCCGTGCGAAGGCTCCTGCGTGCTCGGCGTGATCGGTCCTGCCGTCACCATCAAAAACAACGAGTGCGCCATCACCGACCGCGGTTGGGAGGAAGGCTGGGTCACCGCCCGCATCCCTGAAATCCGCACCGGCAAGAAAATCGCCGTCGTCGGCTCCGGCCCCGCCGGACTCGCCTGTGCCGACCAGCTCAACCAAGCCGGCCATAGCGTCACCGTTTTCGAGCGCGAGGACCGCATCGGCGGCCTCCTCATGTATGGCATTCCTAACATGAAGTTAGACAAGGAACTCGTCGTCCAGCGCCGGGTCGATCTCATGGCCTCAGAAGGCATCGAGTTCAAGACCGGCATCGCCATCGGCAAGGACTCTGTTTGGACGACCGAAAAACTTCGCGCTGACTTCGACGCCACCATTCTCTGCTGCGGAGCCACTGCTGGCCGCGATCTCTACATCGACAACCGCGATGCCGAGGGCGTGTTCATGGCCATGGAGTTCCTTACCACCAACACCCGCCACCAGCTCGACCACGAGTTCGACGGCAGCAATCCCGCCCTCAACGCCACTGGCAAGGACGTCGTCGTCATCGGCGGCGGTGACACCGGCACCGACTGTGTAGGCACCAGCATCCGCCACGGTTGCAAGAGCGTGATCCAGCTGGAAATCATGCCGCAGCCACCCGAAAAGCGCGCGGCGAACAACCCGTGGCCCGAGTGGCCGAAAATTTACAAAATGGACTACGGCCAAGAAGAGGCAAACGCCCTCCAAGGCCGCGATCCCCGCCACTACCTCGTCCAGACCAAGCGCTTCCTCAAGGACGCCACTGGCAAACTCACCGGCCTCGAAATCGTCGAGATCGAATGGACCAAAGACGAGCAAGGCCGCTTCGTCCCTCAAGACATCGAAGGCACCCTCCGCGTCATCCCCTGCCAGCTCGCCCTGCTCGCCATGGGCTTCACCGGTCCCGAAAACGAAGTCATCCAGAAATTCGCCCTTGAGACCGACGCTCGCTCGAACATCAAAGCCGAGCACGGCCAATTCACCACCAACGTCCCCGGCGTCTTCGCCGCAGGCGATGTTCGCCGTGGCCAGTCCCTCGTCGTCTGGGCCATCAACGAGGGCCGCGGTGCGGCTCGCGAGTGCGACCGCTTCCTCATGGGGGCAACGAACTTGCCATAATTGCCTCGACTCGACTTGACCGATCCCATCAATCAGGTTGGATCGGTCATCTCGAGACCCAAGCGCACCCGACGGATCGCAGTTAAAACTGCTCCAACATTTTGCTAGGCGAGATCCCCTACTCGCCCCGTCACCTAGTCCGGCACCATGAAAATGAGCACCCGCAACTCTGGTGCCACCGTCAGCTCGCCGGTGCTCAGTATCATTGCTTGTCCTGCGAGCGTCTCACCGCCGTCGGAGTAAAGTCTGACTCGCGACAACTGGATCCAGTGCCCCCCCCAACTGGCCCCAGTGCCCCCCCCGACTGGCCCCCCTCCCAATTCAGGTTCCCACACAGGTAAGGCAAAACACCGAGACTGTCAGAAAATTCCGTTTCTTGAGGGGGCATCCGGGTAGCATCCCAAGCAAGCGCCGAAACGAGTCATCAAGTCCGTCCCGAAGGCAGCCCATCGCAAAGTCCCGAATCATTCAGCACCAGCGGTACAGCCTCGCTCTAGTCTAGCTTCGGGTAGCGCCGTGCCCTTGGAACAAGGCAACGATTTCGGGGCCATTCTCCCCCTCTTAGACCGGCAAAGGCGCCCACAATCCACTGGCTCGATTCCCCCGGAATGACTTCCGTTTTCATTTGCTCGATCGCCCACACACCACGAATTTAGCACTCGACGAGCGCTCGCAAATCGACCAAGCAACGCTATGCCAAATCAATGGACTGGAAAAGGAAATCCCTACACCCGCAGCGAAGTCATCGAGCGACTCCACGACACGCTCTCCAAGGGTCAAGCGATCATCGCCGCGGGCGCTGGATCAGGAATTAGCGCTAAATTCATCGAAAAGGGCGGTGCTGACCTCATCATCATCTACAACTCCGGCCGCTTCCGCATGATGGGTCATGGCTCGACTGCCGGCATGATGGCCTATGGCGATGCCAATGCGATCGCGATGGAAATCGGCGAGTACGAGGTGCTTCCGGTCGTTGAGGAAATCCCAGTGATCTGTGGTGTCCATGCCACCGATCCCCGCCGCCGCATGTGGCACTGGTTGGGCAAGGTCAAGGAAATGGGATTCTCAGGAGTGAACAATTTCCCAACCCACACCATCATCGACGGCCATTTCCGTGGCGTGCTGGAGGAGACGGGAATGAGCGTTCAGAAGGAGTACGACATGGTGGGCCTCGCGGGAAAAATGGATTTATTCTCCATCGTCTATGTCGGATCGCCAGAGGAGGCCGTCGCCATGGCGAAGAATGGCGCAGATGCAATCATCGCCCATGTCGGGACCACGGTTGGTGGCTCGATCGGCGTGACGAGTGCGGTCGCAAGTTGGGAGGACACCATCCAACGCACCCAAGCGATCATCGACGCTGCCAAAACCGTGCGAGACGACATTTTCTACCTGTGCCATGGTGGCCCGATCAATACCCCTGAGGATGCAGACCGAGTGATTCAAGCCACCGACTGCGTTGGATTTGTCGGAGCGTCTAGCCTCGAGCGCATGGGGGTCGAGGAATCGCTGATCAATCTGACGCGCCAGTTCAAATCCATTCCGGTAAAACTGAAAAACTAACATCCACCCCACATGGCCACCATTGCTGTCCTCGGCACTCTGGACTCCAAGGGTGAGGAGCATGCCTTCGTTGCCGATTTCATTCGAGCACGGGGCCATGAGGCGTTGTTGATCGATGTCGGCACTGGCAGCGCACCATCGGTGAAGCCAGACATCACCCGCGAAGAAGTTGCCCATACCGCAGGTCTAGATCTCATGGGTCTGCTAGGACGCGGCAATCGTGGCGAATGCGTCGCCGCGATGTGCCAAGCCGCTCCGATCACGCTCGCCGCACTCGCCGCAGCTGGAAAAATCGATGGGGTCATTTCACTCGGCGGCGGTGGTGGCACGGCGATCGCCACCGCAGCGATGCGTGCCCTTCCCCTCGGTTTCCCCAAGTTGATGGTCTCCACACTGGCTGCAGGAAACACAGCGGCCTATGTCGACATCACCGACATCGTCATGATGCCGAGCATCACGGACATCGCTGGCATCAATCGTCTTTCGCGAAAAATTTTCACCCACGCAGCAGGCGCGATCTGCGGGATGGTCGAGGCACAGCACGAAACCACCAACGACCGTCCATTGATCGTTGCGAGCATGTTTGGAAACACCACGGCATGCGTCATGGAATGCAAACGAATCCTCAATGAGGCGGGTTACGAAGTTCTCATCTTCGCCGCAACTGGCACAGGTGGACGATCCATGGAAGCACTAATCGGCAGCGGAATGGTGGCGGGCGTGCTCGATCTCACCACCACGGAATGGGCAGACGAGCTCGTCGGTGGTATTCTAAGCGCTGGGCCGGAGCGCATGAATGCAGTCGCTCAACATCCTGTGCCTGCCGTGATCGCACCGGGATGCCTCGACATGGTGAACTTCGGCGAGCCGCACACAGTCCCCACGAAATTCGCAGACCGCCAATTTTATTTCCACAATCCCCAGGTGACCTTGATGCGCACCACGCCAGAGGAATGTCACCAGCTGGGAAAAATCATCGCCCACAAGGTCAACTCTTACACGCTGCCCGCGGTCATCATGATTCCGAAAAAAGGAATCAGCGTGATCAGCGCCGAGGGGCAGCCATTTCATGATCCCCGTGCCGATGCTGCGTTATTCGGCTCGATCCGCGCTGAAGCCCGCGTGCCGGTTGAGGAACTCGACGAGGAAATCAACAGTCCAATTTTCGCCAATGCCTGTGTCGCCCGCTTGCTCGACCTGATCGACAACACCAAGCTACCCACCCACTGATCAATCGTTTCCCGTGGTTGCCCGAAACAATCCACAAAGCCGATCGATCGCTCGAAAGACTTCAATAGCTTGTCCCGTACTAGCAACTTTGGGATCGTCGTGCACCCACTGCCTTCACGTTCGAGCCCACCAATCCGCTCCGCATCCTCGATCAACTCCCATCCACTCATGATTCTCCGCATCGCCTGCATCGCCGTTTTTAGCGCACTTGGATTATCGTTCGCCGCCGCGGAAACTCACCGCCTAGAGGTTTTGTTCCTCGGAGACAACGGTCACCATAACCCCCTTGAGCGCTACCGGGTACTCAAGCGAGCTCTCGGCCCCGAGGGCTTCAATCTCACCTATATCGAAGATCTCAGCGAGGTCACCCGCGAAACATTGAATCAATACGACGCACTGGTGGTGTATGCGAATCACGAAAAGGAAACGGTGCCCGAAGCGATCTTGCCATGGGTGAGAGATGGCGGCGCATTAGTAGCCCTTCACAGCGCCTGCGGCAATTTCCATCCTTCCAAGGATTGGTTCAACCTCATCGGTGGACGCTTCAAAACCCACGGAGGTGCTGAATTCATTCCAACGACCATCGATAAGGATCACCCGATCACCAAGGACCTTCCTGAATTAAAATCATGGGACGAGACTTACGAGCACATGGATCTCACAGCAGATCGCCATATCCTTCAAATGCGCCCACCGATCAACAAGGGTGAAACCAAGCCCGAACCGTGGACGTGGACTCGCAACGAAGCCAAAGGTCGAGTCTTCTACACCGCCAGCGGTCACGACGAACGTTGTTGGGAACAGCAAGCTTATCAAACGCTGGTGAAACGAGCGATCCTCTGGACCATCGGAGAAAAGAAGGCGTCTGAGTTTGCTCAGATCAACCTACCCAAGCTCGAAACTGAAATCCCACAAATTCCAAACCGGACGCATCCAGACATTCCGATGATGGAGCTGCAAAAGCCGCTATCCCCAGCCGACAGCGCCGCACACACGCAAGTCCCCGTTGGCACGAAGCTCGTGCTATTCGCCGCTGAGCCAATGGTGATCAATCCAATCGCCATTGATTGGGATGCCAAGGGACGTGCTTGGGTCATTGAGAGCTTTGGCTACCCTAACGACGTGCCGAACGAACCAGGCACCGGGCAGGACAAAATCAAAATCCTCGAAGACACCGATGGTGATGGGAAAGCAGACAAGATGACCGTTTTCGCCGAGGGCCTTCGCCACTGCACCACCAGTGTTTTCGTTAAAAATGGAGTGGTTATCACCGATGCCAAAGACATCGTCTATCTTGGCGATGAAGATGGTGACGGCAAATGCGATACCCGCAGAGTTCTCGCAACGGGACTCGGGATCAACGACACCCATGCTTCAACCTCAAATTTCCTCTACGGCCTCGATCATTGGATCTATGCCACCGTCGGATACAGCGGCGTGAACATCGATCTCAATGGCAAAAAGCACAAGTTCGGCCAGGGCGTTTTCCGGTTTCGCCCAGATCTATCCGATCTCGAGTTCCTTCAAGACACCACCAACAACACATGGGGCCTCGGATTCACCGAAATGGGCGACGTGCTAGGATCGACCGCGAACAACAATCCGTCTTGGATGATATCCATTCCAAATGCCGCCTACCTCGGCAGCGGAATCGATCAACCAAAAACACCTCGGCTGGATACCTCATTGCCGGCCACGGATTTCAAAATCGGTACCTCAACGTATCAGAAAACTCAGTTGTTCACCAACAGCGACGACGTGACCCAAGTGGATCAAATCGGTAGGTACACCGCTGCGGCAGGCCACCACTTTTACAATGACACGGTCATGAAAAAAACGTTCACGTCTCGCAACGCATTCATCTGCGAACCCACCGGCCATTTGGTCGCCGTGGGCAATGTCGTCGCTGCCGGCGCACTAAAGCAAACGATCCTGCGGGGCAACAATGCCTTTGCTAGCTCCGACGCGTGGGCATCACCCGTTGCCGCCCGCGTAGGACCTGATGGCGCTTTATGGATCGCCGACTGGTACAGCCCCATCATCCAGCACAACGTGGTCTTCCGGTATTACAACCCTGCACGCAGCTATGACCAACCCCACAGCCCCTATCAAGCAGGCAACAAAGTTGGTCCGGGCAAGGGCAATGCGTATGAAACCCCACTTCGTGACAGCAAATACGGCCGCATCTGGCGCATCGTTCCCAGCAAAGACCCACTCCGCAAAGCACCCGACATCGATCCCAGCAAGATCGATTCTCTTGTCACCAACCTAGCCTCCCCTTCTCAGTGGATCCGACTCCAAGCCCAGCGCCTGCTTATCGAACACGGTGGAGACTCCGCGATTTCTCAGTTAGTAAAAACTGTCCAAGCCGAAGAACCGGTTGGATCTAGCGGACTACCACTGGCTACCATCCATGCAATCTGGACCTTGCAAGGACTAAGCGCTTCTCCAAACCCAACTGCCAAATCAGCCCTAACGAACGCGCTCGCATCTTCCAAGCCCCTCATTCGCCGCCATGCGATGCTCGCACTTGGAGCAACAGACCCCGCCGTGGTCGCAGCGCTGCCAGCCATGATCACAGATACCCAAGATCTGCGAGAGCAGTTGATCGCGCTTACCACCGCCGCACTTACCCTACCAAACGAAGCCATCTCATCTGCGCTCTGGAAAACCGCCTGCAAACAAGACCTTCTAGAGACTACCTCAAAGGATGCCATGCGACTCGCCATGCGACGCCAAGGCCTAACCTTGTTTTCTGCCGATTTCTCCCGCTTCAGTGCCGACGCGCCAACCGCTTGGAGCGGCCAGGAAATCATCGCCATCATCACCCGCATCGCCGCGAGCTCCGAGCGGCCGAAGCTTGTTGAATTTGCCGCAACCGCACCAGCCGGACTTCGTGCCCACATCGACCAAATTCTCCGCGCCGCCCCTGTCATCAACCGAGTGCCCGTGGATGTGCCGCAAGCATTCTTTGCCGGTCGCGATGCCTACATGAAAGCCTGCATCGAGTGCCACCAGGCAGACGGCCGAGGAGTCCCGGACACCTTCCCTCCTCTCGCCGGATCCCCATGGGTCAAGGGCGACCCAGACATCATGACGCTCATCCTTCTGGGCGGACTCACGGGGCCAGTGGAGATCAATGGACTCCACTTCAACGGCGTGATGCCCGGCCACAGCCACCTCACCGATGCAGAGCTCGCACAAATCGCTAGTTTCGTCCGGTTTGCGTTTGGCAACAAACGAGAGGAGCCTATCACCGCCGAACAAGTCAAAGCCTTGCGTCCAGCAGTTGAGAAGCGCAAATTCGTCCCATGGACGGTGAAGGATTTGAACGATCTTTACCAATGATTGAAATCGATAGAACTTCTAACATCGAACATCTCACTAAAATCCATTCCATGAAATCCACGACCTTCTACATTGTCTGTTTCATCTCCATGCTGCTCATGCCGAACCTTTGGGCGGCAAGTCCGCAGGCACCAGACAGCACTGAGCCGAGTGGCCAGAAGTTCTCGGAGGCACCATCCAAGAAGATCTTGCGAGTCCTCCTGCTCGGCGCGGGAAGCTCGCACGATTTCCCAAGGTACTTTCTCGGTACCGACTCAGAGACTCTCAAGGCCACTGGCACCATGGACGTCGCGGCCACTCCAAACCTCCAAGAAGCACTCGCCCTTCTGCCACAAGCCGAGGTCTTGGTTTTCAGTGGCAATGACGATCAATATGGAACGGATGAGTTTCAAAGCGCCTTACATCGGTTCGCAGATGCCGGAAAAGGTATCATCCTTCTGCACGCTGCAACCTGGTCGCATCCGTGGAAAGGATACAACGACCGCTTTGTCGCCGGTCGCACCCCAAGCCATGGCAAGGGCGAATTCTCCGTTAGAATCACTGACACCAAGCATCCATTGACCCACGGCGTTGATACCGATTTCAAAATCATCGATGAAAACTACCGCGTCGAAATCTCAGACCCATCCAGGATCCACCTCTGTGCGGAGAATGCACCCGATGGACGACCCACACCGAATCCATGCGTTTGGACGGTGAACGACCCAAAAGCACGGATCGTTTGCATCACCCTTGGCCATGCAGCTGAAGCGCACCAATCGCCTGAATTCAAAAACCTACTCATCAACGCCGTGAACTGGGTTGCCAAGCGATGATCACTCGCACGGTCGATCATTTCTCAATCACCGACACTTGAGTCAATTGTGATTGGCAATCGCTTCATTTACCTTGCGGGGATTGCTTTATTAGATCTAGGACTCGCCACACTCCAAGCGGCAGAGCGGGCATCTGAAATCCTTGCTCCCATTGAAGTTCTAGCAGATCGCCGAACCGGTGGAGAATCCGGAAGCTCGCTCGCCCAATGGACGCGCGATGACTTACGGAAATCAGCACCCCGCACCATCGATGAACTGCTCGCAAGCGAACCATCGTTTTCGCTCTATCGCCGGCAGTCATCGATTTTCGGCAACCCAACCTCCGCAGGGGTGAGCCTTCGCAACACCGGGGCCACCGCAGCTTCCAGGACATTGGTGCTCCTTGACGGCATCCCACAAAACGACCCATTTGGCGGCTGGGTCTATTGGGCAAGGTATGACCCCGCTACCCTTGGATCTATCCAGATCGTCCCGTCCTCGCGTTCCGCGGCGTGGGGCAACCAAAGCCCCGCTGGAGTCATTCAAATGAATGGACTCCCACCCTTTGGAGATCGGCATGTGCTCCGTGCCGGCGGAGGCGGACAAGGAACCGTCAGTGGCTCAACCGTGCATCAAATGACCAACCAAGATAAGACCCGCATGGTTGAGTTTTCTACCTTCGGTCTTCACACCGAGGGGTTTTATGCAGTGGATGCGTCGCAACGTGGCCCCATTGATCAAAAGTTAGAAACCGATGTTTCTGGCGGAGATTTCAAAGTTGCTTGGCTTACTGCATCCGGCCTCACCATCGAACCAAAGGTTTCATTTTACCAAGAAAACCGAAACAACGGCACCCCACTCACCGAAAACTCCACTGATGCGTTAGACCTATCACTGCGTGTCAGTTCACGACCGGGTGAGCTAACCTGGCAAGCGAGTGCCTGGCACCAACGACGGAGTTTCCAATCGATATTCAGTTCGGTGAATGCAGATCGCACCCGCGAGACTCTTGCGCTAAATCAGTTCGACGTCCCTGGTCGCGGCACCGGAGGCGCATGGACGCTGCTCTGGGATCGCGAAACCTCTTGGAAATTCGGCGCGGGCACGGATGTACGCATTCTAACTGGTGAAACCAATGAGGATGTCGGCATCTTCCGCCGACGTCAGGCCGGCGGCGAGCAAACCGTCGCGGGAGTCTTCGGTACCGCAGCCTACCAACCGAACAAGTTAGATCAATTCCACGCGAGCCTCCGCCTCGACGGCTGGCAACTAACCGATGGGCACCGAACCGAGACTTCGTTAGCCTCGGGTCTCCCACTCAAACATGAAGAACCCAGCAACCGTGATGGCCTTGAACCCTCGGCATCCGTCGAGTGGCGAAGAAAGGCGCTCGATGAACTCGATGGCTGGATTTCGGCGGGGTCGACGTTTCGCCTACCGACTTTAAACGAGCTTTACCGCCCGTTTCGTGTCCGCAACGACACCATTGAGGCGAGTCCAACCCTCTCCCCAGAGCGGTTTTTCACCATCGAAAGCGGCGTGGATTGGGAGCCGACGACGAGCGTGAAAGTTGGCGCTTCAATCTTCCACCACTGGATCAAGGATGCCATCGCCAATGTCCCCGTCACGAATCCTTCTGACATCGCGGAAATCTTCGGAACGATTCCTGCGGGAGGCACGGGTGCTCAGCGGCGCAATGTCGATCGGGCGGGCGTCACCGGCATTGAAGGACTGGTCACCTGGCTTCCGACCGATGCTCTCACCCTCAGCCTAACCGGGATTTGGTCAGAAACTCAATTCAACGACTCTTCATACCAACCGTTGCTGGAGGGCAACCCCTTTCCACAGGCTCCTAATCTACGAATGATTGCAAATGGAACGCTGAAGCTCACCGAGCAAGTTTCCTGTTTCGCAGGCTGCGAATATGGGGCGGCGCAATTTGATGATGCCCTTGCGACCCGAGAAATTCCTGACTTCACGAGCGCAAGGATTGGCGCGTCATGGCGCATCGGCCATGCGATCTATCAAATCAGGATCGAGAACCTACTCAACACGGCGATCCAAACCGGACTCAGCGGCGATGGAATCCGGACCATGGCCGCACCTCGCTCGCTCTGGATCGCTGCCGACTGGGAATTCTAATCACTCCCGACGGGGTACCATTCGAAGATTGCATTCCACCTCACCATTCGCAAGTTTCTCACATGCGCTCACTCTTCATCTTATACATTGGCTTCTCGAGCCTTGCCTTCGGCGAGCAAATCAAGGTGGACGATCTCTACAGCAAAAACTGTTCAGGCTGTCACGGAGCGAAGTTTGAAGGAGGCCAAGGAGGATCACTGGTCGATGGCCAGTGGAAAAATGGCAGCACGGACAAAGACATCTACCAGTCCATCGCCAAAGGAAACCCTCAACTCGGCATGACGCCATGGGAAGGGACGCTCAACAATGATCAGATCCGAGCACTCGTCATTTTTCTCAGGGAAAAAGAAAAACAACATCTAACACAAGGGATGAGTTTCCCGACGCCCTCACCCGACAAGGTTACCAAGACCGAACTGCACGACTATCGAATCGAGACGATCATCGACCAAGGCCTCAAAAATCCATGGGCAATCGCATTCCTTCCCGATGGCCGAAAGCTGATCACGGAAAAAGCCGGAAGGCTCCGGATCATCACCAGCGATGGCAAATTGGATCCCGTGGCCATCGAAGGAACACCCCCAGTCATCGAACACGGCCAAGGAGGAATGATGGAGGTGGCGCTGCATCCCGACTACCCAACCAATGGCTGGGTCTACCTTGGAATCTCAGACGGAACACGCGAGAAAGGCGCCAGCGGCAAAGATAAAGTCCGCTGCATCACGGCGGTGGTGCGTGGCAAAATCAAAGACCACCAATGGACCAACCAAGAGTGGATTTATCGTCCAGACCCGAAGTTCCGCTCGGGCGCCGGAGTTCATTTCGGTACACGCTTTGTCTTCGACAAGGGCTACATCTATTTTGTCGTCGGTGAGCGCGGTGGACTAATGGAGGCACAAAACCTTTCGCTCCCTAACGGGAAAATTCACCGCCTCTTTGATGATGGCCGCGTCCCATCTGACAATCCATTTGTCAAAACTCCTGATGCAATTCCCAGCATTTGGTCATACGGCCACCGCAACCCTCAAGGACTCACCATGGATCGTCGCGACGGCTCACTGTACGACACTGAACACGGTCCGCGTGGTGGCGACGAGGTGAATCGCATCAAACCCGGCTCCAATTACGGCTGGCCAGTCATCACCTATGGGATGAACTACAATGGAACGCCGATGGTATCGATCACCGAAAAAGATGGCATGGAGCAACCGCTCACCTACTGGGTCCCATCCATCGCACCCAGCGGGCTGGATTTCTACAATGGCGACCAGTTCCCCAAGTGGCAAAACGATCTTTTTGCCGGAGCACTCGCCCAACAGGAAATCCGCCGCATTCACCTCGTGGACCAAAAAGTCGTTTCGCAGGAAATCATCTTGAAAAACATCGGCCGCGTCCGCGACGTCGCAACCGGCCCAGACGGGTTCCTCTACGTGATCCTCAATGACCCAGACCGTCTCATCCGGCTGGTGCCCGCCGAAAATTGAGCCAACGGGCCACGGCCAAGCTCAATCAATGATCCGACGCATCGGGATCATGCTCGAGTATTCGAAACCACACTTGGTGAAGAATTCCTGAGACTCCTCGCTGATGCGATCCGTCAGCAAAGTGATGCGCTTGAAGTGTTTGCTCTTCGCGAACTTCTCGACGTAATTGATCAACATCGTGCCATAGCCCTGTCCTCGGTGATCTGGATGAATCACCACATCCTCTAGCAAAATCACAAATCCTCCCCGAGCCGTGGAGATCGTAAACAACAAGTTGACCATCCCGAAAATCTGATGGTCGTTGCGCACCACAAAAATCCGCCCACGATTCGGTTGTTCGAGGATTAATTCAAGTCCCCGCTCCTGCACTGAGCGATCCGGCGAGAAGTCGCCCGAAAGCGAAAACAAATTCATCACCAACTCGGTCAAGGCCGGCAAGTCCTCAATCGTCGCAGGCTCAACGCGAGGCCGATCTTGCGACTCACCCGTTATATTTGCGGTCAAATCCCCTTTCACAAGCACAACTCTGACACGATTTTCGGATCAGAAAATGAAATTGTGCCCATGACAACGATTTCATTCACCTTGCAGGCTAGGATCAAGTAAATCAGGCCGATTCTCCCGCGTCCGAGCCAGCGCCTGGGCAGCCTTCCATTCAGCGATTTTCCCATGATGCCCTGAAACCAAAACCTCGGGCACCTCCATTCCACGAAACTCGATCGGCCGCGTGTACGACGGTGGCTCCAATCGATTGGGATCCGAAAACGATTCATCCACTGGCGACCGCTCGTCACCCAGCGCACCAGGCAACAGCCGGATCACTGCGTCGCAAACCACCGCAGCCGCTAACGCACCATTGGTTAGAATATAGTCGCCGATGGAAATCTCATCATGAACCAATGCCTCAACTACCCGATGATCCACTCCCTCGTAATGGCCACATAAAATCAACAAATGCCCTTCACCCGCCATCTCCCTTGCCACGACCTGTTTAAACGGCCTCCCCTGCGGAGTCATAAGGATCACCCGCGTCCCCTCACGCCGCAGCGCCTCCACCGCCGCAAAAATCGGCTCAGGCTTCAACAACATCCCCTGCCCACCGCCACAGGGCGAATCATCCACCCGACGATGTTTGTCCTCGGACCAGTCGCGCAACTGATGCCCAAACACCTCGACGATCCCAGCCGCTCTTGCTCGCTGAATGATCGAATCACTCAACGGAGCCAGCGCCACGTCAGGAAACAAGGTCACAATATCAATTCGCATCCGTCCAGCCTAGCGCCATACCCCACCAACCTCAACCCCGTAAACCCACCACCCGACCCGCAAATCCCATGCCCTGTCGATTTAAGCATCTCGAAATAAGAAGGTTGCCACTCGCCCCATCTGTTGGCATCACAATGGCGTCTGCAAACCGATAAAGCATTTCCTACCATCATGAAACCAACACTCCTTGTTCTCGCCGCTGGAATGGGTAGCCGCTACGGTGGCCTCAAACAAATGGACCCCATGGGCCCTCATGGCGAAACCGTCCTCGACTACTCGGTCTATGACGCCATTCGCGCAGGATTTGGACGCGTGGTGTTCATCATCCGTGAGGATTTCGCCGAGGCTTTCCAGCAAGGCGTGGGCGCTCGTTTCGCCAATCGCATCCGAGTCGATTACGCGTTCCAAAAATCGGACGACCTCCCCGCAGGATTCTCCACCCCAGCTGGTCGCAGCAAACCATGGGGCACCGCACACGCCGTCCGCTCCGCTCGAAATCTCGTAAAGGAACCCTTCGCGGTGATCAACGCCGACGACTTCTACGGCAGCGATGCTTACCTGCGCGCCGCAAAATTTCTAACAACACCGCACGAATCGAAAGCAAAGGCGCATTACGCGATGGTCGGCTACCCGCTGATCAACACCCTCTCGGACCACGGCGACGTGAATCGCGGCATTTGCACACTCGATGACCACGGCTTGCTATCGAGCGTCGAGGAGTATGTTAAAATCGAACGAGACGCAGACGGCGTCGTCCGCGGAAATTCACTCGATGGAACTCGTAAATGCGTCACCGAAGATGCACCGGTATCGATGAACTTCTGGGCCTTCACCCCGAGCTTCTATGATTACCTAGAGACCGGATTCACCGATTTCCTTACCCACTTCGGCCAAGAAGAAAAATCTGAATACTACATCCCAACGGCGGTGGATGCACTCATTCGCTCGGGTAAAGCTGATTGCACCGTGCTTGAAACCACCAGCCGCTGGTTTGGCGTCACCTACCCCGATGACAAGAAACACGTGGTGGCATCCATCGCAAAGTTGATCGAATCCGGTGAGTACCCCGCGCCGCTCTCTTAACCACCGAAGTGCTAGATGGCTATTTGAAATAATCCGTTAGAATATCTTCTCGAAGGGCATGACATGGCGTTGATCGCCCACTCGGAGAACTTCGAACACCTCGCTCGGCAGGGATCGCTCACCGAGCGCTTTTGCTAACAAAATCGGCGGTTCACCCATCGGCTCATCGGTCAGCCGGAAGGTCCCCCAATGCATCGCCAACGCACTGCGACAGCCCGCGTCTAGGAACGCTTGAACCGCCTCCTCCGGATTCAAATGCATCGGCCGCATGATCGCGCGAGGCTGATATGCCCCGATCGGAATCATCGCAAGATCGGCTGGCCCGTGGCGCTCGCCGATTTCCTTAAATGCCGGACAGTATCCACTATCACCCGCATGCCAGAGCTTGCAGCCTGCGCCTTCGATGAACCATCCGCACCAGTGGCCATGATTGCGATCAAAGGGTGACCTCGCAGTAAAATGCTGCGCGGGAGTACTGGTAAGCCGTATGCCTGGAAAAATATCATCGCCCTCGTGCCAAGCCAGCTCGGTCACCTGTTTGAACCCCTTGCCGCGAAGCCAAGCCGCATGGCCCTCGGCAACGATGATCCGTGTCTCCATCCCAAGCCGTCGGAGCGTCGGCAAATCCAGATGATCGTAATGCCCATGCGTCAGCAAGACCGCACTGACCTGCGGTAAATCTTCAATCGAACAAGGCGGCGCAACCTTGCGACGTAAACTCGAAATAGGCAGCGGCGCGCAATGATCCGAAAAAATAGGATCGATGAGCAACGAAACTCCACCCCCTTGCAACAAAAAAGAAGCATGCCCAAGCCACGTGACCCGCCAACCCAGCTCAGGAATGATTGCCATTTCATCCCGGTGCACCGCTCGCCAACCCGCTGGAGCATCTGGCGCGTCGGGCGCTGCAGAAACCTCTTGATGGCCCCACTTCAACTTCCACCGCAGGATGTCCAAAAATCCGTGATTCTCATGTGCCCAAGGATTTTTAAAACGAATCATGTTCATTAGACGATAATGGGGAATATCACATAACACAACCCATCACCAAGCACCGCTGCCATTTCACCATTGCACATCACATTCCAGTGCAACCCAAACCCCGAAGCTGGAAATTCCCAGATTTCACCACGGCCAAACCCGCTGGCGTTTACCAAGTGGGAAAACTTATTCATTCTTTAATCGACGGGAGCACCTGATCCCGCTCCGATTCTTTCCGAACCATGGAAACGCTCAACCACCTCCTCCAAAACAATCGCACCTGGGCCAATTCGATCCACGCGAATGACCCTGACTTTTTCCGAAAACTCGCCGACCAGCAAACACCCGAGTACCTCTGGATCGGTTGCTCCGACAGCCGAGTCCCCGCCAATCAAATCACGGGCCTCGCTCCTGGTGAGGTCTTCGTCCACCGAAACGTGGCAAACGTGGTCGCCGAAACCGACCTTAACGTGCTTGCGGTCATTCAGTATGCGGTCGATGTCCTCAAAGTCCGTCACATCATCGTCTGCGGTCACTATGGCTGTGGCGGCGTCCGCGCCGCGTTGGAAAATTTCCGCCACGGGCTAATCGACAATTGGCTCGCTGGCATCCGCTCGCTGAGCCGCATGCACCGCAAGGAGCTCGACGCCCTTGCCCCAGATGCGGCCGTCGATCGTCTTTGCGAACTGAACGTGCTCGCCCAAGCTGGCCACGTCGCACAAACGACAATCTTGGCAGACGCCTGGGAGCGTGGACAAGAAATCTCAATTCACAGCTGGATTTACCGTCTCACCGACGGCCTCATCACACCGCTTCAGTCATCGATCACCCAGTCGAACGATTCGTCATCCGTCGCCGGAGATACGCCAGCCGTCGACGAATTGTTGAATTCTGATTGAATCCTCCAAGTTCTGGTGCATCTTGTCTCTGTCACACGTGACGGGGGCGTTCTGGTTTCGACGGGATGTTTGACGCATGGGTTGCACGTAGAGGTTGATCGGCTGGCCTCTTTAAAAGCCGTTCAAAAAAAATAAATGCAGACTCTAACGAGCTCGCACTGGCCGCTTAATTGACGACCACGTCAGAACCCCGACACCTGCTGAGGGCAATGGCGAACACTTAGCAGGCTGGGACTAAAGTCGGGGCACCGGGCTTTCTTCCGAGATCAAACAGGTTTCTAGGATGAGCAACGCTGCATGAGGGCCCAGTTCTTCCGAAGCTCTAGACATCATGCTAAACGTGTAGATGCCCGTGTTGACGGCGTTTCGGACAGGGGTTCGACTCCCCTCGTCTCCACCTAATTATCAACGAGTTACGGAAGAGTTCACCGCTATTTCACCTGTTTTTTAACAGTAAACCACGCGGTGGCCTCTTCCGGACTTTTTGCATCAAGGTAAGATCGCTTCGCTTCCGATTCGCTATTGCCTGCCTCCATTGCTGTCATTCCTAGTCCGACTTGAGCGCATCGGTAGGAAATGAACGAGTGCCTCAAGGCATTGGGCCGCCACCCGCCAACGAGTTTCCCGAGTCTGGCCGTTTCGGCTTCCCTGCCCTTGCCGTCGTTTTTTGTCGGTGCCGGGGCAGCGTGCACAGGCCCGCTTTCGCGCCTGATGTCCCACAGGACGGCTTTGAGTGCATCGCACATAGGAATAACCCTTCGACGCTTCATCTTGGCCGTCTCGGGCCGCACGGTGATGATTCCTCTCTCAAAATTCACGTCGGACCAGTCGAGCGGTATTTTTCGACTTCCTGCGATGGGACAAATCTCATCGGTTCTGACGCCAGCCCACGCCGCGATTGCGAGCCAACCCAAAAATTCTAATCGCACATTGGCCAGCAGCACTTCCAGCTCGGCTGGAGTGTAGGTTACAGGGATCGTGTCGGCAACCACCGGCGTTTCCGCTTTTTCCGCGACGGTTTTCTCGTCTGGCAGGTATTCGCGGAGTCGGCACCACCGGAAAAACGTGACGACGGATGCCCTGATGTTTTTCCTCGTCCGGTTGCCATTTTTTGGGTTAGACGTTAGGTAGGTTTTCACGTCGCCAACGGTGAGCGAGGTGAGAGGCTTCGCCCCGTGAAGATCAACGAACGGTTTGACGTGTTTTCGTAAGGTTCGCCCGTTCTGAGTGGATCTCCCGGAATTCAATTCTTTCAGGTCAGAAAACTCTCGGTAGGCGTCCTGAGTGACTTTCTTGGGTGCTTTTTTCCCGTGCCAAACCAGAAACTCATCCACGAGCCTGCATGTCGGGTCTGCCTCGATCATGCGCTGCATCGCCCTGATTTGCTCCGATGTCAGGGTATCGAGGTCCAAGGAGCCTCGGTACGTGGTTTGCGCGTATTTTTTAGCCTCCTCCTTGACCTTTTGCAGGGTAGCGCGAGTTACCTGCGAGCCGTCCTTACGCTTCCACTGCCAGTATTGCCCAGTCGCTCGCGTAATCGGATAAACCGTGATGCCTACCGTCTTGTATCTGACGACTTCCGAGGTCATGCAGGCAGGCTCGACAAAATGATTGGAGAATGTAGGGTTAGTCCCATGAGTGAGGAAATCATGGAGAGTCCAGACCATAAGAAACATCGTCTTGCGAGCGAATATCTAGAAGAGCTGCGAAAGCCGGGTCTCTTCCTTCGATTGTTTCAAGTAATGATTGTCGATGCTTCTGGGTCAATCCGAGAATCAATGTCCACACCTCTTGCGCCTTCACCGACTCTTGCCCCTCCTGAGTCTTAAGGCCCAAAGTCGTTTCGGCGAGGCAGCAAACGTATTCAATGAGCGCCATCTGGCCCGCTGTTACGTCGATCAATTCGCGGCGGAGTGCCAGCAATTCACTTTCTTGGGGAGTACTCATGGGGCTTGATGCTCCTTTATGCGTCTTGACGGCGCAAGCTCAGATTGCTAGGCGTGGGCATGGCGTTTGAAAAACTTCGGTATCTGGCCGACAACGGGAATATCGGTACCAACCGATGCATCGAAATCGCCAAAGCTGCAGATGCAGCAACCGCCGAGTATGCTGCAAAACAGGACATGAATCAGTTTGCAGCGGCGATGAATCATTGCTGCGGCAAAGATCCAGACGAAGCCGCCTTTTATCGCGCCGCCGTAGATTCAATTCTCCAAGAAAAATGGCGAGCCAAGCCGAAGGATAGCGCCGTTTTGGTCACCTCGTTGGATATGGCTTACAACGGCAACTGGCCATCTTCTAGACCTCAAAATCTTACCTCAGCGGCAAGCGGTAAAGGATGCCTCTTGATCGTTGCTGTATTTGCCCTGCCAATAGCTGCTGGGACAGCATGGTTGATCGTTTAATCGGATGAAAACCTACTTCGCCCGCGAGATGCTCGCTATGGCCGCAATCGCTGGCGTGCTGTTGCCGCCAGAGCCACCCGGAGACGGGATGACAAACGGGAAATCAGCGGCAAAAACGTGCGCCGCGTAGCCGAAAAATGATCTAACTTCGGATTTCGGGTTAAAGAATCCTATCAAATCCCACGAATCACAGCCGATCCGACCAGTTGCGGGAATTCGTTGCAAGCCCCCTTTAAATCGCTGCTAGACCATCACCTTTTTAACAAAACACGCCTTGAGCGCGATCGACATGCCGTCCATCTTGCAGTCAATCTCGTGATCGCCATCCACCAACCGAATCGGCCTCGATTTGGTGCCCACCTTGAGAACATCGGAAGAGCCCTTGAGTTTGAGATCCTTGATGATGGCCACGATGTCACCATCTGCTAAGATATTGCCATAAGCGTCTTTGACCACACGATCCGCCACGATTTCATCCGCCTGCTCTTCCACCGGCCATTCGTGACCACAAGTGAGACACTCGTGGTGGCTCGAATGGGTCAGTCGCTCAGTCATCTCACACATCGGGCAGATAGAATTATTCATCGTAACCAGACGGAACATCACATCCACTTGATACTCAAGCCCAGTCTGCCACATGCCACAGCCCGCCAACTGAAAGAGATTTACCGAATCACCACAAACTGATGAAATGGTTTGTTATGCATTTGAATCATTCCGTAATCTAACCCTTTACCGAGCATCATCACAACCATGGCAATCGATCCCATTTGCGGCATGAAAGTCGATGCGACAAGCGCGCTGAGCGCGAATCGGGGCGACAACACGTACTATTTTTGCTCCGAGTCCTGCCGTCGGAAATTCCTAGTACCTTCCCGTCTTCCCTCGCTAACCACTCCCACTCGCGCATGCTGCCAAAGCCAACACGAGACCGTCATTCCACCGACGGCAGCGAAATACTTCTGCCCGATGTGCCCCGGCATCGAGTCCACCCAGCCAAGCGACTGCTCGAAATGCGGCATGGCCTTGGAACGCAATCCTCTCTGGAAACCCGCCATCTCCCCAACAATCTACACCTGTCCCATGCACCCGGAGGTGCAACAAGCATCCCCAGGCAATTGTCCCAAGTGCGGCATGGCCTTGGAACTTTCGACACAACCCGCCTCAGGTGTGGAGAACGACCCTGAGCTGCTCGACATGACCCGCCGCTTTTCGGTCGGCGCGATTCTAACATTACCCGTATTCGTTCTCGCCATGGCTCACCTGCTTCCCGCACTGAGCCACGATCTTCGATTCACGGGGGCCGCCGCACGCTGGATTCAATTCGCACTCTCAACACCAGTGGTCTTCTGGGCCGGTTGGCCGTTTTTAAAACGCGGTTGGCGCTCGCTCATCAACCGGAGCCTGAACATGTTCACTCTAATCGCATCGGGCGTTGCAGCGGCGTATGGTTTCAGCGTAGCGGCCATGCTCATGCCATCGGTATTCCCTCACTCTCAAGGCAACCACCACTCAATCCCAATTTATTTCGAGGCAGCAGCCACCATCATCGTCTTAGTTCTGTTAGGTCAATTACTAGAACTCCGCGCACGCAGCAAGACGGGCAGTGCCATCCGAGCACTCCTTGATCTCACACCATCGACAGCTCGCATCATCGATGCAGCAGGCGAACGCGACGCCCCAATTCAAGACATCCAAGTCGGTGCACAGCTCCGCATCCGACCCGGGGAAAAAATCGCGGTGGACGGAAAAATCACGGACGGCCAATCGGCGGTCGATGAATCGATGATCTCTGGAGAATCGATTCCCGTTAGAAAAATAGTTGGCGACACGGTGATTGGAGGCACGCTGAACATGACCGGCAGTTTCATCATGACGGCAGACCGCATCGGGGAAGACACCGTGCTCGCAAGCATCATCCGGATGGTCAGCGAAGCCCAACGCAGCCGTGCGCCGATCCAAGCACTGGCTGACCGCGTGTCCGCCTACTTTGTGCCCATGGTCATGATCGTATCACTCATCGCCTTTTCTCTTTGGTTCCTTTTGGGGCCAGAGCCGCGCCTCGCGAATGCACTCATCAACGCCGTGGCGGTTCTCATCATCGCCTGCCCCTGCGCCCTCGGCCTCGCGACGCCGATGTCCGTCATGGTCGGAATCGGCCGAGGCGCGAGGGAGGGTATCCTCATCCGCAACGCAGAATCCATCGAACGCATGGAGAAAATCACCACGCTCGTCGTTGATAAAACAGGCACGCTCACCGAGGGAAAACCCCGCCTAACCGAAACGTTTGAAACGGCTTCATTTCTAGCCGATGATGTATTAGGTCTCTCGGCGTCTTTGGAACAATCCAGTGAGCATCCGCTTGCGACCGCAATCGTGCGCGCGGCCAAAGAACGCGGGATCCCACTCCGTCCCGCCACGGGTTTTGAATCAATCACCGGCAGCGGCATCACGGGAAAGGTAGAGGATCGCGCCATGATCCTCGGTAGCTTCGAGTTTCTTCGGAGTTGCTCCATCGAGGGATTGGATGCCCTTCAAGCGCAAGCAGGTCAGTGGCAATCCGATGGCCGAACCGTCATCTTCGTTGGCATTGACGGGAACGCCGCCGGGCTGCTCGCGATTTCTGACCCCATCAAATCCACTACCCCGCAAGCAATCAGCGAACTCCATCGGTTAGACATCAAAATCATCATGCTCACCGGCGACAACGAGACCACTGCGCGGGCCGTTGCCCACAAACTGAACCTCAATGAGCTGGAGGCAGGAGCCACCCCCCAACACAAACTCAAACGCATCGAGCAGCTCCGCGAACAAGGCCAAATCGTCGCCATGGCGGGCGATGGCATCAACGACGCTCCTGCACTGGCAGCCGCACAGGTAGGAATTGCGATGGGAACCGGCACCGACGCCGCGATGGGCAGTGCCGGGATCACTCTCGTGAAGGGCGACCTGAGAGGCATCGTCCACGCCATCACCCTCAGCCGCGCCATGATGCGCAACATCCGCCAAAACCTGTTTTTTGCGTTCTTCTACAACGCACTTGGGGTCCCAGTCGCCGCCGGAATTCTCTATCCAATCTGGGGCATTTTGCTTAGCCCTATGCTCGCAGGAGCAGCGATGAGCCTAAGCTCCGTCTGCGTCATCACCAACGCGCTGAGATTGAAAAATGCCAAACTCGTGTCCGGCACATCGCTGGAGTAAATTTCACCAGCTGCTCAATTCTCCCTCTCGCTGAAGGAATTAAAAGTAGCCTCACTAGGGCTCGAACCTAGAATAACGGAATCAAAATCCGGGGTGTTACCATTACACTATGAGGCTTTTTTCGACCTTGCGGTCTGCAGCGGGCGGAGCCTAAACCCGCACCGACCGTTTTGGCAATAGGGAAAATTGGTCAAATCTTCGAGATTTTCACCGCAGCTCGGATCGCAGCTTCCGCCATTTCGCAGCCCTCGTCGGTCCGTGCGTGGATCCTGCAAATCACCTGCCCTTCCCGGACCGTTTCGCCGCATTTCACCAACCGATCAAACCCAACGGCGAAATCGACACCATCGCTCGCCTTCGCCCGACCAGCACCGAGTTGCAGCGCGGCTTGGCCGACCATCCCGGCATGAACCTGAGTCACCACGCCCGCTGAGTTTGCCACCACTTCGTGGATGATCGGAGCTCGATGGATCTCATGGAGCCTCGCGAGGTCAGCCGGATCGCCTCCTTGGGCGGCGACCATTCGATCAAAACGCTGACGGGCAGCACCACCATCCAACAGCGACTCGAGGGCCTCGCGGGAGACGCCTGCGATTTTTTCAGCCAGTTCAAGCACCACTTGCCGTAAATCTGTGGGACCTCCTCCATCGAGACACTCCAGGGCCTCGATGACTTCCAGCGCGTTTCCGACCGCGCGCCCCGTCGGCTCGTGCATGGGATTCAGCACTGCATGGACCTCCACGCCCATTTCCTGCCCCACGGCGACCATGCTGGCCGCAAGCGCCTCGGCGTCCTCCCGCGTCTGCATGAAGGCACCACTGCCGTACTTCACGTCGAGCACCAGCCGATCCAGCGATTCGGCCAATTTCTTAGACATGATCGAGGCAGTGATCAAGGCAATCGATGGCACCGTGCCCGAAACATCGCGCAAGGCATACAGCTTTTTATCGGCGGGGCAAAACCGCTCGGTCTGCCCCATCATGACCACCCCGAGATCGTCGAGTTGCGCCGCCGCGTGATCGAGCCCGACCTGCACGTTGAAGCTGGGAATGGCTTCGAGCTTATCGAGCGTGCCCCCGGTGATGCCAAGCCCCCGTCCCGAGACCATGGGCACCCAGCACCCCGCGCAGGACACCAGCGGCGCGAGGACCAAAGAAACCTTATCGCCGATCCCACCCGTCGAGTGCTTGTCAACCACGGGCAAGCGCCCATCTCGGTGCGAAAAACAATCACCACTCTGCATCATCGCCCGAGTCAATGCGGCGATTTCCACCGGGGTCATACCCTGAAAAAATACGGCCATCGCAAACGCCGACATTTGGTAATCCGGAATCTCCCCACAGGTGTATCCATCGATCAAAAACGCAATTTCCTGGGCGGACAACTCCTCCCCCTCGCGTTTGCGGCAAATCAGCGTGGGCACATGCATGCCGGTTGGTTTACAAGGCGGCGCTCCCCAGAGCCAGTCTCGTTTTTGGCAGCCGCCCCCCTCAGAGATTTGGAGATTTACGCCGCTCGATAAAATGCGATCATCCCCCATGTGCACCCCCCCGAAAAACGCCTCGCCGGCATCGTGCTTCCGACCTTCTCCGCGCGCAGAGAGGGCGACTTGGGCATCGGCGACACCCTCGCCCTTCGCGAATGGATCGACTGGGCAGCCGAGCATCACGTCGGCTTCATCCAGCTTCTGCCCATCAATGAAAATGGCTTGGAAGAAAGCCCATACAGCGGGATCTCATCGGTGGCACTCGACCCGATCTATCTCGCGATGGAACCGGCTGAGATCCCCGGCCTAACCGATGCCGATCTTGCGGATGCCCGCGACCATTTGAGGGCCGCCCGCCAGTCGCCGCTCATCAATTACCCCGTCGTCCGAGCCGCAAAGCGGAAATTGCTAGAACTCGCTTGGGCAAGGTTTCACGATGCGGACCCGAGCCTGAGTGCTGAATTTGAAGCATTTCGCCACCAGGAATCCGACTGGCTGGAGGACTACACGTTGTTCCGCTACTTGATGGAATTCCATGGCGCGCGGCTCACTTGGGACCAGTGGCCTCTAAGTTGCCAGACGCCGCAGCAGGCCCGAAAACTATTGGCCGACCTGCGGAAAAATCCCGTCAACCAGGTCGACCGCAAACTCGGATTTTTCGCATTCGCACAGTGGCTATGTTTTCGCCAGTGGCTGGCCTTGCGGGCGCATTCCGAGCACCGCGGAGTGAAACTCATGGGCGACGTGCCGATCGGCGTGAGTTGGCATTCGTGCGACGTTTTTTTTGAACGAGAGGAATTCCATCTCGACTGGTGTGGTGGATCCCCGCCCGAAGGCTTGAGCCAAGATGATCCATTCTTCCAGCAATGGGGCCAAAATTGGGGAATCCCTTTGTTCCGCTGGGATCACATGAATGCCAATGGGTTCACCTGGTGGCGAAAGCGAATCAAGCGCCTCACGCGCATTTTTCAGATGTTTCGTCTCGACCACATCCTTGGGTTCTACCGGATTTACGCATTTCCATGGCGGCCTGAGCGCAACCACGAATTTCTCGGGCTCACCCACAAACAAGCGGCCATCCTCAGCGGCGGCGAACTCCCACGCTGGCATCAACGAGCCGACGACACCACGGAAAATCGCGCCGCAAATCGCGCCGATGGCGACGTCCGCTTGCAAGCGATCCTGAGCGCCGCAGGGACAGCTGAAATCATCGCCGAGGACCTCGGCTGGGTGCCAGACTACGTGCGCCCCCACCTCGCCGACCTCGGCATCACCGGCTTCCGAATCCCCCACTGGGATTGCAACGAGCATGGCCAACCCACCCCAGGCAACACCTTTCCCGAAAACACCTTCGCGACCTACTCCACCCACGATCACGAGCCGATCAATGGCACGTGGCACCGTTGCCTGCGGGTGATCCAATACCACTCGGCGACCCCCAGCGACGCAAGCGCGTGGTCGTTCACCGGGGCCACCAACACGCTGCGAATTCTCGCCGAATTTTCCGGCATTCCGCGTCCGCACCATCATGCGTGGCCGCCCTACACCGAAGGAATCCGCTTCCGCTTGCTCAAGGCACTCTTCGCCTCAAATTCACGCTACGCCTCGCTCATGATCACAGAGCTCTTCACGCTCGACGAACAGATCAACCGACCAGGCACCTCAGACGGCGACAATTGGCGGTTCCGCTTGCCATGGACTCTCGCGGAAATTCGGGCCGATGACCATCTGGATCAAATCTGCAAAAAATTTGCCACGCTCATCAGCATCACCCGCAGATCCTAGCCGCGAAAAGCCGACTTCGGACACACGCTTGTTCCGGCAGAACCGAACGTCTTCATGAAATTTCAGGGTTAAGTGGAAAGTCGATGCCTGTAGATTGACTTTTCCGGATCTGGGCTTCATACCGCTTGCATGTCTTTAGCGTTGCAGCCCAAACCGCGCTCGATCGGACCAAAATTCCGAGTATGCATCGTTGCGTCCAGATTCAACGAGCAGTTCACCGACGCTCTGGTCGAGAACACAATCGAAGAATTGTCGGCGTTGGTTCCCGGCGCCCGCATCGACCTCATTCGGGTGCCCGGCGCATTTGAAATCCCAGTCATGGTCGCCTCCATTCTGGATCGTGACCCGCCATCCTGCATCATCGCGCTCGGACTCATCATTCGCGGAGCCACCGATCACGCCGACTTGGTCGCTACCTCCGTCACAGACGCCCTCCAGAAACTGGCCATACAATCTCTTCGCCCCATCATCCATGAGGTGCTGTCAGTCGCCGACGAAAAACAAGCCTACGCGCGCTGCATCGGCACGCAAATGAACCGAGGCAGAGACGCAGCGCGAGCCGCCGCCTCGATGATTGATCTTTTCCATGACTTGGACCGAACCCTGCCCCGTAGCTCCAGCCAGCAAAGCAAACGCAATGCCTAGCCCTCGACACGTCCGCGAGGCGGTCATCCAATTCCTCTACTGTGCCGACCTCGAAGGTGGCGCATCACCCGAGCTCCTGCGAGGCCCCTTCTGGGATTTTGTCAGTGAATCAGACCGCCGGAGCCTCCAATTGGCGACTTTCCGGACCGTCCACCACCTTGCTCACGGTCGCACCGATCGCCTCGCGGAGTTTGTCGAACGCCAAGCCATGGCGTCCAGCCTGCTCACGGCTTGGCCGCAAGCTGAGGGCTTGAAGATAAGCCTCGTGCGGATCACTGAACTTGAGTCCGTATGGAGCACGGCCTTTGCAACGCTCGAGCGCTTACCAAAAGACGGCGACGACGCCGCGGTGGCCGATCGTTTTGGCGATGCACTCGCCCAACTTTTTTCCACCGACCGCGACCTTGCCGCGACCCGGCAGCGGTTTCTGCACGATCTCGAGGATTTCCCGTCATTGCGCGGATCCTTGGAGGCTGTGGCAGCCACCATCCGGCGACTCCAGCGGATTTCCGACCGGATGAGAATGGTCGAAGAACCTGAGAAATTCCCCGAACAAAACGACCTCGCGCGCTTACGGGACTCCAAGGAGGAAATCCTCACGCTTCGCAAACTTGCGGACGACCTCGTGGACGCAATTCTCCTCAACAAAGAACAAATCGACCAAACCTTGGCCGAGACCATCGAAAATTTCGTGCCCGAGCGGGTCGACCCCGTGGATCGTGCAATCCTACGCCTAGGAACTTACGAAATTCTTTTGGCATCGACTCCTCCCAAAGTCGCCATGAATGAAGCCATCGAACTGGCCAAGCGCTTTGGAACCACCGATTCAAAACGCTTCGTCAACGGAGTGCTCGACAAAATCGCCCAACGGGCCAAGCCTAAACCCGAAACTCTCGACGGCGTGTAGGTGAGCGAATTCGGATCGGCCTCATTCCTTGCATTAAATCCCGAACCCCATGAGCCAACCCTCCCATTTCCAGCACCAAACGATGTGGCGCGCAGTGACCGGCGTTTGCATCGCAGTCTTAGGCGCGCTTCTCGTCGGATTCATCTGGCTGCTCGGCTCCATCCTTGAATTTCTCCAACCCGTCCTCATCCCCCTGACCGTCGCTGGTATCATCGCCTACGTCCTAGACCCCGTGGTGAAATTTCTCGAAGCGCGCGGACTCAAACGCTTGTGGGCCGTCGTCGGGCTGTTTTTCATTCTACTCACTGGGGCCATCCTTCTCGTTGCCGCCCTCGTTCCTGGAGTGATGCGCGGGCAGGGCGCGCTTCGTGAGAGGATCGCGTCCTCGCACCCAACCCAACCATCCGCTCCCCTCCAACCCGCGCCAGCCGGTGCCGCCACCGACCGTTCCGAACATCTCGCACCCGCACTGGTCAGCACCCTGCGCGAACTTCACCTCCGCAACCCCAGCGGCCCGATCCACTGGATCCTCACGGAGACCGACGACCAGGGGAAACCCCTCAGCGCCCAAGAAGCCAGCGGACCTGAGTCCATGGATGACGTCGCCAACACGCGCGGCGGGCGCATGATCAACGACAACCTCGACCTCATCTTTAATACCGCACGCTCATGGCTGACGGCGGGCTCCACCAAGCTGTTAAGCTTTCTGGGCCTACTCCTCGGATTCATCATGGTACCCATTTACCTATTCTTTTTCTTAAAAGATTCAGCCGCGATTCGCACCAATTGGCACAATTACGTGCCGCTAAAATCCTCGCGATTCAAAACCTCCTTGGTGGAAACCCTGCAGGAAATTAACGGCTATCTCGTCTCGTTTTTCCGAGGCCAAGTGATCGTCTCAGCCATCGATGGCTTGCTCGTCGGCATCATGCTGACGGTCTTTGGCCTGCCCTACGGCTTCATCATCGGCGTCTTCATGGCAATCCTCGGAGTGATCCCTTACATTGGCAGCATCCTCTGCCTCATTCCAGCCTGCCTCATCGGCTTCCTTCACGCTCAAACCACTCACCCTTTCGGCCTCAGCCCCCTGGCTTACGTGGGCTGCATCGTGGCGATTTTCGTGGTCGTTCAGCAAATCAACTCATTGGTGACCGCACCGAAAATTGTCGGAGAATCCGTCGGACTCCACCCTCTCACCGTGATTTTCTCGATGCTGTTTTGGTCGCTTGTTCTTGGTGGCTTTGTGGGCGCGTTGCTGGCGGTGCCAATGACGGCCGCAGTGAAGGTATTATTCCGGCGTTTCATTTGGGAGCGACAGCTCGGTGAGAGCCTCGAGGAAGCTGCACGATAAAATCCCAAAACCTCTCCTGAAAGCCTGAAACTCTCAAAACCCAAGGCCCTACTGACGAAGCCTCGCTTGAATGGCCACTTGCGCCTGTGAAATCAGTGCCTTCAATTCCGGATCCGCTGCCGAAGTTGCAGCCAGCGCCTCGAGGCTTGCAGCGCCACCGATCCGCCTGAGAATGCGCACAGCCGAGCTTCGCATGGTCCCTGACGTGCTCCCGAATCGAGCCAACAACGTGGCTTCAGCCGCATTGCCAATATCACCATAAGCTCCCTCCCATTTCAGAGGATCTCGAGCCCACAAACCTTCAACCATCGGAATCACCTTCATGTTCTTTTCCTTGATGAGAAGGCCAATGACCTCGGGCGGCACCTGCTCACGTCGCGCGACCAGGCGCTCAGCCAGCTTGTAAGCCACCTCACCCGCCGGACCAGGCTTGTCGGACCACACGATCAACGCACTGCAAACGGCACTTTTAAACTCAACGGCATCATCCCCAAGCAACTGAAGCAACCTTCTGCTGATATCAGTCCGGTAGGCCTTCGGCTCTGCGCTCGCCAAACGCTGGACAGCTCTCTTGACCCGATCGAGGTCGATACTATCCAACTCACGCTTGTTCAATGCTTCAAACTCTGGGTCATCCTTCTTGGACAACCGTTCAATCGGCCCCTCCACAAAATTGTCATTGTTTGCACTCACCTCGACCACCGATAAATCCGAGTGAATCCTATCCACCGTCCCGAAAACTCCAACCAGCGACGCCACGTCCTCTGGAGTCTGGTTGATCCCTGACACGATGAACAAATAATCGCCATTGTCCCGCGGATATCCATGAGAGGAAGCATCCGCACCGGTCACGCGAATCATGTAATCCCTCACCAACAAGCGGTTACTGTCTCGCAAGCCATGAAGCCAAATCCCCACCGCCCTTTTTCGAGTGCCCTCCCTTTCGAGGCGCTTATTTTCCGCATCAAGAGGGGTGGTGCCGATCCGAATCTTTAGTGCTTCGTTGACATCGATCGCCTTCGGCATGGCCGGATTCTTGCTTACCACTGCCGCAGCCCCGCCCGCAACGCCCTTTGATCCAATCATTGGAGCGGGCGACGACGGAGAGACTCCCAAAACAAAGGACATGGAAACCAATACCACCATTGCCAGCAGACCAATCACCAACCCACGTTTCCGATTTCTAGGATTCGAGTAAACCAGCAAGCCAGTCCCCAGCAAACCCGCAAAGCCTGCCAGTGCAACGCGCCCCTCGATCAACACTCCATCCAGAGGACCACCCGGCCCGCTGCCCAAGATCAACAGCAAGCCAATGAGAACCATCCCAAGCACTCCCGCGATACCGGCGAGGATCTTCTCCGCAGGCAATGGATCAAGTAGGGCGAAATCGGGAGCGTCCGCATAACTTACCGACTGAACTCTCGCCGCAGAGGCGTCCGGTGGCAGAGGAACCCGATGAAAACGCCTCAAGGAATCGCTATTTCGCTCGCCCGGATAAAACCTTTTTCCCCGCACCACCACCGAAGCATCAATTCGAAAACGGTTTTCACAGCCACCGCATTCCACCATCCGATCCCGCAGATCCTCAGCAACCTTGAATCTCTGCCCGCACGAGGGGCATCGAATCAAAAGTTTGTCATCATCAGGGGTGGGAGCTGGCATTAACGTTACTGAGGATATCTTGAAGCGAATTTACTGCTATTGCAACCCCTAGGATTGCCGCCACCTCAGTAATTTTATCCAAAAGCGCCGGAACCATCAGACGGGCGGCTCAAATCCGGTGGCTCATTTCGCGCCTTGAGCATCCGAGGCAGGGACGAAGATCAAGCCGCCTCCATTGATGCAGTAGCGCTTGTCCGTGGGCGTCTTGTAGCCCTCCCCCTCAAACACGTGGCCGAGGTGTCCCCCACATTTCGCGCAGGTCACTTCAGTCCGCACCGCGCCCATCGAGACATCCTTCTTCAGAACGACGTGATCCGCTTTGGCCGGATCATAAAAGGATGGCCAGCCGCAACCGGAGTCAAACTTATGGTCGGAGGAAAACAACACCACCTTGCAACCCGCACAAAGGTAAAGCCCCTTGCCCTGATGCTTGAATGCCTTGTACACCTCACCATTGGGTCGCTCGGTGCCAGACTCGCGCAAAATCCGGTACTGCTCGGGAGTGAGTTCCTTTTCCCACTCGGCGTCGGTCTTGATGACTTGGCCCGCAGGCACAACGGGGACTTCAGTTGCAACTTTCATGGCGGTCTTGTCTTTGTCCCCAGCCGAACACGAAACGAACGATAAAACAACGCTCAGGAAGGCGCTGATCTGGTAGGTATTCATTCGGGTTGAGGCTCAAAAAAGAGTTAAAGCAGATCAAACGAATTGCTCCATCACCACGGCTTTGGCGTAGTCACGGTTGAGGCGAGCGATGTGATCAACGCTGATCTCCTTTGGACAGGCCGCCTCACACTCGTATTGGTTCGTGCAGTTGCCGAACCCTTCAGCATCCATCTGACGCACCATCGCCAACACCCGCTTTTGGCGTTCTGGCTGCCCTTGCGGGAGGTGACCCAAGTGGGAAACTTTCGCAGCGACGAACAACATCGCAGAGGCGTTTTTGCAGGAAGCAACACACGCGCCACACCCGATGCAAGCCGCCGCGTCGAATGCCGCATCGGCCTGATGCTTCGGGATCGGTACCGAGTTCGCATCCACCCCAGAGCCCGTGCGCACGTCGATGTATCCGCCGGCTGCGACAATCCGGTCAAATGCCGAGCGGTCCACCATCAAGTCCCGCACGATCGGGAAGGAATTCGCACGGAAGGGCTCGATCCAGATCGTGTCGCCATCGCGGAACTTCCGCATGTGCACTTGGCAAGTCGCCGTGGCCCGCTCTTTGCTGTGCGGAACTCCATTGATCGTGAGCGAACACGACCCGCAAATCCCCTCTCGGCAATCGTGCTCGAAATAAATCGGCTCTTCAGTGCCTTTGATCAAACCCTCGTTGACAATGTCGAGCATTTCCAAAAAGGAAGCTTCGGTTGGGATTCCCTTGGCATCATAGGTGACAATTTTGCCTTGTTCCTTCGGTCCGGCCTGCCGCCATACTTTGAGTGTCAGATTCATGGAGAATTTCGATGCGAGATAAATAAAAAATGATTGAGCGAGCCAACTGGACTCACTCCGACCAAAGAATAATTGGGTTTAGGCTCTGAGCTAGGAGAAAAATTGAGATTCGCGCGTGATCCATGGTTTTTTTGGGCAATCCCCCTGAAAATACCCCTCAAACTATCCGCCCCCATCCACTCACCTTCAGCCTCGGAGGTTAAAAAACCTCGCTCCCACCCATCTCCCACCCCCAAGCGCGGTCATGACAGCCCCGCCCAAGGTGAGTGCAGTCTGTTAGAAGGTGATGGTAGCGGACCTTAAGGTGCATGCAGAACGTGCCAAGGTGCATGCAAAAACGCCTCAAGGTGCGTGTGAATAGGCCTCTAGGTTTGCACAAAACGGCACAAGGTAAGTGTAAATTCACCCAAGGTGCGTGTAAAACTGCACGAAACCTCTATTTGGATCACTCAGCCTCAGCCACTTACAGAAATCACTCTGCCGCCAGCTTTGCAGCTTCCCTTTCGCCCAATAATCGACGCTTGAGCCTCCGTATTCGCCATTTCAGCTTTCTGCTTTCCAAATTTCCGCTTTACCCCGTATTCACCCGATTTCTCGAATCCTTAGGCTTTCTCCGCCGCGTTTTTTGGATCCTTGTAAGTCGATTGCACGTACACCTCGCGCAGCAACTTGTGCTCGATCTGGCAAGGGCTGTGCGCCATGAGATCGGCACCTTTGTTGTTCTTTGGAAAGGCAATCACCTCGCGGATGCTATCTTCACCCGCCACCAACATGGCGATCCGATCGAGTCCAAGCGCCAAGCCACCATGCGGAGGAGCACCAAATCGGAAAGCGTCTAAAAGGTGACCAAATTTCATCTGCTGTTCCTCGGGCCCCACTCCCAAGACGCTAAACATCTTGGCTTGCAGATCCTTTTCATGAATCCGGATGGACCCACCGCCGAGCTCATAGCCGTTCAAGACGACGTCATAAGCCACCGCGCGGACATTCGCATAGTCACCCGCTTCGAGCAGAGCAAGATCATCCGGGTGCGGACGCGTGAACGGATGATGAACCGCCGCCCAGTGACCCGATTCTTCATCATGCGCCAGCAGCGGGAAATCCACCACCCACAGGAAATTGTAGGCATTGGAATCCTTGGTCAGCTCCATCATCGCGGCCGACTCCGTACGAACCCGCCCAAGAATCGTACTCACGCTCTCACGCGAGCCCGCCGCGAAGAAAACGATGTCGCCCTCTGCCAAATCCAATTTGGCAGCGACCGCCTCCTTCTCGCCATCAGTGAAGATTTTCCACAAGGGGCTCTTGTACTCGCCATTTTCAAGCTTGATGAACGCAAGGTTCTTCACCGGAAGCCCAGCCTGAACGGCGATCTCGTTGAGCCGATTCATCTGACCCGTGGTGATGCTGGCAAATCCCTTGGCATTGATCGCACGAACCACTCCGCCGCCATCGAGAATCGCACGGAAAATCTTGAACTCCGTGGCCGCAAAAACATCGCCCAAATCGACGATTTCCATCCCATACCGCGTGTCCGGCTTGTCGGAACCATAAATGTCCATGGCATCCTGATAGGTCATCCGTGGGAAACTCGCCGGCACCTCGATGCCCAAGCCCGCTTTGAACATCGAACTCAACAGACCCTCGACCAACTGGATGATGTCCTCCTGCGTCACGAAGCTGGCCTCGATGTCGATCTGGGTGAACTCCGGCTGACGATCTGCCCGCAAGTCCTCATCGCGGAAGCAGCGAGCGATCTGGAAATACTTCTCCATCCCCGCCACCATCAGCAACTGCTTGTATTGCTGAGGCGCTTGCGGCAGCGCGTAGAATCGACCCGGATTCAACCGCGATGGCACAAGGAAATCCCGAGCACCTTCCGGCGTCGGATTCGACAAAATCGGCGTCTCGATTTCATAGAAACCTGCATCGTCCAAGTAGCGACGCGCCGCAGAAGTGATCACGCTGCGTTGGCGGATGTTCTGGCTCATCCGCGGACGGCGCAGGTCGAGGAAGCGGTACTTCATCCGCAGGTCTTCATTTGAAAGCTCCTTGTCGAGTTGGAAGGGCAGGACATCGGCCTTGTTGACGATGGCAAGTGCACCCGCCACGATCTCGATGGCCCCGGTGCCGATCTTCGCATTTTCCGATCCTTCAAGCCGCTTGGAAACAGTTCCAGTCACTTGAACGACATCCTCCTCGCGAAGGGTGTGCGAAAGCGCAGAAACCTCCGGATTTTCATCGGGGTGGAATACACATTGGGTAAGCCCCTCGCGGTCGCGGAGGTCGATGAAAATGACCCCACCGTGGTCGCGGGCCGAATTCACCCAACCGATGAGCGTGACGGTTTGACCGATGTGAGAATCGCGAAGTTCGTTGCAATGATGTGTGCGCATGAGGAAATTGGTTAGGATGAAATCAGTGGGTGTTAGGCGATCAGTGGGCCATCGGGTTGGAGCAACCGAGCGGTGAGCCACTCGACGGCGGTTGCAGCATTTCCGGATTCTTCGCTGCGGTTGTTGAGAATCTTGAGCTTAAGTTCGGGATATTCCGCACCCACGACAAGCGCGAAACGGGCCCCCGATTTCTCCGCACTTTGGAACTGCTTGGCGACCTTGGGGCTGCCCAAAGGGAGATCCGCAGAAATACCCGCACGGCGGAGATCCGTCACCAGCCGCAGCGATTCAGCCCGCTTGGTCTCATCAGCCACCACGAGGTAAACGTCACAGTTCGCCGCATGACGCTGCAACCAAACCTCCAACTGCATGGCCGCATGCGTGGTCTCTTCGATGAGGTTCCGGATCACGTAGTCGCCCATCGCAAATCCCGTGGCGGGCAAATCGACCGCACCATCGGAAATCGTAGCGATCAAGGTGTCATACCGACCACCGCCCGCAACCGCCCGCATGGATTTCTTGGAATCAAACACCTCGAAAACCACCCCGGTGTAATACGCAAGCCCTCGGACGATCGAAAGATCCAGTTCGACAAAATCGGCAAACCCACGAGCGGCGAGATCTTCTTGGATCGCGAGATAAGCCGCCGACGCGTTCGCGGGATCTGCGATGAATCCGCGGACTTCAGCCACAGTGAGAGAAAACGCCGCAAGCTTTTGTTCTAGCACCTCGGGTTTCTCGCGCTCGATCTTATCGATGATGCCCAGGAAATCAGGCACGTTTGCCTCTGGAATCTTGCGAGCCGCCGCGAAGTCAATCCACGCCATCCGGTCCGACACTCGGACGACAAAGTCACCCGCCACAAAGCCAAAAGCCAGCATCGTCTCGATCGCCAGCGCGATCAATTCCGCATCGGCCGAAGGTCCGCTCTCGCCAAAAATGTCGACATTGAACTGGTGGAACTCACGCCCCCTGCCTTTCTGCGGTTTTTCGTAGCGGAAGCACTGGCCGATCTCAAACCACTTGAGCGGCTTGGGGAAATCCCTCTGGTGCTGCGCGACGACCCGCGCCAACGAGGCGGTCACCTCCGGCCGCAAGGTGACGTCTCGCCCACCTTGGTCTTCAAACCGGAACAACTGAGACGAAAGCTCACCACCCGATTTCTTCAAATAGAGCCCGGTGTCCTCCAAGATCGGCGTCTCGTACTCGACATAACCGCAGCGACGGGCCACGCCACGCCACGTCTCGAACAAATAATTGCGGATCGCGCATTCTCGGGGAATGAAGTCGCGAAATCCTGGAAGTGCTTGGAATGTAGGACCTGCCATGGGCGGGGGGCGAGGATGCACGGCCAATTCAGCAATTCAAGCCGGGATTGCGGCGATCACGACTGGATCACTCACCGCGAGGCGATGACCTCCACGGTCACCCCTTTCAAATACCCGGTCTCAGGGATGGAAATCAGGATGGGATGGTCGGCACGCTGGGAGTGGTTCATCACAAGCCGCGCGGACTTTTTGGCATCCACGGAAGCGTCCACCAAGTTTTCCATGAACAACTCGCGAGAGGCGTGGTGCGAGCAGCAAAACGTGGAGAGAATCCCACCCTTATCGAGCAACTTGAGCGCCCGGAGATGGATCTCTTTGTAACCCCGCATGGCGTCCATCAGCGTCTTTTTGTTGCGGGTGAAGCTGGGCGGATCGAGGATGATCAAGTCGTAGTCCGGCTTGGCGTGCTTGAGAAAATCAAAGACGTTGTGTTCGAGAACCTCGATCTCAACGCCATTCAACACCGCATTTTTTCGCGCCGCCTCACAGGCACTGGCAGAAACATCCACCGCCGTGACCTTGGCCGCTCCCGCCTTGGCACACGCGAGCGCAAAGCCGCCTTGGTTGGTGAAGCAATCCAGAACCCGCTTGCCCTTGGCCAGCGCGGCGACCTCGGCGTGAGCTTGCAATTGGTCGAGATAAAGCCCGGTTTTCTGCCCATCAAAGAGATCGACCTCAAACGACAGACCATTCGCCTGAACCAAAAACGGCCCCGGATTTTCGCCATAAAGCATCTCAATGCCCGGCTCCATGCCCTCGGCCTTGCGGTAGGGCGAATCATTCCGCAAGACGATCGATGCCGGCTTGAGCAACGCCACCAACGCGTCGCGGATGATTTCCTTCCGGAGATCCATGGCGAGGGTCAGCGTCTGGACGGAAAGATGATCGCCGTAGCGATCGACGATCAAGCCCGGCAGGCCATCCGATTCGCTCCAAACGAGCCGCGCCAGCACTTCGTCGATCTGGGATTGCTTGCGCAGCTCGATCGACTGCCCGATCCGCCGAGTGAAAAACTCGAGATCCAAGTCCTGCCGACGCCGCGAAAACCGCCTTGCGACGATCTGCGACATGGGATTGTAAATCGCCGACCCCAGCGGCCGATCCCGAAAATCTTTGAGCGTGATCACATCACCGGGTTGCGGATCGCCGAACGATTTCTTGATTTCAGTGGCGTAAATCCACTCGTGACCGTGGAAAATACGTGCTCGGGGTGCGATGATGATGCCTGCCATGGGACCGGAATGTCGGCTACCGCGAGGGGTCTTGTCGAATGCGAAACGAGGGAAGTGTCAACTCGGGTGCGATTTCCTCTTGATTCCTAACGCCGTAGCCCGTACCCAAGGGGCTACCAACCATGGGACAACAAACGAAAAAGATCATCAAACGCCGTCGCCGCGCCGATTACGTGAAGCGCAAGAAGGAACAGGCAAAGCTCGGCGGCATCGTGAAGAAGCCCGCTGTCAAAAAGGCTGATGCCGCGAAAAAAGCTCCTGCCAAGAAGGCTGCCGCGAAAAAGGCCCCTGCAAAGAAGGTTGCGAAAAAAGTCGCCGCTGAAGCTCCGGAGATCACTGCAGAAGCTCCAGAGATCACTGCAGAAGCTCCAGAGATCACTGCAGAAGGTCCAGAAATTACTGCTGAGACTCCCGCGATCACTGCAGAAGCTCCAGAGACCGCCGCTGAGGCTCCCGAGTCGACAGAATCCTGAGCCATCTCGGCTCACACCCTCCGATTTTACTGCGAGCCGCCCCACTCGGGCGGCTCGTTTTGTGTTTTTAACTCCGACTCAAGGCAATCACGATCTGCCTTGAATCCAACATTTGGAAATCCGACACTTCCCCGATGTCTGCCCGCGACGCCGCCTGCTCCATAGCCACCCGCCTTACCCAGGCTGGCCATGTCGCGTTGTTCGCCGGTGGCTGCGTGCGCGACCGCCTCCTCGGGGCCGAACCCAAGGACTACGACATCGCCACCTCCGCGACCCCCACGGAAATGGTGAAACTTTTCCCCGGCGCAAGCGAGGTGGGCGCACACTTCGGCGTTGTAATCGCGAAATCCCACGGCTACCCGATCGAAATCGCCACTTTCCGGACCGATGGCAGTTACAAAGACGGTCGACGCCCAGAGTCAGTCACCTTTTCATCCCCCGACGAAGATGCACGCCGCCGCGATTTCACGATCAACGGGCTTTTCGAAAATCCAGCCACTGGCGAAATCATCGACCATGTGGGCGGAAGGTCCGACCTCGCAGCGAAGACGCTCCGCGCCATCGGCGATCCAGTCGCCCGCTTCACCGAAGACGGCCTGCGCCTGCTGCGCGCCATCCGGTTCGCCACGTCACTTGAATTCGAAATCGAGCCGACCACCTGGGCCGCAATCCACGAATGCGCGCCTCTGCTCGCCCGAATTTCACCCGAACGGATTCGCGACGAGTTTTCAAAAATCCTCGCTTCCCCACGCCGCCGCGCCGGAGTAGAGCTCTTGGTAAAATCAGGCCTGATGCACCACATCGTGCCAGAATTCCTCGCGACGATCGGCTGCGAACAACCCCCAGAATGGCACCCAGAGGGCGACGTCTACACGCACACGTGCATCATGTTGGAAATGCTCAAGCCCGACGCACCGCTCGAACTTTGCCTCGCCGTCTTATTCCACGACATCGCCAAACCCCCGTGCCAAACCTTCGACGACGAAGCCGGCCGCATCCGTTTCAACGGCCATGACTCCATGGGCTCGGTCATGACCGAAACCATCCTCCGCCGCCTGCGCTACCCGAACGACACGATCGATGCGGTCGTCCCCATGGTCGCCCGTCACATGCAGTTCATGAACGTCCAACACATGCGGACCGCCAAGCTGAAGCGCTTCATGGCCGCCCCATCGTTCGACCAAGAAATGGAACTCCACCGAGTCGATTGCGGGTCATCGAATGGCTTCACCGACAACTACGAATTCCTCGAAGCCAAGTCGGTGGAGTTCGAAAACGAGCCCCTCATTCCCACCCCGCTGGTATCCGGCCGCGACCTCATCGATCTCGGTCTCACTCCGGGCCCACACTTCAAGGAAATCCTCGAGTCCGTGCAAACCGAACAACTGGAAGGACGTATCCTTGATCGTGAGCCTGCCCTCGAGTACTTGAAGGCACTCGCTGCAAACTTTTTATCCTAATTGACCACCATCCCATGCCTGCCACCACGCCCGTCGAACACTCCGACCCCGTCAATGCCTCCATCCTCGCGATTTCCGAAGACCTCGTGGCCGGATTCGACCGCCATCCCTTTCAAGTGATCGCTGAGAAATCCGGCGTGCCCCTCGAAACGGTCATCGAACGGATTCGCGCGATGGTCGAGGCGGGCGTCGTCCGTCGCGTCCGCCAAACCTTGCTCTCCACCAAGCTGGCCCACGGGGCACTGGTGGCATGGAAGGTCCCCGAAGAAAAACTCAACGACGCCTTCGATTTCATGGCAAAGGACGACCCATTCTCCGGCCACGTGGTGATCCGCTCAACCGACACGGAAGTTTCCGGCTCGGGCTACCGGCTTTGGACGACTCTCAAGGTGCCCGTCGGCGAGTCACTGGATTTCCACGCATCGGCCTTGCTGCGCCTCACCGGTGCCACGGAGTACCTCCTCATGCCTGCCAACGGCGTCTTCGCCCTCGGCGTGGGCCACACCCGCCGCAAAATCCTCGAACCCGGCGACAAAGCGGACGAAGCCGCCGTGATGATGACCACCGCGACCGTCGACCTGACCCCAGAGGAATGGAACGTCCTCCTCGCGCTGAAAGAGGAACTCACTCTCCCCGAAATCTGCGAGAACCCCTGGGAAACCCGAGCGAAAATCGCAGGCGTCTCGATCGAGCGCTTCTGCGAAGTCGCCCAGACACTCAACGCAAAAAAAGTGATCGGCCGTTTCTCGACGTTCCTCGAGCACGTGAAACCCTCGGCCACCGGGGAACGCGTGACTCGTTTCAACGGACTCTTCCACTGGGCCGTACCAAAAGGCCGAGAAATCGAGGCCGGCGGCGAGGTCGGACGCCACTTCTGCATGACCCACGCCTACTGGCGTGAAGGCGGCCCTCAATTCGGTAACGTGAACATCATGGGCGTGATGCACGGGACCGAGAAACCTCGCGTGCTGGAACACAAGGCCGCCATCGATCGCCACCTGGCCGCCGCGGGCATCCCTGTTTCGTACACAAATGTCTTTTGGGGAGGCCGTTCGGAAATCAAACCCTCGGAAATCTCACCCAAGGTCTACGCCAACTGGCACCAGAAATACGCCGAAACCCCAACGAATTTCACCCAACCTCACTCAGATAGTTCCACCTGATTTTCACTTCGCTTCGGCAGCACATGAGGTAACCCCTCGTGTGCCTATTGTGACCAAATCGTCACACGCAATCCATTCGCGACACCCATCTCGGACACTAGTCTTTAACAGCAATGCACCGAATTCTAATTGTTGAAGACGAGCGAGACATCAATGACTTGATTGGTTTCAACCTTCAGAGAGCGGGCTACGAAGTCATCAAAGCCTATGATGGCTTGGAGGGAACTGAGTTAGCTCTCCGAGAACGCCCGGATCTAATCCTGCTCGATCTGATGCTCCCCGGCCGTGATGGCTACGGTGTCTTCCGCGAACTCCGCAGAGACTCCCGCACCTCAAATACCCCCGTCATCATGCTCACCGCCAGAGCACAAACCGAAGATCGCATCCAAGGCCTCGAAGCCGGTGCCGATGACTACCTTACCAAACCCTTCAGCCCGAAGGAGCTGATGCTTCGCGTCCAAGCCATCCTCAAGCGGGTCGAAGGCCCCCCAGGCAACGTCGACCTCACCTTCGGCCCATTCCGCTTCGATAAAAACGCACTGAAGTTTTACCTGGAAAACGAACCCGTGGATCTGACATCCACCGAGTTCAAACTGCTACTATTCCTCTGCGAACGCCCCGGAAAAACCCAGGATCGCAACGACCTCCTTCGCTCGGTCTGGGGCTACAGCGATGCAACCTTCAGTCGGACGCTCGACACGCACATGAAGCGGCTCCGCCAAAAACTCGGCCCCTATGGGACTATGATTGAAACGATACGCGGCATCGGCTATTGCATTGCAAAAACCGACGCATGATTTCCACGATCTTCATTCTCTCCGCAGCCGCTGCACTCCTCATCCTACTCGTTCTCAACCATCGCCTCCGCCGTGCCCGCAAGCTCTCTGATGACACCCTCAACACTTGGAAACTCCAATCCGGGCAGGAACTCAACCAAGCCCGCCATGACCGCAACCGCCTCCTCGATGCCCTCGGCGATGCCTTCCTCCTCGTGGACTCAGAGGCAAATATCCGCTTCGCCAACCGCGCGTCACGCACGCTCTTCGGCTCTCGCGAACTCCTCGACCGCCCCGTCCGTGAGGCTTTCCTCGACCCACGCCTCGCTCAAGCTCTCCTCAAATGCTTGGAAACCGGTGAACCCGCTCAAGCCCTCGTGGTCCTCCCCCAACAAAACTCGCCTCGTGGCGATCTCGAAACCCGCGGCGTCAATGCCTGGATCATCGATGCCGCGAACCTCCCTCACCCATCCCCGGGCGAACCAACCACTCGGGTCATCATCCGCGACGTGACCGCAGAACACCAACTCGAACAAGTCCGCAAGGACTTCGTCGCCAACGCTTCCCACGAGCTCCGAACACCGCTCGCGATCATCAATGGCTATCTTGAAAATCTGTTGGACGACGACATGATTGAGGAGCCGATGGTGGCCCGCCGCTTCCTCACGATCATGCGCAAGCACACGGACCGCATCTCACACATCGTCGAGGACATGCTAGTCATCTCACGCCTCGAATCCGGCGAGGCCAACCTGCTGAAAATCGAACCTTTCCGCTTCCACTCCTGCATCAATGACGTGCTCGAACGCCTCGAGTCAGTAGTGAGAAATCAAAATGCCGTGATCCACATCGCGATGCCAGACCCAGACCTGGTCCTCCATGGCGACCGCTTCTACTGGACTCAAGTGCTTTTCAACCTCGTCGAAAATGCACTCAAACAAAACCCTCGCGACGGCCTCCACGTGATCGTCGGCTGCGAATCAATCGGCGAAAAAATCCACATCTGGGTCTCCGATGACGGCGTTGGCATCCCCAGCGCAGATCTACCCCACATTTTCCGCCGCTTTTTCCGCGTCGAGAAACACCACTCTCAACAAGAAATCAAAGGAACTGGCCTCGGACTCTCGATCGTAAAACGCGCAGTGGAAGCCCACGGCGGCCAAATCGGTGTCACGTCGGTGCCAGGCAGCGAAACGAAGTTCCTCATCAGCATCCCGAACGCACAGCCTGCTGAAGCACCAGTTTAAAGCCCACGGATGGGCCACTCAACCGCTTCGGACTCACGATCCATTGCCGGTCGCTCGGATTTCCTGCGCGTTTTCTGAAATTTGCCGTGCGACTGAGGAGAAAATCAGGCTAAATCCTCGCGGAGCCAGGCCTCTGGTCTTTCCTCTCACCGCTTAATTCCATGTCTTCCGCCGCCATCCAGCTCCTTCACCGGGATCGCATTCCGCAATCCGGCTGCTTGATCATTCCCGGCCGACTTGATCTCGACCTGCTGATCCACTTGGAAAAAAACCTCACCGGCCGGAAAATCACCTGGCTCATCGAGGAAGCGGCATCCTACAGCCCGCCGATCCGCGCCCACTTGGAAAAATCCCGCTCAGGCGCGATGTTTTCCGCCAATGACGCCGCTCCCGCCGCTGCGGGAACCCAATTGAAGCCGTTACTCGATGGCAATGGGGTGCTGATTTACGTGCCCGGCCTCACCAGCGCCCGCCGCGGCACGGCCCACCACATCCCCACCGCACACCTGAAAACCTTGTGCGCGTTCGGACTCCCCATCCTCCCACTCGCCGTGGATTGCCCACGCGAGTCGTGCCTGTCGATCGAACGCAAATCATCGCTCCCTTCGGCGGTCATCTCAGTCGGTAAATCGATCCCCCCAGAAAAAGCCTCGATCCCCGCCTTCCAACAAAGCCTGCTCGAAGCAAACGAGGAAGCCTACAGCAGCCGTTCTCTCCTCAAGGGCTCGCTTGCCACCGCACTCCTCGCGGGACTCAAAAAACACGGCAGCCACCACCGAATCATCGACGGCGCGGACGATACGGAAATCCCGTTCACAAGAATTCTAGCCGCATCGATCGCATTTTCAAAATCCATCCGCAAGGAGACCGACAAACCGCGCGTGGCCATCGTCCTCCCCCCTGGCAAAGGCGGCCTCATCGCGAATCTCGCCGTGCTCTTCGCCGGTAAAATCCCAGTAAATCTCAATTTCACAGCAGGCCACGAAGCCATCAAATCCTGCATCCGCCAAGCCGATGTCGATCGCTTCATCACCGCAGACCCATTCGTCCGCAAGATTTCCGCATTCCCATGGCCGCCAAACCGCGACCTGATCTTGATCGAACGCGTGCTCCCGACGCTGAAAAAAAAGATCATCGCCTGGGCCATCATCTCAAAAATCCTACCCACCACACTCCTCGCCCTGATCCTGCGCCTCAACAAGCGCTCGAACGACGACGAGGCCACGCTCCTCTTCACCTCTGGCTCCTCAGGTGAACCGAAGGGCGTCCCACTCAGCCACCGCAATGTGCTCGCAAACGTCTGCCAATTCGGCACCCGTCTCGCCCTCCCACGCAATTCATCGATCCTCGGCTGCCTCCCGCTCTTCCACTCGTTCGGAAGCACGGTCACGCTCTGGTTCCCCATCATCGAGGGGGTCAACCTCGTAACCTACCCGAGCCCGCTCGAAACGAAACGTCTCGCAGAACTCATCGCCCTGCACCAAGTCGACATCCTCCTCGCAACGCCCACCTTCCTCCGGGGCTACATGAAGCGCATCGACCCCGCACAGCTGTCGTCCCTGAAACTGGTGGTCACCGGCGCGGAGAAACTCCAAAAATCGCTCGCCTCGGCCTTCGCCGAGAAATTTGGCATCCACCCCCAAGAAGGTTACGGCCTCACCGAAACCTCACCCGCAACGAACGTCAACCTGCCCGACCCCGCACCCCAAGGAGAAGCCATCACCCTGCCCTCATCGCGCAACGGCTCGGTCGGCCAACCCCTCCCAGGCATCGCGATCAAAATCACCGACCCCGGCACCACCCAAGAAATCCCAATCAGCCAACAAGGGGTCATCTGGTTCAAAGGACCGAACATCTTCGGCGGCTACCTCAACAATCCCAAAAAATCGAGCGAGGTCCTCTCCGCCGACCATTGGTTCTGCACCGGCGACGTCGGCCGAGTCGATGAAGACGGTTTCCTCTGGATCGAAGGCCGAATCTCCCGCTTCTCAAAAATCGCAGGCGAAATGGTGCCTCACGAAACGGTCGAAGCCGCGATCAACAAAGTCCTCGGCCTCGATTCCGAATCCGAACGCTGCATCGCCGTGGTCGGCATCCCCGACGAACAAAAAGGCGAGGCGATCCTCCTCCTCTCCAGCGTCGCTGGCCCCGCACTCGACCAAGAATGCATCGACCTCCGCTACAAGTTATTAGACGAAGGCCTTTCATCACTCTGGTGCCCCAAGCGCATCGTTCCCGTCCACGAAATCCCCGTCCTCGCCTCGGGAAAACTCGACATCAAAGCCTGTGAAGCACTGGCCAAGTTACACGCCTAGCCCAAGCTTCTCGCTTCTCGCCCGCCCGCACCCTCTCTTTTGATCCATCGCCACCACACCATGCCAAACCGCATCGATTCCACGTTCATCCGCCTCCGAGAAAACCACCAGAAGGCCTTCGTCGCTTACGTCGCCGCCGGAGATCCAAACTTCGAATCCTCACTGGAAATCATCAAGACCCTCGCCGACGCCGGCGCAGACATCATCGAACTCGGCCTGCCATTCTCGGACCCTCTCGCCGATGGCATCGTGAACCAAATGGCGGCCGAACGCGCCATCAAGGCCGGCATGACCACCATCCGCTCACTCGAACTCATCCGCCGCTTCCGCGAATCCCACGAAACCCCCATCGTGCTCTTCACTTACTTGAACCCAGTCTTCACCTACGGCTTCGAGGCATTCCACCACGATGCCGCAGCCGCCGGTGCCGATGGCATCCTCCTGCTCGACCTCCCTCCCGATGAAGCCGCTCTCAACAAGGATCTCGCCGTCGGCGCCGGACTGAAACACATCCGCCTCATCGCCCCAACCACCCCTCCGGAACGGGTGAAAATTCTCGCACAATCCTCAGAAGGCTTCATCTACATGCTTTCACGCACTGGCGTCACCGGAGCCCACGGCGGTCCATCCGCCAACATCGCGGCCCAAGTCGAAGCCATCCGCTCTCACACCCAGACGCCCATCTGCGTCGGCTTCGGCATCAGCACGCCCGAACAAGCAGCCGACGTCGCAAAATCGGCGGATGGCGTGATCGTCGGGTCCGCGATCGTCAAGCAGGTGGAACTCCACCCAGACCACGCCGCAGAAGCCGTTCGCAACTTCGCCGCTCCTCTCATCGCCGCCACCAAGGCCTAACCTCACCTTCCTCTTCACCTTCCACCTCTCCCAACCATGCTCCTCCACTTTTTCAAAATGAACGGCGCCGGCAATGACTTCATCATCATTGATAACCGCGACCTCTCGATCGATCTCGACGCAGACACGATCGCCGCCCTCTGCGACCGCAACCGCGGCATCGGTGCCGACGGCTTGCTCGCAGTCGAACCCGCCCGCAAAGGCGCAGACTTCCGCTTCCGCTACTACAATGCCGATGGCGGCGAAGCCGAAATGTGTGGCAATGGCGCACGCTGCTTCGGCCGATTCACCGCCCACCTCGGCGAAATCGTCCTGAAAAAAGTCACCTTCGAAACCATCGCCGGAACGCTCGCCGCAGAAATGATCGGCGAGGATGTCCGCATCGCGATGTCCGAACCCAAGGACCTCAAGCTCAACACGGATGCCAAAATCCCCGGCCACGATGCACCCTTGCATTTCGTAAACACCGGCGTGCCCCACGTGGTCACCTTTCTGCCCAGCCCAGAAGCGCTCGATGCCTTCGATGTCTTCAACCACGGTGCCGCCATCCGCCACCACAGCGCCTTCGCACCCGCTGGCACCAACGCGAACTTCGCGGCGATCCTCGCCCCGGACCACATCTCGATCCGCACCTTCGAACGCGGCGTGGAAGATGAAACGCTCGCCTGCGGCACCGGCATGGTCGCGTCCGCTCTGGTCCACCACCTCCTCACCGGCGCTGCCAGCCCGATCAAGGTCGACGTCGAAGGCGGCGACACCCTAGAAATCGGTTTCGAAAAAACCGGCGACCAATCCTTCAAAAACGTCACCCTCACCGGCCCCGCCGACTTCGTCTTCGAAGGCGAAATCGACATCTGATGAACATACACTTCGTCTAAAAGACGAACTCGACCCTTGATCAAGGAGGCCCCCGCCTCCGCCAAGGCCCTCTATCACCCCCTCCCCCCGCCCCTCAAAAAAATTCACTTTTTTTGAGTCTGCCCCCCCATTTGTCCCATGCCCTCTGATAGCCTTTGGGTTTGCTATCCATGACCCCTGCCCAATTCGAGGCCGAAAAACTGTCTCTTAACTCAGCAAAAAACGGCCCAAAATCGGTTGCATCTCATACCAAAATCCGCTAGGTTTTAGACTTCCAATCCTTGGGGCACTGCTTCAGTCTCCGGCATGGCTCGAAGCTTACCGACATTGGGAGAGGAATTGGTCCAACAGATTGAAGCCGCGTGG
>Ga0164294_10000136_pt1 | contig 67213 bp, 54 predicted proteins | sample GEODES005metaG_FD_111479 | JGI IMG/M metagenome (GOLD analysis project Ga0164294, IMG submission 111479) | Oligotrophic lake water microbial communities from Sparkling Lake, Wisconsin, USA - GEODES005 metaG | ecosystem: Environmental > Aquatic > Freshwater > Lake | place: USA: Sparkling Lake... | reverse complement strand
CGCCCTGGGCCGAGAGCGTCGCGTTGTTGAGATCGGCCTCACTCGCCTGTGCCAGTGCCCTCTGCTGGCGGACGCCGGAACCGATCTTGCCCCACAGGTCGGGCTCCCAGGTCGCGCCGAGCGTCACCGAATAGCGGCGGCTGCTGTTCGATCCGGAAACGGTGGTCGTGCCGGTCGACGTGACGACGGTGGTCTGATTGGAGCCGAACGATCCCGATTTGGTGGCGTCGCCCGAAAGATCGACGGTGGGGAACAGCGCCGCACGCGCCTCCTTCACCGTAGCCCGCGCCTGGGCATAAGCGGCCGCTGCGGCGATGACGTTCTGGTTCGAAACCCTGGCCTTCGCCTCGAGATCGTTCAACACGGGATCGCCGAACAGCTTCCACCATTCGCCTTTCGCGACATCGTCGGCGGGCGTCGCGGTCGTCCAGCCGGGCGCGTCCTTGAAGGTCGCGGGCAGCGGCATCGCCGGGCGCGAATAAGGCGGCGCCATGCTGCACGCCGACAGCGCCGCGAGCGCGACGGTGGAGAGAAAGGGCTTCAATTTCATGCCGGATATCCTGGCGGGCTTGCGCGGCCGAGCATCCGTTCGCGTGGGGAGCGGCGACGGAAGCGATCGAGCGCGAGATAGACGACGGGCGTCGTGAGCAGGGTGAGGAACTGGCTGGCGATCAATCCGCCGATGATCGCGATGCCAAGCGGGCGGCGCAGCTCCGCACCCTCGCCGAAGCCGATCGCCAGCGGCAGCGCCCCGAGGGCGGCGGCCATCGTCGTCATCAGGATCGGGCGGAAGCGCAGCAGCGAGGCTTCGCGGATCGCCGCCATCGGGGTGAGGCCGCGGCTGCGCTCGGCATCCAGCGCGAAGTCGATGATCATGATCGCATTCTTCTTCACGACGCCGATCAGAAGGATGATGCCGATGATGCCGATCAGATCGAGTTCGGACCCCGTCGCCATCAGCGCCAGCACCGCGCCGACGCCCGCTGAAGGCAGGGTCGAGAGCACCGTCAGCGGATGGATCGCGCTTTCGTAGAGGATGCCGAGCACGATGTAGATCACCAGCAGCGCCGAAAGGATCAGGATCGGCATCGATCCGGTCGATTGCTGGAAGACCTTGGCCGTGCCGGCGAATTCGCCGTGGACGGTGGCAGGCAGATGGAGCGTCGCCATCACCTCCGCGATCCGGATGCTGGCGTCGCTCAGCGAGAAGCCGGGTGTCGTCGCGAAGGAGACGGTGGCGGACGGGATGCCGTCCTGATGGTTCACGCTCGCCGCGGTCGATCCGGTCGACCATTTGGCGATCGCCGACAGCGGGATCATCGTCTGCGCCGCGGTGTTGACCGCCGACCCGCTCGTCGTGTCGCGCTGGCCGGTCGTCGAGACCGGGGTCGATCCGCTGGTCGTGGCGCTGGTGCCGATCGTCGTCGAGACAGCGTTCGCCGACTTGCTGGCGTTGGTCGTCGTCGAGGTCGTGGCCGTCGTCGTGGTCTTCGACGCCGTTGTGGTCGTCGAGGAGCTGTTGCCGGTTGCCGGGACGTACACGGTGTTGAGCACGTCGGGCGAGCCGTTGAACTCCGGCGCGACCCCCATCACGACGTGATATTGGTTGAGGCCCGAATAGATGTTCGCGACCTGCCGCTGGCCATAGGCATCGTAGAGCGCGTTATCGACGGCGCTGGGCGATATGCCGAGCCGCGTCGCGGCATCGCGATCGACGTCCACGAAGACTTCGGCGCCGCCCTCGGCGACATCGACGTCGACGTCGGTGAAGCCGCGCTCCTTCTTCAGCGCATCGGCCAGCGAGACCGAGGCCTTTTGCAGCACCTTCGGATCGTCCGCCTTCAGCGTATATTGATAGGTCGAATTGCCGCTGCGCCCACCCGCACGCATGTCCTGCACCGGCTGGAGGAAGACGGCGACGCCGGTGATCCTGCTCAGCTTCGGCCGGATCCGGGCGATGACCGCATCGATGCCGTCGCGCTGCGACTTGGGCTTCAACGTCACGAACATGAAGCCGCCGCCCGCGCGGCTGCCGCCCGTGAAGGCGACGACGGTCTGCACCGCGCGATCCTTACGGATGACGTCGACGATGTTCGTCAGCTTCTTCTGCATGTCGATGAAGGAGATGCTCTGGTCAGCGCGCAGGCCCCCGACCAGCGATCCGGTGTCCTGCTGCGGGAAGAAGCCCTTCTGCACTTCGACATAGAGAAAGATGTTGAACAGGAAGGTGCCGAGCAGGATCAGCAAAGTCGCCCCGCGATTGGCGAGCGCCCAGTCGAGGCTCTTCTCGTAACGCTTGTGGACGCGAACGAACGTCCGTTCGGAGGTGCGGGCGATCCAGCTCTGCTGGTCCTCGGGCGGATGCGGGCGCAGGATGAGCGCGCAGAGCATCGGCGTCATGGTCAGCGAGAGGACGAGGCTGATCAGCACCGCCACCGTCATCGTCACCGCGAATTCGCGGAACAGGCGTCCGATCAGCCCGCCCATGAACAGCAAGGGGATGAACACCGCGACGAGGCTGATCGAGATGGACAGCACGGTGAAGCCGACTTCGCGCGCGCCGAGCAGCGCCGCCTGCAGCCGCCCCATGCCCGCCTCGACATGACGGCTGATATTCTCGAGCACGACGATGGCATCATCGACGACGAAGCCAGTCGCGACGGTCAGCGCCATCAGCGACAGATTGTTGAGGCTGAACCCCAGCAGATACATCACCCCGACCGTGCCGAGCAGCGAGGAGACGACGGCCGCGGCGGGCACGATCGTCGCGCGCAGCGATCGCAGGAAGATCGAGACGACCACCACCACCAGCAGCGTGGCGATGACCAGGGTGATCTCCACTTCGCGCAGTGACGCGCGGATCGTGGTCGTGCGATCGGAGACGATCTGCAGCGTGATGTCGGACGGCATCGAGGCCTGCAGCCCCGGCACCTGCGCCTTCACCGCATCGACCGTCTGGATGATGTTCGCGCCCGGCTGGCGGCTGATGATGATGTTCACCGCGCGCTTGCCGTTGAACAGCCCCATCGTGCGGATGTTCTCCGGCCCGTCATAGACGGCGGCGACGTCGTTCAGGCGGACCGCGATGCCGTTGCGCCAGGCGATGACGAGCGGCGCATAGTCGCTGGCGCGCAGGCCCGGCGTGTCGCCGTAGATCTGCCAGGCGGTGCCCTTGCCCTCGATCACGCCACGCGGCCGGTTCGCGCTCGCCTGGGTCAGCGCGGTGCGGACATCCTCCAGCGCGATGCCGTAGCGGGCGAGGGCCAGCGGATTGAGATCGACGCGCACCGCCGGCAGTGCTGCCCCGCCCAGCTCCACATTGCCGACGCCCTGCACCTGCAGCAGCCGCTGCTGCACGACGTTGGAGACGGCATTGTAGATTTCGGCGGGCGACCGCGTCTTCGAGGTGAGCGCGAAGATCAGCACCGGCGCGTCCGACGGATTCATCTTCTGATAGCTGGGGTTGGTCCGCAGCGTGGCGGGCAGATCGGCGCGCGCGGCGTTGATCGCCGCCTGCACGTCGCGCGCGGCACCGTCGATGTCGCGCGACAGATCGAACTGCAGCACCACCTCGGCACGGCCGATGTTCGACTGCGAGGTCAGCTCGGTGACGCCTGCGATCGTGCCGAGGCGCTTCTCCAGCGGCGAAGCGACGCTCGTCGCCATCGTCGTCGGGCTGGCCCCCGCCAGACTCGCCTGCACCTCGATCGTCGGGAAATCGACCTGCGGCAGCGGCGAGATCGGCATCGCGAAGAAAGCCGCGACCCCCGCCAGCGACATGCCGATGGTCAGCAGCAACGTCCCGATCGGGCGGCGGATGAAGGGGGCCGAGAGGTTCACGTCAGGTGCGCGCCTCGAGCGGCAGTTCGGGTTCGCGATCCTTCTTCCAGCCGAAGCGCTTGGCCATGCCTTCGAACTGCAGGAAGATCACCGGGGTCGTGAACAGGGTCAGCGCCTGGCTGACGATCAGGCCGCCAGCGATGGCGATGCCGAGCGGACGGCGGAGTTCCGCGCCCATGCCGCTGCCGAAGATCAGCGGCAGCGCCGCGAACAGCGCCGCGAAGGTCGTCATCATGATCGGACGGAAACGCAGGTGCGCGGCCTGGCGGATCGCGGCGTCGGGATCCTTGCCCTCGGTCCGCTCGGCATCCAGCGCGAAGTCGATCATCATGATCGCATTCTTCTTCACGATGCCGATCAGCAGCACGATGCCGATGATGCCGATAACGCCGAGGTCGTTGCCGGTCAGCCAGAGGAAGAGCAGCGCGCCGACGCCCGCGGAGGGCAGCGTCGACAGGATGGTGATCGGGTGGATGAAGCTCTCATAGAGCACGCCCAGCACGATATAGACGACGACGATTGCCGCCAGGATCAGCCACACCTCGTTCTGCAGGCTCGCGCGGAAGGCGTTGGCGGCGCCGAGGAAGGTGGTGGTGATCGAATCCGGCACGCCGACGCGCTTCTCGGCGGCGGTGATCGCGTCGACCGTGGCGCCGAGGCTCTGCCCCTTGGCAATGTCGAAGCCGATCGTGACGGCGGGGAATTGCGCGACGCGGCTGACCTGCAGCGGGGCATCCTCCTCGGTGAAGCTCGCGACGGTCGACAGCGGCACCAGGGTTCCGCTCGAGGTCGGCACGTAGAGCGTCGACAGCGCCTGCGGATCGGCGAGCATGCCGGGCGTGCTTTCGAGGATGACGCGATACTGCGTCGTCTGGGTGAAGATCGTCGAGATGATGCGCTGGCCGAACGCATTGTAGAGCGCGCTGTCGATCGTCGCGACCGAGATGCCGAGCCGGGCGGCAGTATCGCGATTGACCTTCACGCGGACGGCGCGGCCCTGATTCTGGACGTCGGAGACGATATTCGCCAGCTGCGGCAGCGTCTTGAGTTCGGCGACGAGCTTCTCGGCCGATTGCTCGATCTCCTGCTGGTCGGCGCCCTGCAGCGCGAAGCGATATTGGGTCGGGCCGCCTTCGGCATCGATTGTCAGATCCTGCACGGGGCGGACGTAGAGCGTGACGCCGGCCACGTCGTTGGCGCGATCCTCCAGCCGCTTGATGATCGTCGTCTGGTTCGATCGGCTGCCCTTGTCCTTCAGGTTGATCAGCATCCGCCCCTGATTGAGCGAGGGGTTCGATCCGTCGACGCCGACGTTCGACGACAGGCTCTCGACCGCCGGGTCCTGCAGCAGCGCATCGGCGACCTTGGCCTGGAGATCGGACATGCGGCCGAACGACACGCCCTGCCCACTCGTGATCACCGCCTGCAGCTGGCCGGTGTCCTGCTCCGGGAACAGCCCCTTCGGAATCGCGACGAACAGCAAAGCGGTCACCACCAGCGATCCGGCGAACACCAGCATCGCCAGCGCCTGCCGGGCGAGCACCCAATCGAGCCAGCGTGAATAGTGATGCGCAAGGTCGTCGAACTTCGCCATCGTCCATTCGGTGACGCGGAACTTGCGCATCTCATGCTCGGGCTTCAGCCAGCGCGCCGAGAGCATCGGCACCAGGGTCAGCGCGACGACCGCCGAGATCAGGATGGTGACGGCCAGCGTGATGGCGAACTCGCGGAACAGCCGTCCCACGACATCGCCCATGAACAGCAAGGGGATCAGCACTGCGACGAGGGAGACGGTGAGGCTGATGATCGTGAAGCCGATCTCCTGCGCGCCCTGTAACGCGGCCTCGAGCGGCCGGGCACCCTCCTCCAGATGGCGGGCGATATTCTCGGTCACGACGATCGCGTCGTCGACGACGAAGCCCGATGCGATGGTCAGCGCCATCAGCGTCAGGTTGTTGAGGCTGAAGCCCAGCATATGCATCGCCGCGAACGTGCCGATGATCGACAGCGGCACCGCGATCGAGGCGATGGCGGTCGCCTGCCAAGACCCCAGGAACAGGAAGATCGCGATCGTCACCAATATGACCGCGAAGACCAGCTCGACCTGCACGTCGTGGACCGACGCGCGAATGCCGGTGGTGCGGTCGGTCAGCAAGGTGACGTGGACGTCGGCAGGCAGCGCCGCGGTCAGGTCCGGCAGTTCGGCCTTGATCATGTCGACCGTCCCGATGACGTTGGCGCCCGGCTGGCGCTGCACGTCGACGACGATCGCGGGCTGGCGGTTCATCCAAGATCCGATCCGCCGATTTTCCGCCGCGTCGACGGTGGTGGCGACGTCGGACAGGCGCACCGGTGCCCCATCGCGATAGGCGAGGATCAGGTTGCGATATTCCTCGGCGGTGGCGAGCTGGTCGTTCGCGTCGATCGTCCAGCTGCGCGTCGGCCCGTCGAAGCTGCCCTTGGCGCCGTTGACGTTGGCCGCGGCGATCGCGCTCCGCAGCGTATCGAGCGAGAGGTTGTGCGCGGCGAGCGCCTGCACGTTCGCCTGGATGCGCACCGCCGGCCGCTGCCCGCCCGACAGCGAGACGAGGCCCACGCCCGAGATCTGTGCGATCTTGTTGGCGACGCGGCTATCGACCATCTGCTGGACTTCGGCGAGCGGCCGGGTCTCCGACGTGACGCCGAGGCTGATGATCGGCGCGTCGGCCGGATTGACCTTCGAATAGACCGGAGGCGCCGGCAGATCGGCCGGCAGCAGCGTGTTCGCCGCGTTGATCGCCGCCTGCACTTCCTGCTCGGCGACGTCGAGCTGCAGCGACAGGTTGAACTGCAGCGTGATCACCGAAGCGCCTGCCGACGAGACCGACGACATGCGGCTCAAGCCCGCCATCTGGCCGAACTGGCGCTCCAGCGGCGCGGTGACGGTCAGCCCCATCACGTCGGGCGAGGCGCCGGGATAGGAAACGCGGACCTGGATGGTCGGATAGTCGACCTCGGGCAGCGCCGACAGCGGCAGGAATTTATAGGAGACGATCCCGGCGAGCAGGATCGCCAGCATGAACAGCGTCGTCGCCACCGGCCGCAGGATGAAAGGCCGCGACGGATTGACGCGATCGGGCGCGATCGAGGTGATCTCGTCCTGCTCGACGGATGGCGCGTTCATGGCAGCACGGGTCCGCGCATGTCAGGGGTGGCGGCGACGCTCACTGGCCGCCGCCATTGTCCTGCTGTTTGCGGCGATGCTTCTTGCCGGTTCCTGCCGGCTGACCGTCCGCCTGCGCACCGTTCTGCGCTGCGTCGCCGGGTTGCGCGGCATTGGCGTGCGCGCCGGCCTGATCGGCATTGGACGATCCGCCGCCGAAGAGCCCCGCGATCCAGCCGAAGAAGCCGGTCGACTTCTTCTGGCGCTGGCGCTGGTTTTCGCCGGGCAGGCTGACCTTCGATCCGTCGTCGAGATTGTCGGCGCCCTCGGTCACGACCGTCTGGCCGACGGTGAGGCCCTGCAGGATCGCGACCCGGGTCTGGTCCGCCGGGCCGAGCTTCACCACCGCCAGCTTCACCGTATGATCGTCCTGCAGCACGAAGACGAAATCGCCCTGCGCGCCGTGGCGGACCGCGGTGACCGGCACGGCGGGCGCATTGCGCAGCGTATCGGCGAGCAAAGTCACGTTGACGAACTGGTTGGGGAAGAGCTTGCCGTCCGGATTGGGGAAGCGTGCCTTGGCCTTCACCGTGCCGGTGGTGGCATCGATCTGGTTGTCGAAGGTCAGGAAATTACCCTTGGCAAGCTCGACCTGGCCACCCTGGTCCTTCGCGACCACGGGCAACCCGTCAGCATTCTTGCGCTCGGCCAGCATCCGCTGGAGATCGACCTGCGGCAGCGAGAAGGCGACGTCGATCGGCGTCGTCTGGGTGATGACGACGATGCCGGCGCTGTCGCCCGGCGTGACGTAATTGCCGATATCGACCTGGCGCAGGCCGACCTTGCCGGAGACCGGCGCGGGGATCGTCGTATATTGGAGGTTGAGCTTGGCCGAATTGACCTGCGCGCGGTCGGCAGCGACGGTCGCTTCATATTGCTTGGCGGTCGCCGCCTGGGTGTCGACGTCCTGCCGCGCGATGGAATCCTGCGACAGCAAAGTCTGGTAGCGCTTGAGCGTGACGCGGGCGAGATTGAGCTGCGCCTGGTCCTTCGCCTCGTTGGCCTGCGCCTGCGCGAGTGCGATCCGGTAGGGGCGCGGATCGATCTGCGCGAGGGTCTGGCCCTTCTGGACCATCTGGCCTTCGGTGAAGTTGATCGTGAAGATGTTGCCGGAAATCTGCGAACGCACCGTCGCCGCGACGATCGGCTGAACGGTACCGATCGCAGACAGCGTTTCGGGCATGTCAACGGTCGTCACCTTGGCGATGCCCACCGTCGCGGTCGGGCGGCTCGATCGGCCACCGGCGCCACCACGGCCCGCGCTCGCGCCCGCCTTGCCGCCCTGCGCGGCACCGCTGCTCCCGCTCCGCGTCACCGCCCAGGCCAGGATCGCGATCACGATCAGCACGCCAATGACGATGAACGCATTGCGCCGCGCGTGCGGCGAACGTTCGACGGGATCTTCGCTATATTCTACCATCTCGACCTTTCGGCGACCTCACGGCCCTACCGCCCCTTAGCCTGCAGTCTTTCCCTAGGATGTCATCGCCGTAATGTCGTGACGGTTCAGCAGACGAATAACGCTTACGGCTCCGTTACGATCCACCCCTCTTCGCGGCGCCGCAGCACGAACCAGTAATAGAGCGCGCTTGCTGCCATCTGAACGGCGGTGGCGATCAGGCCGGGGCGGCCTTGCTCGGCATCCTGCCAGTTGACGACGACGACGCCGGCCAGCGCGATCAGCGTCAGCACCGGCGCCAGGGGAAACCAGGGCATGCGATAGGGCGCGTGATGCGTGGCGCCGCTCCGCCGCCCGACGATCGCCGCCAGGCTGATCGCGGCGAAGGTCACGATCAGCCCGCCGCCCGACATCAGCAGCACCAGCGACAAAGGCAGGAAGCAGCAGCCGATCCCGACCGCGCCGATCAGCAATGTGCCTGCCCACGGGCTGCCGAAGCGCGGGTGGATGTGCTCGATCAGCCGATCGACCGGCTTGCCCCAGCAGCGGTCGCGTCCGGTCGAGAAGAAGAAACGCCCGCAGGCGAGGATATTCACGATCGCGGCGTTGATCATCGCGAAAACGATACCGATTGCCATCAGGTCACCGATCGTCCGGCCGCCCGCCTCTTGCGTGAAGCTGCCGAAGGGATCGGCCGCGGCGAACAGCGCAGGCAGGTCCTTCGCCCCCATCAGCACGGCCGCGAGCGGCGCGACCTCCGCCACGAAGGTGACGGCAAAGGCGAGCAGGATGACGCGCGCGATCCGGCTCGGCGCCTCCTTCATGTCCTCGCCGAAATAAACCGCCATGCCATAGCCGTTGAAGGCGAAGATCGCGATCGTCGTCGCCACGCCGATCTGGGCCAGAGTGGCCGGGCCGCTCGCCGTGACGGGATGGAAGAGCAGGGTGCCGAGCGGATGGGTCGGCGCCTTGAGGCCCAGCACCACCAGCACGGCGAGCGCCAGCATCTCTATCCCCAAGAAGATACCGGTCACGACCGCATTCACGCGGATGTTGAGGATCCCGACCAGCGTCGACGCGATCAGGATGGCGATCGCGATCGGGATCTTCGGCAGACCGGGAATGACGGTGCCGAGCACGTCCGAGACGCCCAGCGCCACCACCGGCGGGAAGAGCATGTTGTTGAAGCAATTGACGCCGAGGATCACGAAGCCGGGCAGCGGCCCGAGCGTGCGCGCCACCATCACATATTCGCCGCCCGCGATCGGCCAGGCCGAGGAGAGCTCTGCATAGATATAGGCGGTGCCGATGCAGACGATGGCCCCGGCCAGCATCGCCAACAGCACGCCCGATCCCGCCGTTGCCATCATCCCCGGGATAATCGCGAACAGCGACGAGGCAGGCGTCGCGGCGGAGAGGACGAGGAAGAGGACCGCTGCCGGGCCGAGCGTGCGGGCGAGGCGCGGCCTTACCGGAGTGCCCGCGCCGGGCAGTTTGTCGGCGAAGACCTCCATGCCCCCCCCGGCCGCTCCTCTTAACCGCCGCCGAGGACGTTGATCGAGAAAGCGATGATGCCGAGGTTGAACACGAAGGCGGCCAGGCAATGCGCCGTCACCACCTTGCGGATGCGGCGGCTCGTGATGTTCATGTCGGACACCTGGAAGGTCATGCCCAGGCAGAAGCTGAAATAGACGAAGTCCCAATAATCGGGCTCGGGCGTCTTGGGGAATTCGATCCCGCCCTGATCCTTCCCGTCGCCGTCGGTGTCGAGGTAGAAGAGGTGGGCATAGTGCAGCGTGTAGATCGTGTTGCTGAACGTCCAGGCGAGCGCCAGCGTCGCGATGATCAGGATCAGCCGCGGCGTGCTCGGCGCGCCCTTCTGCGACAGTTCGGCGGCCACCGCGACGAGCACCGCGATCGAGACGATGCTGGTGATCAGCAGCAGCAGCGCGCGATTGGCATCGTTGCGCCTGGCGGCTTCGCGCATCTCGTCGGGCTTGCTGCAGAGCAGCGGGTAGACCGCGATCAGGAAGACGAGCGCAGCGACGTCGAACGCGATCATCGTGCCTTCGCGCCAGCCGAAGAAGGCGTTGCCGATCGGCGCACCGATCACGATCAGCGCGACGAAGGCGAGGAAGCGCGGCGGCGCGATCCGCCGCCCGAGCTGGAGGCCGCGCCTGACCTCGCCGCTCACGCCTGGAGCGCTTCGGCGATCAGGCGGCGACTGTTGTCGATCCCGTAGAGTGCGATGAAGCTGCCCATCCGTGGCCCCTGTTCCGATCCCAGCAGCGTCTCGTAGAGCGCCTTGAACCAGTCGCGAAGCGCTTCCTTGCCGAAATGCGCCTTGCCGACTTCGTAGACCTCGTTCTGGATCGCCTCGGCATCGGCTGCGTCCATCGCCGCCAGCCGCGCATCGAGATCGGCGAGCGCGCCGCGCTCCTGCCCGGTCGGCGCCCGGCGGACCAGCGTCGGTCCGACGAAATCGCGGAAGTAGGCGATGGCGTTGACGATCAGCGGCGCCAGCTCGGGATTGCTGTCGGCGGTCGTGCCCGGCCGGTACCGCTCGAGATAGGTCCACACCTGATCGGGCGTCGCATCGAGGCCGAGGACGCCAACCAGATTGAGCAACAGGCTGAAGCTCACCGGCGGCAGCTGCGTCGGCAGGGCGCCGAGCGCCAGGTGATGGACCGGATTGCCGAGCTGCTGATCCACCGTCTGCGCCGGATAATCGGACACCGACTTCCAATAATCGTCGATCGCGCGCGGGATCACGCCCTTGTGGAGCTGCTTGGCGCGCTTGGGCTCACGGTAGATGAAATAGGCGAGGCTCTCCGGCGGGCCGTAGGTCAGCCATTGCTCGATCGAGAGGCCGTTGCCCTTCGACTTGCTGATCTTCTCGCCGTGCTCGTCGAGGAAGAGTTCGTAGACCAGGGTCTCGGGCTTCCGCCCGCCGAGGATCTGGCAGATTCGCCCGCCGAGCAGCGCCGAATCGATCAGGTCCTTGCCGTGCATCTCGTAATCGACGCCGAGGGCTGCCCAGCGCATCCCCCAATCGGGCTTCCACTGAAGCTTTGCCAGACCGCCGAGGATCGATTGCTCGATCCGGTCGCCCTCGTCGACGAAGGCCACGATCCCGGCTTCGGCATCGACCACCTCGACCGGCACCTGCAGCACGATCCCGCTCTTGGGGCTGATCGGCAGCACCGGCGAATAGGTCGCGCGGCGCTCGGCGCGCAGCGTCGGCAGCATCACGCCCATGATCGCATCATAGTTACGCAGCACGCCCTTCAGCGCGTCGTCGAACCGGCCCGATCCGTAATAATCGGTCGAGGAGGCGAATTCATAATCGAAGCCGAAGCGATCGAGGAAATCCTGCAGCATCGCATTGTTGTGCGCGGCGAAGCTGTCGAACTTGCCGAAGGGATCGGGGATGCGCGTCAGCGGCTTGCCGAGATGCTCGGCGAGCATCGCCTGGTTCGGCACGTTGTCGGGCACCTTGCGCAGCCCATCCATGTCGTCCGAGAAGGCGAGCAGGCGGGTCGGGATGTCCGACAGCGTCTCGAACGCGCGACGCACCATCGTCGTGCGCAGCACCTCCTGAAAGGTGCCGATGTGCGGCAGGCCCGAGGGGCCGTAGCCGGTCTCGAACAGTACATGGCCTTTCTCGGGCGCGCCTTTCGGATAGCGCGCGAGCAGCTTGCGCGCCTCTTCGAACGGCCATGCCTTGGACGCGAGCGCAGGCTCGCGGAGCTCGTTTGCCATCTGTTCCTGTGTCATGTAGCGTGGAAATCAAAGCCTTTATGGAAGCCGGCCCGTGCTGCAAAGCGCTTTCCGGTTCCTGATCTGGAGGGCCAGTACGCGTGGAAATCCTGTCGGCCGAAAATGGTCTTCCGATTCCGTATGCCCGGCGGCTCGATGCCCTGCCGGAGCAGACCCGCTACGTCGCGCGGCCGGGCCTGCGCGCGCTGCCTGCGGGATCGCTGACGGTCGGTGCCTTTATCGGCATGCAGGCGACGGCGCTCGTCATGCTGCTGTGGGCGGTGTGGTGGCCGGCGCCGAGCAGCACGCGCGACTGGATCTTCGCGAGCGGGGTGAGCGGGGTCTTCGCCGCGCTGATCCTGCTGGTCGCCTATCTGCTGCTTCGCCGCCATCCGGGCTTCCTGCTCGCGGTGCTGCGCGCGCCCTTCATCCGCCTGACCGTCACCGATCGGCGAATCGTGTGGAACCTGCCGTGGACGCGGGCACCCTTGCTGGAGATCGGGCGCGATCGAATCCTCGGCGGCATCGTCGGCCAGCTCGACAAGCGCGGCACCGGCAGCGCGGCGGTGATCCTCGTACCCGGCGATCCCTGTGCCGATATCGACGGCGCGATCCATTTCGATCGCTTGCCCCAGGTCCTTCGATTCGTCAGCGCGCTGGGGTGATGGGGTCTTCCCGCACCGTTCCTATATAAACGAGTGATGCCCCCCTCCCTCGATCTCCCCGCGCTTCACGCCACGCACGCCGGCATCTGGCTGGCGCGGGGCGATGGCGAGCCCGAGGCGCTGGGGCGCGGGGCGGCGCTGGCGCAATTGTCCGGCACGCCGACGATCATCCTCAATGCCCCGCTCGTCGCCGCGCGGCTCGGCATGGCGGAGCTGTCGGGGCTCGACCTGCTCGAGTTGTTCGCCTTCGTCCATCCCGCGCGCTTCGCGGTGCCGACGCCCGCCGGCATGGCCCGCGCGCTCGGGCTCGATCCGCCGGTCGCCGAGAGTGACGCCGCCGCGCTACTTCGCCGCATCGCCGCCCGGCTGCTCGACACGCTCGCCGAATCGGACTGGCGCGAGCGCGAAGGCGCGTGGACCAGCGCCGGAACGCTTGGCCGCATGCGCTGGCCGTGGGCCAATTTCGTCCTTGCGCGGATGGAGACGCCGCCGCGTGCAGAACGCTGGCTGTTCAGCCGTCTGCCGCAATGGGAGGAGGCGCCGCCGCGCCCCGAGCCGCTGTCGATCCGGCTCGGCGAGGGCGAGGTGCTGGATCGGCTCGAACGACTGGTCGGGCACAGCGCCGAGGCACGGCCCGGCCAGCGCGCCTATTCCACCGAGGCGGCGCGCGCCTTCGATCCGCGCGCGGCGGTCGGCCGCCCGCATGTCGTGCTGGCCGAGGCGGGGACGGGGATCGGCAAGACGCTCGGCTATCTCGCGCCCGCGTCGCTCTGGGCCGAGCAGGCGGGTGGGCCGGTCTGGGTCTCGACCTACACCAAGGCGCTGCAACGCCAGCTGGCGGCCGAGGGCACGCGCGTCTTCCCCGACCCGGCCGAGCATCGCGCAAAGATCGTCGTCCGCAAGGGGCGCGAGAATTACCTCTGCCTGCTCAATCTCGAGGATGCGCTGCAAGGCGGTTTCCAGGGGCGGGCGGCGGTGTTGGCGCAGCTGGTGGCGCGCTGGGCGGCCTACAGTCGCGACGGCGACATGGTCGGCGGCGATCTGCCCGGCTGGTTACCGACATTGTTCCGTCGCGCGGGCGCGACCGCGTTGACCGATCGGCGCGGGGAGTGCGTCTACGCGGGCTGCCCGCACTACAGGAAATGCTTCATCGAGCGGGCGGCGCGCGCCTCCGAGGGCGCCGATCTCGTCATCGCCAACCATGCTCTGGTGATGGTGCAGGCGGCGCGCGCGGCCGAGGGCGGCAAGGCACTGGCGCGCGTGGTGTTCGACGAGGGCCATCACCTGTTCGACGCCGCCGATTCGACTTTCGCGGCGGTGCTGTCCGGGCAGGAGACGATCGAGCTGCGCCGCTGGATCGTCGGCCCCGAATCGCGCAGCCGCGGGCGACGGCGCGGGCTGGCGGCGCGACTCGCCGACGTCGCCTCCTACGATGAGGACAGCGCGCTCGCGGTAGAAGCCGCGGTGAATGCCGCGCGCGAACTGCCTGCCGACAGCTGGCTCGGCCGCCTCGCCGAAGAAATGCCGCTTGGGCCCATCGAAGCGCTGCTCGCCGCCGTTCGCGACACCGTCTACGCGCGGGCCAGCGCCGCGGACGCGGGCTATGGGCTGGAGACGCCCGCCGCCGAACTCGATGGTCCACTCGTCACCGCCGCCGCTCCGGCGACCGAGGCGCTGGAGCGGCTCGTCCGCCCGCTGATGCGATTGCGGTTGCGGCTTCAGGCGGTGCTGGAGGATGCGCCCGACTGGCTCGATACCCCGGCGCGTGCCCGCGTCGAGGGCGCGATCCACGGGCTCTCGCACCGTATCCAGATCGTGAATAGCTGGGTCGGCATGCTCGGCCGCGTGGGCGGTGCGCCCGATCCCGATTTCGTCGACTGGCTCGCCGTCGATCGCGTCGAGGGGCGCGAATATGATGTCGGGCTCCACCGCCACTGGCTCGATCCCACCCGGCCTCTCGCCGATCTCGTCCTCCGCCCCGCGCAAGGCGTGCTCGTCACCTCGGCGACCCTGACCGGCGGCGGCGACTGGGCGGCGGCCGAGGCACGCAGCGGCGCCGTCCACATCGATGGCCCGATCCGCCGCATCGGCGTGCCGAGCCCGTTCGATTATTCAACCCAGGCCGAGGTGCTGATCGTCACCGATATCAAGCGCGGCGACATCGCCGGGCTGGCGGGCGCCTACGCCCGGCTGATCGCGGCGGCGGGCGGCGGTGCGCTCGGGCTGTTCACCGCGATCCAGCGGCTGAAGGCGGTCCACGCACGCATCGCCGACAGGCTCGCCCGCGACGGCCTGCCGCTCTACGCGCAGCATGTCGATCCGATCGACACCGGCACGCTCGTCGATATCTTCCGCGATGATCCCCGCGCCTCGCTGCTCGGCACCGATGCGCTGAGGGATGGTGTCGACGTTCCGGGCGAATCGCTGCGTCTCGTCGTGTTCGAGAATGTCCCCTGGTCGCGCCCGACGGTGCTGCACGCAGCGCGGCGGCTGGCGGCGGGCGGCGCCGCTTACGAGGAGCGGCTGGTCAAGGCGCGGCTGGCGCAGGGCTTCGGGCGGCTGATCCGGCGGATGGACGATCGCGGCTGTTTCGTACTGCTGTCCTCGGCGACGCCCTCGCGCCTGCTCGATGCCTTTCCGCCAGGCGTGCGCATCCGGCGCGTGCCGCTGGCAGAAGCGGTTGCCCATGTCGCGGAACGGCTATCAACGGCGGGCAACTTAGGGCATCAGGCGCCCGCCGACTGGGATCTGGAGACGCATGAAGAGGCTGACGCTCCTGCGCCACGCGAAATCGGGTGACGATGGCACGATCGCGCGCGATTTCGATCGCCGCCTGAATGCCAAGGGCCGCCGCGCCGCGCGCGCGATGGGCCGGCACCTGCGCGACACCGGCGCGCGCTTCGATGCGGTGATCGCCTCGCCCGCCATCCGCGTCGCCGAAACGATCGAGGAAGTGTCGGCCGGCTACGGCGGCGGCATCGCCCCCGACTGGCGCCGCACGCTCTACCTCGCCACCGCCGAGGAACTGCTCGACGTGGTTCGCGATGCCCCCGAATCGGCAGGCAGCCTGCTGCTCGTCGGCCATAACCCGGGGCTCGAGGATCTGGTGCTGCTGCTGGTGGCCGGGGGCGACAAGCGCGGCGACGTCGAGGAGAAGTACCCCACCGCCAGCGTGGCCGAGATCGACCTCGATGTAGGGCGCTGGCGCGATGCGAAGGAAGGCAGTGGCCACCTCGCGACCTTCGTACGCCCGAGGGACCTGGACCCGGCGTTCGGGCCGGGGGTGGAGTAACGAAGAACTAGGTGGGGCACATGATCGGGCTAATGATGCTGGCGGGCGTAATGACGGGGGCGGACCTCAAAAATTACTGCTTAGGTAACCCCGTCGATAAGCTCATCTGCACCTCCTACGTGAACGGGGCTTCCGATGTGCTCATGATTGCCCAGCGCGGCGAGCATCGGCTCTTTTGTGCTCCTGAAGGCGTCACAGAGTTACAGCTTACCGATGTCGTTGCGAAATGGCTAAAGGCGCATCCAGACACTGGCATCCGTACCGCCGCCAGAGTGGTATTTGAGGCTCTGCACGATGGATATCCGTGCTCTCAATAAGTATGCGGAGGTTGATTTGGCTTAGCCCGCCAAATCTTCGGCCAAAGCCTTCTTCAGCAGATCGCGGATTTCGCTCAGTGGATCGCCGCTCACCGGCGCGACCGCAACCTCCGCCTTGCTGCCGTCCTTCAGCAGTTTTTGCACGCCCTTCACCGTGTAGCCCTCACGGTTGAGCAGCTGGTCGATGCGCTTGACCAGCACGACGTCGGCGGGGCGGTAATAGCGGCGGTTGCCGGCGCGCTGGAGGGGCTTCAGCTGGGGAAAGCGCGTTTCCCAATAGCGCAGGATATGCTGGGGAAGGCCCAGCATCTCTGCCACCTCGCCGATCGTCCGGAAAGCGCCTTCGGCTTTGTCCACTTGGGGCCGGCGGATCAGCCGGCCGCGATGATGCTGTCGCGCATCGACTGGCTGGCGCGGAAGGTCATCACGCGCCGCGGTGCGATCGGCACCTCGACACCGGTCTTGGGATTGCGGCCGACGCGCTGGTTCTTGTCGCGCAGCACGAAGGTGCCGAAGCCGGAGATCTTGACGTTCTCGCCCTCGGACAGCGCGTGGCACATCTTGGCCAGAATCGCCTCGACCAGATCGCCGCACGCCGCGCGCGACAGGCCGATGTCCTGGTGCAGCAGTTCGGCGAGATCAGCCCGCGTCAACGTCCCCGAATCAGCCACTCTGTCGGTCCCCTCGTTCCTGAAAAGATGATGATAACGAAGAAGCGTGCTTCGGCAAGCAGTTCACAGCCGATGCTCACAGCCGGGCTACGGCAGCGCCCCAGGTGAAGCCACCGCCCATCGCTTCGAACACGACGAGATCGCCGGCCTTGATGCGCCCGTCGCGGACCGCCGCGTCGAACGCCAGCGGCACCGAGGCGGCGGAGGTATTGGCATGTTCGTCGACCGTGACGATCACGCGTTCGGCCGAAAGCCCGAGCTTGCGCGCGGTGGCGTCGAGGATGCGGCGGTTGGCCTGGTGCGGCACGACCCAATCGATATCGGCCACCGTCAGCCCCGCCTTGGCGATCGCCTCGCCGAGCACCGCCGCGAGATTGACGACGGCGTGGCGGAAGACTTCCTGGCCCTTCATCCGCAGCTTGCCGACCGTGCCCGTCGTCGAGGGGCCGCCGTCGACATAGAGAAGCTGGTTGTGCCGCCCATCGGCATGGAGCGCGACCGAGAGGATGCCCTTGCCCTCCTCCTCGGTGGTGCCGAGCACGACCGCGCCCGCGCCGTCGCCGAACAGCACGCAGGTGCCGCGGTCTTCCCAATCGAGGATGCGGCTGAACGTCTCCGCGCCGATCACCAGCGCGTGGGTCGCGCCGCCACCACGGATCATGCTCTCCGCGACCGAGAGGGCGTAGAGGAAGCCCGAGCAGACCGCCGCGACATCGAACGCGACGCAATCGTTGATGCCGAGCGCGGCCTGCACCTTGGTGGCAGACGCAGGGAAGGTCTGGTCGGGCGTCGCGGTGGCGAGGACGATGAGGTCGATCACGGAAGCGTCGATCCCGGCGGCGGCGAGCGCCCTGGCAGCGGCTTCGGTCGCGAGCGTCGCGGTCGTCTCGCCTTCGCCGGCGATGTAGCGCGAGCGGATGCCGGTGCGCTCGACGATCCATTCGTCGGACGTGTCGACGGTCTCGGCAAGCTCCGCGTTGGTCACGCGGCGCGCGGGCAAGGCGGAGCCGGAGCCGAGGATGGTGGCGCGGCGAGTCACGTCAGGCGGCGGCCTCGGCCGGGCGGGCGGGGATCTTGCCCAGATCCTCGGCGATGCGGCTGCCGATGCCCTGCGACGCGAGCTTGGCGGCGACCGAAATGGCGTTGGCGATGCCGGCCGGGTTGGCGCCGCCATGGCTCTTCACGACGATGCCGTTGAGGCCGAGGAAGACCGCGCCATTGTGGTTGTTGGGATCGAGCTGGACGCGCAGCAGGTGCAACGCCGGCTTGGAGAGCAGGAAGCCCGCCTTGGAGCGGAAGCTGGAGGTGAAGGCGCGGCGCAGCAGATCGGTGACGAAGCGCGCGGTGCCCTCCATCGTCTTCAGCGCGATATTGCCCGAGAAACCGTCCGACACGACGACATCGACCTCGCCACGGCCGAGCTTGTCGCTCTCGATGAAGCCGTCGAAGCGCAGCGGCAGATGGTCGGCGGCGCGGAGCGCAGCGGCGGCGTCCTTTACTTCGTCGGTGCCCTTCAGGTCCTCGGTGCCGATGTTGAGCAGGCGCACGCTCGGCCGGGCGATGCCGTTCTGGATGCGCGCATAGGCCGCGCCCATCACGGCGAACTGGACGAGGTTGCGCGCGTCGCATTCGGTGTTGGCACCGAGATCGAGCATCACGAGATCATGCGCGCCGAGCGTCGGCAGCAGGGTGGCGAGGGCAGGGCGGTCGATGCCCTCGATGGTGCGCAGCGCCAGCTTGGCCATCGCCATCAGCGCGCCGGTGTTACCGGCCGAGACGGCGGCATCGCAGCGGCCGTCCTTCACCGCGGCGATCGCCATGCCCATCGATGTGGTGCGTGCGCGGCGGATCGCCTGGCTGGGCTTGTCGTCGCCGGTGATGACGTCGGAAGAATGCAGGATCGCGACGCGGTCGCCGAAATCACGATGCTTGGCGAGTTCGGCGCGGATCGCCGCTTCGTCCCCGAACAGGGTGAAGCGTAGTGCGGAATCGCGGGCAAGCGCCGTCACGACACCGGCGACCGTGGTCGCCGGGCCAACATCTCCGCCCATCGCATCGATCGCGAGATGAGGCCCGCTCATACCTTCGAGCTGCCCCCGAAGGCCCCTTAGGCCTCGATCGGCAGAATCTCGCGGCCGTTGTAATGGCCGCAGGCGCCGCACAGGTTATGCGGGCGCTTCAGCTCGCCACAATTCGGGCATTCCTGGAAGGACGCGACCTCGAGCGCATGGTGGCTGCGGCGCATGTTCCGCCGCGAGGGCGAGGTTTTTCTTTTAGGGACGGCCATTTCGGCACCTTAAACTGCTATCGAAAAAAATACGCGACGGACCTGCGCCGACTTGCCGCGCCCGAATCGAGAGAATCGGAAACGGCGAGCGAGCGGGCTCGTCGCGAACGGCGCGCCTATACAGATTCTCCGCCGCGTTGCAAGGCTTAGGGGGAGAAGGCTAGGGAGCGGTCTTCCGGGGGAGAGACCATATGCTGCCGATCACGCTTACCATCGCCGCGGCTGCCGCGCTCATCAACGTCTGGCTGAGTTTCCGCTGCATCCAGGTGCGCCGCGTGGCCAAGATCATGAACGGCGATGGCGCCCATCCGCTGATGCTCTGCCGGATGCGCGCGCAGGCCAATTTCGCGGAGAATGCACCGTTCGTGCTGATCCTTCTCGGCCTCGTCGAATATGCCAAGGGTTCGCCGACGTGGCTGTGGGCGGTGGGTATCGTCTTCATCGTGGGGCGCGTGCTGCATCCGCTGGGCATGGACCAGGGATCGAGCGGCGATGCGCGCACCATCCCCTTGCGCGCGCTCGGCGTGCTGACGACCGTGCTGGCGCTGGTGGTGCTGGCCGGGGTCGCGATCTGGATCGTCTACACCGGGCATCGGTGAGTTCTTCATCCTCCCCATCGTGATGGGGAGGACGTGATCAGCCCCGCGCCAGCACCCGATCGCTGACGAAGGGATTGCCCTGCCGCTCGTGCGCGAAGGTCGACATCGGGCCGTGGCCCGGCACGAACGCCGTCTCGCCCCCCAAGGGCCACAGCCGCGTCGTGATCGCCTCGATCAGGTCGGCATGGTTGCCGCGCGGGAAATCGGTGCGGCCGATCGATCCCTGGAACAGCACGTCGCCGACGATCGCCAGCTTCGACGGCGCATGGTGGAAGACGACGTGGCCGGGCGTGTGCCCCGGGCAGTGATAGACGTCGAGCACGAGCTCGCCGACCGTCACCTGATCGCCGTTGACCAGCCAGCGATCGGGCTCGAACACTTGGCCTTCGATGCCATATTTGCCGCCCTCGACGCCGAGCTTGTCGATCCAGTAGCGGTCGTCCTCGTGCGGGCCTTCGATCGGCACGCCCAATTCCTTGGCGAGGATGCCGGTGCCACCGCAATGGTCGATATGGCCATGCGTCACGAGCAGTTTCTCGATCGTCACGCCCTGCTGCTTGGCCGCCGCCTTCAGCCGATCGAGATCGCCGCCTGCATCCACGAAGGTGCCGCGCATCGTCTTCGTGCACCAGAACAGCGTGCAATTCTGCTGGAGCGGCGTGACCGGGATGATCGCGGCGCGGAGGGGTTGTTCGGAAACCATGATGTTCGAAATGGCGCGGGCGACGCGCAAGGGCAAGGTTTCGCGAACCTATGGCGCGTCCAAGCGTTGAACGGCGACGTTGGGGATAAAACAGAGGATCCGAAATGAGCATGAAAACCAAAGTCTTGGCCGCGCTCGCCGCCGCCGCGGGCATCACCGGCATCGCCCACGCCATCCCGACCGCAGATTATGTGAAGGCCGCTGGCGCGGGCGATCTCTACGAGACCAAGGCCAGCCAGCTCGTGCTTGGCTCGACCAAGGACGCGCATGTGAAGATGGTCGCGAAGATGATGATCGCCGATCATGCCAAGTCGACCGCGATGGTGAAGAAGGCGGCGATGTCGTCCGGACTCCATCCCGCGCCGCCGATGCTGGAACCCAAGCAGAAGGCGATGATCGCCGAGCTCACCGCCGCCAAGGGCACCGATCGCGACACGGCCTATCTGAAGCAGCAGAAGGCGGTCCATGAAGAAGCGCTGGCGCTTCATTCGGGCTATGCCGCGGATGGCAGCAACCCTGCGCTCCGCGACGCCGCCAAGAAGATCGCGCCGGTCGTGCAACACCATATCGCGATGCTGAACGGCAGTAAGTAACCCTCTTCCCGTCATCTCGGATCAAGTCCGGGGTGACGGCGGGGATGGGGTTGCCGTGGCACCGTGATCGGGCGCAATCCCGCGTCATGGACTCGCCCGCCTTCGATCTCATCGAGACATTGCGCTTCGACCCCGACGAAGGGCTCGTAGACCTCCCGCGCCACCTGGCCCGGCTGAAGGCCAGCGCCGAAGCCCTCGATTTCGTCTTCGATCATCACGATGCGGCCAACGACCTGCAGGCGGCGAGCTTTCGCTGGCGGACGGCGGCGCGGGTGCGTCTCCGGCTGTCCCAGCGGGGTTCGCTGGCGATCGAGCTGGCCGCGCTGGCGGAAGGCCCCGAGAAGATCGAGGTGGCGATCGTGCCGCTCCCCGTGGCGCCCGACGACCGCCGCCTGCGCCACAAGACCAGCGACCGCGCCTTGTACGACGAACCGCGCCGGGCCGCCGGCACCTTCGAGGTGGTCTTCGCCCGGCCCGACGGGCTGCTCACCGAAGGCAGCTTCACCAGCCTCTTCGTGCCCCGTGCCGACGGCCTGCTCCGCACTCCTCCCCGGGATCGCGGCCTCCTCCCCGGCATCCTGCGCGCCCGGCTGATCGACGAAGGCCGGGCGATCGAGGACGATCTGCGCGCGGGAGATCTGGCCGGTCCGTTCTTCGTCGGCAATTCGCTGAGGGGACTGATCCGCGCGAGCCTCACCCGGGAATAGTAATTCTATCCCGCATCGCCGGTTGTCCCGCCCGCGCAACGGGGGTTATAGGCGCCCCGCCTTTCCGAAACCCGGGGACTGAACATCATGCCGCTCATCTCGGCCGCACTCGGCCGCATCTCGCCTTCGCCCACGCTCGCCATGACCAGCCGCGTGCTCGAGCTGAAAGCGCAGGGGATCGCGGTCATCGGGCTCGCGGCGGGCGAACCCGATTTCGATACGCCCGATTTCGTGAAGGATGCCGCGATCGAGGCGATCCGCGCGGGCAAGACGAAGTACACCAACGTCGACGGCACTGCCGAGCTCAAGGCCGCGATCGCCGCCAAGTTCCAGCGCGACAACGGCCTGACCTACGAGACCAGCCAGATCAGCGTGAACGTCGGCGGCAAGCACACCTTGTTCAACGCGCTCGTCGCGACGGTCGAGGCGGGTGACGAGGTCATCATCCCGGCGCCCTACTGGGTCTCCTATCCCGATATCGTCCAATATTGCGGCGGCACCCCGGTGATCGTGCCGGCCGGCGCGGCGCAGGGCTACAAGATCACGCCGGAGCAGCTCGACGACGCGATCACGCCCGCGACCAAGTGGCTGATCCTGAACTCGCCCTCCAACCCCACCGGCGCTGCCTATTCGGAAGCCGAGCTGAAGGCGCTGGGCGAGGTGCTGCTGAAGCACCCGCACGTCTGGGTGATGGCCGACGATATGTACGAGCATATCACCTACGGCGACTTCCGCTTCACCACGATCGCGCAGGTCGTGCCGGAGCTCTACGAGCGCACGCTGACCGTCAACGGCTGTTCGAAGGCCTATTCGATGACCGGCTGGCGGATCGGCTTCGCGGGCGGGCCGCTGGCGGTGATCAAGGCGATGGCGAAGCTGCAGTCGCAGTCGACCTCGAACCCCTGCTCGATCGCGCAGGCGGCGGCGACGGCGGCCCTGAACGGCCCGCAGGATTTCCTCGTCGAGCGCAACCAGGCGTTCGAGCGGCGCCGCGATCTCGTCGTGTCGATGCTCAACCAGATCAACGGCGTACACTGCCCGCGTCCCGACGGCGCCTTCTACGTCTACCCGGACGTGTCGGGCCTGATCGGCAAGGCGACGCCCGCTGGCCAGACGATCGCCAACGACGAGCAGCTGATCGACTATTTCCTCGACACCGTCCGCGTCGCGGCGGTGCACGGCAAGGCCTTCGGCCTCGAGCCCTGCTTCCGCATCAGCTATGCGACGTCGGAAGAGGAGCTGACCGAGGCGTGCGGCCGCATCCAGGAAGCCTGCGCGGCGCTGCGGTAAGCGTTCGCGCGATCTCTTCCCCGGCGAAGGCCGGGGTCCATCGCGGCTTGGGATATCGATAGCCTCATGGGCCCCGGCCTTCGCCGGGGAAGAGATCGGGGTTATTCGATCGTCAAAGTCACTTCCGCGTTCAGCAGCTTGCTGATCGGGCAATTCTTCTTCGCATCCTCGGCCACGGCCTTGAAATCCTCGTCGGAAATGCCGGGGACCGATCCCTTCAGCGTCAGCGCCGACTTGGTGACCTTGAAGCCGTCGCCGTCCTTTTCGAGCGTCACCGCCGCCTTGGTCTCCAGCGTGCCGTCGCTCAGGCCCTTGCCGGCGAGCGCGAAGCTCAACGCCATCGTGAAGCAGCTGGCGTGCGCGGCGGCGATCAGCTCCTCCGGGTTGGTGCCCTTCTCGTCACCGAAGCGCGTGCCGAAACCATAATGCGTGTTGTCGAGCACGCCCGAGCCCGAGGAGACGAAACCCTTGCCGTCCTTGCCGAGGCCTTCGTAGCGGGCGGAACCTGTGCGGGTGGTCATGACGGGATGCTCCTAGATGGGTAGTGAGGGTTACGGGCGGGCAACGCGCGAGGGTGCACCCTCGTTCACTCGCGTCAGCGAACGCGGGCGACCAGGATCGAAGAGGCGCAGATGCCTAGCGCGAACAGGGCGTAGGCCAGGATGAACACCATCGCGATCGGATCGCAGGGGATGTCCAGCGCGCGCGAGAACCAGCAGCTCATGTCCATGCCTTGTCGCTTTTGCTGGCACATCCACGCGCACTGAATCGCAAGCCCGACGAAGAAGAGGCCGATGGCGCCGCTGAACCAGGCGATGAACCGCTCCGTGATGCTCATCGGGCACCTGTAGCAGCTTTTCTTGAAACCCCGCTTAACGAGCCAAGATGCCGTCGAGTCGATCCGTGGGATGTCCACTTGAAACGCTCCCGGCACCGCCCATCTCCTTTTCATACAGCGGGCGCGGGAGAGAGAGATGCCGACGAAGGTGAACCGATTAGGGCTGGGTGCGATCCTGCTGGGGATTCCGGCAGTGCTGTTGCTCAGTGGCCAGAGTGTCTCGGCCGAAACCGCGGTGAAGGCGCCGCCGCCCGCCGTCTCCGTCCCCAACACCGCCCCCACCGAGACCGCGGTCTTCGCCGGCGGCTGCTTCTGGGGCGTGCAGGGCGTCTACCAGCATGTGAAGGGCGTGAAGAGCGCGGTCTCCGGCTTCACCGGCGGCGACAAATATGCCGCCCATTACGAGCGCGTCTCCGAAGGCGACACCGGCCATGCCGAATCGGTGAAGGTGACGTTCGATCCCAGGCAGGTCAGCTATGCCGATCTGCTGCGCATCTATTTCTCGGTCGTCGCCGATCCGACGATGCTGAACGCGCAGGGGCCTGATCGCGGTACCCAATATCGCTCGGCCCTGTTCCCGCAGAGCGAGGCGCAGGCCAAGGTCGCCCGCGCCTATATCGCGCAGCTGCGGGCGGCGAAGCTGTGGAAGCGCCCGATCGTGACCACGATCGAGCCCGCCAAGCCCTTCTACGCGGCCGAGGGCTATCATCAGGATTATCTGACGCTGCATCCCGACGCCGGCTACATCGTCTATAACGACATGCCGAAGCTGACCGCGCTGAAGCAGCTCTACCCGCAATATTGGCGCGACAAGCCCGTGTTGGTGCGCGGCTGAACCAAACGCTCCACAACCCTCAACTTCCTCAACTTAAGGGCGCACTTGTTGAGGGATTTCAGAGGGTTGCTAACTTTCCGTCATCCCGGACTTGATCCGGGATCCCGCTTCTTTCTGTGGGCCTCAACAAAGTAGCGGGACCCCGGATCAAGTCCGGGGTGACGGCAAATCACGCCGCGATCGGAAACCGGAGCAACTTGTCCGACACCGGAACCAGCGCCTGGGCAGGCCTGCCGACGGCGCGCAGGATCACCGGATCGTCGGCATCCATCCCGCCGGTCAGCGCGCCGAACGCCGGGAGGATCAGCTTGGTCGGGCTCATCACGAAGCAGCGCCGCGCGACGTGGCGGCCGCGCAGCCGGAGGCGCAGCTTCGGGTGGAAATGGCCGGAGAGTTCGGGGCGGGTCTCGCTCGGGCTCGCCTCGTGGCGGAGCAGCAGGCCGTCGACCAGCGCCTCGTCCATCACGGTGCCACCGCAGGTCTCGGCCATGGCGGACGCGTTCTTGTCATGGTTGCCGACGATCCACGTCCAGCGCGTCGCATCGGTGAGCGCGCGCAGACGGGCGCGGGCTTCGGGCGAGAGCCGCTCGCAGCCCCTGGCATCGTGGAAACTGTCGCCGAGGCACCAGATCTCGGTCGCGCCGGTCGCCTGATGCAGCCGCTCGAGATCGGCGAGCGTCGCGATCGTATCGTAAGGCGGCAGCATCTGCCCGCCGCCCGCATAGAAGCTCGCCTTCTCGAAATGCAGGTCGGCGATCAGCAGCGCGCGGCGCGCGGGCATGAAGACGGCGCCGGGCTCCAGCAGGGAAAGGTCTACGCCACCGAACGAGAAAGAAGTCATGGAGCGCTTCTAAGCTTGAATGGCCCAATCGTAAGCCCCGTGCGCACCCAACGGAAGGCCGAATGGAGTTTCAAAGATTGAACCAAGAGCCTCCCGGAAGCTCGCGATCCTTTGGAGACTCGGCGCGCCCGTTGTCACCGATCCAGGACGTCGCGCACTTTCGCTGCCAAAACGGGGTAGGTGAAAGGCTTCGAAAGAAGATCGACGTCCGTATCCAGCTTGCCATCGCGCATGATCGCGTCTCGAGTATAGCCTGACGTAAACAACACTTTGAGTTCCGGTCTGATTTGCTGCGCGGCATCGACCAATTGGCTGCCTGACATTTTCGGCATTACGACGTCAGTCATCAGCAGACTGATGGGTTGATCATTCGCTTCGATGAGTTTGAGCGCAGCGAACCCGTTCGACGCTTCGGTCACGCGATAGCCAAGCTCCCGCAGCAGGCCGACGGTATATGCACGCACGTCATCGTCATCTTCGACGACCAAAATGGTTTCGGCCAAAGTTCCGCGCTCAGCACCTATCCTTACATCATCCTCCAACGCCTCACTCTCTCGGTAGAGACGGGGAAGATAGAGGGCGACGGTGGTGCCTTGCCCCAAAGCGGAGCGGATCTGCACGTGGCCGCCCGATTGCTTGATGAAGCCGTAGACCATCGACAGACCGAGGCCGGTGCCCTTCCCGACCTCCTTGGTCGTGAAGAAGGGGTCGAAGACCTGGGCGACGGTTTCCGGGGCCATGCCGGTGCCGGTATCGCCGACCGAAATCACGACATAGCTGCCGGCGGGCACGTCGCTGCTCGCGTCCGCCGCGATCGACGCGTTGGAGGCATCGATCGTGAGCGCGCCGCCGTCGGGCATCGCGTCGCGTGCGTTCACGGCGAGGTTGAGGATGACGTTTTCGAGCTGGTTGGGATCGACCTCCACGGTCCACAGGCCGGGCGAGGAGGAGACCTGGATCGCGATCGTCTCGGTGATCGATCGGGTCAGCAGGTCGGACATGCCGGCGAGCAAACGCCCGGCGTCGATCGCCCTCGGCGCCAGCGGTTGCCGGCGCGAGAAAGCGAGGAGGCGTTGGGTGAGCGAGGTGGCGCGCTCGGCACCCTTCAGCGCGTTTTCGAGCGCGCGCCGGGCGCGGGGGTCGGCGTCGCTGTCCAGTCGGCGCGTCGCCGTGTCGATATTGCCGAGGATGATCGTCAGGAGATTGTTGAAGTCGTGCGCGATGCCGCCGGTCAGGTTGCCGACCGCCTCCATCTTCTGCGCCTGGCGCAGCGCCTCCTCGATCCGCTGCCGTTCGGCCACCGCCTGCTCGATCCGGGCTTCGAGCGTCTCGTTCAGATCGCGAAGCGCGGCTTCCTGTTCCTTGGTGGCGGTCACGTCGTAGATGACGCCGATCAGCCGATAACCGCCGTCCTGGCCTTCGCGCACGATTTCGCCGCGGCGCGCGATCCAGCGCTCGGCACCGTCGTCGTTGCGCACGATGCAGAAGACATGGTCGAGCGTTTCGGGCGGGCCGCCGCGATGCGATTCCGGGATGAGGGGCGGCTCGTCCTTGGATTTCAGCACCGCGTTGATCGTGGGGACGGGCAGGATCTCGGCGGGATAGAGGCCGAGCAGGCGGCAGAATTCGTTCGAGACGGTCGCGGTGGCGAAGCCGTCGGAATATTCGAAGGTGCCGACCCCGCCGGTCGACTGGGCGACGCGCAGCCGCTCCTCGGTCCGCTTGCGCGCCGTGACGTCGACGAGCAGGCCGGTGAAGCGCACCGGCTGGTCGGATTCGTCGAAATGGGTCTGGCCGCGCCCGTGGACCCAGAGGATCGTGCCATCGGGCGCGACGATGCGAAACTCTTTCGAGAATTGCTCGGCGCCCGCGATCATCCCGGCGACCGCGATGCGCATCCGCGCGCGATCGGCGGCGTGGATGGCCTTGAAGAACATGGAAGGGGGCAGGGCCGAGGCTTCCCCGGCGCTTAGCCCGTAGAGTTCCGCGAAGCGCTCATCCACCGCGAGGCGATCGGCGGCGATGTCCCAATCCCACGTTCCGCTGGCGCCGGCGGCCGCCAGGATCGATCGGATCGGATCGCCCCCGAAAGCGGGATCAGCCATCGTCGCCGACGACGCGCGCGATGAATTCGTCCAGCAATTCCTTGAGGATCCCGAGCGACGGTATGTCCATGATCATCGCGATATAGCCGCGGATGTCGTGCTTGCGGACCGCGAAATCGATGTAGAGGAAAAGGACCAGGCCTTCGGACGAGGCGCTCTCGTCGACCTCGAACAGGGAAGCGCCGGTGCCGCGCAACACCTCCGGCACGGTCATGGTCAGCGATCTTTTGAGCATGTTCGCCATCGTGGCGAGGCAGGAATTGAGGATCACGTTGCCGGTTTCGGCCAGCGCCTCGACCTCCATCTCGACCACTTCGGCGGCGCTGAGTTCGCCCCCAGTCACCGCCCGCACGAGTTCGAGGCTGTTGGTCTCGGGGAAGATCAGCAGGGCGCGGCCGGAGAAGGGGCCTTCGAACCCCTGGCGGACCGCGACCAGTTCGGTGACTTCGCGCTCGCTGATCAACCGGGCGGCGCGGCGCTGGCTGACCACGTCGATCGAGGGGACCGACAGCAGGACCTCGCCCCCGATCATCTTGCGAAGATTGGAAGCGGCGCGGCTGACGCCGATATTGACGATCTCGGTCAGCGCATCGCGTTCGAGATCGTCCAGCGTGAGATCGGGAGAATTCATGCGGGGTTGGCGCGCAGGCGCAGGGCGGCGCCGGAAAGGAAGCCCTTGAGGCCGTCCGCGGTGACGGGCTTGGGAACGAACGTCGCGCCGACCGCCCGGGCGCGCGCGATCACCTCGTCCTGGATGTTGGCGGTGATGATCGCGATCGGCAGATCGGGCCACGCGGCGCGCAGTTCCTCGGCGAGCTGGAGCCCGTCCTTTTCGGCCATGTTGAAATCGATCAGCGCGACATCGACGGATTGTGCGCCGATCACCTCGAGCGCCTGCGCGGCGCTGCCCGCCTCCAGCTTCTGCCAATCGGGCTGGAGCTCGGCGAGCGCCTTTCCGGCGACGATGCGCGCAAGCTTGCTATCGTCGACTATCAGAACTGTGATCGCCATCGGGAACTCCAGTACGTGTTTACAACGGCGTCCTTGCCGCATGACGTCTCGTTAGCACAGCGGGCTATGCTCATCCTTGACCCGCATCAAGTAGCGGAACGATTTGCGAGACGTAGAAGGGGTCGTTCGGGTTCCCGGTACGATGCGGGCGCAGCATCAGCAACAGCTGGATCACGGCGCTGTGCAGATGCGCGGCACCCGTGAGATCGACGGTGCGGGACGGGTTTTCGAGCAGGGCGGACAGCAGCGGCTCGGCATCCGCCACCTGGGCCGGGCCTTCGACATGGATGGTGTCGCCGGAAATGCGGATGCTCATGCCACCACCAGCTCCGGCAGATTGAGCACGAGCAGCACGCCGCCGTCGCCCATCAGGGCGGTTCCGGCCACGCTGGGCATACCGGCAAGCAGCCCGCTCGGCCGGCGGACCATCGCGTCGATCCGCTCGCTGAAGCCATCGACCCGCAGCGCGACCGGTTCGCCGCTGACGCGGGTGACCAGCAATCTGGCCGGCAGCGAGGAGCAGTCGGCCCCGCCCAGGAGGCCTCCCAGGCTCAGGACGGGCAGGGTGCGGTCGCGCAGGACGCAGGCGATGCCCTCGCCGAGCGGCATCAGCCGCTCGCTGCCGACGCGGGCGGTCTCGCTGATCTGGTCGAACGGTACGGCATAGCGGTCCGCGCCGACCTCGACGACCAGCAGCCGCGTGGTCAGGGCGTTGGTCGGCAGCCGCAGGGTGAAGCGGGTACCCTGGCCGATCCGGCTGTCGATCTCGATCCGGCCGCGCATCCGATCAACCGCGGCCTGCACCGCGTCCATGCCGACGCCACGCCCCGATATGCCGCTGACCTGCGCCGCAGTCGAAAAGCCGGGCAGGAAGATCAGCCCGAGCGCCGACGCTTCACTCAGAGCCTCCGCCGCCTCGGCCTCGATCAGGCCACGCCTGACGGCGGTGGCGCGGATGCGATCGGGATCGATGCCGGCGCCATCGTCGCGCAGCGTGATGACGAGATCGTCCCCGTCGCGGGCGATGTCGAGCGACAGGCGGCCGGATGAGGGCTTGCCGGCTGCGACACGCCCCTCGGGCTGCTCGATGCCGTGATCGAGCGCGTTGCGGACGAGGTGCAGCAGCGGTTCGAACAGCCCGTCGGCGATCTGCTTGTCGACTTCGGCCTGTTCGCCGGTGAGCGTGAAATCGACCTGCTTGCCGAGTTCGCTGGCGATCTCGCGAACCAGCCGCGGCAGGCGGCGGAGCGAAGGGGCAAGCGGCACCAGCCGTACCGCCGCGACCGAACGCCGCACCGATCCCACGGCGCGCTGCAGATCGGCCTGTGCGGCCCGGATCGCGAGCGCCAGATCGGAATCCACGTCCTCGGCTCGGTCGGCGACGGTGGAGAAGGCATTGGCGGTGACGACCAGTTCGCCGACCCCATCGGCGAGAGCGTCGATCCGTGCGGCATCGACGCGCAGGGTGGTGACGGCCTGCTGTGCGGTATCGGCCACTGCCTCCGCGATGCGATCGATCGCGTGGAAGGCGATTTGATCGGGCACCAGCCGGAAGACCGCCTGGAGATCGGCGCGAGGGGCTCCAGACAGCCCCTCGATGACCATATAGCAGGCGAAGGGATCGATCGCGTCGGGCGCCGGCCATTCTCCGCCGCTCGGCAGGATGGCGAGCGCGGCGAGCGCGGGAACGGTCGCGACGAGGGCGAGGGGATCGTCGCCGCGGAAAAAGGCGTCCTTGTCGGGCGTGTAGCGGAAGGCGGTGAGCGTGGTTTCGGCGAGCGCCAGCGTGGTCGCTTCGCGTGCGATGAGCGCCTCGGCCCAGGCGGGCGTCGTGGTGGCTGTGCCGGACGGCTCGGCGGTCGTTCCCTCGACCGGGTCGTCGGCGTCCAGCAGGTCATCGGCGATGGTGCTTGCCGCGGGCGAGAGTTCGCCGGTCGCCTCCATCTCGTCGATCCAGCGATCGACCTGATCGAGCGTCGCCACGAGCCGGGCCAGATCGCCCGCCGCCAACGCCGATGCTTCCTTGCGGACGCGTTCCAGCACCTCCTCGGTCGCGTGCAGCACGCGCTCGGCCGGCGCCATGGCGAAGATCGCGACGGACCCTTTCAGCGTGTGCACGGCGCGGAAGGCGCGGTCGATCGCCGAGGCGTTGCCGGCATCGTCGCACAGGATCGTGATCGCCGCCTGCGCATCCGCGACGAGGTCGCGGCCTTCGATCAGGAATTGCGCGAGGAGGTCGTCCATCACGGCCGACGATAGACGATCGCGTCGTTCAGGCGAACCATGGCGAAACGATCGCTGATCCGCGCCATGGATTCGCTGTGGCCGAGGCAGAGGAAGCCGCCGGGATAGAGGCAATCGAACAGATTGGCCGCGGCCGTCGCGCGCGAGGCATCGTCGAAATAGATCAGCAGGTTGCGGCAGAGGATGACGTCGAACTTGCCGAGCCCCGCAAGCGAGGCGCGCTCGAAAAGATTGGCCGGCGTGAAGCGGACCGACTCGCGCAGATCGTCGATGATCTTGCGGCGGTGGCGGTGCTCGGGCTCGAAATAGCGATCGATCAGTTCGGGCGACAGGCGGGCGAGCGCACGGGGGGCGTAGTGGCCGGCACGGGCCTGCTCCAGCGCGGCGCTGTCGATGTCCGATCCCACGATCTCGATATTGTAGGCGTCGACCAGCGGCCAGTTCTCCAGCAGCCAGATCGCGATCGAATAGGCCTCGTCCCCGGTCGCGCACGGCATCGACCAGATCCGCACGAGATCGCCCGGCCGCTTGCCCGCGATGACCTGCGGCAGGATATCGTTGGCCAGCGCCGCGAATTGGTGATCCTCGCGGTAGAAATAGGTTTCGTTGACGGCGAAGGCATTGATCAGCTGCTGCCGTTCGTTTTCGCTGACCCCGAGGAGGGCGAGATAGGCGCGGACGTTCACCATCCCGGTCTTGGCGATCCGATCCGCGACGCGCCGCTGGATGTAATAGCGCTTGTTGTCGCCGAAGATCATGCCGGTCCAGCGGTAGATCAGCTCGGTGATCCGCTGCGCTTCGTCGGCGGTCAGTTTGATGTCGTCCGGTGCAGGCCCGCCTGCCGTGTCGCTCACCGACCGACCAGACCGAGCAGGCGGCCGGCGATTCCCGACAAGGGCACCACATGATCGGCACCGCCCAGGCCTACGAGGGCTCCGGGCATCCCCCACACGATCGCGCTTTCCTCCGCCTCGGCGATGGTATGGCCGCCCTGCTTCGCCAGCTCGGCCATCGTTTTTGCTCCATCCGCCCCCATGCCGGTCATCAACACTCCGATGAGGCATTCGGGCGCGACATGCTGCATCGCGCTGGAAACAAAGCGATCGACGCTCGGGTGCCAATGATATTCCGGCGCGCTGGGGGCGGGCAGGGCGACGAGCTTGCCGGCACGGCGGGCCACGACCAGATCGGCGTCGCCCCGGCCGATATAGGCATGGCCGGGCAACAGCGGCGTCGGGCCGGTTACCTCCACCACCGCTAGCGGATAGAGCCGATCCAGCCGCCGGGCGAGCGCGCCGGTGAAGCTCGCGGGCATATGTTGCGCGATGACGATCGGCCACGGAAAGTCGCCCGGCAGACCGGCGAGCAGCGCATCGAGCGCGGCAGGCCCCCCGGTCGAGGTGCCGACGAGGACCAGCCCTTCGCTCGATCGCGGGGCCGGTTTGATCACCCGCACCGGCCGCGGCGGCTTCGGTTCGGCCTTGCCCTTGGGCTGCGTGCTGCGGAGCCGAATGCGCTCGGCGAGGCGGGCGGTGCGGGACAGCTTCGCCCCGGATGCGGCGCGGACCTTCTCGACGATCGACTCCGCGATCGCCTCGATCTCGATCGACACGGGGCCGCGCGGTTTCGGGATGACGTCGACCGCGCCCAGCGCCATCGCCTCCAGCGTCTCGTCCGCGCCTTCGGCGGTCAGCGAGGAGATCATCACCACCGGGCACGGCCGCTCGACCATGATGCGATCGAGGCAGGCGAGCCCGTCCATCCCGGGCATGTGGATGTCGAGCGTCACGACATCGGGCCGGAAGGCGGGGAGCATCGCCAGCGCCTCGGCACCGGTCCGCGCGACTTCGACCTCGAAATCCGCCTCGGCCGCGAAGATTTCGGACAGGAGCCGCCGCATCAGCGGCGAATCGTCGACGATCAGCAGGCGGATCACTCTGCGGCCGGCATCTTTCCGTCGAGACCGGCGAGGATTTCGCGCTCGGCGCGATCGAGCAGTTCCTGCGGGCTGACGATCAGGACCATGCGGCCCGCCTCCTCGAGATTGGCGACGCGGTCGAACACGCGCGTCTCCTCGCCGCCGAGCTCGGGCGCGGGGCGAAGCGCTCCGCCCGGCACGCGCATCACTTCCGATACCGCATCGACGATGAAGCCGGCCTGCAAGTCGCCCAGCCGGACGACGATCACCCGCCGCCGCGCGCCGCTGCCCGCGACGCTGCCGAAGCGGCGCGCCTGGTCGATCACCGGCACCACCTGTCCGCGCAGGTTCATCACGCCATGGACGAAATCGGGCGCGTTCGGCAGCCGGGTGAGCCGTTCGGGGAGAGGTGCGACCTCGATCACGCTGGCGATCGGCAGGCCGAATTCCTCCTCGCCGATCCGGAACAGCAGGAATTGCTCGGACGCCTCGGTCTCCCGTTGCTCGGCCATGGTCGCTTCGGCTCCTTGCAGCAGGCGTGCGGTCAGATCTTCGCGCAGCAGATGCTCGACGGCCAGCACGGAGACCAGCCGCCGCCCCTCGTCGAGCCGGCAGATCGCCTGGATCCGCGCCTCGGCCGTCCCGCGCGCGAGCACGGTCGGCACCTGATCCACGTCGTGCTCGTCGACGCGCAGGATCGCGCGCATCGTATCGACGACGAGACCGACGCGGTGCCTGCCGATCCGCACGACCACCACGCGGGCGCGCGTCAGGTCAGGCGTGCCGGGCAGGGCGAGCAGCGCCTGCAGCGACAGCAGCGGCAACAGGGCATCGCGGACGGCGATCGACCCGATCACCACAGCATCGGCATGGGGCATCAGCGCGATGCCGGCGGGCAAACGCAGCACTTCGTCCACCGCGCCGATCGGCAGCGCATAGTCCTGGCCCGCCACCGCGAAGGCGACCAGCGGGAGGTGGGGGCGCTCGGCTTCGGCGGTCGCCACCTCGCTGCGGGCCGCGGCGCGGATCTTGCGCGCCCGGCCGCCCGCGAAGTCGCGCGCCGTAAGCGCCTCGACGTCGATCGGCTTCAGGCTGCGATCGCCCTCCGCATCGAGCGAGAGGACCTCGTCGACCGCCAGCGCGACCGGGTTGGCCGTGTCGATCAGGATCGCGCGGCGTTCGCCCCCGCCCGCACGATCGGTGAGGCCGGCGAAGGAGACGACCGGCCAGACGCTGCCCCGGAAATTGCCGAGCCCGATCAGGCTGTCCGGCGCATGCGGGACCCGCGTGACGCGTGGCAGCCGCGCAACTTCGCGCACCATGGCGGAAGCGACCGCGAAGCGTTCGTCGCCGACCCGAAAGGCGAGCAGCGGCCCCGCCGATGCCTGCGCGGCGGCGCGTGCCACGATCAACCCGCCTTGGATGTCAGGGCGGTGGCGAGCGAAGCGATCTCCTCGATCGCGGCGGCGAGCAATTCGGCGCTCTGCGATTGCTGGCGCGCGGCCGAGGCCGCTTCGCGCGCGGCGCCGGCGGCAATCTCGGCGGCGGTCGCGATCTGCTCGGTACCGTTCTGGACTTCGCGGACCGAACGCAGGATCGCCTCGGCATCCTCGGAGATCTCGCGGCTTGCGGCCTGCGCGGTGGCAAGGTCGGCGGAGATCAGCCTGAACCGCTCGACCGTCGCCCGGTTGCGCGCGATCTCGCCTTCCGCGGCGCCGACGATCTGATCGAGATCGCGGCGTACCGTCGCGACCTGATCGAGGATCGTGCGCACCACGTCCTTGGCGCGCTCGGCGTTGAGCGCGGATTCGCGCGACAGCTTGCGGATGTCCCCGGCGACATTGGCGAAACCTTGCCCAGCCTCGCCCGCGCGGGTCGCTTCCACCGATCCGCTGACCGCGAGCATGCTGGTCTGCACGGCGATCAGCGCCAGCCCGTCCGTGATCTTCTCGATGCGGCGGCCAGTCTCGCCCAGCCCGCCGAGCAACGCCAGCACGTCGCGCGTGTCGGCCAGCGCGGCATCGACGCCGGTGGCAAGCTGCTCGACCGTGTCACGGCTCGATCCCACGCGGCCGACGACCAGCGCGATGCGATCGACCGCGCTGCTCGCCCGCTGCTGGGCGAGGGCGGCGGATTTCTCGATCTGGACCATCGCGCTGTTGGCCTGGAGCGTTGCGGCCGCCTGGATCTCGGTGCCACGCCCGATCTGCTCGATCGCGACCATGATCTCGCCGGACGCGCCGGACAATTCCTGTACCGTCGCGGACAATTCCTCGGCGGACGCGGCGACTTCGTGGGCGGCGGTCTCGCTCCCCTCGTCCTGTTCGAGCTGCTCGGTCAGCCGGCCGAGTTCGTCGGCGGTCTGCTGGCTCTGGGACAGCGAGACGCTCTGCTGCTCGATCGCCTGCTGCGCTTCGGCCGCCGCCGCGGACTGCTCCTCGGCGGCACCCGCGACCTGTTCGGACCCGCGCTCCGCCTCGCGTGCGGCGCTGTCCGCCTCCATAGCGGTCTGCAGGATGTCGTTCGCGCCCTCGGCGATCGCCGCCAGATCCAGACGCGCCTGATCAAGTTCGGCGACGACGTCGCGCGCCGCCTGCGCTTCGGCGGCGGCGCCCTCGGCAGAAGCCTTGATCCGATCGGCCACGGTCCGCACTTCGGCACCAACGCTCGCCGACAGCGACTGGATGTCGCCCGCGCTGCTTTCGGAACTCTCGGCCAGCGCGCGGACCTCGTCGGCGACGACGGCGAACGCCGATCCGCTGTCGCCCGCACGCGCCGCTTCGATCGCGGCGTTGAGAGCCAGCAGGCTGGTCTGTTCGGACAGGTCGGACACCGTCTGCCCGATCGCGCCGATATTCGATGCCGCCGCCTCCAGCGCACCGATGATCGTGACGGTGGCGAGCTGCCGCCGCGCGTTGAGCTCGATCGCGGCGACCGATGCCTCGATCTGCGTGCTGGCCTCGACGAAGGCGATCTGCACCGTTTCCGCCTGCCGCCGCGACGCCTCGGCCCGCTCGCGCGATTTCTGGAAGGCCGTCCCCAGCGCGGTGATCGCGCCGAGCGACTCCTGCGCCGCGCCGGCAGCCTCCTCCGCCCCGCTCGAAATCCGATCCATCGACCGCTGCAGCTCGAGCGACGCCGCGGAGGCCTCGGAAAGGCCGCTCGCCAGTTCCTGCGTCGCCTGGTCGATCCGCTGGACGACGGTCATCGCCTTGCCGGCCGTCCTGCCCCTCGACGGATTTTGGGCGCGCGCGGCCGGAACGGACGCCGAGGCGGTGGTCGAGGGCGAGATCGGCTTCTTGCGGGTTTGCAGCGTCGATTTCTTCACCAAAGCCATGCTGTTTCTCGATCGTGCAGGAAGACCAAGAACATAGACGCGCCTCGATCATCGCGCCAGCGAACTCGATGTCGAAGCGTTTTGAATTTTTTCGCCAGGCTAGGCGTGCCGTAGCCAGATGCGATCATCACAGATCTTTGAGGCCGCGTTGCGAACTGACAGCTCCTGACTTACTGTTCGTGGAACCCAATCAGACCACGCCGCTGATGTCCATTTCGAAGCCCATGGCTTCTGTGCACTGATCCCGCACTGCCGCCGGCTGGCCGGCATGGAGGATGAAGCGGCTGGAATCCGCTGCGGCGCCCAGCGAGAGGCGGTTGGCGACGGGGAGGGGCACGCGCTCGTTGGGCTCGCCGTCGAGGATCAGGCCTTTCGGGCGCTCGCCGGCGGCCATCGCCTTCAGTTCGCTGAACAGGCGGTTGCGCATCATGACGATGCCCTTGTCGCTCTGGCCGAGATTCTCGCGGGTGCGATCGGCGATGCGGCCCTGGCCGACCCAGGCGACGATATCCTGATTGATGACGTGGCTGGTGATCCAGCGGCCGGTCTCGGGATCGGCGATCGGGCTCTTCCAGCTCGGGATCTGCGGCTGGACGTACGGGCGCCGGTTTTCGGGCACGGCGGCATAGATCCAGCTGACGCTCAGCGTATTCTCATCGTCCACCGGCACGCGCCATTCGAAATGATTGCCGAGGAAGAAACCGTTGGGCCACAGCAGCGCGCGGCCGATCGTCCAAAGCGGATCGCTTTCGTCGGTGTCGTCGCGGATCCGCTTGTAGATCAGGCCGTAGTCGAACTCCTGGAAGCCGAGCTTGACGTGGGCCGGGCCGAATGCGCCGTCCTCGCCGCGCATCCGCGAACTCCAGTTGGAGTGCATCCATTCGAAATGGACCGGGTCGATCGAATTCTCCTGGCACTGCAACCAGTTGCAGGGGACGTCGGCGGTGACGACCTGGACGAAGCCGTTCCCGCGCGAAAAGGGCTCCCAATCGGGCAGCTGCGGCGGATCGCCGGCGCCGAGAAAGGCGAACAGCAGCCCGGCCTTCTCGCGCACGGGATAGGCTTTCAGGCCGACCTTTTCGCGGTAGCGGCTGGTGGGGAGTACGGTCTGCTCGAACGGCTGCTCGAGGCACTTGCCGCGCGCGTCGAAGCACCAGCCGTGGTAGCTGCAGCGGATGCCGTCATCCTCGACGAAGCCGTAGGCGAGATCGGCGCCGCGGTGCGCGCAGCGGCGCTCGACCAGGCCATAGCCGCCGGTGCGATTGCGGTAGAGGACGAGGTCCTCCCCGAAGAGCCGGATCGGCTTGATCGGATCGCCGGCGAGATCGGCCGCGCCGGCGATCGGGTGCCAATAGTGGCGGAGATAATCGCCCATCGGCGTGCCCGGCACGATCGAGGTGAGCAGGCGGTTCTGTTCGGCGGTCAGCATGACGGCATCAATCCGGGGAGTCGGCGGAGAAGAAGGTGCGGAGGAAGGCGATCTGCGGTTCGCGCCATTCGGTCAGCAGGGCAGGTGTGTCGCCCAGCTCCATGATGGCGGGCTCGTCGGGCTGGATCGCTGGCCAATCGACGCTTTCGATCGCCCCCGGGGCGCCGTCGCGGGCGAAGCGGACCCAGGCGTCGTGGATGGCGGAGGCGAGGGCCTCGTCGGTGCCATCGAAGCGGTGATCGTCGTCGCCGCGCGGGGCGAGGTCCGGCCGATCGAAGACGTAGCTCACTTCCTCGCTGTGGCGCGGCGCCCCCTTGCCGGGGCGGTGGCGGGTGAAGGCATAGCGCCAGACCGGGACGCCGGAGCGCGCCAGCACGTCGGTCAGCGCATCGACGCCGTAGGTGAACTGGGTGTCGCCGAAGAGTTCGCCGAGACGGGCGAGAATGTCGGCATCGCTCGCCACAGGATAATGCGCGGCAGCGAGGTGCATCGACGTTCCGAAATCGCTTTCGAGGAGGCTTCGGTAGGCTTCGAGGGTGCGGATCGGCCATGCCGCGACGGCATTCGATCCCTCATCGGCCATGCTGCCGATGATCGTCGGGACATGCGCGAAGCGGCCGGCGCGGAAGCTCACGCTGTCGTCGGTCGGCACGACATGACCGTCGCAGATCGGGCGCAGGATGCGCGGGCGCGTCAGGCTGCGCACGGCGGGTTCGAGGCGCTTCTGGAGGTCGAGCAGCGCGTCGGCCGAAAGCGCGCGGAGGCTAGCGATGTCGTCGTCCAGCGCGGCGCCGGCGCGCTCGGCATCGGCGAGCGGGGCGAGCGGGCGGAAGACGCCGGGGCTTTGCAGGATGACCTGCGCGAATAGCCCTTGCGCCAGCGGCGAGGTCATCAGCAGAGCGATGGAGGCGGCGCCGGCCGAGACGCCGAACAAGGTGACGCGATCGGGATCGCCGCCGAAGTTGGCGATGTTGTCGCGCACCCATTCGAGACCCGCGATCTGGTCGAGCAGGCCGTAGTTGCCCGAGGTGCCGTGGGGGCTCTCGGCCGTCAGGGCGGGGTGCGCGAGGAAGCCGAACATGCCGACGCGGTAGTTGATCGTGACGTGGATCACGCCGTCGCGGGCGAAGGTCATGCCGTCGGCACGCTCCTCGGCGCCGCTGCCGAAGACGAAGCTGCCGCCGAAGATCCAGACCATCACCGGTAGGCGCTCGCTTGCGCTGGCGGCGGGGGTCCAGACGTTGAGGGTGAGGCAATCCTCGCTCTGGCCGGGGGCGCGGGAGCCGATGGGGAGGGCGGTGCGCTGCGGACAATCGTCGCCGAAGCGGGTCGCGTCGCGGACCTCGGTCCAGGGCTGGGGCGGGACGGGCGGGCGCCAGCGGAGATCGCCCACGGGTGGTGCTGCGAAGGGGATGCCGCGGAAGATGCGGACGGCACCCTCGGCCTCGCCGCGGATCGGGCCGTGGCTGGTCTCGACGACGCTCACGCCGCTTCGCCCTTCGAATAATCGGCATCGCGGCACAGGAAGGCCATGATCGGCGCGGCGAGCGCGGGGCCGGCGGCCATCGCCAGGAAGGCGGCGGTGAAACTGTGGGTCTGCGCGAAGACGGCGCCGATCACGACCGGCACGACCACGCCGCCCAATTGCTGGATGGCGTTGGTGGCGCCCGTCGCGGTGCCGGCCGCGCGCATGCCGCCGACTTCCGCGATCAGTGCGCCGAGCAGCGGCCCCCAGCTGAAGCCGAAGAAGCCGAGCAGGACGGCGGCGATCTGATAGTGCAGCGGCGTCGTGAGGAAGCCGAAGAGGATCAGGCCCGCCGCGTAGACGGTCAGCACCAGCACGATCGGCCCCTTGCGGCGGCCGTCGAGATAGTCCGAGATCGCGCCCATCGCGGGCTTGGCGACGAGGGCGGCGGCACCGAACAGGGTGGTCGCGAGGCCCGCTGCGCCCGGCGTGAGGCCATGGCCCTTGATCATCAGCGAGGTCGCCCAGAAGGCGAAGCCCCAGGTGCCCCAGGAGGCCCCGAAGCCGACGAGCGCGAGGCGCATCAATTCGGGATCGCGCAGCACGAGCAGGATTTCGCTGGCGCCGAGAGCGGAGACCGGCGCCCTGTGCGGCGTATCGCGCAGGAACAGCCAGATGCCGACGCCGATCGCGAGCGTCACGAGGCCGAGCAGGCGATAGACGAACGGCCATTCGACGACCTTCAGCATCGGCGGCACCGCCGCATTGACGATCATCACCGCCACCGGCAGCGAGGTCATCATGATGCCGATCGCCCAGGCGCGGCGGCGCGGCGGAAACCAGGCGGCCATCAGCTTGATGCAGGCGGCGTAATCGGCGCCGGCGGCCAGGCCCATCGCGGCCTGTAGCGCGATCCCGCCCGCCAGCGAGCGGGTGAAGGAGAAGCCGCAGGTGAACAGCCCGAGCAGCACCAGCGCGCCGCCGAGGGCACGGCGCGATCCCTGCCGGTCGGCGATCATGCCGCCCACGACGTTGGAGACGACATAGCCCGCGAAGAAGGCGCTGGCGAAGACGCCGAGCGCGGCCAGCGGCAGCCCTTGCGCGGCGCTGACGCTGGGGGCGATGCTCGACCAGACGAGCCGATCGGCGAAGGACAGCAGCAGGGCCAGCCACGCCAGCACCAGGATGATGATGCGGGCCACCCCGCCGCCTTCCTTCGTCACTGCCATAAAGCGAATCCCAGCCCCGTTCCCGTGCCGGCGCGGCTGCGCACCCCGGCGACATAGCCCGTCCAGACGACATCGAGCGACTCGAGCGCGCCGGCGACGCAGATCCAGTTGCGGATTTCCGAACTGCCCGAGTTGAGCTTCGCGGTCGGGATGCCGGTCAGCGCGGCCTTGTCGTGCGCGCGGATCGCCTGGAGCACGCTCTGGTCGAGCTCCTCGTCGACGAGGAAATGGCTGAGCCCGCCCGATGCGATGATGCCGACGCGCAGGTCGGCAGGCAGGCGCCGCACCGCCTCGGCGATCGTCTCGCCGATCGCATAGCAGCGTGCCGGGGTCGGCTGGTTGGGCGGGTAATAAGCGTTGAGGAAGATCGGCACGATCGGCAGCGGCGCGTGGCGCAGGATCTGGGTGTGGACGTAGGCGATCGAATGGCTTTCGCCCTTCTGCGCGGGCAGCGCCGCCGATGTGGAGGGATCGAAGCCGCGCTCGATCAGCGTCTCGACGATGCCGAGCGCCAGATCCTTCGCCACCGGATAGTCGCGCGCTTCCGGCGCATATTGCCGCTCCGATGCCCGCACCAGCCAGTCCACGCGGCCGGGGGGGCTGCGATAGGGCAGGGCCGGGATGCTGCTGCCATGATAGACGAGCAGCGCCGGGATATTGTCCGCCAGGAACAGCTCGTGCTGGTCATCGCCGACGACGATCAGCACGTCGAGCGCGGCCGCCGCGATCGCATCGGCGAGATGATCGATGTGCGCGCGTGCCTCGATGTGGCGCGCGGTCAGGCTCTCGGCGGTGAGCAGCGGATCGAGGTTATCGCCATTGCGCGCCAGTTCGGCCGCGAAGGTCGTGGGATTGCCGTCGCGATCGAGCAGGTCGGTGCCGGGATCCCAGCTGGGATATTTGGTGAGGTCGGCCGGATCGACCATCAGCATCGAGGTGTGCGAGCTGGCCGCGCCAAGGACGAGCTTGGCCATCAGCGTGTCTCCTCGCCATAGCCGCCGCCGCCGGGCGTCTCGATCACCAGCAGATCGCCGGCGGCAAGGTCCGCCTCGGCGGTGCCGCTCAGCGCCTCGATGGAGCCGTCGACCCGCTCGATCGTCTGGCGGCCGACTAGTCCGTCGGCACCGCCCGCCAGCCCGAACGGCGCGACCGTGCGGCGCGAGGCGACGATGGTGGCGGTCATCGGCTCCAGCATCCGGATCGCGCGCACTGCGCCGTCGCCGCCGCGGGTCTTGCCGGCACCGCCCGATCCGCGCCGGATCGCGAAGCGCTCCAGCCGCACGGGATAGCGCGCCTCCAGCACCTCGGGATCGGTGATGCGGGTGTTGGTCATGTGGGTGTGGACCGCCGAGGCGCCGTCGAAGCCGGGGCCCGCGCCGCTGCCGCCGCAGATCGTCTCGTAATATTGATAGCGCGCGTTGCCGAAGAGGAAATTGTTCATCGTACCCTGTGCTGAAGCGCTGGCGCCCAGCGCGCCGAGCAGCGCGCAGGCGACGGCCTGACTGATTTCGGTATTGCCCGCGACGACGGCGCTGCCGGGTGCGGGGGCGAGGAAGCTGCCCTCGGGCACGCGGATCTCGAGCGGGGCGAAGCAGCCCTCGTTCAGGGGAAGATCGGCGCCGACGAGGCAGCGGAAGACGTAGAGGACGACCGAGCGGGTGACGGCGGGCGGCGCGTTGAAATTGCCCGGGCGCTGCGCATCGGTCCCTGCGAAATCGATGATCGCCGAGCGCCGCGCGCGATCGATCGTCACGGCGACGCGGAGCAGCGCGCCATCGTCCATGCGATAGTCGAACGTGCCGTCGCGCAGAGCATCGAGCACGCGGCGGATGCTCTCCTCGGCATTGACGAGGCAATGGCCCATGTAGCGGCTCAGCAGGGGCCAGCCGTAATGCGCGACCTCGCGCTGCAGCTCGGCGATGCCGGCTTCGTTCGCGGCGACCTGCGCCTTGATGTCGGCGACGTTGACGTCCGGGCTGCGCGCCGGGAAACGCGCGCTGCCCAGCAGAGCGCGGAACGCCTCCTCACGGAAGGTGCCGCCGTCGAGCAGCAGGAAATCGTCGATGACGACGCCTTCTTCGTCCAGCGTCGTGGAGGACGGGGGCGTCGAGCCCGGCGTCGTGCCGCCGATATCGGCGTGGTGGCCGCGGTTGCCGACGAAGAAGCGGATCTCTTTCCCGGCCTCGTCGAACACCGGCGCGACGACGGTGACGTCGGGCAGATGGGTGCCGCCGTTGAAGGGGTTGTTGAGCGCGATCATGTCGCCGGGCTTCAGCGTGCCGCGGCGGCTCTGAAGCACGGTGCGGACGCTCTCGCCCATCGCGCCGAGGTGGACGGGGACATGCGGGGCATTGGCGATCAGCCGCCCTTCGGCGTCGAACAGCGCGCAGGAGAAATCCAGCCGCTCCTTGATGTTGACGCTGGTCGAGGTGTTGCGCAGCACCGCGCCCATCTGCTCGGCCACGGCCATGAAGAGGTTGTTGAACAGTTCGAGCTTCACCGGATCGGCATGGCTCTCGTCCGATGCGTCGGCCTCGGCGGTCGCGGCGATGCGGCGGAGCAGCAGCTGGCCGCCGGCTTCCATCTCGACCGTCCAGCTCGGCTCGATCACGATCGTGCCGGTCGCCTCGCGCACGATGGCCGGGCCTTCGATGCGATCGCCGGATCGCATCGCATCGCGGTCGTAGATCGGCGCGGCGTGGGTGGTGCCGCCGGCGCACAGCGTGACGCGGTCGATCGGGTCCAGCGGGGCCCCCTGCCGGGCCTCGGGCGCGGGCAAGGCGACGGCCTCGCCGCGACGGACGGTCTCGACCGTGACGCTCTCGATCGCCAGCGCGCGGTCGGGCGTCGAGAAGCCGAAGCGGCGGCGGTGGGCGGCGTCGAACGTGTCGCGCATCGTGTCGATCGGGCCGAGCGGCACCGACAGGGCGCCGTCGGACCCCGCATAGCGCAGGGCCGCCGAGGCGATGGTGACGATTGCGCCCTCGTCCTGATCGAGCGCATCGCGCCCCTCCCGGGCGAGACGGTCGGCGATCGTCCCGGCCTCGGCGAGGGCGTCGGCGTCGAACGGGCGCTCGATCGCCTGCTGGCGGATCGCGCTCTGATCGGCGAGGCCCATGCCATAGGCCGAGAGGACGCCGGCGAAGGGGTGGATCAGCACCGTCGTCATGCCGAGCTGGTCGGCGACGGCGCAGGCATGCTGCCCGCCCGCCCCGCCGAAGCAGACCAGCGCAAACTCGGTCGCGTCCTGGCCCTTCTCCAGCGACACCTGCTTGATCGCGGCGGCCATGTTGGCGTTGGCGATGCGCAGGAAGCCCTCGGCGACCTCCTGCGGCGTCATGGCGTGGCCGGCGGCGCGGACCTCAGTGGCGAGCGCGGCGAACTTCTCCTCGACGACCGTCCGATCGAGCGGGAGGTCGCCGTCGGGTCCGAAGATGGCCGGGAAGTGCGCGGGGTTGAGGCGGCCGAGATAGAGGTTGGCGTCGGTGACGGTCAGCGGGCCGCCGCGGCGATAGCAGGCGGGGCCGGGATCGGCGCCGGCGCTGTCCGGCCCGACGCGGAAGCGGGCGCCGTCGAAATGCAGGATCGATCCGCCGCCCGCCGCGACGGTGTGGATCGCCATCATCGGCACGCGGACCTCGACCCCAGCGATCTCGGTATCGGTCGTGCGCTCGAACGCACCGGCGTAGAGCGCGACGTCGGTCGAGGTACCGCCCATGTCGAAGCCGATGATGCGATCGAAGCCCGCCGCCTCGGCCGTGCGCGCGGCGCCGACGATGCCGCCCGCCGGGCCGGAGAGGATCGCGTCCTTGCCCTGGAAGCGCGCGGCATCGGCGAGGCCGCCGTTGGATTGCATGAAGAAGACGCGCGCGCCCGAAAGCTCACCGGCGACCTGATCGATGTAGCGGCGCAGGATCGGCGAGAGATAGGCGTCGAGCACCGTCGTCCCGGCGCGCGAGACGAGGCCCATGAGCGGGCCGATCGCGTGGCTCGCCGAGACCTGCGCGAAGCCGGCCTCGCGGGCGAGAGCGGAGAGGCGGCGCTCGGTCTCCGGATAGCGCCAGGCATGGGCGAGGGCGATCGCGCACGCCTCGAACCCTTCGGCGCGGCGGCGGGCGAGCATGGCGCGGATCGCCTCCTCGTCGAGCGGGCGCAGCGTCTCGCCATCGGCACCGATGCGGCCGCCGACCTCCTCGACCGCGGTGTAGAGCGGGGTCGGCTTGTGGATCGCGAGATCGAACAATTCCGGGCGCGCCTGGTGGCCGATCGCGAGCAGGTCCGCGAACCCCTCGTCGATCAGCAGCAGCGTCGCCACGCCCTTGCGCTCCAGCAGCGCGTTGGTCGCGACGGTGGTGCCCATCTTGACCTGATCGATCCATTCGGCGGGCAGGGGGGCGTCGAGCGGGAGCCCGAGGATCGTCCTGATGCCGGCGACCGCGGCATCGCGGTACCGCTCGGGATTCTCGCTCAGCACCTTCGTGGTGCTGAAACCGCCGGCCGGATCGCGGGCGACGATGTCGGTGAAGGTGCCGCCACGATCGATCCAGAACTGCCACTTCGCCACTGTGAACATCACTCGTCTTGGATCGGCTGCCGGGGGCAGTCGATCATGTCGCTGGAAGGTCGGCGGTGCGGCCCGGGAGCCGCACCGTCGCACAGGTCAGGCCCTTAGTAGCGGAAAGCGGCCTGCAGGCCGATCGTCCGCGGCCGGAACGTCTGACCGATATAAAGCGGCTCGTTGATCGCAAAGCTCGTGCAGGCGGTGTTGCGGCAGGTGCCGCGGCCACCGGTGATCTGCGCGATCGTGTCCTGCGAGTTGAACAGATTGTCGACGAACAGCGAGAAGGACCAGGTGCCGTATTCGGCGCCGAGGCGGGCGGTGACGTATTTCGTCGAATCCGCCTGATATTGCTCGGGCGCGTAGGAGACGGTGCCGGGGCCGGTCGTGCGGTGATAGCTGCTGGCATATTGGAAATCGCCGCGCAGATAGGCGCTGAGGCGGCTCGCCCGCAGAAAGGTCCATTGTGCCGAGACGTTGACGTTCCACGGCGCCACCGGAAGCTGATCGCCGTCCTGCGCGATCACCGATTGCGTGCCGCCGGCGACCGGCGTGGGGCCGAGCACCTGGGTGTCGTAATGCGCATCGGTATAGCTTGCCGCGACCGAGAGGCTCAGATCGCGCGTCGGGCGGAGCTGGACCTGGAGATCGCCGCCACGGCTGACGGCATGGCCGGCATTCTGGGTGAACTGCGCCGAACAGCCCGGGAAGGTCGCGAACAGCTGGGGCGACTTCCAGTCGATGTAGAAGCCGCTCGCCTGCAGGTTGACCTTGCCGCCGAACATCCGCGATTTCGATCCCGCCTCGTAGCTCCACACCGAATCCGACTTGTAGGTCGTCGGCGGATTGCCGCCGTAGAGCGCGAGGCCGGCGGCGCAGGTGGTCTGCGAGACGGTCGCGTTGACGCCGCCGTTGCGGAAGCCCTTCGCGGCCGAGGCATAGACCATGTAATCGGGCGTGATCTGCCAGGTGATGCCGCCCTTCGGCGTCACCGGCGTAGCCTTCTGCTGGCCCGCCGACAGGCCGGCGTTGGCGAAGGTCGGCGTCGCGAAGCCCGCGAGCGCGCCCGAATAGGTCTGATCATAGCCGAAGGTCGTGTGCGAGACGCGGACGCCTGCGGCGAGCTTCAGCTTGTCGGTGATGCGGAAATAGGCCTCGCCGAACGCGGCATATTCCTTGTCGATCAGCGTCTGGTAGCGCGCCGAGGCGAGATTGCCCGGCAGCAGCGGCGCGCCATATTGCGCCGTCGTCGTCGTGCCGCGCAGCGTCGCGACGAGCTGATCCAGATTCTCGTAGATCAGCGAGCTCGTCTGGATCTTCGAATAGGAATAATAGAGGCCGCCGACCCACGAGAAGCGCGCGCTCGGGTCGGGCGAGGTGAAGCGCAGTTCCTCGGTCACGCCGTCGTGCTTGTTGCCGAAGGCGATCTGGCGCTCGAAATTGGGAAGCTCGGCGATGAAGCCGATGCCGCCCTGCAGGTTGCGCGCCTCGCCGTTGAAGCCCGCCTCGTCGACGACGCCGGTGGTGGTGTCGTGAACGTAGGAGGTGATGGACTTCACCGCGACGAACGGCAGCTGCCAGTCGGCGCTGATGCTCGACACATAGAGCTTGGTCGTGCGCGGCGAATGATACGGGTTGCCCGAGGTGTAGGGCCCATATTGATTGTAGGGGCCGTAGGTGTGGGCGCCATAGCTGTAGCCCGGCACGGTCGGCGTCGTGGCCCGCGTGAAGGCGGTCGTCGTCGACTGGTCGACCTTCTGCCAATAGGTGTCGACGTCGTTCGCGTGATCGTAGGAATAATAGAAGGACGGCGTGAACGAGAGCGTGTCGCTCGCCTGCCACTTCAGCGCCACGCGTGCCGTGCGCGCCGAAGACCAGTTGGTGTTGCGCGAATAGACGAGGTTCGGGTTGGTCAGGTCGATGTGATCGATGTAGCCGCCGCTCTCGCGATCCCAGAAGCTGGCACGAAAGCCGAGCTTTCCGGCGATGATCGGGCCGCCGACGGCGATGCCCGCCTCGGCACTCGGCGCGCCATCCTTGGTGAAGGACAGTTCGGCGCGGCCATAGGCGCTCGTATGCTCCAGGCCCGGCTGCGGCGTGATGAAACGGACGGTGCCGCCCTCCGACGATCCGCCGTAGAGCGTGCCCTGCGGACCGCGCAGCACTTCGACCCGCTCGAGATCGAAGATGGCGGGGACGGGGCTGCCGTTGCCCGAGAAGGACAAGGCATTGCGCTTCTGCAGCGGCACGTCGTCGAGATAGATGCCGGTCGTCGGCGAACCCGAGACCGAATAGATTCCGCGCAGCGCAATGTTCGGCGCCGAATCCGCGCCGGTGCGCTGCAGCGTCAGCGACGGCACCGTGCGGACGAGATCGCCGATATTCTTCACGCCCTGCTCGTCGAGCGTCTTCTGCGTCACCGCGGTGATGCTGATCGGCACCTTGTTGAGCGTCGCGCTCTGCTTGGTTGCGGTGACGACGATCTCGCCGTCGGCGGCGGGGGCGGAGGGGGCCGCCTGGGCATAAGCGGCGGACGCCGTCAGCAGGGTGGTCAGCGCGACCGTCGCGGAGAGGTGGGTTCGGATCGAAAGCATCTGTAAGGTCCCTTTTAGCTCGTTCGGATCACGGCGTCCCGGCGGCTTCTCGACCGTCTTCGGGGCTCGGCGAAGTGGAGTCCGTTCAAGTCTCTCCCATGGTGGTGTCGTTGGCCGTCATCCCGCGAGATCCTCGGTCCCGGGGATGAACAGCGTCTCCAGCGCGACCGGGGCCGCGATGATCTGTTGGGCGACGACGTAGCGGACGAACCGCTCCAGCATCGCGCGATTGGCGGCGAGGCCATAAGGCAGCGGATCGCGGCCGGTGGCGAGCAGGTGGCTGGTCAAGGCGTCGGTCGGCGTGCCGTCGATGCCGATCGCCTCCAGCCACCTTTGCTTTGCCGCGACGAACAGGTCGAACAGCGTTCGGGCCAGCGCGGGGTTCGCCGCGATGCAGGCGTCGCGGACCACGATCAGGTGATTGATCGGGAAATAGCCCTGCGTGTCGAGCCGCTCGATGCCGCGCGCGAAGGCATTGGCGTAGAGCGGTGTGATGGCGGGGTCGGACGCGTCCACGCCGATCGCGGCGCTGATCTCGCCCGAGGCGAGCATGTCGGTGAGCGACCGGCCGACCGCGAGGCGGACGGCGAAGGGTGGCAGGCGGACGCCCGGAACATGCTCGTCGCCTTCGACCAGCCATGTCACGCGCGTCGGATCGATGCCGTGCGTGTCCTGCAGGATGCCGCGCGCCCAGACCCCGGTGGTGGCGCCATAGCCGCGCGCCACGCCGATGATCCGGCCTTCGAGCTGGCTGGGATCGACGATCCGGGCGTCGCGGTGGACCTTGATCGCGCCGTGATGGAGGCCGCGTTGCGGAAAGACCGGCAGGGCGGTGAAGCCGCAGCCCCGCTCGCGCGCCTGGAGATAAGTGGCGAGCGCCATTTCGCAGATGTCGAACGATTCCGATCGCACCATTTCGCGAAAGATCGGCGGCAGGCGGGGGGCATCGACCATGTCGAGCGCGATCGATCCGGGACCGACCTCGCCGTCGAACAGGGCCTCCGTGGCTCCGCGCCGGCCGACGGCGCAGCGATAGCGGGCGGGCTGGTGGACAGCGGCGCTCACGCTCTCGCCCGGCTCCCGATCCGGCACGCGGTCATCGATGGACTCGAGATGGTACACGAACCGGCCAACCCCCGATGTTGCAGTTCCATGACTGCCGTGTGTCCGGCATCGCGCCTAGACGGAACTACGATCAGGGTATAAGCTCAGGCTATAGCACGATGCTTTCGATCTTCGATCTGAACCTGCGTCATCTGGGCGCGTGCGTTGCCATCCAGCGGCATGGCGGCATCGGTGCGGCCTCTGCGGCGGTCAGCCTTTCGCAGCCCGCGGTGACGCAGGCCCTCGCCAAGATGGAGCGGCTGCTGGGCCATCGGCTTTTCGACCGGGAGCCGACCGGGGCCACCGCGACGCAGGCCGGGAGCCTGTTCCTCGCCCGCGCCGAACGCGCGATCCAGCATCTGAACGACGGTGGCCAGCGCGCGCGCCGCGCATCGCGCCCCGGCCCACAGATCGAACGATCGGTGACGATGGCCCAGTTGCATGCGCTAGATACGGTCGAGCGTCATCGCAACTATACCCGCGCCGCCCGCGAGATGGCGATCACCCAGCCGTCGATCCACAAGGCGGTGAAGGAACTGGAACTCCAGCTCGGATCGCCCTTGCTGGTGCGGGGCGACGGCCAGATGCGCGCGACCCCGTCCGGCGCCTTCCTGGTCCGCGCGATCCGCCTGGCCGCCGCCGAACTGCAATCGGCACTCGACGAACTGGCGGCACTCACCGAAGGCGGCGCGGGGCGCATCTCGATCGGCGCCCTGCCGCTGCCGAAAGCCTCGCTGCTGCCCGAGGCGCTGGCGCGCTTCTCGCAGGCCCACCCGCGCGCGACGATCACTATCGTCGAAGGCGCGTTCGAGGAATTGCTCGTCGCCCTTCGGCAGGGTGGTATCGACGTGCTGGTCGGCGGGCTCCGCGATCCCTTGCCCGCGCCCGATGTCGTCCAGCGCCCGCTGTTCACCTATCGACTGTCGATCGTCGGCCGGCGCGATCATCCGCTGGCGGGGAATGCCGCGCCGAAGGCCGAGGAGCTGGCGGCCTATCCCTGGATCACCAGCGCGCCGGGGGCCCCGATGCGCGCGCAGTGGGAGGCCCTGTTCGAAGGCGCCGATCTTCCGCAGCAATGCATCGCGACCAGTTCGGTCCTCACGACGCGCGGGCTGCTGCTCAATGGCGACTGGCTGGCGCTGATGTCGCCCGATCAATTCTATATCGAGGCGACGGCGTCGCTGCTGACCCAGATCGGTGCGCCGCTGCCCGGATCCGAACGGCCGATCGGCATGACGACCCGCGCCGACTGGTATCCGACCGAAGCGCAAAGCTCGTTCGTCGCCGATCTCGTCCACTCCGCGCGCCGCACCGAAAGCGGCATGGCGCTGGGCGACCGGCCCTAGGCTGCGGCCCCGATCCGGGATTCGTCCGCCTGCCGCCGTTGCGGACGCCCGAACAGGAAGCCCTGGGCCAGCGGGCAGCCTTCCTCGATCACCATGCGCCGCTGCGCTTCGGTCTCGACACCCTCGGCGACCACGCCCAGCGCGAGGCTGCGGCCGATGCTGACGATCGCGCGGATGATCGATCGTGCGGCGGGGTCCTCCTCCATCGCCGAGACGAAGCTGCGATCGATCTTGATCTTGTCGAACGGGAAGATCTGGAGGTTGCTGAGCGACGAGAAGCCGGTGCCGAAATCGTCCATCACGATCCGGACCCCTTGCCGCTTCAGGCGATTGAGCGTGGCGAGCACGGTCGCCCGTTCGCGCATCAGGACGCTCTCGGTGATCTCCAGTTCGAGCCGATCCGCAGGGAAGCCCGTCTCGCGCAGGATCGCCTCGACCGTCTCGGCGAGGTTCGGCATCTGGAACTGGATCGGCGACACGTTGACCGCCAGGAACAGGTCCTGCGGCCAGCCCATCGCGGTCTGGCACGCCTCGCGCAGGATCCACTCGCCGAGCGAGACGATGGCGCCTGTATCCTCCGCGATCGGCACGAAGGTCGAGGGCGGGATTTCGCCCTGCTCCGGATGATCCCAGCGCATCAGCGCCTCATAGCCCGAAATGCGGCCGTCGGCGGTGTTGACCAGCGGCTGGAAGGCGATGTGCATCTGTCGGCGCAGGATCGCGTGGCGAAGATCATGCTCCAGCCCGCGCCGCTTGCGAACGGCGGCGTCCATGTCGGCATCGAAGAAGCAGGCGGCGCCCCGCCCGGCCTGCTTCGCCTGGTAGAGCGCGATGTCGGCGCCGTGGCGCAGCCCGTCGGCATCGCCCGCATCGTTCGGGAAGAGTGCCACGCCCATGCTGACGCCGACCGCGGTCGGATCGCGCGCGACGTCCATCTCCTGCACGAAGCTTTCGAAGATGCGGTTGACGAGCGCCTGTGCGCCGCGCGGTTGCGCCGCGCCGACCTGCAGGATCACGAATTCGTCGCCGCCGATGCGGGCGACGGTATCGGTCGACCGCGCGGCGCGCGCCAGCAGGCTGGCGACCCGGCGCAATACCTCGTCGCCCGCGGCATGGCCGAACACGTCGTTCACCGCCTTGAAGCGATCGAGATCGAGCGCGATCAGCGCGACCTGCGCGTCGTCGCGCCGGGCCAGCGTCAGGGCATGCTCCAGCCGCTCGTCGAGCAAGGTGCGATTGGGGAGATCAGTCAGGGCATCGTGGCGCGCCATATGCTCGATCTGGCGCTGGGCGGCCTTCCGCTCGGTCAGGTCGCGCAGCGCCAGCACCAGGCAATCGCGGCCGCGATATTCGATCGGGTGGGTGGCGATCTCGAAGCTGCGGCCCTCGGTATCCGGTGCGGCCAGCACGACCTCTACCGCCTTGCCGCCCGACGAAAGCAGCGCCCGCCCGTCGAGGGTCGCCAGCCAGTCGGCAGGGGAACTGTTCTGCAGCGCCGCCCGGTCGCAGCCGAGCATCTCGGCAAAGCGATCGTTGGTCTCGACGATGATGTCGCCCTGCACGATGGCGAGCCCCTCGAGCGTGGCGTCCGCGAAGCCGCGCAGATCGGTGAGATAGCGATCGAGCAGCATGGCCAGCACGGTCGAGGCGACCAGCAGCCCGGTCGCGACGACGACGGCCGCCGTCAGCCAGGCGCGGTCGAGCCCGCCTCCCGCCGCCGTGGCGGTGCCGGTCGAGCAGAGCGTCGTGCCGGACATGGCGGTGAAATGCAGCGCGCAGACCGACACGATCGCGAGCAGCGCCGGGCCGGCGACCTGCACCAGCGCCTTCGTGCGCGCAAAGGCGATGAACGCGCCGACGAAGCCGAGCAGGGAGACGAGCCCCGCCCAGACCATCGGAACGGGCGCGTAGGCGAGCGGCGTGACGCCGCCGATCGCGCTCATGCCGGTGAAATGCATGGTCGCGACGCCGATCGCGGCGACGGCGCCGGCCGCGATCTGGCGGGCAAGGCTTTTGGCGGAGGTGAAGATGCGGAGCGCGAACCAGAAGCAGGTCGTCACCTCGAAGATCGAGAGCGCGGTGAGGCCGATGTCGTAGGACATGCGCGCACTGTCGTCGTGCGACAGCATCGCGACGAAATGGGTCGCCCAGACGCCGATCCCGCCGCTCGTCGCGCTGACCGCGAGCCATTGCCGCTGCCGCCGTACGCCGAACTCCAGCGCCCGCTGCAACAGCATGAACAGCGAGAAGCTCCCCGCGATCCAGATCGCCGCCGCCAGCAGCAGCAGGGCGTGATCGTGGTGGTCCCATGTACTGATCAGCACGAAGATCATCTTGCCCCCCGAAGACGACCATTGTCTGACAGCCAGGCTTTGAGATCGCGTTAACTAAACCAATCAAAATGGCTCTATTACAAAGGTTTAGTTGCCATATCGGATGGCAAATCGGGTCCGTGGCTAGGTAATTTCCGCAGGGAGGGCGTAACGGATCGCGCAATCGGCGTTCGCGGCGAAATCCGGGGCCGCTGAATCTTCACGCCGGCTGCCTCCAGACAGGTTCTTGACAGCGATATCCCGCTAAGATTGAACCCATAGGGGGACGCTCACCGAAGACGAGCGCCGCCGGGATGAGGAGCTGGTATGGCGTTCGGGCCTTCCTTTGCCAAACATCTGGTCTGCCGTCTGGGGGTCGTGATCCTCGGGCTGATGGCGGCCTGGCAACCTGCGTCCGCGGCACCCCTGATGAAGCAACTCACGCTGGTCGTCCCGGCCACGCCCAATGGCGGCTGGGATCTCACGGCGAAGGCGATGAAGGCCACGCTCGAGCAGGACGGCATCGTCACCCAGGTCGATATCCTCCGCTACCCGGGAGTCGGTGGCCTCGTCGGGCTCAGCCAGTTCGTCAGCCGGCATCGCGGCCGCAGCGACATGCTGCTGGTCGGCGGGCTGGCGATGATCGGCGCCGCGATGGCGGACGACGCGGCGATCTCGCTGCGCGACGTCGTGCCGATCGCGCGCCTGACCGGCGATTGGGGGCTGATCGCGGTGCGATCGAACTCGCCGATCCGGACGTTCGAGGATCTGAAGAGCGCGATGCTGACGCGGTCGAACATGCTGCGCTGGTCGGGCGGCGCGCTCGGCGGCCCGGACGAGGCGCTGGTGTGGGGCGTGGCGGACAATCTCGGCCTGCGCCGCGACGAGATCCTCTATTACGGCAAGGTCGGTGGCCACATGGCCGCGCTGGCGCTGCTCGACAGCCGCGCCGAGGCCGCCGTCAGCGGTTATGCCGAATTCATGCCTTATGTGCAGCGCGGCCAGTTCCGCCTGATCGCGGTCTCCTCGCCGACACGGCTGCCGGGAATCGACGTGCCGACGCTGCGCGAGCTCGGCGTGGACGTGTCGATCATGAACTGGCGCGGCGTCTTCGCGGCGCCCGGCCTTTCGGCGGCGGAGCAGGATCGCCTGAGTGACGTCGTCGCCCGCATGCACAAGAGCCCGCGCTGGCACGACGCGCTGGTCCGGTCGCGGTGGACCGATGCCTATCTGGATTCGGTCGGCTTCCCGTCGTTCATCGATCGCGAGATGCGGCGCTGGCCGATGGTGATCCAGCCCCCGGCGCTGAGCAGCGGCCGGATCACGCTGGCCAACCGGATCGATCGCACCGTGCTGTGGATCCTCGGCGGGCTCGCGGTGCTGCTGGCGATAGGCACCGCCTGCCTCGTCGCGATCCTGCGCGCGCGGCGTGCCAAGGTGGCGGATCTCGAGCGCAGTTGCGGCGACCTGAAGCTGCGGCTGGAAGGCGTGCAGGCGTCGAGCGAGCAGGTGATCAAGGACGGCATCCAGGACGATTTCGGCTCGTGGAACCTGTCCTCGGCGGAACGCGACGTCGCGTGGTTCATGCTCCGCGGCCTCCCGCTGAAGCAGATCGCGGGACTGCGCGGCACCAGCGAGCGGACCGTGCGCCAGCAGGCGCAGTCGATCTATCGCAAGGCCGGGCTGGAAAGCCGATCGGACCTCGCCGGACGCGTCCTCGAACGCTTCATCTAAGGCAGGCTGCCCCAGGTCTCTGACGAAATACGTCATTCGACGGACCGGTGCTGGCGCCGTTGAGGGAGGCGAGCGCGCCGCTTCTGCCTGCCCCTGCAACCGCGTCTGACGTCGTGATCGGCGCGGCTGGTTAGGTCCACACGCCCACACCTTCCGACTGCGTCCTCCATTGCCGTTGAGGATGGATCTGCCGGCGATCCCGGAGACCTTGAAAGAGGCGCGTCGCGCCCGGCGAACGGCCATCCGCCACGGGCGAAACCCGCCCACTAGCCCGAATGACGCATGGGTACGCAGGTGCCTATGCCATTTGTCTGATGGTCCCACGGGCCGCCATCCCGCACCCAAAAAGGCGAAGGACGACGGGCCGAACCATTCGGCGACGATCGCCGGAATGGGAGAGAGACATGAAGGATTTCCTGCACGGTCACGGGCGCGCTGTGTCGCCGATTTCGCGCGCGGCGCTGGCCATGGCGCTTGTCGCTGCCGGTGCGCCGGCATTCGCCGCAGAGCCCGCGGCACCGCCGCCCACCCCCGCCGCGGCCCCCGCACCCGCCGACGAGCAGGCGGTCGCCGAGATCGTCGTCAAGGGCCGCTTCATCGATACCGGCGCATCGAGCGCGACTAAGCTCGACATCCCGGTGCTCGACACGCCGTTCAGCGTCGATGCCTATAACAACAACTTCCTGAAGGCGATCGAGACGACCAATGTCGCCGATCTCTATCGCTACATGACCGGCATCCAGCGCGCCGGCAACACCGGCTACGACATCACCTTCCGCGGCTTCAAGACGAGCGGCAACGATCGCAACGCGATCCTGACCGACGGCCTCCCCGGCCTGTCGGTGCGCTTCGGCTCCCCGCCCACGATCGGCACCGACCATGTCGAGCTGGTCAAGGGCGCGACGTCGGTGCTCTACGGCCAGGCCCAGCCCGGCGGCTTCATCAACATCATCACCAAGAAGCCGAGCGACCATGCGCGCTACGTCGTCGAGCTCAAGGGCTTCACCGGCGCGGGCAGCAATTCGCGCACGATCGGCTATCTGCCGTCGGTCGATTTCACCGGCCCGATCACCAGCGACGACAGCCTGAGCTACCGCTTCGTCGGCGAGGCCGGCTACAACAAGGGCTTCCGCGACTATTCCTACGACAAGCCGCTCTATGTCGCGCCCAGCATCAAGTGGCGGATCGACGGCCGGACGAGCCTGCTGCTCCAGGGCGAATATCGCCACGACAAGTCGCACTTCGATTTCTACCTGGTCGCGCCCAATCGCGACACCAGCCTGATCGCGGCGCCGAACACCGTCTATCAGGAGCCGAACGACTATCTGATCGAGAAGGGCCTGACCGGATCGGCCTTCTTCCGTCACGAGTTCAGCACGGCGATCAAGTTCAACCTGAGCTACCGTTACGTCGACCATCACGACTCGCAGCAAAGCTACGACTCTTCGGCCTTCAAGCCCGCATCGGCCGCGGATCCGAATGCGCCGCTCACCACGCTCCAGCGCCGCGTCCACGGCCAGGTCAACGTGCGCACCTACAGCTTCGGCGATGCCAATTTCAACGTGAAGGCCAACACGTTCGGCGTGCGCCACACGCTGCTGGTCGGCGTCGGCGGCGGGCGCGAGACGGCCAGCCTCGACCGGACGCAATTCTACACCTGCTCGGGCACCTGCACGTCGCTCGACGTGAACATCTACAATCCCGCCATCGGCGTCGCGCCGCCGGCGAGCAGCTTCCCGCTCGACAACAGCGCGACGCTCGCCAACCTCACCTGGCGTTACACGACGCAGAAGTCGCTCGGCCTCTATGCGTCGGACCTCATCGAATTCTCGCCGATGTTCAAGGCGATGGTCGGCATCCGTTACGCCGACGAGCATCAGACGATCGAGGATCTGCGCAAGCCCGCCGGCGTCACCCGCAAGCACGATACGAAGACGCTGCCGCTGGCCGGCCTGATCTTCCAGCCGACCAAGGGCGTCAGCTTCTACGCCAGCTACAGCACGGCCTTCGTGCCGCAGGCGGCCTCCAGCCAGGACATCTTCGGGCTCAACCCGTTCACCCCGACCTTCTCGAAGGCCTATGAGGGCGGCATCAAGACCGATCTGTTCAACCATCGCCTCGCGGTGACGGCGGCCTATTTCGACATCCGCAAGAACAACACGCTCAACACCTTCACCTGCCCGGCGACGGTGGCGGCGCTCAACACGTTCATCGCCGCCAACGGCATCACCGTTCCCGCCAATGCGCCGCGCGATGCGGCGGGCAATCTGATCCCGGCGTCGGGCACCTGCTCCACGCAGATCGGGTCCGAACGGTCACGCGGGTTCGAGCTGGAGGTCAATGCGTCGCCGCTGCCGGGCTGGACGATCACCGGCGGCTATTCGCTGACCCACGCGCGGATCAGCGCATCGAACGTGCCGGGGCAGACCGGATCGCGCGAGACCAACTCGCCCGATCACGCCTTCAACTTCTGGACGCGCTACGACATCCAGGGTGGGCCGCTCGCGCGCCTCGGCTTCGGCCTCGGTGTTTCGTATATCGGTGCGCGGGCGGGCCTGCTCCCGACCCAGCTCAACGATCCGCGGCCCGAGAACGGCACCCTGCCGCTCCCGGCCTACACGACGGTCGATGCGGGCATCTACTACACGGTCAACAAGCACCTCGACCTGACCTTCAAGGTCTCCAACCTGTTCGATCATCGCTATCTCGAAAGCGCGGGCTTCACCGGCGACATCAACCTCGTGCCCGGTGCGCCCCGGCTGCTCACCGCGACGGCGCGGATCAAGCTGTAAGGCGGACGGCGCCTGTCGAAGGAAGGGGGGCGAGAGCCCCCCTTTTTTTGTCCGGAGACGATCGGCGGCGAAGGGAGCAGGGTTCGCCGTCGCCCCGCCAGCCGATGTCCGCCGGACAAAGAAAAGGGCGCGGTGGCAACCTGCCACCGCGCCCCTTCGTCCGGCCGATCGTGGCTTACATCGCCGCGACCTTGGCCAGCTCCTCCTTCACGACGTCGGGCTGCAGCGGCACGTAGACGCCGTCCTCCGCGACCTTCTGCTGGCCCTCGCGGCTGAGGGCGGCGCGAAGGAATTCCTTCACCTTCGCCGGCAGCTGGGTGCCCGGCTTGTGGTTCACGTAGATGTAGACGTAGCGGCTGAGCGGATAGCTATGGTCGTAGACCGTCTGCGCCGTTGGATAGACGCACTTGCCGCCGGTCGTCTCCGACAGGGGCAGCGCCTTGGTCCAGGGCGTGATGTTGGCGAGCAAGGCGTAGGTCAGCCCGCCCGGATGCTCCTTCATGTCGTCGGCGGCGACGTTGAAGGCATGCTCGAAGCCCTTGCCCTTGGTGAACTGGATGTCGGACTTGTAGTCGCCCATCTCCATCACCTTGATCTTGAAGAACCATTCGATGCCGTTCGGCGACTTCAGGCCATAGAGGTGGATCGGGCGATTGGCCCATTCGCCCTTCAGGCCGACCTGGCCCCAGGTGGTGATGTCCGGCCCGCCGCGCTTGTGCGTGGTCGAATAGATGCTGTCGAGCTGCTGCAGGCTGAGGCAGGCGATCGGGTTGCTCTTCTCGACCATGATGATCGACGAGGCGGTCTTGCCGAGCGATCCGACGCTGCCGGTGGCGACGCGGATCGGGGTGGCGTCATAGCCGAACTTGGCGCGGAAGCCCTCGGCCTCGGCGGGCAGCAGCTCGCGGCCGACCGGCGCCAGCTCGGCGATGCCGTTGGTCAGCGCGGGGCCGCCCGAACCGGACGCGCGGGCCTCCATGTCGACGCTGAGGCGCGGATAGGCCTTGCGCATCATCTTCACCCAGCCAAGCGTCATCTCGTCCATGACGTCGGCGCCGACGACGTGAAGCTCCTCCTCGGGCTGCACGTCGACATGGCCCGGCACCCACACCGGGATGCGCGGGTCGACCTTCAGATTATGCTCGCGCGGGGCGTATTTCAGCGCCTGCGCCGGAGACAGCAGCATCGCGGCGCCGGTAGCGGCCGCGGTTGCCAGGAGCGCGCAGAGCGTGCGCGCGGTTCGGTTCGAAAGCATCCATTCCTCTCCCTCATTGGGCGTTCAATCCCGCGCGATCAGCGCGGCGACGGGAGGAGGCTACGAAAGCGGGGGCGGGCCCGGCCATTCGCTGGAAGGCGTGCCCCCATGCGTCGAATGACGGATCGCCTTGCGTCGTCCTGTCGCTTGCCGGGGCCGGCGCCGGAACCCATTCCATCGGGCAATGACGAGGAAGCTGGGTGGTGGCCGCGCATCGGCCATGGCACCCGGTTCCTACCGAGGAGGACGAGGATGGCGGGTGAGAAGGGTGAAGGCGCACGGCCGCGGCGGACCGGCGTTCCGGCGCACGATGCGGTGGTCATAGGCTCGCTGCTGTTCGACGAAGCCGGGGGTAGGGCGCAGGTCTGCGGACGGGAGCTCCGCCTGCCGCGGCGCGAATGGGCGCTGCTGAGCCACCTGGTCGCCCGCGTCGGCCAGGTCGTGTCGAAGGACCGCCTGACCAGCGAGATCTTCGCCCGCCCCGAAATCTGCCCCAACGCGGTCGAAGTCTGCGTCTCGCGCCTGCGCCGCAAGCTCCAACCCGACGGCCCGGACATCTGGACCGTCCGCGGCCATGGCTACATGCTGCGGGGGAATTGATCGGACAGGCTGCCTGCCCCCCATGCTCGCTAGGGCGACCCATCGACCCCGGGCGCCGGGAGGGCCAGCGTTGCGCTGAGGCCGCCCGAGGGGGCGCGGCCCAAGGTCAGGGTGCCGCCGTTCAGTTCGGCGAGTTCCTGGGCGATGGGGAGGCCGAAGCCGTGGCCTTCGCCACGCTCGTCCAGCCGCCGCCCGGGGACGAGGGCTTCGTCGAGGAAGTCTTCGGACAGGCCCGCACCATCGTCGCCGATGACGATCCGCACGATCGGGCCTTCGCGTGCCGCCGCGATGTCGATCGTCGAGCGGGCGTGGCGCCAGGCATTGTCGAGCAGATTGCCGACCATTTCGTCGAGGTCCTGCGGATCGACCGCGACCGCCAGATCGGGTGCGATCCGCGCCGTCGCCACGACCGCGCGCTCCGCATGGATGCGGCCGAGCGCATGGATCAGGTCCGCGATCGCGGGGGCGATGTCGGTCCGGAGCCGCTGGTTCGCGCCGGGCGCGGCGGCGCGGGCACGCCCGAGGTGATGGCGCAGGCGGCGGTCGACCTGCGCGACCATCTCGCCGAGCGCGCCGTCGGGATCGCGGCCCGGCTCGGCGAGCCTGACGGCAAGCGCGGCCAGCGGGGTCTTCAGCCCGTGCGCGAGATTGGCGACGTGGCGGCGGGCATGGGCGAGGCCCTCCTCATTCTGGTCGATCAGCGCGTTCAGCTCGATCGCCAGCGGCGCGATCTCGGCCGGCTGGTCGCTCGGGATGTGTCGCGCGCGCCCTTCGCGGACGGCGGTGAGGTCGCGGCGTAGTGCCCGCAAGGGGCGCAGGCCGAAGCGCAGTTGCAGCAGCGTCGCCGCCCCGAGCGCAAAGCCCAGCACGCCCAGCGAGAGCAGGAGCGGCGCCATCGCCTCGACCAGCGGTTGATCGGAAACGCGGCGCGGGCCCGCGGCGGTGAGCAGCACCGGCCCCACGGCGGTCGGCACGCTCATCTGGCGGAAGTGGACGCGCTCGCCGCTCCGGTCGCGCCCTTCGCCGGGTCTGGGGCCGGCCTGGGGAGGGCGATCGTCGTCATCGCGGCGCTCGCGGTGGTGGCGCCAGCGTTCCAGCTCCGGTTCGAACGCGGCCCCCTGCGACCAATGGCCGGCGGCCCCATCGACGCGCCAGCCCCAGCCGGATCCCGTTTCCTCGAACGCCGGCAGGTTCACCGCCCGCGATCGATCGAGCCGCCCGTCGGGGCCGACCGCGCGGGCGAGCACCGCCACCTGCGCATCGAGCTGCTGGTCGAGGCTGCGCGTCACGAAGCGCTCCAGCACATGTCCGATCGTGAAGGCGGCGAACGCCAGCGCGACGATCGTGCCGAGCACCGCCACGGCCAGCAGCCGCCCGAACAGCGAGCGCGGCCAGATCCTCATGCGGTGCCGGCCGTCAGCCGATAGCCGCGCCCGCGCACCGTCTCGATCCGGTCGGTCCCGATCTTCTTGCGCAGCCGCCCGATGATGACCTCGATCGAATTGGAATCGACGTCTGCATCCCCCTCGTAGACCCGCTCGATCAGGTCGGATCGCTCGATCACCACCTCCTTGCGCAGCATCAGCGCGGAGAGCACGCGCCATTCGAACGCGGTCAGCTTTAGCGGCAGGCCGTCCAGCTCGAACTGGCCCAGTTGCGCGTCGAACGACAGCGGGCCGCATTCGATGCGCGCACCGGCATGCCCCGCCGCGCGGCGGACGAGGGCACGCAGGCGCATGACCACTTCCTCGGTCCGGAACGGCTTGGTCAGATAATCGTCGGCACCGGCCTTGAAGCCCGCGACCTTTTCCGACCAGGCATCGCGCGCCGTAAGGATCAGCACGGGCAGCGTACGGCCCTCCGCCCGCCAGTCGCGCAGCACCGAGACGCCGTCGCGCCTGGGCAGGCCGAGATCGAGGATGGCGGCGTCGTAGAGTTCGGTCGAGCCGAGATGGCCGCCGTCCTCGCCGTTGCCCGCGACGTCGACGGCGAAATTCTCCGCGCGCAGCGCCCGTGCGAGCCCTTCGGCCAGGACGGGGTCGTCTTCCACCAGCAATATCCGCACGCGCGCTCCTTCTTCCGGACCGGAGGTAGCCCGCTATCCCAAACCGAAACTGAACCGCGGGGTTCAGCGTGGGTCGGCAAGGTGGGTCTACACCGTCTCCATCAACATTGCAGGAGACACTCAGTGCCCGACACAGACATTCGAAACCCGTTCCGCAGCGTGCGGGGCAAGGCGGCCGCCGCGGTCGCCGGCGTCGCGCTGCTCGCGGTGGGAGGCGGCGTCGGTGCCGTCGCGATGCACGCGACGCGCCCGTCCGTCACCATGGCGCCGGCGACCCCGGTCGCGATCAAGGCGCTGCAGGCGGACGCTATCGTCACGATCAAGGGGCGCGTCGCCGAGATTTTCGGCAACAAGTTCATCGTACAGGATGCGAGCGGCCGCGCGCTCGTCGAGATCGGCCGCGAAGGCGAGGACGGCACGCTCGTCACCGCCGGCGAGCCCGTGACCGTGCAGGGCCGCTTCGATCACGGCTTCGTCCGCGCCGCCTTCCTGGTGGGCCCCGATGCCAAGGTGGTGGCGATCGGTCCGCTGGGTGGCCCGCACGGCGAGCACGACCGCCACGGCCGGCATCATGGGCGGGACGATGGCCCCGACGGGCCGCCGCCGCCGCGCGCCGATGGCCCGCCGCCGCCTCCGCCTGCACCCGCAGCCGGAACGCCCACGCAGGGCTGAACCCTATAACAGGCCGGGGCGGTGCAGGCCGCCCCGGCCTTTTTCGTGGGCGAGCCCTTATTCGCCCTGCTGCCGTTCGTTCGACGGCTCGGAACTCGCCACGGCCAGCGCCGGTGCCTCGCACGGCGCGCCCGAAAGCGCGTGCAGGCCGTAGGTCGGCAGCTTGCCGCCGGGCTGGCTGTGCATCACCTTGCCGCAGGCCGGCGTGGTCGCCGCAACGCGATAGGTGTGGGTCGGCGAGCGGCCGGCGAGGGCGCCGTGCCCCGCCGGATCGGCGGCCAGGGCCGGCATCGCAGGCAGAGCGAGCAGCGCGGCGAGGAAGAGGGGTCGCGTCACGATCATGTCTCCTTAAGGCGAAAATGCCTCGTGGAGCGTGAGATAGGCGGCCGCCTTTGCCCGCCCTTCGCCCTATTGTAAGGAATCATGTCTCGATCGCGCGGGAGCGATGCCGTTCATCCGATCAGCATTAAATGGGCAACACTTGCCGCGAGGAACGAGGAGTTTTGTGTGGGTTTGGCCATGAAGGATTTGCACCTGTGACCGCGCCCGTGATCCTGCTGGTCGAGGATGATCCGGCGCTGCGCACGCTGACGACGCGCTCGCTCCAGGAGAGCGGCTATGTCGTGCGCCCCTGCGCGACGGGGGCGGAGATGTGGCGCTCGCTGGAGGTGGGGCCGGTCGATCTCGTGCTGCTTGATATCATGCTGCCGGGCACCAACGGCATCGATCTGTGCCGGGCGCTGCGCGCCGAGAGCGAGGTGCCGATCATCTTCATCAGCGCCAAGGGCAGCGAGACCGATCGCGTCGTCGGGCTGGAGCTGGGCGCCGACGATTATCTCGCCAAGCCGTTCGGCGCGCGCGAGCTGATCGCGCGGGTGCGCGCGGTGCTGCGGCGGATCGGGGCCGAGGGGCGGAGGGCCGATCGCGACAGCGGCATCGTCACCTTCGATGGCTTCACATTGAGCCTGCCGCGGCGCGAATTACTGTCGCCGAGCGGCGGCATCGTCGAGCTGACCGGCGCCGAGTTCGATCTGCTGACCGCGCTGATCGACAATGCCCAGCGCGTCATCGCGCGCGAACGGCTGATCGAACTTTCCCGCACGCGGATGGGCGACAGTTCGGATCGCTCGGTCGACGTGCTGATCAGCCGGCTCAGGCGCAAACTCTCCAGCGCGGGGCACGAGGCGCCGATCATCACGGTGCGCGGCGTCGGTTATATGCTGAACACGGAGGTCACCCGCCGGTGAGGTGGGACCGTGCGGCATCGGCCGGGCTGCTCGGCCGCCTGCTCGCCATCCTGCTGCTGACGCTGGCGATCGAGTTCATCGCCAGCACGATCCTCTACGAGCGCTCCAGCCGCGCGCTGATCCGCGACGACGAGGCGCACCGCCTGGCCGAACATCTCGTCATCGCCCGCAAGCTGGTCTCCGAACAGGCCTGGCCCGAGCGCCCGGCGATGGCGCAGCGCCTGACCACCGATCGCTACGACGTCCACTGGGCGGGCGCGACCGACCTGACCCCCGTCCGGCCCCTCGAACGCGGCGAGGCGTTCCAGCGCGTGCTGGAATGGGAACCGTCGCTGAAGGACAGCGACCTGCGCGTCGAACTCGCCGCCGTGGGGCGGCAGGCGCAATTGTTCGGGGCGCTGCGCCTGCGCGACGGCACATGGCTGCGCTTCCGCGCGATGGAGCCGATCGACGACGGCCAGCCCGGCTGGCACCGCATCCTGATCGCTTTGCTGCCCGCCACTTTGCTGCTGATCGTCGGCACATTGCTGTTCCGTCACACGCTGCGCCCGATGGGGATGCTGGCGCGCGCTGCCGAGCGGGTGGGACGGGCGAGCGAGCTTTCGCTGCCCGAGGCCGGCCCGCCCGAAGTCCGCCGCGTGATCCGCGCCTTCAACGCGATGCACGGCCGCATCCAGCGCCTGATCGCCGAACGTACCCAGGCGCTCGCCGCCGTCGGCCACGATCTGCGCACCCCGCTCGCGCGCCTGCAATTGCGGAGCGACGCGATCACCGATCCCGCCGCGCGCCGCGATTTCGGGCGCGACGTGGCCGAGATGGAGGCGATGGTCGAATCCCTGCTCGCCTACCTCGGCGGAGAGGCCGATCCCGAGCCGCCGGTGCGCACCGACGTCGCGGTGATGGTGGCGACGCTCTGCGATGCGCATGCCGATCAGGACGAGGACGTGGCCTATGTCGGCGACGATCACCTTGAGGCGGCGTGCCGGCCGAGCGGATTGAAGCGGGCGGTGTCGAACCTCATCGAGAATGCCCTGCACTATGGGCACCGCGCGCGGGTGTCGGTGCGCGGCGAGGGCGACACGCTGACGATCCGCGTCGACGATGACGGGCCGGGGATCGCGGTGGATCGGCTGGAGGATGCGCTGCAGCCGTTCGTCCGCCTCGATCCGGCGCGGGGGCGCAATACGCAGGGGCTGGGGCTGGGGCTGGCGATCGTCCAGCGCGCGGCGGAAGCGGAAGGCGGGCGACTGGTGTTCGAGAACCGGGCGGAGGGCGGCCTGCGCGTCGATCTGGTGATGCCGCTACGGTAGGCGATGCAGGTCCCCCTCCCTGAAAGGGAGGGGTTAGGGGTGGGTTCGCCTGGGGCTTGGCGAGGCATTCCCTCGATAGCGACCCACCCCCAGCTCCTCCCTTTCAGGGAGGGGAGCGCGTTACCGAAATTCTTGACATGTTCTCTTTATTTTGCTAAACGCCCGGCAAGGCACCTGCCGGCTTTTTGACATCGTCGATCCCCAACACGACCCCACACCGGTCATCCCGACGAACGTCGGGATCCATTGTGCCGAGCTGCCCTGCGTCTTGCTTACCCCAGTCGCATCCATGGATCCCGACGTCCGTCGGGATGACTCCCAAAGCGCCCAAAACCGAAACCGCGCACAACCCTCAACTTACTCAACTTAACGACAGTCAAACCCCTGAAATAACACGCGTTTTTTGCGCGAAATCCTACACCGAAAAATCCCGCCGGAACCGCCCGGAAACACTTCCTCACAGTCGTGCGGCACCGCAGCAAAATCGCCGCTCTATCTCCCTCGCCTGTGCCGCATCGGGCGGCGTGTCAGAGGAGTGTTTACGATGAACGAACTGATCGGCCGCGTGCTTCGGTTCGAGAAGGACGTCTATTCCCACCGCAGCGAACTCTACGGATCGCTGGCCCGGCGGGGGCAGTCGCCGACGGCGCTGATGATCTCGTGCGCGGACTCCCGCGTCGTGCCCGAACATATCGTCCAGGCCGAGCCCGGTGACCTGTTCGTCTGTCGCAACGCCGGAAACATCGTGCCGCCTTTCGCGACGATGCAGGGCGGCGTCACCTCCACCGTCGAATATGCCGTGCAGGCCCTGGGCGTCAGCGACATCATCGTCTGCGGCCATTCCGATTGCGGGGCGATGAAGGCGGTCGCCGAGCCCGAAATGGTCCGCGACATGCCGAACGTCGCCGCGTGGCTGCGCCATTCCGCCGCCGCCGATCGCGTCGTGAAGGATGGCTATGCCGGGCTCTCGCACGCCGACCGGGTCCGCGCGATCAGCCTGGAGAATGTCGTCGTCCAGCTCGCGCACCTGCGCACCCACCCCAGCGTCGCCGCCGGCATCGCTTGCGGGCAGTTGAGCCTTCATGGCTGGTTCGTCGATATCCACGCCGGCCAGATCCTGGCGCTGGACGGGGCGAGCGGCCAGTTCCTGCCCGTCGCCGAGGGCACCGACCTGCCGGTGGCGCTCCGTCCCGAACGCCGGCTCGCGACCGAATTCACGATGCTGGAGGCGGCCGAATGATCGGGGTTCTTCATAAATATGCGAAGGGCGGCGGCGCGACGCGGGATTTCACCGCGTCGATCGTCGTCTTCCTCGTCGCGATGCCGCTCTGCATGGGCATCGCCATCGCCTCGGGCGTGGCGCCCGAGAAGGGGCTGATCACCGGCATCATCGGCGGCCTGATCGTCGGTGCGCTCGCCGGATCTCCGCTGCAGGTGAGCGGCCCCGCCGCAGGCCTCGCGGTGATCGTGTTCGAGCTAGTCCGCGATCAGGGCCTGTCCGCGCTCGGGCCGATCCTGGTGCTGGCCGGCGCCATCCAGTTCGTCGCGGGCGTGCTGAAGCTCGGCGGCTGGTTCCGCGCGATCTCGCCTGCCGTCGTCCACGGCATGCTTGCGGGCATCGGCGTGCTGATCGTCGTCGGCCAGTTCCACGTGCTGTTCGATGCCAAGCCGCTGGCGAGTGGCCTCGAAAATCTCGCGGCGATGCCGGGGCGGCTGTTCGGGCTCGACATCGGCAATCTCGCCGGCGCCGAACTCGCCTTCGCCATCGGCCTGCTGACCATCGTCGCGATGCTGGGCTGGGAGAAATTCCGGCCCGCCGCGCTCCGGCTGGTGCCGGGCGCCCTCGTCGGCGTGACGGCGGCGACGTTGGTCGCGCTGATCGGCGGGCTCGATGTCGCGCGCGTCGCGGTGCCGAGCAACATCCTGAACGCGGTCTCGGCGCCCGATGCGGGCTTCTTCGCCAAGCTGCTCGATCCGTCGATCTACGCAACCGCGCTCGCCATCGCCTTCATCGCCAGTGCCGAGACGCTCCTGTCGGCGGCGGCGGTCGACAAGATGCATGATGGTGTTCGCACCGATTACGACAAGGAACTGCGCGCGCAGGGCGTCGGCAACCTGCTCTGCGGCGCGGCCGGCGCGCTGCCGATGACCGGCGTGATCGTGCGTTCCTCGGCCAACGTCCAGGCGGGCGCCACCTCGCGGATGTCGACGATGCTGCACGGCGCCTGGATCCTCGGCTTCGTCGCGCTGATGCCGTGGCTGCTGCGCGAGATCCCTATGGCGGCGCTCGGCGGCATCCTCGTCGTCACCGGCGTGCGGCTGGTCAGCCTCACCCACATGAAGCATTTGTTCCACCGCTACGGCGCTTTGCCCGCGCTGATCTGGGTGGCGACGCTGGTGACGGTGGTGGCGGAAGACCTGCTGACCGGCGTGCTCGTCGGCCTCGGCCTCTCGCTGCTCGAACTCGTGCCCTATGTCCGCCAGCTCCGGCTCGGCGTCAGCGAGCAGCACGAAGGCGAGACCAGCCATGTCGCGCTCGAAGGGGCGGCGACCTTCGTCACCCTGCCGAAGCTCGCCAAGCGGCTCGATGCCATGCCGCGCGGCAAGGCGCTCCGCCTCGATCTCTCGCGGCTCTCGGCGATCGACCACACCAGTGCCGAGATGCTCAACGACTGGCTCCAGCGGCGGAGGGCTTCCGGCTCGGCGACCGATCTGGCCGGTGCAGAAGGGAGGCTGCGCGGCCTCGTCGCCTGACGGGCGGGCCAGCAACATTTCCTTACAGGCGGGACAAGGTCGCGAAGCCCGCGTCCGCCACACTCGCCTCACCCGGGCCGATCGCGTCAAGCCGAAGCAGGTCCTCCCCTTCCAGGCACAAAGCCGCGGAGGTCCGGGTGCAGGGGGAGCATTCCACCATAAAAGGGGTGCTCTTATGAAGTCTGTTGGTTTTCTCCTGGCGGCGGGCCTGCTCGCCGCGCCTGTCTTCGCGCAGGACGTGCCCAAGGCGCTGACCGTCTCGGGATCGGCCGCGCTGGTCTCCGACTATCGCTT
>Ga0164294_10000135_pt1 | contig 67544 bp, 54 predicted proteins | sample GEODES005metaG_FD_111479 | JGI IMG/M metagenome (GOLD analysis project Ga0164294, IMG submission 111479) | Oligotrophic lake water microbial communities from Sparkling Lake, Wisconsin, USA - GEODES005 metaG | ecosystem: Environmental > Aquatic > Freshwater > Lake | place: USA: Sparkling Lake... | reverse complement strand
TCTGCTCGATAGTGTACGTCGAAGTCATGCTCTGGAATTGATCAACGCAGGACAGCTCAGCTTACAACAAATTGCACAAATTTTAGGCTACACAGACCCAGCAGCATTTACTCGGGCATTCAAACGCTGGACAGGTGTTAAACCTAGTGATATGCGAAATAAACAGTCTGTATCAAAATAAAAAAAAACTATCTCTATCTATGTAAGAACGATTCTGCACAATGCTGGAGCTACCAATGACCATGCAAAGGAGACGCCCAGCCGAACAAATATCGACAGAGAGAGACAGAATCTGCTGATGAACGGCAGTCAAGGTCATTTAGGTATAGCGGCTCTACCTGAGCGATCACGACGACATTAAAATCATCACAAAAATAAATACCTCGTTTTATTTTTGTGATGATCTGGACAAAGAAAGCACAATATCAACTCAATCATTCAAAAATCGGAAAAGGGAACCATCTTCCGCTGTCAGCAAGATCAAAGAACCAAAATACTATACATAAAGCAATCTTGATCGGACCAAGTCTATCCCGTTTTTTGTCAAAAATATGCATGTGCCACATATAAATATTTACACGCGCTTCATGAAGACATTTGCAGGACAAAACTTTTTATAGTGACTGGGCAACGGCGTAGGGAGGTTTTATGTCACACACCGAATGCCAGCCCAGAATCTTGAGGCTGAAACAGGTGCAGGATCGCATCGGATTGGGTCGCAGTTCGATCTATAACCTGCAAAACCCAAAATCGGCATCCTACGATGCATCATTCCCCAAATCGATCAAATTGGGGCGGAATGCCGTAGGCTGGTTGGAGTCAGGCATCAACCAGTGGATCACAAGTCGTGAATCCACAGTTGTATCCACCTGAATTGCATCATCTTGGTGCACCAACTACACGAGAAGAATGACCAACTATTAGCCACGAACTGCCAAGCGTGCGGTTGATGGTTTCCGGCGAAAACCCGGCACACAGCAAGTAGTGCATTCTGTAGTCTATGTTATTAATTCATATTGATTAATTAATGTGCGATTAATCAACGGATCAATCCAGGTGTGAGTTGATCGTGAGAGGATGGCATAGAACATGTTACATGAAGCATTCATGTTGTGTGCCCTTATGCATACACAGGTGCACATCATATGAAAGACAATTTAGCAACACTCAGAGAGGCATTGAAAAAAAGTAGTGGAATTTGCTTGAACCATGCCACAGATCAATTAGGAGCGACTGAGGAATATGATCTCGTCCAAGCAATTGAACGTATAGAACTTCTAGCGAAAGCTGTTGCCTGTACAGAGAATACTGAAGTCTTATGGAAGGTCGCACCCAACCGAAGCGGGCTGATCACCTGTCGCCCTTCTCCGTTGGGGTATCGTGTGATTTCTGGGATGTTAAATATCCCAGAAATCAGACAGCACTATCCCTGCCACCAGTTCAATCCATACGTAGCAGCATTTATGAATCAAGCTGACAAAATTCAGCCGCATGCGCCACTGTCTCTAAATGACTTCAGTAATCCCGTCAAATTTTCGGAAGAGATGACTGCATTTGCTGAAAGATTGAAGGCAGAACTCGCAAGTCAAGCTTTTAAAAAAAAGGTATCGAACTTTCGTCGATCAGCGAACAAGAATTTTTTGAATCTCATGAGCTATATCCACGAACTCTTCAAACGCCATGCACGATTGATGGTGCTGCGAATCGACCTAGGGTATCTCAATCGATTTACCAATGCAGAACCTTTGCCAGAAACGGTGACTGCAGATGACGTCCGCAATCATCGAAAGCAGCTCTTTCGGGATATGAAAGAAAAACTTTTCCCTGAAAGCTGGGTCGGCTATGCATGGAAACTGGAATATGGTTTAGACAAATCATTTCATTATCATTTGCTTGTACTTTTGGATGGCAGTCTGGTGCGTGAAGACGTGACCATTTGCAATTTGATCGGTCGTCATTGGCAGCATGAAATAACTGAAGGCAAAGGCATTTATCATAATTGCAATGCGAGCAAAGATCGGTATTGGCATCAGGGCGTCGGGGTGATCAATCACTATGACCAATCCTATGAACAAGGTCTAATCCATATTGCGCAATACATGACCAAGATAGAATACTACATCAAGATGGCTATACCTGCGCTTGCACGCTCATTTGGCAAGGGTGAAATTCCTGAGCCTGCAGGGAGCCGAGTTGGCAGACGTCGGACGACAAACAATACGATATTGGCTAGCTTTGCTTGAGTTGGGATTTACAGCGTTAGCCCATGTCTGTGCTAACGCTTGTTTTTCTTACAAAGATCTTCAAAGGTTGCTCGAACTTCAGGCACTTCCCGTAACCAGCGAAAAATGGCGTCGCTTAGAGTATGCTTAGGGTACGCCTTCTTATCATGATTTTCTTGATTATATTGATCTACAAACTGCTCCATATCTGGCAGCAATTGAGCAATCATAACCTTCTTTTTCCACCAGCCCTCCTCCGGTTTTTTGATTTTCATCAACCTGATCAGTTCCTCCTGAACATGTTTATACTTCTGAGCCCGAGCTTCTCCACCAGCCTTTGCGGCGCTGAGCTTTTGCTTATACTGCTCATCTTTACTTTGGTACTCATAACTCTTGTGGGCCATTCCTGCTGAATAGCCAGCCATTTCACTGGCTTCACAAATGAGCGGCCATGCTTTTTCTGGTTGATTATTTTTGAACGCACGCCATGCGAGCATCGTAAGAAAATACGACTTTACGAGACGGTAGGGATCGAAAACATTAAATCCGGCGGGGAAATACATTTCTACAAATGGACGAAAATTCGAATTTTCATTTAGACCCCCTGATTCTATGTGTATATTAAATTGCTCCTGTAAACAACCTTTGATTTCAGGCAGCTCTAGCGCCTCAAGCAAGCTCTCTATAGAACTCGCATTGTGGGAAATGGTTTCTTCTAAAGACCATTCACTGATTGCTTTTGTAGACAATCCTGAAAATCGATTAAACATTTGTTTCTCGCTGGGAAAATCGTGGTTGTAAATGTTTGGGAGTTTGCAGTTGGTATTTCAAGTGCACATTCTCAATACCAACCACCCACATCCTTCTAATATTCTAAATTTAAAAAAGAAATCATAAAAATGTGTCAAGGTAATCAGCCCAGTGCTGCATCATCTCCTGACGCTCCGCCAAATACTCGGCATGATTGTAGGCTGCTCGAACACTGTCTCGTTCGGTATGTGCCAATTGACGTTCAACGACATCGGCTCTAAAGCCCTGCTCGTTGAGAATGGTGCTAGCCAAACCACGAAACCCATGCCCGGTCATACGACCATGGTAGCCCATGCGATAGAGTGCGTAGAGGATCGTGTTATTGCTGATGTGCTTCACTGAGCTACGGGAGCTGGTGAACACATAGCGTTTGCCTCCGCTATGCTGCTCCAACTCATCTAATATCGCCAAAGCTTGACGGGATAAAGGCACGATGTGCGGGGTTTTCATTTTCATCCGCTCTGCAGGGATACGCCATTCTGCTTTATTCCGGTTAATCTCACCCCACTCAGCAGCAATCAGTTCGCTCGTTCGAACAAAGGTCAAAGCCATGAACCGCATAGCCAAACGCGTCAGGATGTCTCCTTCGTAGGCATCCATCTGCTTTAAGAGCTCAGGGAGCTCATTTTCCAAGATCCGAGCCATATGCTTTACAGGGCGCTTTTTTAATGCTCCACGACAGGCCTGAGTGGGATCTTGCTCTGCACGATCAGTGGCAATCGCATAGCGGAAAATAGCACCGCTCCATTGAAAGACTTTACTCGCCGTCGCATAAACACCGCGTTGCTCAATGAGCCGGATCATTTCCAGAATCTGGCGAGGCTTGATCTCGTCGATTCGATACGAACCCAATATCGGGAAAGCATCAGCCTCCAGTACACCCGTGGTTTTAAGATGATGCTTCGGCGTCCACTCCTCTCGCATGTGTATCAACCATTCGCGTGCGATTTCTTCGAAGGTGTTTTCAGCAGAGATCAACGCCTGCCGTTTTTGTTCTTTGCGCTGGACGGAGGGATCAACCCCTTCTGCAAGGAGTCGTTTTGCCTCATCGCGTTTCTCCCTGGCAGTCTTCAAACTCACATCTGGATACGTCCCAAACGAAAGGCGCTTTTCTTTCCCACCAAAGCGGTATTTCCATCGCCACCATTTCCCACCGCTGGCGGACAACTCCAGATAAAGACCACCGCTATCAGCCAAGCGCTGCGGCTTGCCATCTTCGCGGGAATACTTGGTTTCTTTAACTTCCAAATTAGTGAGAGTCATAGGGGGCAACTCTAAACGGGGGCAACTGAACTGCCCCCTATGTTGCCCCCTCATGATGTCGGATTGCAATAGATGCCCTCGGACGACAATGGACAACAAAAAGCCCCAGACTATTGCTAGCTGGGGCTTTCTGGATCGCCTCGGAAGGCGATGTACAACTATATGGCGCAGCGGACGGGACTCGAACCCGCGACCCTCGGCGTGACAGGCCGATATTCTAACCGACTGAACTACCGCTGCAAGGTCTCGTTAAGCAAATCATCACTGTGTCAAAGTGGCTACACATTATCAAAACGATGATATTGGTGGGTGTTGACGGGCTCGAACCGCCGACCCGCGCCTTGTAAGGGCGCTGCTCTACCAACTGAGCTAAACACCCAATGTCATCAGCTTTTTTGCTGTGTTGCCGTGTTCGCTTAACGTGGGGTGCATTATAGAGAGTTCCGGAGCAGTGTCAACGCTTTTCCAGAAATTTTGCCAAAAACGTGCACGACTGATCAAAAGGCAGACAAACATTGTTCTAAACATCATCAAAATGCATAATTGATTGTTTTATAATCGTTATTTTTTAATCAATCCGCAGTCTGGACACGGATGCCCCCGTAGATGGGGTCGATGCACAGCGCCCCGCTCTGATCATCATCATAAAAGCAGAGATATCCTCAGGTGGCCTCATCACACGCTAGGCCATGCGTATCTGCTCTGTATGTCTGAAATAATCCATTCCGCCTGACCAATTGGCCCTTCTATCCTGCAGCAAACCGTACTAAACTGCGCTTTGAGGATCGGGACAATCAGATCCAGACCATGACGCGAAGAACACCTCCGAGGCTACCTTCAGCAATAACGAAACAGGGAAAGTCATGAATACGCCTATTGATGCCGCCAAGAGCTTTTCTACCCGACTGCCGATCGGCCAGATCGACGAGTGTTTTGCATTGCAGGCCGCGACCGCACTGCGCCTACGCCAATCAACCCGGGCAGAACGCATCGCCAAAATCAAACGGCTCAAAGAAGTCGTGCTGGCGCATAAAGACGAAATCCTTGCGGCGGGCATGGCGGACTTTGCCAAGCCGGCTGCTGAGGTTGAGTTGACAGAGATTCTACCTGTCATCGCCGAAGCCAATGACGCCATCCGCAATCTCGGTGCATGGATGCGACCCAAGAAAGTCTGGCCCTCTCGCATGATGTTGGGCACCTTCGGCTATACCCAATACGAGCCCAAAGGCCGCGTGCTGATCATTTCGCCGTGGAATTACCCAGTCAATCTCACTTTGGGACCATTAGTCTCGGCACTCGCTGCCGGTAATACCGCTTTCATCAAGACCTCCGAGATGACGCCAAATCTGTCGCTGGTGATTAGCAAGATCATTGCCGCAGCATTTACACCCGATGAAGTCGTGGTGTTTGAAGGCGACGCCAACGTCGCACAAGGGCTGCTCGCGCTGCCGTTTGATCATATTTTCTTTACCGGCTCGCCTGCCATCGGCAAGATCGTGATGGCCGCTGCCGCCAAGCACCTGACCAGCGTGACGCTGGAACTCGGCGGCAAATCACCGACCATCGTCGATGAGAGCGCCGACCTCAAGATGGCCGCGCAGAATATCCTCTGGGCCAAATTCACCAATAACGGTCAGACCTGTATCGCACCAGACCATATCTACGTGCATGCCAAAGTCAAAGATGCCTTCGTCCAGCACTGTATCGAGACTCTGGAGTCCGTCTATGGTCAAGGACAAGCGCAGAAAGACAGCCCTTATCTGGCCCGTATCGTCAATGAGCACCATGCCCGCCGAGTGCAGAAGCTCCTGATCGATGCCCAGACGCGCGGAGCACGCGTCCTGACGGGTGGTGATATCGATGAGACCCAGCGCTACATCGCCCCGACTCTGCTGGACAACATCCCTCAGGATGCAGAGATCATGCAAGAAGAGATATTTGGGCCGTTATTGCCCATCATATCTTTTGACAATCTGGATCATGTGATTACCCGAATCAATGCAGCACCTAAACCTTTGGCGCTGTATGTCTGGAGCAAGACCGAGGCTCATATCAAGCAAGTCATGCAACAGACCACCTCCGGCGGTGCCTGTATTAATCACTGCGTGGTGCAGTTCCTGCACGGCAATCTGCCTTTTGGCGGGGTAAATAACTCCGGTATCGGCAGTGCGCATGGCTATCACGGCTTCCTCGCCTTCTCGCATGAGCGCGCCGTGGTACGGAGCTGGATCATGCTGGCGCGCATGTTTTACCCGCCGTACAGCGACCTCACGCGTAAACTGATCAAGCTGTTTATCAAGACGGTATAACCCGCTATCAAGGCAGCATCAGCCCGCCGTGCGTCAACGCTATGGCACGATCTGTTGCGGCGCACGCCACATCAGCCAAAGCGTCGGACCGCCTGCGGGTACTTGCAGCGTGTCAATTACTTCAAAGCCAAACCGCCTATACAGCGGCAGTGTGTCAGGTGCTGCGGTTTCCAGAAAAGCCGGCAAGCCTTGTGCATCACAGCCCGTTAGCACCGGCTGCAGCAGTTGTGTGGCACGCCCCTGCCCTTGTACCTGCGGGTCGATGCCAATCGCCATCAGATACCAGTGTGGCATGTCTGGATGATGCTGCTGGATCATCTCAACCCCACGCCAGCGTGACCACAGATGTTTGAGTCCTATCACGTGCAGCCAGTCCGGCAAAAACAGTAACTGTTGAGTCCATCCCAGCCGCCAGCCCTGCGGCGGTGCCCATAAAGCGACACCGAGGCCATCATCGGTCATATAGGTCTCATCATTCTGCAACGCCAGCCTGTGCAGGTAGGCGCGAAACAGTGCGTACAAACGCTGGCGATCTCCCGATACCAGCCAGAGATAGATTGGATCACACGCAAAAGCGCGCACTAACGTCTCAATGAGTTGGCTACTCGCAGCAACTGTGGCTTTCACCACGTGTACAGGGGGATGCCGGGAATCCTGTATGTCTCGGTATGGTACGGCCATGATGTTTACTCCATCATATTGCACGGGCCTCAGGCTGCGCTGGATCAGAGCTGCAGTCTTTGCTGCACCTAGCATACGCTGTTTTTTGACCAACAACATCTGCGGGCTCATATGCTCTGCCGGACGTACGGCAGCTTAATGCACAAACCTATCCCAAGATTGGCTAGGCCTGTTTAGCACACTCTGGCCGCATGGCACTTCCAACCACGCCAACTGGACTAAATAGTTAAATTCAACCATAAAACTTACAAAGCGTTACCCATTATTTCCCGAAACTGTACTGTAAATTGATCACATTCGCACCAATATAGCTCTTAAGAGGTACTGATTCATTTGTTTGCAGAAATCACCATCCGCGCGGCGCTACACCATGACCGCGTATTCAGATGCTGTGCAATGTTGTAAAACCACCTGTATTTAAAAAGGAAAACGATTATGCACTTTCTATGGTTTCTACTCGTGGGTTTGGTTGCTGGCTGGCTGGCGGGTATGCTGGTCAAAGGCGGGGGATTTGGCATCATCGGCGACATGATCGTCGGGATTATCGGTGCCTTCGTAGGTGGCTTTGTGTTTGAAAAACTGGGAGTCTCCGCAGGCGGTGGCACCATTGGCAGTATTATTGTCGCCACCATCGGCGCGATTATCCTGATTTTGATCCTACGACTGGTTCGTAGGGCGGCTTAGCACTGTCTCGTCCTGACATAGTCTGGTCCTGACACTGTCTCGTCCTGACACTGCCTGGTCCTGACATAGTCAAACAAAAAGGCGAACCCATCGGTTCGCCTTTGCGTTTGGATCAGAGGTACGCTGACCTCATCGCCTTAATCCATCTTGCGGCCTTTGCTGGCAGCGATACGCAGACGCAAGCCATTCAGGCGGATAAAGCCTTCGGCATCCTTCTGGTTGTAGGCACCACGGTCATCCTCAAACGTCGCAATGGTCGCGTCAAACAGCGACTGCTCGGATTTACGGCCTGCCACGATGACATTGCCCTTGTACAGCTTGACGCGGACGACGCCGTTGACTTCTTTTTGCGATTCATCAATGAGCGTTTGCAGGACTTTGCGCTCCGGGCTCCACCAGTAGCCGTTGTAGATCAGGCTGGCGTAGCGTGGCATCAGTTCGTCTTTCAGATGGGCTACTTCACGATCCAGCGTGATCGATTCGATCGCACGGTGCGCACGCAGCATGATGGTACCCGCTGGCGTCTCATAGCAGCCACGCGACTTCATGCCGACATAGCGGTTTTCGACCAGATCCAGACGGCCGATACCGTGCTTGCCGCCCAGTTCATTGAGCGTGATCATCACTTGGGCTGGGGTCATGTCCACGCCGTCGATGGCAACGATGTCACCGGCTTTATAGGTCAGCTCGACGTATTGCGGGGTGTCGGGGGCTTTCTCCGGGCTCACGGTCCAGCGCCAGATGTCTTCTTCGGGCTCCCAGTACGGATCTTCCAGACCGCCGCCTTCATAGGAGATATGCAGCAGATTGGCATCCATCGAGTATGGGGATTTTTTGCCGGCTTTGGCGAAGTCGATCGGAATGCCATGTTTCTCGGCGTAAGCCATCAGGGTCTCACGCGAGGTCAGATCCCATTCACGCCAAGGCGCGATGGTCTTCAGGTTCGGAGCCAGTGCGAAAGCACCCAGCTCAAAGCGCACCTGGTCATTGCCCTTACCGGTCGCGCCGTGGCTGATATAGTCTGCGCCGTGTTCTTTGGCGATCTCGACCAGACGCTTGGCGATCAGCGGACGTGCGATCGAGGTGCCGAGCAGGTACTCACCTTCATAGATGGCGTTGGCGCGGAACATTGGAAACACGAAATCACGGGCAAACTCTTCGCGCAGGTCTTCGATATGAATCGACTGTACGCCCATCAGTTGTGCCTTGGCACGCGCAGGCTCCAGCTCCTCCCCTTGGCCGATGTCGGCGGTGAAGGTAATGACTTCGACGTCATATGTCTCTTGTAACCATTTCAAAATGACTGACGTATCCAGACCACCGGAATAGGCCAGTACGACTTTACGTTTTTGCGCCATGAATCGCATTCCACTGTATTAAAGAAAACAAACCAAAAAAAAACGGATCTACAGCATATCGGGAAACCGCATCACCAGCATCATCCTCAAGATAACGCATACCAGCTTTCGATTAGCCGTATATTCTACATCAAAAAAGCCGCTCAACATGAAAAAACCCGCAGACTGGGATGCAGCCGCGAGTTTATTGTGATCAACCCAAACAGACGAGATCGCAAGCCTTATTCCGGATGGATCTCATCATAAACACAGACCCGATGCCGCCCGTCAGCCTTGGCCTTATATACACCTTCATCAGCACGCCGGATCAACTCTTCGATGCTGATGCCATCATCAGGTGGCGTGGATGTCGCCACACCGACACTGACGGTGACAAACTTGGCTGTCCTAGACTTACGGTGCTCGATCTCAAGCGCATCCACTGCCGCCAGGACTTTGTCTGCGACGACGCGCGCACCGACTGCCGGGGTATTGGGCAGCAGTACCACAAACTCCTCGCCCCCATAGCGCGATGCCAGATCCGTGCTGCGATAGAGGAACTGATGCAGTGCGGTGGCGACCTGTTTCAGGGTCTCATCTCCTAACTGATGGCCATAGGCATCGTTGTAAGCTTTGAAATGGTCGATATCGACAAACAATACCGATAACGGCTCACCCGAACGCTGTGCCCGCTCCCACTCTTCCGACATCCGCTCGTTGAAATAACGCCGATTGGCAAGGCCAGTAACAGGATCTTCACGCGTCAGGCGGATCAGCTCGTCACTCATGCGCTCAGCATGCTGTTTATCCAACTCCAGCAAACGGGATTGCAGAAAATTGACGCGCTCTTTGGCGATATTGACATTGCTGACCACAAAGCCGGTGAGGTTGATCAAGACCACATAGTAGACGTAGCGTACGACTTCTTCGTTGGAATACCACGCGAAGTCATAATCCACCGTCTGCAGATAAGCGATCAGCAAAGCCAGAAACCCCGCCGAAAGGCCGATGGTAAAGATCACGCGCGGCTTCATACCGATCATGAAATAAATCAAGATATAGACCAGCACCACATCGTAGGTTGCGGCCTGTGCGACCCACGGGGTTTTGAATTGCAGCGAAAAATACGCCGTAGACAGCACGCCAAAAAAGCACACCACAGCCATCACCTGATAAAAATGACGACCGAAGAATGACTTGCGCAGCAGCACCGGAATGGCAATCAGGCAGATACTGCCACAGACATAGGTATAGATGAGGTTATACAGCTCATTGGAGCGGAAATAGCCCCAGCTGAGATAATACAGAATGGGCAGATTGATCATGCCCAGAATCAAATAAACAATGATACCGGGGATCAGGAAGCTGTTGATCATATTGGTTGATCGTTCAGCCAAGGTCGTCCAGAACGCATTTTCGAGTTCTGGATGAAGTGACCGCAGCATCAAACGCTTATCGGCCAGCATTTCGCGAATCAGCTCATCTTCCTGAATCATCGGCGCTATCGCCTGTGCTTTTTTGCTCAAACTCACACTCTCTATGCCACCCAATCGCTCAAAATCCTGTAGTTTGACCAGTCTGTGCGCCGCTCACATCAGCACATACCGCAAGCACCCTGCAGGCCCACATCTACCCAATCCATCCTTATACCCCCGATCCACGTCCGATCTTGTTCCCTGAAGAGGATCAGACATCATATAAACCATACACTACCCATGCACACCAGCGCGTATGCCGGAGCGACAATAAATAAACCTTAGAGGTTGGCCGTGTTTTACGTGCGGAACCGGATCGTTTTCGACTATCATTCCGTTATTGCTATTCATTGTTGTGCTCTTATTTTTTTTATACAGGTTATTTTCCGTGGTTACATCGCATCCTGCAACGCTTACCATTACTCAACCCGACGATTGGCATGTTCATCTGCGCGACGGGCTGGCTCTGGCCCGCACAGTGCCGGATATGGCCCGCACTTTCCGCCGCGTGATCTGCATGCCCAACCTCGTGCCACCGGTCAAAACCGTCACTGAGGCCATCGCATATCGTGAGCGTATCATGGCTTACGCGCCAAACCAACGCTTAACTGCCGAACAATTTGACCCGCGTATGGTGCTTTATCTCACAGACAATACCAAACCTAGTGAAATCATCGCACTAAAAGAATCTGGCGTCGTTCAGGCGGTCAAGCTTTATCCTGCGGGTGCCACCACCAACTCCGATTCAGGCGTCAGCGACCTGACAAAGGTCTACGATGTGATCGCCCAGATGGAAGAGTCCGGTGTGCCCTTCCTCGTCCATGGCGAAGTGACCCACAGCGAGATCGATATTTTTGATCGCGAGAAGCGCTTTCTGGATGATGTGCTCAGCCCTCTGCTGACCCGCTTCCCACGACTGCGTCTGGTATTGGAGCATATCACCACCAGTGACGCCGCTATATTTGTGCGAGCTCAAGGCAGCAATGTCGCCGCAACGATCACGCCGCAGCATTTATTGTTTAATCGCAATCACATGCTGGTCGGTGGCATTCGCCCGCATTTCTATTGTCTGCCTATCCTAAAACGCCAGACCCATCAGGCGGCTCTGATTGAGGCGGCTACGAGTGGTAATCCGAAGTTTTTCTTAGGGACTGACAGTGCACCACACGCGCAGGACAAAAAAGAAACGGCCTGCGGCTGTGCGGGTTGCTACAGTGCACCGATTGCCATTGAGCTGTATGCCGAAGCGTTTGAAACCGCTGGCGCACTGGATAAACTCGAGGCCTTCGCCAGCTTCTATGGTGCCGATTTCTATGGTCTGCCACGCAATACGGGTACGATTACGCTGATCAAAACTCCGCAAGCGGTGCCTGCGTATTATGATTATCTGGCGCAGCAACACCTCGTCCCGCTGCGTGCCGGAGAAACCCTGTCTTGGTCCGTTCAGAGGTCAGATACCCTGTAACGGCAAGTGAGTAATTTGATGAACGCACATTCTGAAACACCCCCAAATCCCGCCGCTCCTGCTGGCGCGCCGCTGATTGGTCAGCGCTTCCGCGGCTTCCTGCCGGTCGTGATTGACGTTGAAACCGCCGGTATGGATGCCAGCAACCATGCCTTGCTTGAGATCGCCTGTATTCCGATCGTCTACAACGAGCAGATGCAACTGGTCCCCGGCGAAGCACTGCATGCCCACATCCGCCCCTTTGAAGGCGCTAAGTTTGACCAGCGGTCACTGGATTTTATCGGGATTGATCCCTTTAATCCGTTTCGCATGGCTGAAGATGAAAAAACCGTATTACTACGCCTCTTCAAATCCCTGACCGAAACACGACGTGCACAGGGCTGCAATCATTGCGTGCTTGTCGGGCACAACGCTCACTTTGATTTGGGCTTCCTCAGGGCAGCCGTCGGACGCACCCATACCAAAAACCAGTCGCCATTTCATAGCTTCTCGGTTTTTGATACGGTGACTCTCGCCGCTGCAGCCTATGGTCAGACGGTCCTTGCACGTGCCTGCATGGCAGCCGGCATCGACTTTGACACCAAAGAAGCGCACAGTGCCCTGTACGACACGCAGAAGACCGCTGAACTGTTCTGCAAAATCGTCAATGCATGGCCCTATACGCCCGCAACTGAGTCGGACACCCGCGATGATGCGGATGCATCCTGATCAGCCGCGACAATGACGACAGACACCGCCCCCCTGACTGACGCGACCACGACCGACGATCTGCTCCCGGTACGGGTACACCCTGCCGAAGCACTATTGGCACAAGTCAGGGCGGCGGGATTTGTCTTTCATCAGTGGGATCATGAAGACGATGGCACAGCATCTGCTGAAGACCCTGCCGTCCTGCTGCAAGACGATAACGCCTTGCCCGACACGGTCAATCTGCAATCTGCTTCAGCACCGTCTGCACCACGCAGCAAAGCCGCCGCAGCCGCCATCAATGTCCTGCCCGAATACCGCCTCATACAGGATCTGGTCAAGCGTCAATTTCCACTGATCCTCGTCACCGGTGGAGCGGGTACCGGCAAAAGTACCCTGATCCAGTGGCTGATGCGCACCTTTCGCGGCTCAACCCTGCTCGGTGCGCCGACCGCCATGGCTGCGATGAACATCGAGGGTAAGACGCTGCATGCCTTGTGTCAGCTCCCACCCGCATGGATCGTCAAAAAAGACATCAAGACCCTGCCGCATCGCACCGACATCAAAGAAGCCAAACTGCTGATCATCGATGAAATCTCCATGGTCACCGCCAATCTGCTCGACGGCATCAGCGCCTTCCTGCGCAAAAACCGCGACGAAGGTGCAGCCTTTGGCGGCATGACCGTGATCATGGTCGGCGATCTGTTTCAGCTTCCGCCGGTCGTGACCGAAGCGACACGGCATCTGTTTGATCAGGTCTATGGTTCGCCGCAGTTCTTTCATGCGCGTTGTTTACGTCAGGCACCTTTTTATGCGGTCGAACTCAAGACCACGTTCCGCCAGTCGGATCAGTCCTTTATTCACCTCCTGACCCATATCCGTGAGGGTCTTGCGCTTGAAGACGCTATGGCGAAGCTCAATAGCCTGTGTCAGATCACAAGCACGCCTCCCGAAAATGCCGTCTGGCTCTCCCCGCGTAATGCCGAAGTCGATCTGTGCAACAGTCAGGCGCTGGAGCGACTAGAAGCAGAGATGCGCAGTTACACAGGCCAGATGTCGGGACAATTCAAACCCGACCGCCTACCCGCGCCCAAAGAGCTGATATTGAAAGTCGGCGCACAGGTCATGTTTACCAAAAACGACCCTAACCGTCGCTGGATCAACGGCACCATCGGCACAGTGAGACGGATGGACGCGGACAAGGTCGTGGTCGCACTTGCGGGCAATAAACAGGTGGTGCAGGTCGAGCGTGAAGAATGGTTTGAATACCAATACCGCTGGGATGAGATCGAGGAAGCCATCGACCGCGATGAGACCGGTCGCTATGTACAGTTTCCGCTGGTGCTGGCATGGGCCATGACCATACACAAGAGTCAGGGTCGCACGCTGGACCGCGTGCATCTGGATTTGGGCAACGGTGCGTTTGAAACCGGTCAGACCTATGTGGCCTTAAGCCGCTGCCGCAGCATCGAAGGTCTGTCACTCACCCGTCCACTACGCCTGTCTGATATACAGGTCGATGGCGAGGCCAAAGCTTTCTACCGTCACCTGCGTCACTTGATCCGGCGTCTGCCGCCTGAGACAATGATCGAGCAACTCGCAGCCAGCCCAGCCGTTGCAACTCCCGTGAACGATGCACCTGCACCGCTCACAGCGTTGCCAGCAGGTGATTCAGCACTTGACTGATGAGATGTGGCATCTGGCTGGATGTGAGTCCAATCATGCCACCCGCGTCTTGTACATATTGATCTGCCGCCAGCCCGTGTATATAAGCACCAAGGCGTGCGGCCTCAAAGGCATCCAGCCCCTGCGCCAGCAACGCCACAATCACGCCCGACAACACATCTCCCTGCCCTGCCACGGCAAGTGCACCATTGCCTGAAGGATTCACAGCCAGTCGTCCATCGGGATGGGCGATCAGAGTACCTGCACCCTTGAGCAAGACCACGCTCTGATATTTCTCTGCCAAAGCACGAGCGGCCTGCTCACGGTCACGCTGGATCGAAGTTGCATCACAGCCAAGTAATCGTCCTGCCTCTGCCGCATGCGGTGTTAATACCGGCCATAGGTCAGTGTCTCTGCGCGATAGCAGTTCCTGATGCAAGACGTCGGTCTGCACCATGAGATTTAAAGCATCTGCATCCATCAAGAGTGGTCGATCCCAGCCAGACAGCAACCGTTCAAGCGTCATCCGCGCATGGACATCCTGCCCAAGGCCCATGCCGACTGCCCATGCCGTCGCGGTCGAGAGATCGGCATCCATCGGTCGGATCATCAGTTCAGGTGCGACAGGATCAACGCCAAGCCGGGTATCCAGTACATTTAGCCAGACTTTACCCGCCCCAGTCGCAAACGCAGCCCGACCACAGAGCAGTGCCGCACCGAGCATGCCAATATTGCCACCGATGATGCCGACCGTGCCGTGACTACCTTTATGGCTGTGGCTATCACGGATTAACTGACTTAGCGGCTGGATATCAGGCGTAGGCTGCATGACTAGGCTCCTCAGATGCAGAATCATGCTTCAGCTTAGCAAAACCAGATGGGCATGAGGTCTAAGATGGTAAAAAAACGCTATCGCATTGACCTAAGCACACTTTTTATCCAAACCGTCATAAAATAGACATCTGCGGTGCAATAATGCTTGACTTCACCCCTCAAATCTCTAAAATACGCGCACACCGCAAGGTTGCCTTTAGTCCCCATCGTCTAGAGGCCTAGGACATCACCCTTTCACGGTGAGTACCGGGGTTCGAATCCCCGTGGGGACGCCATATATGTGTGTTTACTGTAGTACGCTACAGTCCTGAAAGCCCTTAGTTCTAAAGACTTTGGGCTTTTTTGTTGTCCACGATTGTTCACAGAAAACTACCCAAATCCACAAATATTAACGGTAGATTTAACGATATCAGATTCTTGAAGGTCGATACCGTTATGACTCGCTCTCTTTGGTCATCTACGTTTTATTGGCGATAAAGTGAAAGCTTCACAGATGGATATTCTGATTAGCTATGGTGCTTAAGCACGCATGACTAGATAGGGCGAGGTTACAATGAAAAATGGATACCCGGAACAATTTATTAAAGATATTCGTACTTACGGTGTTGTATCTTTTTCTATTTCGCTGATCCTAAATCTAATTTTAAGTACTACCTTAGCTGATGGCCGTAGTGTAATTTATTTTCAGATGCTGATTATGATTAGGCTATTGGCCTTGATTTGGATTTCTGGACTATTTTGCCGGAAATATGGTTTTTCCAAGTTTCCGAAAGAAGTTCGAGATGATAATCCGTTGTGGGTTAGGGTAATTCATATCTCATCGGTGTCTTGGCTAGGTTGGTTTGCTGCATTAGCTGCTTGTGGTGTTTTTGTGGGCTAGTTTGGTCTTGTTATGAATCTTTAGTTTGTTTGAGGCTGATTGATATTTTTTGTTTCTATTGTGAGAGGGGGTATGAAAGGAGAACGTATTTATCTATCTTTTTATATGATTTTATATGTGTTTACTTTTGGTGTGGTGTCGTCAACATCAAGTTATCATGATTCATTCTGGTTGGTTATTATTAATTCCGGGGTGCATGCATTCTCTTTGCTAGTGATGGTTCTCTATTTGTTCAAGGTATATTTTAAAAAGCTTGCCAATTTTATTGGAAGTTATTTTGTTTTTATTTTAGCGTTGAATGATTTTTTGATAATAATGTATCATTATTTTTTTATACCAAATGGTTCTCCACCAATTTGGTGGATTCTGTTTTCGTTTTTGATGAATATTATTTATAACACACCAGCGTGGTTTTTTTGTTATCGATATGCCAAAAAAGGGCTCTTGTTAAAGCCTTAATTGGCGATAGTTTGATGTAACTTACACAAATCTGAATAAATCGTGAGGGCTAGGCAGTGGCTATAGCAAGCGTAGGGTGCAATAAGCCCAAAGCGCATTGCACCTCACCTATGGATAACTTTCATCCAAAGTCACGACAAACTCCGCAAATCACCCCTCCAGCCAACCATACACCGTCTGATTAAAGCGCTCAGGCGCATCGACCATCACCCAGTGACTGGTATCAAAGGACAGCACCTGATTGCCCGGCTTCGCCGCCAGCGCCTCAGCCCACGACTGGGTGTGAAACATGATGGGTTTGCGTAAGGCATAGATAAAGAGCGTCGGACACTCAATCGTGTAATATGCGTTACGAAGTTCTTGAATATAGCAGATGAGTCAATCAGATTGATAATTCGGAAGATTGACCGTAGAGAAATAGCAATCGCCTTTGACTCGGTCACGATGATCGTTTGTCATTTTATGATTAATCGAGTAGTTGGTGAGATTACAGGTGCGTACAGATGCAGCATGATGGGCTGAAGCCCATCCTACGCTTGCTCCATCCGCGATGAAGTAAAAGTCACCATAGACCCAATCACCCGAATACTCCTTGACGGTATAGTTAATCAATAAGCGACTATCAATATTGATTATCATAATCAATTCAAACTAACTTTGGCTTTATAGAATTCTCAAGAAAGTATGCGAGCCTACTAAGATCAGTTTCAATAACATCAATAACCTCTCGTGCAGCTTCTCGCTCACCAAACACTAACTCACGATATAGGATCCATAAACCTTCACGCGCTCTCGCACGGCACTCTGTAACCAAGTCAATATTACCTACTCTTAGTTCTGTTTCATCTGCTTCGCCAGATACTATTTGAAACAATAACTCTAAAATGCAAATTCTGACATGACGTGGTCTTTCCTCAGCCAATGCGGCCAGTAATACAGGCACAACAAATTGAGCTACTTCATAAAGCTGTCCCTGAACTACTACATGATTCTCTAGTTTCCAATATGCTATCTCGACATCACTTGGCGTAAGCGCACTAAATAACTCATTAAGAGCACTTGGTATATTTTCTGCCGAGCCGGAAACTTCTCGTAACCGACTCCAATGAATCCTGTCTATTTCATTGATTGCTAGAGATTTGACCATTATTGACTCCAAGGTCCATTTGGATCATATTTTACATCATTAGGAAACTGATTTTTATCATATTTCCCCTGACACTTTGTACAAACAGGTATCTCTTTTTTCTTCAGTTCTCCTGTCTCAGGATTCCGTCGCCAACCAACAGCTTTAGCAAGCGTAGGGTGCAATAAGCCCAAAGCGCATTGCACCTCACCTATGGATCATAACTTTCATCCAAAGTCACGACAAACTCCGCAAATCACCCCTCCAGCCAACCATACAGCGTCTGATTAAAGCGCTCAGGCGCATCGACCATCACCCAGTGACTGGTATCAAAGGACAACACCTGATTTCCCGGCTTCGCCGCCAGCGCCTCAGCCCACGACTGGGTGTGAAACATGATGGGTTTGCGTAAGGCATAGATAAAGAGCGTCGGACACTCAGGCACATTAAAGCGCGCACCCTTAAACGACCCTAAGCCACCCGTCCACTGGATAAAGTAAGGATAGCCCATCGACGCAAAGATCTGATCTGAGCTTGCAGGTGCCTTCAGGACTTTAGCCACTGATCGCGCCATACGATCCCCGACTCGCCCACCGATCTTCCACGCCAGCGCCAGCGGCAACTGATACGACAGGATCAGCGCTGCGGATTTGGGGCTTAAAGTTTTCTTGAATGCGCGACTGCCCGCATCGCCCACATCGACGATGACCAGACGACTCACCCGTTCAGGATGGCGCTGATAGTACTGATAACCATAGAACGAACCCCAGTCATGGATCATCAGATATACAGGGCTATCCGGACTGGCATGATCCGCCACGGCAGCGATGCTATTGACCACCTGATCCAGCGTATAGCCGGTCTTACTCTCAGCATTGCCCGCCTCAAAGCCCGGCAGCGTAAAGGTCACACAGCGATAGTACTGCTTGAAATACGCCACCTGCGCATCCCAGATCCGTGCGGTATCTGGCCATCCATGTACCATGACCAGCGTCGGTACATTTTTGCCCTCAGGTCCTTCAATGACGCCCTCTACACCGGCGACCGTAAACGATGTTTTCATGATATTCCTCGGCTTGTACAGTAGAGATAAGGTGAATGCTTGTGCTTGCTGATTGCGATCAAGTCATGCAATGGTCCCGATCATGATCCGGTTTTTGAAGAGAAGCAATGAACGCTTAGTTCAAATCTTAAACCCTGTCGCTTGAACGTTTATCCTGCGCTTCATTGGACCTATCTGCGCACATCGACACCCAGCCGGGCCAGCCGATTGGCATGTGGTGTAGTGCCATGCCAACGTTTATAAGCATTGATAAAGCTGGTCGGCTCGACATAGCCCAACCAGTCCGCCACTTGTTCTACCGAGACATCGGGCATCGCCAGATACTGGTCAGCCAGCTGCTGGCGGACCTCTTCACGGACGCCGATAAAGGTACAACCCTCATCTGCCAAATGCCGTCGCAGAGTCCGTGCCGTCATATAGAGCTCGGCTGCCACGGTCGCCATGGTCGGCATCTGGCCTTTGGCAATCATCAGGCGCTCGCGTACCAGTTGGGTCAGCCGATGAGTCGCTTGTCGCTCATCGAGCAGTTGCTTGCACTGGGTGGCAGCGGCATTCAATGCCAGCTCATTGGCGAACTGCAGCGGCTGCTCCATCTGCAGGCGATCCATGACGGCAAAGCTACTTGCACCTAGAGGCTCAGGCACCACACCAAAAAACGCCGTATATGCAGGCCACGCCTCGTCTATCGCAAAGGTCATCACCAGACGCTCCAGCATTGAGGTCGGCACGAAGTCACGTTTGACCGTGATCAGCGCCGCCGCATCGCGCTCCACCACAAAGCGCCGCACATCCTCCGGTACATCTGCATCATCGATGGTAATGATGGTGTCCGTCTCCGTATCGGAGACTAGAAAACGGGTAAAGGCAAAGGTCAGATGAAAATACTGTAGTGCAACATTCAACGCTGCGCGGACACTGGCACTGCTGACGATCGCCATTCCCAGCACACCAAAGGTGGTAAAATGATAGCGGGCACCAACCTCGATACCGAGCGCCGGACGATGGCCCAAATGCTGGACCAGATTACGCATCACCTGCAACTCCTGTTGCCCAGACACGACCATACTAGGGTCGAGCAACTGTGTCTCGGTCAACTCCGTATCCGCCAGTATCTGGGCACGTGTCACCCCCTGCTCGACCGCAAATTCGGTCATCAGGCGCACACTATGCACACTGCGTTCAAACTCCCAAGTCGGCATAGACCACTCTCATTGACAAATTCATCGACAAATGTCCCCGAATCACGATATTTTGTCCCTATGTGGCCTCTGAATCAAGCGCCTCAATCGTTAATCTATGCCCATTGACTGACACAGGTATCGACTCTCATGAATAGCGCTGTATTAGCCCAGACCAGCAAGGCGGCCCAGACGACAAAGACCAAACATGCACGCCCCCGCGTCGCCATCATCGGCACCGGCTTTGGTGGTCTCGGCCTTGCAATCCGCCTCAAGCAGGCCGATATCGCCGACCTGACTCTATTTGAAAAAGCCAGTGATGTCGGCGGCGTCTGGCGTGACAACACCTACCCGGGTGCTGCCTGCGATGTGCCCTCGCATCTGTATTCGTTTTCCTTTGAGCAGGATCGTGGCTGGGCTAACCGCTTTGGCAAAGCCGCAGAGATTCACCAGTATCTGCGCCACTGTGCCGACAAATACGAGATTCGTCAGCATGTCCAGTTTAATACCGAAATCGCCAGCGCCCGCTTCGATGAAGCCACAGGCATCTGGCATATTCAGAGTACGACAGGTCAGACTTTTGAAGCCGAGATTCTGGTCGCTGCGGTCGGCCAGTTGAACCGCCCTGCCTATCCCAATCTCAAAGGTCTGGATACCTTCACCGGTAAGACTTTTCACTCGGCACGCTGGGATCATGATTATGACCTGACCGGCAAACGGGTCGCCGTGATCGGTACGGGCGCCAGTGCGATCCAGTTTGTGCCTGAGATCGTCGATCAGGTCGCGCAGTTGGATCTGTACCAACGTTCGGCACCCTATGTGATCCCGAAGCCTGACCGTGTCTATCCTCGGCTTGAGAAAACCCTGTTCCAAAAACTACCAATCCTACAGAGTCTGGATCGCATCTGGCAGTACAGCTCCCACGAAATCCGCCTCTTGGGCTTTACCACCTATGTGAATGAAATGTCGCTGGTCGAGTATCTGTTTCAGCGCCATATCCGCGAAGAAGTCAAAGACCACAAGCTGCGTCATCGCCTGATGCCGGACTACCCGATTGGCTGTAAACGTATCCTGATCTCCAACAACTGGTACCGGGCACTGGTCAAACCGCAAGTCGACGTCATCAGCGATAGTATCAGCGAAATCACCCCGACAGGCATCCGTACCAGCGACGGCAAACTGCACAAGACTGACGCCATTATCCTCGGTACCGGTTTTGCCGCGACCGACTTCTTAGCACCGATGAGCATCACCGGACTCGACGGGCGTGACCTGAAAACCGCATGGAAAGATGGCGCCGAGGCTTACTTAGGCCTGACCGTGAGCGGTTTCCCCAACCTCTATATGCTCTACGGCCCAAACACCAATCTCGGTCACAACTCGATCGTCTTTATGATCGAAAGTCAGGTCAACTATATTCTGGATGCGATCCGCACCATGAAGGCCAAAGGCCTGCGCTATACCGACCTGCGTCAGGACGTACAGGATCAGTTTAATGCCGAAATCCAGACACGCATGAAGAAAACCATCTGGTCGCAGGGTTGCACCAGCTGGTATCAGACTGCGGACGGCAAGAATACCAATAACTGGCCCGGCTTTACGGTTGAATATCGCAAGCGCACGCGTCGCTTCGACCTGTCGAGCTATAGCTACGTCAAGAAAGCCTAAGCATTCTAAAGATGCATGACAAATCATCAGCGAACCGATGACTGTCATCACCAGATCAAATAAAGCCGTGTATGCTGACACGGCTTTATTGTTTTCTACGGAAAATCAATTTTAAGATGAAGGAAATCCATCATGGCACTCACCCTCTATAGCAATCCCCGTTCGCGCAGCCTGATCATCGATTGGCTGCTGGCAGAGCTTGATGTTCCCTATGAGAGCATCCAGATCGAATTTGGCCCTGCCATGAAGCGCGACGACTATCTGCACATCAATCCAATGGGCAAAGTCCCTGCACTGGTCCACGACGGCCATGTCGTCACCGAATCCGCTGCCATCTGCGCCTATCTGGCCGATGCCTTCCCTGAAAAAGGTCTGGCACCCGCACTCACGGATCGCGCCGACTACTATCGCTGGCTGTTCTTCGCCGCCGGCCCTCTGGAAGCAGCGACCACCAATAAGGGTCTCGGCGTAGAAATCGAAGGCGTCAAGCAAGGCATGGTTGGCTATGGTCACTACGATCTGACTATCCATGTGCTGGAGCAGTTCTTGACTGACAAGACGTCCATCACCGGCACCTTCAGTGCCGCAGATGTTTACTTGGGCGCGGCGCTGTTTTACGGGATTCATCTGACCAAGAGCATTCCTGAGCGTCCGGCATTCATGCACTATCTGGGAGCCATGGCCCAACGTCCTGCCTTCCAGAAGGTTTTCCGTTTCTGATGTGAACCACTATCTGAAAACGCGACCCAAGCCACGATGCAGCAACAAAAAAGCCCCATGCGGGGCTTCTTTGTTGCTGAGGTGAGAAACTCTGTGGTAATCAGAAACCAGTCGCCACCAGCACTGCATTACCGCTGGTGATGACCAATTGACCACCGGATGCAATCAGCACACCTTGCGGCGTCATCACATTACCCGGCAATGCACCCAAAGTCGTACCAAACTGTCCCGGCTGACCGACGATGGTCGTGACCGGTGTGGTGCCACTCGGCACAATCTTGCGGATGGTACTGTTATTGCCATCAGCGACATACAGATTACCTGCACTGTCGATGGTGATCGCAAACGGATGATTAAATTGAGCAGCAAGTCCAGTCGTACTATCCGCAGATCCGGCAGCGCCGCTACCTGCAATCGTCGTGACTACACCTGCAGATGTAATCTTACGGATCGTATTGTTATAGCAATCCGCCACATACACATTGCCCTGACTATCAACCGTGATTCCAGTTGGGTGATTCAGGCGCGCCGCCGTACCAGTACCATCTACCGCACCGAGATTACCCGCACTACCTGCCAGTGTGGTCACCACACCAGCTGGCGTGATCTTGCGGATGGTGTAGTTGATAAAGTCCGCCACATACAGATTGCCCTGAGCATCTATCGCAAGGCCCGTCGGGGTATTGAACTGTGCAGCACTGCCGGTGCCATTCAGTGCACCATGTACGCCCATTTGCCCGGCAAACGTGGATACGGTATAGACATTACCTGAGGTACCAGTGCTGACCGTGATTTTACGAATCACATTATTGCCCGTATCCGCGACATACAGATTGCCTGCACTGTCAATCACAATGCCTTCTGGCGTATTAAAGCTGGCGGCAGTGCCTACACCATTGGTCGCACCCGCCGTACCGCTCCCTGCGATCGTCGTCACCACACCAGCTGGTGTGATCATGCGAATCAGATGGTTATAGGTATCCGTGACGTAGAGATTACCCGCACTATCCTGAGCAATACCGCTAGGCGCAAGGAACGATGCGGCGGCACCCGTGCCATTATTAGCGCCAGACGTACCCGCCATACCCGCAATTGTCGTCACGGTATAGATGGTATTGCTAGAGCTATTTTGACTGATCGTGATCTTGCGGATCGTGTTATTACCATAGTCCGCGACATACAGCGAGCCATCGGCTGCAACAGAGATACTGGCGGGGCCATTGAACACCGCCGAGGTTCCCACGCCATCCAGCGCACCCGTAAAATTGGCAGCACCTGCGAGCGTCGTGACCTGATCAATGCTACTGCCGGTCAGCGCAATGAAGCGGATCGTACTACCATCGGTCACATAAAGCCCACCTGCCTGAGCATTGTATGTCAAGCCATCAGGTGCTGTGAAATTGGCCTTAGCCCCCTGCCCATCGGTCGTACCGGTAATACCGGCGACACCCGCGATGGTGGTCACAACGCCTGCTGGACTAATTTTTCGTACCGTATAGTTACTGAAATCCGCTGCATAGAGATTGCCCTGTCCATCCAGAGCCAGCCCAACCGGTGAGTTGAAAAGTGCGGCAGAACCCGTGCCATCCTGAGATCCCGGCGTACCAGCCGTACCCGCCAGCGTCGTCACGGCCCCCGAAGTACTGATTTTACGCACTGTGTAGTTGCCTGTATCAGCCACATAGACATTACCACTGCTGTCTACGGCCACAGCCAACGGATCATTAAACGTCGCTGATGTCGCACTGGCACTATCTGTAGCACCGCTTGTTCCAGCGATGCCCGCCAAGGTCGTCACCACACCTGTAGGCGATACCTTCCGAATGGTATTGTTACCCGAGTCAGCAACATACAGCGTACCACTCGCATCAATCGCCAGACCAGTCGGCTGGTTAAAGCGTGCCGCACTACCTGTCGCATCCACATTGCCCGTCTGACCGGCAGTGCCAGCCAAGGTCGTTACCACACCTGCAGCAGTCATCTTGCGAATCGTGCTACTGATTTTATCTACGATATAGAGATTGCCTGCACTGTCCATCGCCGTGCCATAAGGACCGTTGAAACGTGCCGCAGTCCCAGTCGCATCGACCGCACCAGCCCCCCCCACACTACCCGCGAGCAGTGAGAGGCCACTGCTACTAACGCTCACTGTCGCTGATGCTGTCGTTGACTGACCGAGACTATCTGTGATCGTAACCTGAACATTATAAGTTCCGGTCGATGCATACTGGTGCGCAATAGTCGCCGAAGTCAGCGGATTCTTAGGATCGGTACCCGCTGTTATCGTGTCTCCAAAGTTCCAGACATAGGTATAGGGCGCCACACCAATGGCTGCTACGGCAAAATTGACCAAGGTCGGCTGCAGGCCGTAACTGCTCAGGATCGTGACATTGCTCGGTGCTGGCGGATTGACGACTGTGACGGTATTGGTCACCGTGGTCGTGGTACCGGCACCGTTGGTAATCGTCAGCGTAACGGTATATGTACCGGCTTTGGCATACGTATTTTGCGTACTGCTCACAAAGGTCTGCTGCGAACTGGTACCGCTACTGGTCTGGCCATCACCAAAACTCCATGCATATGTGAATGGTCCCAGACCATTCTGGACAGTTGAGCTTAAGCTGAGCGGCACGCCAGCAAACAGAGTACCTGTTGGCACCGTGATGGTCGCAGTTGTCGCTGGGACACTTGAAGGCGCTTGTACGACCACGGAACTGGTGGTGGTGACCGCATTACCATATACATCAGATACCGACAGGGTCACTGTAAACGTCCCCACACTACTATAACTGTGACTCACGTTAGATCCACTGACCACACCCGACCCGTCGCCAAAATCCCAGAGATAAACCAGTGTCCCGACACCCTGCGCGGTCCCGATAAAGTTCACGGTGGTAAATGCCTGTGGATTAGACATCGAAATGCTGCTAATAGAAGCCGTCAGTGAGGGTGTACTGACCGTAATCGAGCTGGAAGCTGTCGCAGTCTTGCCTGTACTGTCGGTCAGCGTCACACTGATCGTGTAATTACCCGGTGTAGAGTAAACATGGGTCACTGATGCGCCACTGCTGCCCGCGAGCTGATTACTCGTCTGACCATCACCGAAGCTCCAGACATAAGTCACCGTACCTGTCCCCTGCCCATTGGCGCTAAAGGCTACCTGCTGTCCGGCTGTTGGCGTCGCAGGTTGGATTGATACGATGGATAACGACGGCGCATTGTTGTTGACATTAATATTATTACTTATGGAGGCCGTACCGCCTCCGCCACATGCCGTCAGCACCAGTGCCAAAAGGCCCGTCAAACTGAGCTGTAGTCCTATCCTCATACGATAGAAGAAGGTCATCAAGACCACCCTCTCTCTCTGCATCAGCGTTCCTTGCGTGGCTGCTGTATATCCTGTTGCCATCATTGCCTCACCTGATTCGGGTTCCATGAATTTCTGTCCTGCTGTTTTATTATCGAACGGACATAAAATGGTACTCACTATAAACGACCCCTACTTCTCAAACCAAGTGTAAAGTCGTAAACATCGTGAACACTTGGCGTAGAATCCGCGTGTCAAACCACCACAATCAGACAAAAAAAAGCCTTCGGATCACGAAGGCCTGAGAGAATTCACGAGACAAGGTGCACATGTTGCACCAGATGTGACATATACAAAATAAATACACGTAAGGGCCATCAATGCATCAGCATACCCCATGACGCAACATCACGCGGCGATATTGGGTGAAGCCGGATCCGCTTCAAGAGCTGCCGCATGCAGTGCCGCAGGTGACGCCCTCATTCCATGCGGCTCAACCTGTAGGATATCGGGATAATCATCCTCAGAATTAAGGCTCATCAACGATTGCGCAGATGACCGGAATGCCGATGGATTGGAATAAGAAAACAACGCCGTATCATCTTCGGCCCAATCCACACGGTATAAACTCCAGACGACAAACGCAAAACTACAGAGTAAAAACAGGCTAAAAAACACAAACAAGGCAATATAAACCTGATACTCACTCGGCATCCATTCATCCTGAACTGCACACACCGCATTCTGACAAGCATGATCGGCTGCCATGGCAGTAACGACCGTCACCGCAGGACTATGTGCTACACCTGATGACGCCGTAACCTGAGGCAGCGGGAGCACTCCAGCCAAATTCACCCAATGCACGTTGCCACCGTCCAGTACGACCGTTGCAGTACTAATGCCAACGCCCAGACCGGCACCCAACAGTGCAAGCATGATCAGCAGAACTTTCATGACGCCCTCGCTACTTCCCCAAACCAGTCTGAGCAACTCACCAACTGACTTGCAGACGACCCGAGGAATCGGGCAACGCCACAATCTACTCCCTGTCACGCTCATCTCTTGCTGGATAAATTTAGACCAATCCAAGTCGTCCTTTTAGATTGTCTTTACTATGATTAAGTTACACGTCATTGGCGTAAAAAGTCTTTCGTCACTACCGTCATTCTTTATGCGCTTTTCTCTCTGGGCAATGTAATCCATTGTCCACCCGCCGTCTTGCAGACAACCGGACATCCGCTAAACGATCCCCAGAAGCCACCCGCTAAGTACAGATCACGCACCAGCCTGCACACAATCACGGGATACACAGACGTCTGGTCACACTTCGACGCCCAAGCAGCTGGATAAAATGCGCATGCCACGTCATCAGGATTACCCTACATCTGGATTGTATATTTGGTGTAATAATTTAGACCATATAGTCAATTATTTTGTAAATTCACTTGCGCATCCACATCGTCCATGTTGTAATACTTTTACCCCTAACCTTGTGCTATATAGCTACGGTGCAAGGTCTTTTTCCGCACTCCCCAGTGCGGTTTTTTTTGCCTGTAGAATAAGTCGCATCGAAAGACAATGGCATATATCTCGTTATTTTTATCTTTTGGTTCAATGATATATTTACGGTTTGCCTGCTTTGTTTTCAGTCCATGTCGTTATTGCCATTCATGCTGATCACAATGCATCTTGAGCTGTTGCAGCTTGCCCAGCCCAGGACATCGTAGTAGAGTCGTGTAGCTATTTTTTGCCCATCTCATCGCACATACAGAAGACCGCCATGGCCCTGTGGAAAAAGATCCTCGGACTCAAGACCGTTCCTGACCACTGGTACAGCCCGTCTCATACGGCAGCCACGGCAGAAGACACACACCTGACCCTCACCTATCTGGGCACGGCAGGATTTGTGCTGCAGAACGCCACGCGTACGGTCGTGCTGGACCCCTATCTGTCCCGTCCCGATCTGGTCGAGACCATCAGCAAGCCATTAGTCCCCAACAAAGCCCTGATTCGCACGCTGATCCCCGTCGCCGATGACGTGCTGATTGGGCATGCACACTATGATCATATTCTGGATGCACCAGATCTGTGCCTGCAGACTGGTGCCCGCCTGATCGGCTCGCGCGCGGCGATCATGGTTGGTCGTGCGGCTGGTGTGCCTGAGGCTCAACTCCGGGAAACAGCTGGTCGTGAAGACATCAAAAGCGGTCTCTGGACCATCCGTGGCCTGCCCTCAATCCATGGCAAAGCTGCCTTTGGCAAAATTCCGATCCCTGGCGATATTACGGCACCACCGCCATGGCCACCGCGCATCCTTGATCTCAAGCATGGTCTGGTACTCAACTGGCTCGTCGATACCGGGGATCTCAAGATCGTCCATATTGACTCTGCTGACTTCATCCGCGAGGAGCTGGTCGATCACACTGCCGATGTGGTCTGTCTGTGTGCGATCGGTCGTCATTATCGCCCCGACTATGTCAAAGAAGTCGTCGAACTACTGAAACCCCGCTGGATCATCCCCTGCCACTGGGACACCATGATGACCCCGGTCCACGCGACTCCGGACCTGATCCCCGGTGTCGATCTGGCAGGCTTTATACAGGAAATCAAGGATGCAGGCTGCGAGGTCTTGCTGCCGCCGATACTGGGTACACTAAAGCTGCCTGCGCGCAAGCCCAAAGCGGGCCACGACGTGCAATAATAATCTCACGATCAATATCCAGCACTAGGATCAAAAACTCTCTCTGTATAGCGTATAAAAACATAAGGAAAACCACGTTATATACCACGATCTATTGGGTTTCCTTATGTCTTCAGTCATCAGCTCGCAGGGCTTGACGCTGGAGCTGTCGCAGATGCTGGATCCACGTTGGGCTTATGATCAAACTTGCAGGAAGCTTGGATCACTGTCAGGGTCAACGGTCGTGTAAGGTTGAATGTTTTCATCATCACACTGCCTTAAGTCTGTGACATGCTACGGTTAATTGCTCGGTTGTTTGGCTGGATAACTTGAGCCATAAGGATGGGATGAACTGTCAGAGGACGTCTGGCCCTGTCCACTGGAGGAGCCACTACTGCCCTGTTGTGTCGAAGTACCCGAAGATGTTCCCGTACTTGAGCTTGAGGATGTCGTCGGTGCCGTACTGCTGGCAGCCTGCGACGTTGCCGAATCCTCTGCAGCAAATGCCGCGCTGCTCACCGCCAGCAAAGTCGCCAATGCGATGCGTTTCATCATGAATCTCCTTGTTTTGGATTTTACGGTCATACCCGCCATGCAGCAGGCCATGTCAGTATTCAATGTGATCGCCAGTGAGACAACCCATTTACAAGCAAGGCATACACAAGCGCGCCAAGACTGCAACAGTGTACTTTTTGCACACCCCATCACATCCGTGATTAAAATATTTTGATTATCAATTTATTATTCATATGGCTCATCGCGCTATGCTGCATTAAGCCTGATCATGCGCTAAACAGAGCGTCATCAGTTAATACACTTGTTCAGTTCGTTGAGCTGATCCAGATAAAACACAAACCAGATCACACTTAGTAAAACAACTGGAAAAAATTATCATTTTTTTCTTCCAAACAGTCTATTTTCACTTGCACAATACTGCTCAGTACAGTATGCTTTTACTTTGCCTTGCACTCCATGGTGAGACGTGATGTCAACCTGGATTCGTGTTTTATGCCCACACCCCATGTGGGCATTTTTTTGTCTGAAATTTCCCTTTCGATCCAGTTCCTGCATACCTAGTGCTTTACCTGCAGCTCAACCTGCCCGTATGATGTGTTCTACTTAAAGTCGCACTTCATCTGACTCATGACTGCAAATGCACTGGTGGTCCGCTATGCGGATTTCGCGCAACGCTTAACGATGCTCATGGCAGCCGAAGGCTCAGCCATCCCCAGCGTCACGGCGCTCAAGAATCTGCTTGAGATTAGCTATGAGATGGCGCGACGCTACACACTCGGGCAGGCCAAACCACGCGACCGTAAACTGATCCTACTGGCCGAAGCATTAGGCACCACGCCAGCTTATCTGGATCATGGTGAAACACCAGCACCCTCGGCCTCCTTATCGGCGACACCACCGCCAACCACCAGCACCGCCTCGCCTCCTCTTGATGGTCGCGTATGGCTTGATGTCTATGACATCAGCCGACTTGTGTCACGGGATAAATCACTTCCCCCGATGCAACGTTTTCACCATCTCCCTGATCAAGCCCAGCCACTGACCGCAGATATCTTCAGCCGACACCGCGTCGATACAGCCACGGCCATACTGGCCTACGCCGACAATGACAGCATGGCACCTTATCTCAATGTAGGCGATCTGTATGGCATAGACCTGGCTGATCCCACCATCCGTGATGGTGGGATTTATACGTTTTATTTTGACGATCAGGCGATGGTTAAACAGATCTTTAAGGAAGGCGGTGGCAAACTGCGTCTACATGCCTACAACAGTACTTATCCGGACAAATACGTCACACCGGATAATCAGGACTCGTTTCTGCTGATCGGCCGCCTGTTTTACCGCGCCGGCTGACAAACAGACATTAAAAAACCCCGCATTGGCAGGGTTTATCATTCAAATGAATCGCAAGCATTGCAGATCAAGCCAGCACACGACGCTCCTGCATCATTTGTAGATGATCAAACAGCTCATGTGCCCGGTCAGGCGAACATTCGCGCCAGCGCCGGAAATGCACAGTACGATTGCCCAAATGCTCCTCGACATCAATCGCAAATCCGCAGATACCATAATGCTCACGAGTCAGGTCGGCGATATACCATGAGCAAATCTTGGGATTCAGCCCATGCAATTCATCATTAAGCAGCTCTTCACATGCTTGCCTGATCAACTTCTCGACATGAAACAACGATGGCTCAAAATCATCATCAACCACATCGATCAGCACGATATCAAGACCACCAGACAGGCTGATCACCATCGCCAGACAGTGGTGCCCCGGTTCATAGTTCATGTCGAGTTCCAGCATTTTTCATCTCCATACAGAGGGCAATCACCTTGCCAGAATACCGCTGAATAAAGCTTGTTGCAGACGAAACGTCTTCTTGCGGGCTGTAGTAAGCAAATTGCATTAAGTGCTGCCGAATTTTTATTGTACTCCGTATTCATTTTGTCGCGAGGCAAGCATGTACACCAGAAACGACCATAAAAGTAAGCTTATTCCGACATATCTTGTCATCTAAATTTCATCTATACATGATGTAATGCGATCCGCAGTCAGCTCCATGACTGCCGATTTGCTCGCGTGAGCAGCCCCACCATAATGGGGCTTTTTAATTTATAAGCATATCAATTGTCTAAAGGCTGACACTTGAGCGCGTGCACAAAACCAAGACCAAGCCACGCCGATCACCTCCTGCCGCCATGTTCCCCACATACAAATCCAATACCTGAGGACACGATCCGCGCACCAAGCCACTACAGGTCATCATTAGACAGTGGCCGCAGGATTCAAGGACAATCTCGTGTGATAACCAAGGAAAACGAGTCGCATCATATGGGCGAAACGCATTACGAACAACAGGAACGACCGTCCATCAATCATGCGCCATTAGTTCATAGCACGGACGATGAGCCATACTTGTGCACCGGCTTGATCCTGTGCCTGATCCTGATCTGCACCGCAATCATGGGGAGTCTGGTGCAGCACTCTCCCACGGTCACGCCTAAAGATGCCAAAGCCAAGCCTGCGATGCATAAAACGCAAATGGCCTGACGCGCGGCATACACCGTAGAGCCCATCAATCCTATACAGCTTGCTCCGCAGTCGGATCTGACCTCGCCTGACGCAAATAGCGGTTAACAGGCTCAGATACCCAGCGAGCAACCACATAAGCGCAGACCACCGACAACACAACAAAAAACCCAAACCACGGTAGCCACAGTACCTGCGGCAGATGTCCACGCTCGATGATATTGCGCATCAGTGCCAGTACAATGATATGAAACAGATATAACTCATAGCTGTGGCGACCGAGCCAGCGCAAGCCAGAGGTCATTTGTCCCGTCATCACGCCAGACGTCGCATCATCAGCAGATGTCCAGAGGATCAGCGCCGTCATCAGAGCCACGAGCGTAAAGCCTGCCACCTCATGCCCATTTATACCCACGAAATACACCACGACCAGCCCCAGACCTGCCAGCACACGCATAACGCGCTGATAGGATATGAATGGCTTCGCCTGCGCCAAGAGTGCCGTGAGACAGCCCAAAGCGATCGCATCAAAGCAGGCAAAGTAACCACATTCCCAGTACAGTTCCTCGTCGGCATGCACGCCATGATACAAATGGATCGCCCGATAGATCGGCCCGAATACGACCAGCAAACCAGCCACAGCGATCAACCAGCCTCGGCGCAATGCTACACACAGCAAGGGAAAGGCCAGATAAAACACCTCCTCGACCGACAGTGACCAATAGATATTGAGGCAATAATTAAACCAGCCCTCGATCTGCATCAGCACGTTATGCCAAAAGGTGAGCACGGAGAGGACGGCAATAGCAAAATACGAGGGCGGCAAATGATGCCCACCATCAGTATTGGTAAAGTGCGGCAACCCCATGCAGCCCATGGCGACGATGACCACCAACGCCAGTACAAGGCTGGGCATGATGCGGGCAAAGCGATAGAGATAAAACTGCCGAATATCCACCTGACCGAGCGAACCAAAGCGGCGTAGCGACATCTGGGTAATCAGATAGCCTGAGATGACAAAAAACATCGTGACGCCATAATTGCCATTCAGGAATATATGACGCAGGGTTGGCAGACTCAGCCAGTCCATGAATGGACTCTGCTGTACCTGATACGCCAGCGCATAATGCAAGACGAGGACAGCACTGATGGCAATACCACGTAAGAAATCGATACGTGCATTGCGCGGCACATTGGCCTCAGTTCCTTGAGTCATCCCATCAGCTCCCATCTCAGCTATTGCTTCACTCTCGAAAAACATCTATGCGCTTGGGTCGGCTGCTTAACGCCGACCCGCAAACGTGCATTGATATCATCTTTGTGAGGCTTTATTGAAAAATGAAACAAAAGGTCAACAACATTAGGTGTCAGAAGTGAATAAGGCGGATCTATCTCATGTAAAAACAACACGCTTGCATCACGACAGACCTCAAGGCATCATGATCAAGACTGATTCACGATTCACAAAGGCGCAGCATGTTTCAGGCAGAAACCCCTCATAAAAAGACGACTAGCTTTGAATATCTGTTATTGCCTGTGTCCGCATATCTATTCTTCTTATGTCTACAGAATGCCAACTGGGCTTTTGGCCTAATGTATTTAATCACTCCGATCGGCGTTTATCAGCTCATTCAATCTTTTCGAAAGCGCAAAGTATTTTCGAAAAAATCGATCTACCTGCGCTGTCTATGCGGACTCATATTACTAATCAGCGCGCCTATGGCTATATACATACAGAAAGAATCAATCATTTCAGAAATAGATCCTCTGGCTAGCCAGCTTGATGATTACAAGCAGCAGCATGGACACTATCCTGCCGATCTTTCACCACTAGGGTTAAAGCAATCAACACGATGCCACCACAGTGCTATTCCTCTGCTTTACCTCCCAGATCCAGCGCGTCTTCAATTCTCAATCAGTTGCCCGTATTATGGGTTTAGTAAATTAAGCTATCGTTCTGACACACGGCAATGGCACATCTGGGATTGAGCATGCCGCTCGAGAATCCTGAATAATCCGATTTAAAAACAACATACTTGCATCACCTCGCTCAGCAAGGCAAGATTGATCCATCAGCACAACCTATCTTATCTTTATGTCGCGCGCCCAACGCCTGCTCGACCTGATCCAGATTCTGCGCCGCCATCGTTTTCCGGTGAGCGGGCAAGTTTTGGCATCCGAGCTGGGAATCAGCTTGCGCACGCTCTATCGCGACATTGCCACACTGCAGGCGCAAGGCGCAGCCATCGAGGGCGAAGCAGGCATGGGCTATGTACTGCGTGCAGGCTTTATGCTGCCGCCGCTCATGTTTAGTAGCGATGAGATCGAAGCCTTGGTGCTCGGCTCACGCTGGGTCATGCGCCACAGTCAGGATCAAGAGCTGGTCTACGCCGCACAGGACGCACTGACCAAAATCAACGCTGTACTGCCACCCGAGCTCATGCACCTCGTCGACTCCACCACCCTCTTGATCGGCCCGAGCAAAAGCCATCCGGGCGAGACCATCGATCTGGCACTTATCAGAAAAGCCATCCGTCAAAGCATCAAAATCACCATCGACTATCTGGATCAGGATGGACAATCCACGAATCGCACGGTCTGGCCTTTTGCGCTGGGTTTCTTTGAGCAAACACGGATACTGGCAGCATGGTGTGAGCTACGGCAAGGCTTCCGGCATTTTCGTACCGACCGGATCACCCAGCTTGATGTATCAATCACACGCTACCCCAAGCCTCGTCAGACCCTGCTGCGCGAGTGGCAGCAGACCCAAGGCATCAGCCTCTATAGCCCGCCTGAGTCGCGGGCATAATCCCTATTCCACATTTCGCCTCAACCGACAATCACAACCTGCTACTGCCATAAACTGACAGTCGCACCGCCTAACATGCATTTATCCAGTAGATAGCAGCCAAAACACTGCAAACCAAATACTGCGGCCTATCGCGCTGGATTTTCAATCACTTGCATGGAGTAACGTATCATGACATCCGCCACCCAATCCCATCTGGTCATCCTCTATGTCGCTGACCCGGTTGCCAGTAGTACCTTCTACAGCCGCATTCTGGACCTTCAACCTGTGGATGTCTCGGAGACCTTTGCCTTGTTTATCTTAAGTCCACACCTCAAGCTCGGTCTTTGGCGCACACCGAACGTCGAGCCACTGGCGAACGCCAGCGGAGATCGCGGCGAACTGGTATTTGCGCTGGAGAACGATGCTGCCGTTGATCACACCCATAAGGAGTGGGTCGCCCAAGGTCTGACGATCCTGCAGGCACCGACGCGGATGGATTTCGGCTATACCTTTACAGCCGCAGACCCTGACGGTCATCGCCTGCGTGTATATAAGCTGCAAGTCGGCGCTTAATCCAATCTGATCGGTCTCGCATCCTCCGAAAGCTGCGTCTTATGACGTGGCTGTTTTATTACGGACCACAAAGGCAAATGGTTACGCAAAGCACACACAGCGATCCAGCATCTTACTAGACGACCGGTCTAATTGACCTTATGATGGCTGCCATGAACATACCAATCCCAGACACGACACGCGACCGCAGCCATGATGTGCGCCAGCATATGCTGGATACCGCGCAGCGCATGATGGGTCAAAAAGGCTTTACCGCTGTAGGCTTAAGCGAGCTCTTGAGTGCAGCAGGCGTGCCTAAAGGCTCTTTTTACCATCACTTTGCCTCCAAGGAAGCCTTTGGTGAAGCCTTGCTGACGCGTTATTTCACCAACTATATCCAGTATATGGACGAAGTGCTGGTCGGCGGTACAGGCACTGCCGCAGAGCGTCTGATGCGCTACTGGCAGCACTGGCAGGATACCCAGGCCATCGAGGACCCAGAGGGCAAATGCCTCGCCGTCAAGCTCGGTGCCGAGGTCAGTGATCTGTCCGAAAGCATGCGCACCGCGCTCAAGCAAGGTACACAGAGCATTATCCAGCGCATCGGGCAATGCATCGAGATTGGACGGCTTGAAGGCTCATTACATCTGCACACCGACAGCATGCAGCTTGCAGAAACCCTATATCAGCTCTGGCTGGGTGCCAGTCTGCTCGCCAAAATCACGCGTGACCGCAAGCCGCTAGAAGCAGCCTATGCTGCGACCGCACAGCTATTACATAACCATAAGCCAGCACCTTCAGCCTCACCTTGAGGCGCGACATGATCAACCACGCGTTGACCATCCATCTCACACGACATCCTAAAGGAGTGATCATGTTTAACTTTGAATTCTACAACCCGACCCGTATCGTCTTCGGCCCTAAGACCATCGCCAAACTCAACAGTCTCGTGCCTGCTGACGCCCGCGTGCTCATTCTCTACGGCGGTACCAGCGCCCAAAAGAACGGCACCTTGGATGAAGTCAAAGCTGCCCTCGGTAGCCGCCATGTACAGGAGTTTGGTGGTATTGAACCCAATCCCACCTATGAGACACTGATGCAGGCGGTCGAGCTGATCCGCCGTGAAGGACTGAGCTTTCTACTTGCGGTTGGCGGCGGCTCGGTGATTGACGGCACCAAGTTTGTCGCGGCGGCGGTGCCGTTTGAAGGTGAGCCGTGGGGCATACTCGAAGCCCGTGGTCGCAATATCAAAAGCGCTCTGCCCTTTGCCAGCGTCCTGACCCTGCCTGCCACCGGCTCGGAGATGAACAACGGCGGCGTCATCACCCGCGCCAGCACCCATACCAAGCTGGCCTTTAGTAGTAACCAGACCTTCCCGCTGTTCTCCATCCTTGATCCGGATAAGACGCGCACCCTGCCGCCACGTCAGCTCGCCAATGGCGTGGTCGATGCCTTCACCCATACCGTCGAGCAGTATCTGACTTATCCCGCCGAAGGTCTCGTCCAGGATCGCTTCGCCGAGGGTCTCTTGCAGACCCTGATCGAAATCGGACCCAAGGTGCTGTCCGAGCCTGACAATGATGATGCCCGCGCCAATCTGATGTGGGTGGCGACGCTGGCCTTAAACGGTCTGATCGGGGCCGGTGTCCCGCAAGACTGGTCGACGCATATGATCGGCCATGAACTGACCGCCAAATACAACATCGACCATGCCCGTACCCTTGCTATCGTACTGCCCGCAAATCTGCGCACGCGTAAAGCTAGCAAACACGCTAAGCTGCTGCAATATGCCGAGCGCGTCTGGCACATCACGAGCGGGACCGAAGAGGAACGCATCGATCAGGCAATCAACAAGACGCAGGATTTCTTTGAATCTCTGGGGATCAAGACTCGCCTGTCAGACTACGACATAGCTCGAAGCGAGATCGACGGTCTGATTGAAGCACTCAAAACCAACGGCATGGTCCAACTGGGTGAGAAACGCGACGTGACTCTGGACATTAGCCGTCAGATTTTGGAAGCCAGCGCATAAAGGGCGCATTCATATAGTCATTTGCTTGCCCCTTAGCATAGACATCTGGCAGAGGTCAGATGTCCTTGGTGTTTTTATAAATTCTTTCCGCTGTTCCATCCGACTCGATAGGAGAAGCACATGCGTATTCTGGTTGTACTCACCTCACACGATCAGTTAGGCGATACCGGCCACAAGACCGGATTCTGGCTCGAAGAGCTCGCTGCGCCCTACTACACCTTCATTGATCAGGGCGCGAGACTCACCCTTGCATCCCCCAAAGGCGGTCAACCGCCACTGGACCCACGCAGCAATGAGCCAGACTCGCAGACTGATGCCACACGACGCTTTATGGCAGATTCCACCGCGACAGAGGCACTTGCACATACGTTGCGTCTGGCGGATCTACAGGTGTCTGACTTTGATGGCGTATTCTATCCGGGCGGTCATGGCCCACTGTGGGATCTGGCCGAGGATCAAGACTCGATCCGCCTGATCCAAAGCACCATTGAGCAAGGTAAACCGCTTGCTGCTGTCTGCCATGCACCCGGTGTACTACGCCATATCAAAGTCGCCAACGGCACGCCACTGGTCGCAGGCAAATCCGTCACGGGTTTCTCCAATAGTGAAGAAGACGCTGTCGGACTGACCCAGATCGTGCCCTTTCTGGTCGAAGACATGCTGACCGATCAGGGTGGGCTCTATAGCAAAGCAGATGACTGGCAATCCCATGTGGTGCACGATGGATTGCTGATCACGGGGCAAAATCCCGCCTCATCGGCAGCCACTGCACAGGCGTTATTGGATCTGCTCAAGCACACATGATCGTTATCCAAGCCCATAAAAAAAGCAGCATGACATCATTCCCATGCTGCTTTTTTCTCTGAACAAGAATGGTTCAGTGCCAGATCCACAACTGCCACGCGATGCTCCACATCACGACACCGATCACCACATCCAGCACCTGCCAAGCGCGCGGATTGGCAAAAATTGGCCTGAGCAGCGCCGCCCCATAGCCCAGCGCAAAGAAAAATACCCACGACGCCAGCAATGCACCACAGACAAAGGCCATCAGATGCTGCTGAAACTGTGCCGACAGCGATCCAAGCAGAAAGACTGTATCTAAATAGACATGTGGATTCAGCCAAGTCAAAGCCAGCGCAGTCAATATCGCCTGCACAGGCGGCATCCCAGTTCCTTGCCCAGCATCCAACGCCTGATGTGACGACCACGCCAGCCAGAAACTCCGAGCACCATATAAGACAAGAAAAATCGCGCCAAACCAGCGTACCCAATCCAAGGCTTGTGGGTAATGCCGCGCAATCTCAGCAAAGCCAGACACGCCCATGCTGATCAGCAGTGTATCCGACAGCGCACAAGTCAGACACACCAACAGCACATGCTCGCGTTTGAGCCCCTGCCGAAGCACAAAGGCATTCTGTGCCCCGATAGCAAAGATCAGCGACAGACAGAGGGTAAAACCATATACGCCTGCCGAGAGCAAAGGATTGAGCAGCATGAAAACGAACTAAAAGGTCAGTATAAAATATGAGTCTAGCCGAACAGATGATAGATTGCATGGTGATCTAAAAGAAAATCTCCTTTGCAAAAAAACAGGCCGGATCACATAGACCCGGCCTGTTTTTTTGCAAAGGATGATTGGTCCCAAAAGTCAGCCCTTAATGCACAGCACCTGCCGCAGGGTATGCACCACCTCGACCAGATCGGTCTGATTGGCCATCACCTGATCGATGTCTTTATAGGCACCCGGGATCTCATCCAGCACCCCGGCATCTTTACGACACTCGATGCCCTTGGTCTGTGCCGCCAGATCATCCAAACTAAAGCGATGCTTGGCCTTGCCACGACTCATGCGCCGCCCCGCACCATGCGAACAGGAGCAGAACGACTCTGGATTACCCTTACCACGCACGATGTAGGACTTGGCCCCCATCGAACCCGGAATAATACCGAGCTCGCCAGCCTGCGCACTGATGGCACCTTTGCGCGTGACATAGACATCTTCACCGAAGTGACGCTCCATCTGCACATAGTTGTGATGGCAATTGATCGCCTCTTTGGTGAGCTGAAATGGCGGCAGGTACTGCCGTAGCGCAATCAGGATCAGCCGCATCATCTCGCGCCGGTTCTCCATCGCATAGTCCTGCGCCCAGTGCACCGCCTCGACATAGTCGTCAAAGCTGACCGAGCCTTCAGCAAAATACGACAGATCTTTATCCGGCACATGACCGAAGCGGTGCTGGGCTTCTTTCTTGGCGCGCTCGATGAAGTACGTGCCGATACAGTTACCCAGCCCCCGGCTGCCCGAATGCAGCATGACCCACACATCCTCCGCCTCATCCAGACACAGCTCAATGAAGTGATTCCCGCCGCCCAGCGTGCCGAGCTGACGCGCCCATGTGCGGTCAAAGTCATGCAGCATGCGCTTTAAGCCCGGATGCTTGTCAGTGATCACTTTCAGCCGTAGCGCCAGTGGGTCCAGCGTCGATGCTTTGGCCTTGGCCTGACGGTGAAACTCAAAGCCCACCGGCACCGTATGCTCAATCGCACTGCGAATACGGCGCAGATCATCCGGCAGTTGGCTGGCAGTCAAGCCCAGCCGGATCGCATTCATCCCGCAGCCGATGTCCACACCCACGGCTGCCGGAATGATCGCCTGCCGCGTCGGGATCACACTGCCGACTGTCGCGCCGATCCCGGCATGCACATCGGGCATGACGGCCACATGACTATGGATAAAGCCCAGCTGTGCCACCTGCCTGAGTTGATCCATCGCGGATGAATCGACATCCTGAGTAAATATCTTTACCGGTACGCCATATCCCGTACCCTGATTTAATACCAATTGAATGGCCATGATTAAAATACCTATATATTTTGTTTATTTTAGGCAAACGTCTCCCTGCTCAGTTTTTATAATAAAAACCGACATCATCAAATCATGCCAATAAAAAAGCCCTGACGAATGCCAGGGCTTGATTGGGCATTCGGACGTTCACCAGATCATCATCTGCACACGTCCGAATGGGTACGCTTGCGGATTAGTCTGTTGATTTCTCAGCGATCAGATACACAGGCGTACTCCTTAAAATTTGTGTTTGTGCGATACGCTCAAACTATGGCAGGGATTATAAACGTGAATATTAAAAAATCAAGGCCACGTACAAACAATTAATCAGGTATTTATAAGTGCAGGAATATTAAATACGACATGCCAATATTGATATGCAAGAGATACCATCGCAATATCCCTTGCACGCTGATCATCAACCGGCTTTTTTCACCAGCTCAATATCTGCACCCGCACGTTTGGGATCGATCAGGATCTTGGCATGCTGCTCAGGATCACGCAGCGCGGCAAAGGCAGGATTGACGCCATCCAAGCCCACGATACCCGTGATCAGTGGCGCACAGGTCACCTGCCCTTCGGCAATCATATGCAGCGTGTCACGGAACTCAAGCGGTGTATAGCCCAGCACAAACTGAATTTCGAGCTCTTTGTTGATTGCAAGGGCTGGCTCAATCTTGTCGCTCTGCATACACACGCCGACACCGACGATCCGCGAGAACAGCGGAGCCCCTTCGATGATCTGCTGCAGCACACCCGGCACACCTACACACTCAAAGATCACTGGACGCTTGGGCAATGCACCCAGCTTATCCGCCACGCGCCATGCATGCCACCATGGCAGCGGGACAGCCTGGACCTTCTCAAACAGCCCCATACCGAAATTAATCGCATCCGAAACATTGCCCAGCAGACCAAATTCTTTCCAGTTCGCAAATGGCGACTGCTCTTTCGGGTTCACCACGATGTCGGCACCGCACAGTTCGGCCAGACGGCGACGGTTGGGCGAGAAGTCACTGGCGACCACGGTCTTGACCCCGGCGGCTTTGAGCATGGCGATCACACCGAGCCCCACCGGACCACAGCCGATCACGATGGCGGGTTCACTGGTCTTGATGCGGCTACGGCGCACGGCGTGCAGGGCGACGGCCATCGGCTCGGTCAGCGCTGCACTATCGGCATCCAGACCATTGGGTACCTCAAACATCAGGCTGGATTGCGCCAGCACCTGCTCGGCATAGCCCCCTGAGGCATTGGGCGACAGGCCGGTCGGCTGGTAGCCCAATGTGCCTACATTCAAGAGCGGCATCGCACAGACAAGGGTATCGGCTTTAAACTTACGGCGAGTCTTGGGACCATAATCCAGCACACGACCACAGAACTCGTGACCCATCACAAACTCATCGGTGGACTGTGCTACGCCATTGAAACCGACACGATTGGCCAGAATATGCATATGATCACAGTGATGCTGCATGTGCAGGTCAGAGCCGCAGATGCCGCAGCGCACGACGTCCAGCAGCACCTGACCTTTGGCAGGCTCAAGCTTGGTACGTTCGACGACACGAAGTTCGGCATTGTGGCAAAGTACAGATTTCATAAGGGACGGTCCTCGGTGTCTAATAAATGTGATATCCGATAGCCCATGCTGCATTGGCATCTAGAGGCACTATGCAATAGGGTGCAGGCTAAACTCGCTGATCTTTGCATGAAAATGCACTGAATGCTATGGGATTGCATCCTGCAAATCACCCTTCATCTGCCATAGACCAGCATGCGTTATTGAATCTGCTGCATGCCCTTGATCTGCGCTTATTTTCTGCTATAGATGAGAGCTACGCCCTCGTCACTTGCATGTGATCATGATCAAAACCATTGCCATCCAGAACTATCGCTCGCTTCTATCGATCTGCCTGCCGCTAGGGCCACTCAATGTCATCACAGGTGCCAATGGCAGTGGTAAATCGAATATCTACCGCGCACTGCGCTTGCTCGCCGAGACGGCTCAGGGCCGTATCATCCAGACGCTGGCACAGGAAGGCGGCCTACCCTCTACGCTCTGGGCTGGTCCTGAGAAGATTACTCGCTCCATGAAAATCGGCGAAGGGCCACGTGATCCATCCATGCGTGCAGAACCACAACGATTGACACTGGGATTCGCAACAGAAGAATTCGGCTATAACATCCTTCTCGGCGCACCCGGCCCCGGCGCTTCGGCTTTTCCCATGGACCCGGAAATCAAGGAAGAATATATCTGGGCAGGTGAGGTGTATCGCCCAGCCAGTTCATTAGTCCAACGCGATAAAGCTGTTGTTAAGGTCCGTGATGGTCGGGGGTGGCAGATGATCACACGCCATCTGACACCGTTTGAGAGCTTATTTCACCAGTCCACCCATCCCAAGACCGCACCGGATATCTTCTATATGCGGGAGACGATCCGCAACTGGCGCTTCTACGATCACTTTCGCAGTGATCCCGACGCCCCGGCTCGTATCCCGCACATGGGCACCTATACGCCTGTCTTAAGTGCGGACGGACACGATCTGGCGTCGGCATTGGCAACGATCATGAGTATCGGTGACGATGCGGCACTGGCAGCCGCCATAGATGATGCGTTTCCGGGGAGCAGGCTGAATGTCTATACGCTTTCGGATGGTCGAATGACGGTTGAGCTAACCCAGCATGGTCTGCTGCGTCCGCTCAGTGCCAGCGAACTCTCCGATGGCACCTTGCGCTATCTACTCTGGGTTGCGGCACTCATGACACCCAGACCACCACTTCTCATGGTGCTGAATGAACCCGAGACCAGCCTGCATCCGGATCTCCTGCCTGCACTCGCCCGACTGATCATCAATGCCGCACAGCATACCCAGATCATCGTAGTCAGTCATGCGGGCCGTCTGATCCATGCCCTCAATCAACATCCCGATTGCCACTCGATCAACCTCATCAAATCCCTCGGACAGACCGAGATCGACGGCTATGGCCTGCTGGATGGTCCACTCTGGCGCTGGTCAGATGGTGGATAAATTAATGCGGGACAGCAACCACCTCTTCGCTATGACGCGGATCGCCGAGCCACGCCCAAGCCAGCGTCTGCTCGGCATGATTGAAGAATTTGATCGGAAACGACAGCAAACCACCCAAGAAGAAAATCATCGCCGAATCACGCCACTTCTCGTCACCGACAATGGCTAGTTGCTGCACATGATCCTGAATCACCTCATCCTGATTGTCATCGCTCCAGTCGCTGTGCGGATCAATCTGCTCAAAGCCCTCTTCCAGATAGACAAACACTTTAAACTCACCATACGCTTTGGCATGTGCGACCAGTTGATGCTTGATGTCGTCGGCTTCGACGCGATTGACGCTGCCCGATACTCGGACTTCCAGAAATGGATGATGATTTAAATCGATAATCATGCTCATGACTTTCCCCTATGGTGCATGTGCACCTGATCCTTATGATTTCGTTATAGTAGATGTCCAACCGTGATCATCAGAGTGCGCCCATGCATGCCTGCGGGTCGCAGCGCCCGTCATCCGGTCGGTGCTGTTTGACTATACCTGCTTTTCGGGAGGGGATAAATGTCTCAAGACGCGTGGACACGCGTTTTTTTAAGCCAATCCTGTGGCGTTATTTTTTGACGTCATCTGCTGTTTTGGATGGGGTTGGCGAGGGCTTCTCTGTTTGAGCTTCGTCTACTTTTTTTTCTTTAGTGGCGCGTTTTTTCTTGCTGTTGCTGGTGACAGCCACGGCACCTGCGGCGAGCGGCACCGCAACAAAGATGACCGACCCAATAAAAGGCCACAGCCCCATCCCCGTCACTTCCATGATCGCGGTACTGCTCTTCTTCTTCGGACTATTGCTCTGTGCCAGCTTGATCATTTTTTTGGCTTTCAGCTTATGCGGATTGACCGTGATGCCTTTCTCTTCCAAGAGCGCGATCTTGTCTTCAACCAAGGCAAAGAAGGCACTAGGCTTCAGCTCTAGTGCCCTACAGATCGCAAAGAGCTGATCCATGGTCATAGATGTCTCGCCGTTTTCGATCCGCGACCATGACGAGGTGCTGATATCCAGAATATCTGCCGCATCCGTCTGCGACAGTGCCTGATCCATCCGGCGCTTGGCCAAGAGGGAACCAATCACAGCAGGAATACTGGTATACAAGTCGAGTTCAGCGACCATGACTCATCTCCATCATCAATGCCTGCATCCTAGCATATTTACATGCGCTGCAATCATGCGCTTTTTACAAAATTTGCATAAAATGCAAATTTTGATATTGACGCAATTCTTGCGTTTGTCGTAATATTCCCAAACTCACCGGATAGTGTGTTTTTTAGACACGATCTTTTGCGTTTAGACCTTTTTTAGACCAATGCCACAGGCACGAGGAGGACATATGGCTGACGTACTCAAGCTGGGTGATCACCTCGTGACGCCACGCCGCGGCTTCACCCATCACGGCATCTATATCGGCAATCAGCAAGTGATTCACTACGCTGGTTTTATCAATGGCCTGTCGAACAAAGGCCCCGTGAGCGTGACCTCGCTGGAACGCTTCGACAATGGCTTTGGTTACTGGGTCGAGAACCATCTGGATCGCTCCTATGACGCGATGGACAGCGTGGTGCGTGCCTACAGCCGACTGGGTGAGGACAGCTATCACATTCTGTTTAATAACTGCGAGCACTTCGTCAGTTGGTGCATCGAAGGTCTGCATTCGAGCAGCCAGATCCGCAAATACACGCAAGATGTGCTGGATCACAGTACCGCGCTGGTGCGTACATTGGGTGTGACGATGACCAAACTATGGTCACGTCGTCTCGTCGCCTGACTGGATTGATGCTGTACCCGCTCGACCTGCTTCACTGACACGCCCGGCCTATTGCGCCGGGCGTGATTGTTTCTGGGGTCTTTACCATGCATTTTGTCCCATTTTGCCATGTATTTTGTCCCATAAAGATAAACACTGGCCGCAAAAGATGGTTATGATCGAGTGCAATGGGACAATGCCCCACTCTCATCGCCCGGATTGCACAACGAGCCGCCATGCTGACACCCTTAAAAAACCTGATGTTTCCGATCCAGTATCTGGAAGTCTGTGACAGCCTGATCCGTACCCATGATGGTGATCTGGCCGAGTTTCATCGCCAGTGCGGCGTCTCGACCCAGGATCTCTTGGATGTGAGCGGCTTGATTGATGGTGAGCAACTCCTTACCGCCTATACACTCACGCAAAAGTTCTGTACGCCAGACCGACCGGCGGTGTTGCAGATTCTGGAGCACTTCCCGCTAACTGCACATGGCATGCTGGGCATGCTCGCACTCGCCTCCAATACGCTAGGCGACGCACTGAATGCCGCGCTGGAATTCATCCCGCTCATCATGCCGGCGTTTCATGTAACAAGACAAAATAACGGTGATCGTGTCAACCTGATCTTTGAACGCACCACAGATTTTGGTGAGCAGAATGCGTTTTTTACCGAAATGATCATGGCAGGATTGCACAAGATCGTGCCGTTCACCCATATGCCACTGGATGAGATCGAAGCGTCTTTTCAGCACCCGGCACCGCCTTATGTTGAAATCTATGAGCAGACCCTGCAGATCAGCCGACTGATCTATGATGCCGACCACAATCGCATTACTCTCCCGCGCAAGCTATTGAACACCCCGCTCATTACTCAGAGCCCGACCTTGCACCGTATGCTGGAGAAAGAATTACGCAACCGCGCCCAGCATGCCGCACACCTCAAGCCGGTCAGCCAGCGCGTGCGTCGCTTACTACACCTGTATCTGGATGAAAACCGCATCATCGCGGCTGAGCATATCGCCCATGACATGCACTTCTCGCAGCGCACCCTCACCCGCCGTCTGGGCGAAGAAGGCACCAGCCTGACCCAACTGCATCAGGAGGTTGCCATCAGTTATGCCGAGCAGCTCCTGCTCACCACCAATCGTGCGATCGCCGATATCGCCAGCAAGACCGGCTTCGGTCATGCCGCTAATTTTACCCGTACGTTTAAACGCCTCACCGGAACCACGCCGAGTGATTATCGTAATAAGAAAAATCCTTAACGGACCGCAAATAAAGTCCATCATCATGAATACATACCCTACTTATTGCGAATGTAACATTTCCGTCATATAGCCCCGATAGAATTTTAAAAGTTTAAAAAAGTCTCATTCCCGGGGTTGAAAAAGCGAATTTTTGGTCGATAATAGCCGTCCCTCCATTTCTCAATAGGCGCATCTATGTCGGCAGACCGAAGACCGTGCGCTTTTCGCGCCTCAAAATGAGATAAGTTCGCGCTCCTTGTGTACGCGTCCTCCATTTAAATTCCATTAATACTGATTAGACTTAGCCTCGCCTTGTCATTCCCTACTCAGGTCTGACGCATGACGTTTGTCTTGACTGCTTTTTATTAAAAAACGCAGGTCAAACGTTTGCGCCTGCCCAAAAGAAATCAGAATGCCGAATGATCGGGGATGATTAAGTTTTGTCTTCCGAATTGTATTGCCCGACCTGCCCCTTTTTTATCAGGTCAAAAAACCAAGGAGAAGTACGATGAATATGCCTTCATCCAATCCACGTCCTAACCGTCAGTTGCTGACGCCCAAAACTACCTTGGCAATCGGGATATGTAGTCTCGCGGTGCTGGCATGGATCGCACCGTCACATCACTCTCAGGCAGCAAATGATAAAAACCAGAAAGCCGATCCGGTCATGTTTACCCATCAGGGTCAAGACTACATTGTGCCAAATGATTCTCCACTCAAAGATCATCTGAAAGTCGCACCAGTAACCAGCGGCTCAGGTGAGAACGTCGCCAGCTTTCCCGGTATGGTCGAAGCCAACGGGGCCTTAAGCGCCAATATTGAGCCACCACTGGCTGGGCGTCTGGTCAAGCTGAATGTCAAACTCGGCGATCATGTACAGAAAGGCCAAGTCCTTGGTCTGGTGAGTTCAGGCGATCTGGCACAGGCCCGCTCGGATGTCGCCAAAGCCAGCGACAGCCTGCATCTTGCAGAAAAAGCGCTAAAGCGCGCACAAGGCGTCAACAGTGCAGGCGCTAACGCGGTCAAGGACCTCGAAGCCGCCCAAAGTGCTGAAGTACAGGCCCGATCCGAATACGACCGCGCCACCCAGCGTCTGCGCACCCTCGGCGGCGATGCAGGTGGCAGCAATATCCAAGCAGGCAATGAAGCCCTGCTGCCCATCATCGCGCCGATCTCGGGCGATGTGACGGCACTGAATGTCGGTGCCGGCTCCTATATGAATGACAACACCGCCGCCATCATGACCATTGCCAATCTGGATCAGGTCTGGGTCACCGCCAACATCCCTGAAGCCCGCCTGAATGAGGTGCGTGCTGGTCTGCCGGTCGATGTACTACTGCCCGCCTACCCCGATCAGATCTTCCATGGTCGTATCGATACCATCAGCAGTGTACTCGACAGCGATACCCGCCGCAGCAAGGCGCGCATCCTGTTTGCCAATCCGGGCATGAAGCTGAAGCCAAATATGTTTGCCACCGTGCAGATCAAAAGCGTCCAGCAGCATGAAGTCAGCGTACCGCCTTCTGCTCTCTTGATGAACAACGATACCGTGACCGTCTTCGTCGAAGCCAAACCCGGCACCTACGTCCGCAAGACGGTCGAGTTGGGCAGCGAGACTGATCAGGCCGTCCAGATCGTCTCCGGTCTTGCAGCCACCGATCGCGTGATCATTAGCGGCGGAGTGCTTCTGAATGATTAACCAGCTGATCACGCTCTTTTTTCGGCGTCGGCACCTGACTTGGGCGCTGGCGATCCTGATCGCGCTCTACGGGATGTATTCGTGGAAAATCATGAAGGTCGAGGCCTATCCTGAGCTGTCTGACGTCACCGTTCAGGTCACGACTCAGGTGCCAGGACTTGCCGCCGAAGAGATCGAACAGCAGGTGACGACACCGCTGGAACGTGCGCTCTTTAATACCCCGGGCGTGATCACGGTTCGCTCCAGCTCTACCTTTGCCCTGTCGCTGATCACACTGGTATTTGATGGCAAAGATGATTACTTTGTCCGCCAGCGGGTGATGGAGCGCATCAACAGCGTGACCCTACCGACAGGCATCACGCCCAGTCTCGACCCGGTCAGTAGTGCTGCAGGCGAAATCTATCGCTATACGCTCGAGTCTGAAAACAAAAACCTGATGCAACTGTCCGAGATCCAGCGCTGGACCGTCGAACCAGCCTTTAAGCAGGTGGCCGGGGTCGCGGACGTGAATAACTTTGGCGGCTTTACCAAAGAATTCCGCATTGAGCTCGACCCGGCCAAGATGCAGCAATACGGCATCGTGCTGAACGATGTCATCAATGCAGTCAATACCAATAGCGCCAATGCGGGCGGCGGCCGTATTGCCCGTGGCGAACAAAGCTATGTGGTGCGCGGCATCGGACAAGTCCACTCACTCGACGATCTGGCTACCGTCGTCGTCACGCAAAACAAAGGCACACCGGTACTGATCCGCGATATCGGCAAACTCACCATTGGCCATCAGGAGCGCGAAGGGATTCTAGGTAAAGACTATAACCCCGATACGATCGAAGGCATCGTGCAGATGCTGAAATACCAGAACCCGTCCGTCGTACTGGAAGGCGTACATGCCAAAGTGATTGAGCTAAACAAGCGTCTGGCACCCATGGGCGTCAAGATCGTGCCCTACATCGACCGCGACGATCTGGTCAAACTGACCGTCAACAAAGTTTCGCATACGGTTATGGAAGGTGTAGGACTGGTGCTGATCGTGCTAATCCTCTTCCTTGGTAGCCCACGCAGTGCGATTGTGGCTGCGGTCGCCATTCCTGCTGCGCTGGTGACCGTCTTTATTCTGATGAACCTCACCAATATGCCAGCCAATCTCTTCTCACTGGGAGCGATTGACTTCGGGATTATCGTTGATGGCGCCATAGTCGTGATGGAGGCTATCCTGCGACGCCGTGAAGAAGAGCCGGACAAGGTGCTTGAAGAACAAGACATTCTGGAAACCTTAAGCTATGTCGGTCGTCCGATCTTCTTTGCAACCCTGATCATCATCACAGCCTATCTACCACTGTTCGCATTTGAGCGTGCCGAAGGCAAACTGTTTACCCCGATGGCCTACACGGTCGGCTATGCCCTCTTGGGTGCGCTGATTTGTGCGATCGCCATCATTCCGGGTCTGGCCTATGTCGCACTCAAGAAACCCAAGAAAGTCTTTGAGAATAAACCGCTCATCTGGCTCACCAAACGTTATCGCAACACATTGACTTTTCTGCTGGCGCGTCCGGTTGTGATCTATGCGGCTGCGATCATCAGCTTGGTGATCGTCGTACTGCTCGCCGCAAGGACAGGTCAGGAGTTCCTGCCTGAACTGGATGAAGGCGCACTGTGGCTACAGGTGCAGATGCCCTCCGGTATCTCGCTCGACAAAGCCAGCGATATGGCCTCTGATCTGCGCCGTATGCTGCTCAAGCATCCGGAAATCTCCTATGCGATCACTCAGACCGGTCGCAGTGATGACGGAACTGATCCATGGACTCCATCCCACATCGAAATGCCAGTCGGACTCAAGCCTTATAGCGAGTGGCCTGCGGGTGAAACCAAAGCACAGTTCATCAAAAAACTGGGCGATGAATTCAAACAAATGCCCGGCTATGACATCGGCATCAGTCAGCCCATCATCGATGGCGTTAATGATGCGGTCGGCGGTGCGCATAGTCCACTGGTGCTGCGCGTCTATGGTCCAGATCTGAAAGAATCGCGCAGGATCGGCAATCAGATCGTTGATATCCTGCATACGATCCGTGGTACTGCATCGGCGTCACTCTTTCAGGAGCCACCGATTCCGCAAGTCATGATCAAGGTCAATCGCGAAGCTGCTGCCCGCTACGGCATCAATATCACGGATATCGCGGCACTGATCCAGACCGGTATCGGCAGTGCGCCGATTATTCCAATCTATGTCGATGATCGTCAGTACAATGTCACCGTCAGTTTCCCGAAATCCGCCAAAAACAACACCAGTGAAATCGGCAGCTTGCTGCTCAATAGCGCCAGCGGCGCCAAAATTCCATTGGCTCAAGTCGCAGATATCCGGCTTCAAACTGGAGAGAGTACTATCTCGCACGAACACGGCGACCGTCAGATCACCGTGCGTATCGACAACCGTGGTCGTGATCTGACCTCGTACCTCGCCGAAGCACAGCAGCGCATCAACGCCGAAGTCAAACTCGATCCATCCCTCTACAGTCTGGAGTGGGCGGGTCAGTTTGAGAGTCAGGCGCGCGCCGAAAAACGCCTCGCCTTTATCATGGTACTGGTCATCGGCATCATGGCGGCACTGCTCTACTTCCAGTTCGGTCGTATCCGTCAGGCGCTGCTGATTCTGGGTGTGGTCCCGCTGGCAACGCTGGGAGGTCTGATCGCCCTCAATGTCACCGGCAATACCCTCAACGTCGCCAGCGCAGTCGGCTTTATCGCGCTATTCGGTGTGTCGGTGCAGAACGGGATCATCATGGTCGCCAACTTCCGGCGCGTGCGCGGTGAAGGTCTGCCATTGGATCAGACCATCGTCATCGCAGCCAGCGAACGTCTGCGCCCCGTTCTCATGACCGCGACCGTGGCCTCGATCGGCATGCTGCCTGCAGCCCTTGCAACCGGTGTCGGTACGGACGTGCAACGGAACCTTGCGACTGTGGTCGTCGGTGGTCTGATCGTCTCCACTTTGTTGACCCTGTTTATTCTCCCCACGCTGTATTACGTGATGGAGCATACTTTCGACAAGAAGAAATGGAACCTGCCACGCCTCCGGAGCCATCGCTAATGAAAAAGTTCACACTCGCATCTCTCCGGACGACATCAGGAAGCCAGCGTCAACGTCTTGCCATCCTCAGTCTATCCATCGTACTGGTTCTGGCTGGCTGCAGCGTGGGACCAGACTACAAACGTCCAGCGACACCCGTGCCCACGGCCTACACCGAAACGCCGGCCCTGCCCATGGCAGATGCTACTATTCCGGCACAGACCTACGTGCAGCAGGATATTCCTGCGGCATGGTGGCAGGCCTTCCACTCAGATGCACTCAACGCCCTGATCCAGCAAAGCCTTGCGCACAACCCCTCGGTTGCCATCGCACAGGCCAATCTGAAACAGGCGCTCGAGAATGTCAAAGCCCAGCAGGCCGCCTTCTTTCCCTCAGTATCGGTCGATTACAACCCAACTCGGCAGCGGATCGCCAGCCCGCTTGCGAGCCCTCTCGCGTCCAATGCATATGTATACAATCTGCACACTGCGCAATTGAATGCCTCTTATACTCTGGATGTTTGGGGTGCCAATCGGCGTCAGGTCGAGGCATTACAAGCTGAAGCAGATGCCAATCGCTATACAATTGAAGTCACCTATCTCACCCTGATCAGCAATGTGGTTAATGCTGCTATTCAGGAAGCGGTGCTCCGTGAACAGATCCGCCTGACTGAAGATTCAATTGCCCGTCAACGTGAACTGACTGACATCACACGCAAGGCACGCGCATTGGGTCAAATGTCGGATAACGATATGGCGACACAGGAAGCAGCACAAGCCGCCGCCGAGGCTGCCTTACCGCCTCTGCAAAAACAGCTCGCCATCCAACGCGATCTGATCAAATCGCTGGCAGGTGTCTATCCGGGTGAGCATCTGGCTGCCCAGTTCACACTTGAGCAACTCACCCTACCATCCGAATTGCCACAGGCCCTGCCCTCCAGTCTACTGGAGCGGCGCCCGGACATCCGGGTCGCCGAAGCCATGTTGCATTCAGCCAGTGCCAACGTTGGTATCGCAGTTGCCAATCGGCTGCCGGAGTTCAGCTTGAGCGCCAATCTAGGCAGTTCCGCCGAGAAATTTGCAGACCTGTTCAAATCGTTGACCAAGTTCTGGACGGTGGGTGCCAATGCCACAGAACCGTTGTTCGATGGTGGTGCACTCAAGCACCGCGAGCGTGCAGCACGCGCAGCCTTTGAGGGTGCTGCCGCCCAATATCAGAGCACGGTCATCGCTGCATTCCAGAATGTCGGTGATGTGCTGCAGTCAGTGCAGGCAGATCAGGCGGGCTATGTCACGGCTGTGCATGCGGCTAACGCCAGCAACAAGAGCCTGACGCTTGCCCGTAAGCAGTACCAGCTCGGCGACATTAGCCGATCCGCGCTGTTGCCCATCGAGCAGGCCGACCTGCAGTCAAAGCTCTCTATGGCACAGGCTCAGGGTAACCGACTGCAGGATAGCGCCGCACTGTTTCAGGCACTCGGCGGTGGCTGGTGGCCTACATTGTCCAGCACTTCGACCGACAAAGCACCATAATTGTCCACTGGCGGTCAGGATTCACGCGACCACGCCAGTTGGCGTATGATTTGCTTATAGACATACCGTTTGGGTATCTGGCGCAGCGATCTGCGCCGCCCAATACCGCAATATTAAATAACCAGATCTGATGTCAGGGAAATCACGATACCAGACCTTATCATTTAAGGAACTCAGGGGAACTTTTCAGGAGAATCACGATGGTAGCCATTACTCGCCACGAAATGGGACCGCGCTTTAGTGAAATGACCGTTGCTCATGTCGGCACGGCCAATCTGATTTTTATTTCAGGACAAGTCGCGGAGAATACCGCACTCGACATCACCGGCCAGACACGCGAGATCCTGCGTTTTATTGACCGTCTTCTATCCCATGTCGGCGCTACCAAAAAAGATATCGTCTCCGCACGCATCTATCTGGCTTCAGCCGGAGACTACGCCGCTATGAATTCCGTCTGGGAAGACTGGGTTCCCGAAGGCTATAGTCCAGCCCGTGCGACCGTCGGTGCCAAACTCATCGACTCTGAATACAAGATCGAGATCGAAGTGCAAGCCGTCGCAGATCACGTCGTCGATGATGAAAACTGCATCAAAGGCGCTGGTCATCATCATGAGCATAGCCACGACCATCAACACAGCCACTGAGCGAGAAAACCCAAGCGACTGACCCGAGTCTATAGACCGGGTCAGCCTTCCTGTTTGCTCAAGCGCTTCATCGCATACATATTCGCATCGGCCTGTTGCAGGATATGTTCAATATCAGGATAGAGATTCGGCCCGGCCTGTGCCAGCCCCATCGACATTGCGACATCCGGTAAATGCCGATGCAGTGCCTCGTTGATGCGCGGGACCAGAACATCATTCGCCGCCTGCTCGGTGCAATTTGGCAACATCAGCAGAAATTCATCACCGCCATAACGAAAGCAATGGTCTTTTTCGCGGACCACGGATCGGATCGCGACGCTCACCGCCTTCAGCACCTCATCTCCCTGCTGATGACCAAGCGTATCATTGATCTGCTTAAAGTTATTAATATCAAAAAAGATAAAGGTCACTGGTTCTGCGCGGCTCTGCGCCGCCCGCAGAATCGTCGTCGCAACTTCTTTAATATGTCGGGCATTTAAGAGTCCGGTGAGTGGATCAGTCGATGAGATCTGCTCCAACTCCAGTTTACGCTCCTCCATCTCGCGGGCATAACGCTCTGAGCGGTCCTTGGCAATCTCAATTTCCGAAACCAGACTGCGGATGTAGGTCTCAAAGACAAACGTCACATCAAATAGCATGATTTTTTCAAAAGCGTCCAAGGTATCGACACGCTGCTCTTCATCCGACACATAAGTACAGATTGCCGTACGCAGCAATTTTTTTAAGGTATATACGGCAGACAAATACAGCTTGGGCTCAACCCCGATCCGCTTGTGGACCAGACCAATGCGCAGACGGTTATTGACGTATTCCAGATCATAGATTCCGCTGAAGATATCAATGATGTATTTGCGCTGGGCATAGCGCAGACGCGACAGCGTATCGGCATCGCCGATCAACAGAGCGATCTCGGTAATACTGGTCTGCTGGCGATAAAACTCGGTCACAAGCGACTCAAGTTTCTCATGGATAAATGGACTGCACGCCCGCAAGGCGTCGACATCCTGCCCAGTGAAGGACAATAGCGCTTTACGACTCTCAACTTCAGACTCGGTAATGCGCATCTGCTGCAACAATGTCTTGTCGGTGATGTTCATGATGTCCTGATCTGTTTTTTATTTTTGCTCTTCTTCGCCGTATGCATTCCTTGCACAGACGCCCCATCTCTATAGACTATCACAGACCCTAAAATATACCAGCGGCGCATCCCGAAAAGGATTTGACCCAGATCAAAAAAATGTGATTTATATCACAAGATATCTACAGATCGGGCTGTATCTATGCTTGGAGTAGGGTTGTATCGGCAAACTACCGGTATGCATGCTTCTCTTCTGCAGCCTTAAGCGAATTCACTGCATCCTGCATCATATTGCACCAATCATTTTTCATGCATGCTCGTGTTCAATTGACAGCAGTATAGCCTTCACGTTCTGAATGGATGACAAACGATTGATGATCTTCTCCAGACAGCTTTACAGGTTTAACTGCCCTTTCGTATATCGCTTTTTTTGACCACCCTGACAGGCGGGTATTGTCAAAAAACCCAAATCTGCTAGTGTATAAAAGGTAATTAGAATAATTAGGGACTCAGGATAATGAACACCGCTGTCAACACGGACAAGCAGCACGTAGCTCATCAACATTCGCGGCCTACTCAGCACAGCGATGAGTCATCTCGGCTGGCATCCGAGCCGCTAACCGGTCAGGAAAACCCCGCTCCCCGCATCCATGCTTTTACCAATGATGTGCTGTCCGATCTGGATGCCATCGGCATCGCCCAAAGCATTCAAAACCGTCAGATCGGGATCGTTGAAGCGTGTCGCGCGGCCATCGACCGCGCCGAGAAAGTCAATGCCACCCTGAACGCCATCGAAGTCGAATGCTTTGACAAAGCCATCCGCTACGCCTACCGCCGTGAGAGCGAATACCTTCGCGATACCGTTATCCGTGCCAAAGCAGGCACGCGACATCTATCACAGCCGCTCTTTCAGGGCATACCGACTTTTCTGAAGGACAATGTCAATTTTAAAAGCCTGCCGACACACCTCGGCTCTTCGGCATTTAATGCTCCGGCAGCACGCAGCAGCACACTCTTTACTCAGGATTATCTCAAGCAGGGATTTGTCGTACTGGGCAAGACCAAGCTCCCCGAATTTGGTCTCAATGCCAGTACCGAATATCAGGCACGCGCATCTGCACACAATCCGTGGCATACGGGTTACTCAACTGGCGGCTCATCCGGAGGGTCAGCAGCATTAGTTGCTGCCGGAGTCGTTCCGATTGCACATGCCAATGATGGCGGTGGCTCTATCCGTATCCCTGCCGCTTGCTGTGGCGTGATCGGCATGAAGCCCTCTCGTGGTCGTCATGCGGTAGATCCGATCGTCCGTCTGCTCCCGATCAATATCCTGTCTGAGGGAGTCGTCACTCGTAGCGTACGCGATACAGCCCACTACATGGCCGAGATGGAGCGCATCCATCCGGGTATCCTGCCGCCGATTGGCCTCGTGCAACACGGGCACATTCGTCCACGCCGTATCGGTCTGCTGATGCATTCAATTACCCATGCCAAGACCGACGAGGTCACGCAGGCAACGATTCAAGAAACAGCCCGTTTGCTTGAGTCTATGGGTCATCATGTGGAAGAAATTCCATTTCCGGTGTCACATAGCTTTACCGAAGATTTCACGCTGTACTGGGGTATGCTGGCCTATCTGCTCTCGACGTTGGGCAATAAAATCTTTGGTAAGAGCTTTGATCCATCTCAACTCGACAACCTCACGCACGGTCTCGCCAGCCACTACCGTAAACGGCTGCATCACACCCCGTTTGCACTACGCAGACTGAAGCAGGCCGCTCATGAAAGCATGACCGTATTCCAACAATATGATGCAATCCTGACGCCTGTCACGGCCTATTCAGCACCAGAGCTGGGCTATTTGTCACCTGCACAGCCTTTTGAGCAGCACTTCGACCGGTTGCTGCAGTTTGCTTCGTTTACACCACTGCAAAATGTCGCCGGTAGTCCAGCCATCTCCCTGCCCATGGGAGCAACAGATCAGGGTGTACCGGTCGGTGTGCAACTGACAGGTGCCATCGGCAGCGAGCGCATGTTGCTCGAACTTGCCTATGCGCTCGAATCCGCCAAACCTTGGCGACGCATCCAGGACTAGGCTCTGCTTTCTCCCCACCCCGAACGCGCGCTCGTCCGGGGTGCTCTTCAGCCGATCTAATGCTGATATCACAATGGACAACCATCGACTGCTCATGCCTAGCAAAACACCTTTGCAAGACCTGATCCCTATGAACAGGGATAAAACTGTTATTGCAACAGAGGGTACGCTATAGTGACAGCCGTATGCGCTGATCACCACTCAGTGCCTTATCGCTATCAACTCTCCTTCTTCATCTCATCGCAAAAGGACTGTCATGAAATCTCGTGCTGCTGTTGCATTTGGACCCGGTCAACCCTTGCAAATCGTTGATATTGATGTCGCTCCGCCGCAAAAAGGCGAAGTGCTGGTGAAAATCACCCATTCAGGCGTGTGCCATACCGATGCTTTCACCCTGTCTGGCGATGATCCTGAAGGTCTGTTTCCGGTGGTGCTGGGACATGAAGGTGCAGGGATCGTGATTGAAGTCGGCGAAGGCGTAACCTCGGTCAAACCGGGCGATCATGTGATCCCACTCTATACAGCCGAATGCGGCGAATGTCTGTTCTGTAAATCTGGCAAGACCAATCTGTGTGTGTCGGTACGGGCAACGCAAGGTAAAGGGGTCATGCCCGATGGCACCTCACGCTTCTCCTACAACGGTCAACCAATCTATCACTACATGGGCTGCTCGACCTTCAGCGAATATACCGTCGTCGCCGAAGTCTCGCTCGCCAAGATCAATCCCGACGCCAACCCTGAGCATGTCTGTCTGTTGGGCTGTGGCGTCACCACTGGCATTGGTGCTGTGCATAACACCGCCAAAGTACAGGCAGGTGACTCGGTGGCCGTATTTGGCTTAGGCGGTATAGGCCTTGCTGTACTGCAGGGGGCCCGTCAGGCCAAAGCTGGGCGCATCATCGCCATCGACACCAACCCATCTAAATTTGAATTGGCACGTCAATTTGGTGCCACCGACTGCGTCAACCCCAAAGACCACGACAAACCAATACAGGAAGTCATCGTCAGCATGACGGGCTGGGGCGTCGACCATACCTTTGAATGCATCGGCAATGTTAATGTCATGCGCGCCGCTTTGGAGTGTGCTCATCGCGGCTGGGGACAATCCATCATCATCGGTGTCGCAGGTGGCGGTCAGGAGATTTCGACCCGCCCCTTTCAGTTGGTCACCGGACGTTCTTGGAAAGGCACGGCATTTGGCGGCGTCAAAGGTCGCTCGCAACTCCCCGGTATGGTCGAAGATGCCATGGCAGGCAAGATTGAGCTGGCACCTTTTGTGACCCATACCATGCCACTGGATGAGATCAATCATGCTTTTGACCTCATGCATGAAGGTAAATCCATCCGTAGTGTAATTAATTATTAATCACGAAAGATTATCAGTCGAGCTATAACGTCTAAGACCAAGCCCGGCTACCCCCACCACATCGAATATGTCAGGAGCCACTGTGAAACGGATCGAACATCGCGCCTGCTTTAAGGGCTGGCAGGACGTCTATGAGCATGAATCCGAGGTACTGGGCTGCACGATGCGCTTTGCGATTTACCTGCCAGAACAAGTGCAAACGCAGCCATGTCCTGTGCTGTACTGGCTCTCCGGTCTGACCTGTACCGAGCAGAACTTCATCACCAAAGCGGGTGCACAGCGCTATGCCGCAGAGCATGGCCTTGTGATCGTCGCCCCTGATACCAGTCCGCGTGGATCTGATGTCACGGATGATCCGGGCTATGACCTTGGGCAAGGTGCAGGCTTCTATGTCAATGCCACCCAAGGCCCGTGGTCGGCGCACTATCAGATGCACGATTATGTGGTACATGAGTTGCCCGCGCTCATCGAAGCACATTTTCCAGTGACAGCCGCGCGCTCGATCAGCGGGCACTCGATGGGTGGTCACGGCGCACTGAGCATTGCCCTGCGCAACCCGGGACGCTATCGGAGCGTATCGGCATTCGCGCCGATCGTCGCTCCGACACAGGTGCCCTGGGGCCAAAAAGCCTTGGGCAGCTACCTTGGCGATGATATTGCACTGTGGAAATCCTACGATACCGTTGAGCTAATTGCATCTGCGACTGAACGTCTACCCCTGCTGGTTGATCAAGGAACGGATGACGAATTTTTGGCACAACTACGGCCGGAGTTGCTTCAAGCGGCTTGCGCGCAGGCAGCTCATCCATTGACGCTCAATCTGCGTCCGGGGTACGACCATAGCTATTACTTTATCGCCAGCTTTATTGGTGAGCATATCGTTCATCATGTCCAAGCCTTGCGCTAATTTTTGTTAAAATACACACATGACGTGATCAACGGGTGTTGATCTTTATGTTGTTTTTACAGGCTTAATCAGGAATGAACCCAGAGATCACGCAAGACGACCTATCCTCGCACACCCCCATGATGCAGCAGTACATCAATATTGATTTTTATATAAATTAAAAAACAATTTTCAAAAACCTATACTAAAACCTACACTTATAAGTCTGATAAAAACTGATCGTTGCAGTTAAATTGGAATTCTGGACATGGCGTAAGACTTCGACGCGTGGGCGTTGTTGGAGCATGCGATTTATTCGACGGCAGGGTTCTGCCAGTGGCTTGATCCGTACATAGGACGATGAGACTGTGAAACCACTAACGCCTTAATTGCTAGACCTTCCTAGAATATCTTTGACCGCATCCTTTTAAGATTGAGGTCAATTTTCCAGTTGTCTGATCAGAGGCGCTCTCGGTAAACTTCTACAAATCTTGCGTTTAAATGTACGACCCAATCAATATTCTGCCTCCTTTTTTAATCATACCGCTGATTTATCCATTAACTAACCGCTCCGTCTTGAGATAGTTTCCAACCTGAAGTGTGCCGTGATCAACCTGATACTGATTTTCGGTGCTATCAATCAAAACATCACGATTCTCAAAACGATATCCGACTCCCCAAATCGTCTTAATCAACGGCTGATCAAAGCCCTCTTCCAATTTTCGTCGTAAGCGATAGATCATGGACTGAATTTTTTGAGAGTCCTCCTTGTCATTCTGGATACGAAGGTGCCGACAAATTGACTGAGCTGTTACCATGCGCCCCTGATGACGGATAAAAAGCTCCAGTAACTTGAATTCCCGTGCACTCAGTTGAATTCTTATACCCTGACGTATCACCATATGCTTCGATCCGTCCATGAATAATCCTTTTTGATGTACATAATAGCTTCGCTTGCACTGATGAGAAGCTTGAAGAGACTGGACCTCTTTGATAAGTTGCTGCGTCGTTACTGGCTTGAACAGGTAGGCATCAGCATCCCAGGAAGGGCTTTCATCCGTCGGTTTTGGACGCTTGGGTAACAAAAAAAGAATAGGAATCATGACACCATGACGTCGTATGGCAGTGACGAAATCACTTGCAGACATATCAGCCAAGGGGAGATCTATTACCAAAACATCATAAGTTGATTTGCCCAGCATAAATACAGCGTCTATAGTAGTATTTGCGATTTCGACCTTGTAGCCGATGTCATGCAAGGTTCTTAATAATTCAAAAGGCGTGGCTGTCTGCTGGCCGAGCCATATCAAGTTCATCTCTAGATCCATTTTATTGACGTGAATGTTGCGTAGATTTCAATCGTAGCGACCTGATCCGGAATACATCATCTCTGACGCTCTCAGTGAGGAATATCTGATGGGAGCGTATCTGGACACTGAGTTGCAAGGTCATTTCTTGCCGATCCTCATCAAATCTCATGGCTTGTATGATCCGGATCGGACGCCCATACAGTAGATCGCGACCAAATAAAGCACTACAGGCCTGCTTGAGCCGCTCCACGCAGACACGGTCACGGGCTGGACCGAACAGTGCGTTGGCATGTGCTGAGGTCAGGATCAGGGGTGATGGATCATCGGTCGCATGTTGAGCACAGTGATCCAGACAAGCGATCAGTAATTGTCGTTCATATCGGGTCAGTCGGTCTTTGGCAGTAATCAGGACATGCAGGTGATGCAGGAGTTTTTTCGGCATGCAGGAATTAGCCTTCAAAGTGACAGATGAACTGAACGTACTCTTCACAATCGATACGGATCGGAATTTGTGCATCAATAAAGAATGATTGACCGCTGCGGTAGGCCGCCGGTCTTTGCTCTCCGCAAGTGATTTGACATATGCCACTGATCAATTCAATTCTCAGGGTCTCCTTGGCCATGAACTGGAGTGAGCATGGTTGTATAAGTCCGAGTTGTTTTTTACTGCCATCCGCAAAATAAAGTGTACGGGTGATACATTGATCGGCAAAGCCGATATGAGCGTGTTTGTCGATTGAAACATGGTCGTAAGTAGCGGTCATCATGAGAGGCTGTTTAATCTTTCCTTTACTATTTTTTTGCTATATCGCTCTGCCAGATAGGTCAGGCGATCATTCGTAAAGTGATGACGGATCTGGCGATCGTTCTGAGCCAATTGGCGAACCGCCTCAAAACTCAGGTAATAGCAATCTTTTTTCTTTTTGCGTGGGTGATACAAGGCAAAGCTGATATCGAGATCAGGATCAATCATCCAGCATTCATTTGAATTTGGTTTGCTGCTAAGGAAGAGCTGACCACATGCCTGTGTGCAAAAGTTATAAACCGGCCCCATCGACAATAGATTCAAACGCGACATCCCACATTGGCTGAGTAGCAATAACCGGCTATACAGCTGCTGAATGCTCAGGTCTGGTCCACTCATCAGACGTATAGAGTTGACGCGAAATGGGTGCTGGTTTTGAGTGTATGCAAGGTGAAACAGACGATGAGCCTGAGACCAAAAACCATCCGGAAGCGCAACGCGCCAGCGTTGGCTCTCGTAGTAGCTAAAGGTCATAAACTCTAATGCGCGATGAATGGGAAAGCCGGTATATGGTCCCAGCATCTGTATCCTTGGTCTGGCAGACAGAAAACTAATGTCATAGACGATAACTACGGCATGTTGGACGATATGAAAATAAACGCCGGCTGCATGGTGACAGAGTGCGATCATCCGTCGGCGCGTGTAAGGTTCTTCAAATGAGCCAATACTGGCATGACTGAGCTCTTGCTTGATCTGGAGTACGCTCGAAATAAAAGCTTCAGTCAGACGATACCGCTGCTGCGTGGATATGCGCAGGTGGAGGAGCTCGCGCAGGCACTGGATGAGACGATCCATGCGCTCAGGCAGATATTTGTTTTCTTCTTCATACAGCCAGGCATAAACAGCGTCGACATCTGTCGTGTCAATCAGGCTAAACCCTTCGCGTGTGTTGTCATTCAGCTCTAGGAAATTAAATACGGCATTCATTTTATTTGTTCTTTAGCTGCAAATGTTTTTTGAGTGCGGTAAAGATCGCGTGTTTTAAAAATGCTTATTTCGGAAAAAATTTAGAGCGTGTGTTCCGTTCATCTCAGACTATGCGTCAACATTCAGAGTGCAAATATCGGGCACAATCGCGATCAAAGTTCTCTTAAGGAGTAAATTTCCTAAATCGACAAGATCGCTGAACAGAACGCGGAGTCATGGTGGAACTATCCACCATGACTCCGATCAGCATTAATTTATCTGCCAGCCAATCATCTCGTAATTGACGCGTTTGAAACCATCTTCTCCGGTCACAACTGCATCCGGCATCACTTGCTCGACTTCCTGAGCCATCACACCGATATGCAGATGGTTCGGGTCGGTCTCCCAGATATACTTGAAGGTATAGATGGCAAGCCCGCTCTCCATCGTGCCGACGCGCGTGATGTCTTTCTTCAGACGACGGTCAGAAATTGTCAAGTTAGCAGGTGGCGTTATCGTGATCGATGAACTCGGGGTATCTACACCGGTAATTGTCGGTGTGATGGCACCCAGTTCGTTCGATTGCAGGCCGCCTAAGACAAAGGTCAGGTTCAGTGCGCTGACTGCTGCCCCGGTCGTCGTGCTTCCGGTCGGATCAAAGCTGGTTACCGTACCTGTAGCATTGTTGCCACTGTATTCGGTGATGGTCTCAAGACCATTCTGATCCCAACTGTATTCAACCGAGCCCAGGCTGCCATTGGTGCCGAGATTGACCAGCAGAGTGTCACCATTGGCGACATTGATGGTATCTCCCTTACCCACAACCGTCAGTGCCGTATTACCAGACAGCGTGATGTTGTCGTTGGTGGCAGTCAGACTGTTGTTGCTGGCAATCAGGTCAGTATCACCGCCACTGAAGTTGATATTGGCAGTGAGATTAGCAGTCGTGAGGGTGATGCTGTTGTTGTAGCCACCGTTGGTACCGTTGCTGCCATTGCTGCCTCCTGGAGCAGTTCCTCCGACTCCAGCATTTCCTGCCACGATCGTGACCGTATCATCGTTACTCGACAAGGTCACCGCATTATTACTACCGCCGCCATTGCCGCCATTGCCGCCATTACCACCTGCGCCATTATCTCCTCCATTACCGCCTGCGCCGCCATTCCCACCTGTGATCAATACGGCATCACTATCTCCCGTGAGAGTAACGTTGTTGTTGTTACCACCAGCCGAGCCAGCATTACCACCGAAATCTCCAGAGCTATTGAAAGTTCCAGCGGAGCCACCATTGCCGCCATCGCCTCCGGTAATCGTTAACGTATCGTTAGAACCGTTTTGATTGACGATGTTGCTATTTCCGCCACCAGACCCACCAGCACCACCAAAAGTTGTACCAAAGGCACCCGCTCCTCCTCCTGAACCACCGTTTCCGCCCGTGATCGTCAACGCATCATTGTTGCCATTTTGATTAACACTATTGCCATTACCACCACCAGAACCACCATTACCTCCGGAGTTTCCAGGTGATGGATTTCCGGTAGCACCGGCACTACCAGCACCGCCAACGAACGTCACCGTTTGAGCATTGCCAGCAAGCGTAATAGCATCATTACCACCACCACCACTGGCGCCATTTGCCCCTAATTTTGCACCATTGCCCGCCGCTCCACCTTGTACGGTGAGCGTTGTCGAGTCTGGCACCAGAGTGATGGTATTGCTATCACCACCGCCATTACTTCCAAGCGCACCATTAGGTCCGATCAGCGTATTATTATTGCCAATGATCGAGATATCATTCCCGGTCCCAGCAGGGCCTGTCAAGAAGGTGTTGTTGTTACCGATCAATTCTCCAGTCAAGCCATCAGGGAAAGCATTTGCTCCCGTAGCAGTGACATTATTGGCATACAGCACATAATCGGTAGAGATGACATCACTCGACGTCGTCGCGCCGTTGTAGGCTGTGATTGTTTCCAAGAGCGTGTTGGCAACATAGCCCGTCAGATTCTGATTAGGTGCTAGGCCATACATATAGGTGGTGAGCTGACCTTGATTATTGAGCTCATTGATCGTGTCACCACTGACACCGGTAATGCTGTTGTTATTTCCGGTGACGTTAAAGTTGCCTGCAGTGCTGAAATCCAGAGCATCATTATTGGCGTTGATCTGATCACCATTCCCACTGATCGTAAACGCTGTGTTTGGTGACGACAGGTTAACGGTCACTGCATTTCCGATGATGCTATCGTTATTGCCATTGATGGTTGTCGTGGAAACACTACTGAGCGCAAACACATCATTATTGCCATTAATGAAGTTATTATTGCCATTGACAGTGATCGCCGTATTGTCAGACAGATTTACGGTATCGCCATTGGCATTGATCGCGTTGTTGCTGCTGATCAGATTGGTATCGCCACCACTGATGTTCAGCAACACAGTCAGATTCGGTGCACTGATGTTAAACAAATTGTTATTACCACCACCCGCCCCAACTGCACCGTTGCTCGCGTTAACAGGGTTTATGCTTGAGGTCTGGGAATCGAAGCCATTACTCCGCCCACCGGTACCTGCCGCGCCACCATTACCTGCCACAAAATTCACGACATCGCTATTACCTGAGACGTTGAATGTGTTTGAATTACCGCCACCTACGCCGCCATTGCCCCCCACAGCACCGCTGGTAAATGGATCGACAGGCATGCCCTGCGCAGATCCACCGGTTGCTCCGGCACCGCCTGTACCACCTGTGAAATTAAGAGTATCGTTATTGGCAAGTAATGCGAATGTATTCAGATTGCCGCCACCCGATGCGCCATTCCCGCCGACACCTGGCGTCCCAGAGATACCTCCCAAATAGCTTGCACCACCATTACCACCAATACCGCCAGCACCGCCAGCACCGCTGTTTACAGTGATTGTCTGGTCATTCGCCGCAAATGTGATCGTATTATTATCGCCACCACCAGCCGCACCAGATCCACCAGCGAATCCATTTCCGCCGTTAGGAGAAAAAGGTAATCCAGAGCTGCCATTTATGCCGTATGCACCGGTTCCCCCGTTGCCAGCATTGATGGTTAAAGCTGTATCCAGATTATCCAATTTGACCGTATCATCACTGCCACCACCTGCAGTTGGCGTATAGACAAAAACACTATTTACGCCAGCAGATCCGACCAGAATGTTATTATCGCCATTAATCGATACATCATTATTGTTGACGTTAACCGTATTGCTGTTGCCGTCCAGCGTCACAGTTTGATTTGCCGTCAGTGAAATAGTCTGGTTATTGGCGGTATAGACGGTTTCGATACTGTTGACCGTGGACTGTGTCGTATTACCTGCATAGCTCGTAATCGTTTCAATCTGAACCGCCGCATTACCACCAAACACATCCGTCGTCAGTTGGCCTTCATTGCTATAGCTATAGACCGTTACACCACTCACACCGGTGATGGTGTTGTTGTCACCATAGACACTCTCATTACCCGCAGTAGTGAAACTGAGAGTGTCGTTATTGCCAATGATCGTATCGTTATTACCGCTGACGCTGATCGCCGTATTATCAGACAGATTAACGGTGTCGCTATTGGCCTGAATCTTATTCTTGGCAGACAGTACATCTGCTTTTGATCCGCTCAGATTAATCGTGGCATCCACATTCGCCTGTGTAATCACAAAGCTGTTGTTGCTACCAGTTTGAAGATTAGTCGTAAAGGAGTCATTCGACCCATTGACGACTGTATCCAGATGGCTGATACCGCTTGCATCCAGTATATCCTGACTTTCCGGTATCACAGGCGCAACGATAGGTAGACCGCTGCCAACGAATACAAAATCATTATTACCATTCAGATTGAATACGCTATTATTCAGCCCGCTTGAGAGTGCCGACACTGCACTGTAAGACGGATAGTTGAAGATTGAATTGGCATCCAGTTCGGCAGTATCGTTATTACCATTGATGGTGAAGAGGCTCAGACCGCTGGACATCGAGGGTATAATCGACGTAGGATTCTCAAAAACTCGACTATTAGGGAATGTATAATTATCTGAATAAGCGTCACAAGCGGCATTCATCAATACGATATTGTTGTTGTCGCCATTAGCTGTAAATACGCTTAATCCGGTTGATACAGTTGTGATTGCGACAATAGCTCCACTAATACGTATCTTTTGCGGAGTAGGCCCTTCCCAGATGATCTCGCTGTTTTGCGAACTGACGATATCATTATTACCGGTCACATTAATGTTGCTATTACTGACCAGTGTAATGCCGGTGTTCGCCGCTGTCAGTGAATTACCTGTTCCCTGCACGGTCACCGCATCATTATTGCCAATAGTCACCGTATTGTAGACGCCATTGATGATGTCATTCTGGTTTTGACCAGTCGTGAAGCTTGCTTCGTTCGCCGTATAGATGGTGTCTACAGAGGCAATCGTGGTGTTGGTATTGTTACCGGTATAAGCAGTCACGGTTTCAATCTGAACAGCCGCATTACCACCAAACACATCCGTCGTCAGTTGGCCTTCATTGCTATAGCTATAGACCGTTACACCATTCACACCGGTGATGGTGTTGTTGTCACCATAGACGCTGTTATTACCCGCAGTAGTGAAGCTGAGAGTGTCGTTATTACCAGTGATATTATTGCTATTGCCGTGAATAGTCACCGCAGTGTTATCCGACAGGGCGATGCTGTCGCCGTTGGCTGTAATGCTGTTATTTGCCGACAGTTGATTCGCGTTATTGCCGCTCAGCGTTACTGTGGCGTCGAGGTTCGCAGCATTGAGCACGATGCTGTTATTACGGCCTACCCCCAGATTGGTGGCAAACGAATCATCCGTTCCATTCAGGCTGGCATTCAGGCCACTTAGTCCCGTATTGGACAGATCTCCTGTGACGATGCCAGGCAGCGCACTGCCAATGCTGACGCTGTCATTGTTGCCCGATAGCGTAAAGGTGCTGTTGTTCAGTCCGCTGGAGATGCTGGACACCGCACTGACATTCTGCATCGGCAATTCAGGGATCGTGTTGCCATCCAGTTCGACGTTATTGTCGTTACCGTTGATGTTGAGCAAACCCAGGCCGCTTGAGATGGTGGAGACGGTGCTACTAACCCATACGTAATTGGTCCCACCCGCATTATCCAGCAGCAGGTTGTTGCTGTTGCCATCCACAGTCAATACATTGAGTCCACTCGAGAGCGTGGAGACACCACTGACGCCTCCATTCCAGATGAGGTTTGCATTGTTGCTGTTGAGCGTGTCCTGATTGCCATAGACGTTCAGTGTATTGCTGCCAACCAGGGTCACTTGTGTATTGGCTGCGGTCAGGACGTTGTTGTTGCCGTTGACGGTGACGCTGTCGTTGTGGCCTGCGGTGACATTATTGCTGTTGCCATCGATGACGACCGTTTGATTGTTGCCTGTCGTGAAGGTTTGGTTGTTCGCGGTGTAGACGGTCTCTACGGATACAACCGGACTTGACACCGTACTGCCTGCATAGCCGGTGATGGTTTCAATGCCAATCGCTGCATTCCCTGCAAAGACGTAGGTGGTCAGTTGGTCTTCATTACTCAGGTCATTGATGGTGTCGCCCAGAATACCGGTGAATTGGTTGTTGTCACCCGTGACGTTAAGCACACCGGCTGAGGTGAGGCTGACGGTATCGCTGTTACCGGTCAGGGTGGTGCCGGTGCCACTGATGGTGAGGTTGTCACTATCCCCACTGATGATGCTGCCATTACCCGTAACGCTGGCGGTTTCGTTTGCACCTAAGGTCAGGCTGTTGGCACTGCCGGTAATGACGGCGTTGTTGCCGGCCACGATGGTGTTGCTGTTGCCCGTGAGGACGGCGTTGTTACCTGCGGTGATGGTGTTGCTATTGCCCGTGATGCTGGCGCCATCGCCCAGGGTCAGGGTGTTCTGGCTGCTGGTGACGTGGTCATTGTTACCGCCCGTCAGGCTGTTGCTTGCGCCGACTATGGTGGTGGTGATGTTGTCACCGATCGTGATGCTGTTGTCTGTGCCTTGGATGGTGTCGTTGTTGCCGGCAGTGATGGTGTTGTCGCTGGTGCCAATGGTGTCATTGGTGTTGCCGTAAATGGTGGCTTCGCCTAGGATGGTGATGCTGTCGTTGTTGCTCAGGTAAACCTTGTTGGTGCCGTTCGGGTCAACGATCAGATTCAGTTTGCTTTGGTTCGGGCCGACCAGATAGTCGGTTTCTTCGCTGGTGAGGGTGCCGCTGCCATTCGCGCCGGTGTAGTTACTGATGTTGATGATTTCAATCGTGGCGGGATTA
>Ga0164294_10000134_pt1 | contig 67683 bp, 58 predicted proteins | sample GEODES005metaG_FD_111479 | JGI IMG/M metagenome (GOLD analysis project Ga0164294, IMG submission 111479) | Oligotrophic lake water microbial communities from Sparkling Lake, Wisconsin, USA - GEODES005 metaG | ecosystem: Environmental > Aquatic > Freshwater > Lake | place: USA: Sparkling Lake... | reverse complement strand
AGGTCAAGTATTACTACTCAACTTGCCGCTCGACTTGCATGTATTAGGCCTGCCGCTAGCGTTCATCCTGAGCCAGGATCAAACTCTCCATTGTATGTTGTCTATTATTATAAGTCAGTCTACCAATAAAGTATATCGGTAAACCACCCCGTTCTCAGGTTAATCTTTTTTGCCTTACATCACTTCAAAGAACTTGCTTCCGGACTTTTCCGGAACCTGTAAACTAAGCAGGTTTTACCCCTTTCAATTCGCTAACTTTTTCCCATTCCTTCTGAACAGGGTTGCAAAAGTAATCAACTTTCGCTCCAGCACAAGAAAATCAACAAAATAAATTTTATCACTTTTATCTAAGAGCCTTAGAATACTTCACGCTTATATGACCCCTCAAAACAGCTTATCCGCCTTAGGGAGTGCAAAGATCGTAAAAAGAATCCATTTGGCAAGAATAAATCAAGATTCAACACTGAAATTCCACAAGTGCTTGAATCTGAACAACAAAAAATTTGCAGAAAAAATGCCCTGTAAAGGAGGTTTTACAGGGCTTCAACTTATTTTAAATTTGGTAAACTATAATTTTTTCAAAACTATATTTCTCCAATAGACTTTTATTCCTCCCCCATCATGGATTTGAAGCAAAACACCGCCTTTTCCTGCACCAATCTTCTCATCTGCATAATTGACCATTTCTACTCCATTGACAAAGGAGGTAACACGGTCTCCTTTTACCACAATCTTCATTTTATTCCATTCGCCAAACTTCAAGGCCTTGTCCTTCTCAGGATCGGGCTTTACCAACCAGCCTCTACCATACGACTCGTAGATTCCCCCCGTGTCATTTCCCGGAGGAGCTACCTCTACCTGCCAACCTGAAACTTTGGTGCCATCTACTGTAGATCGGATAAATACCCCTGAGTTTCCATTCGCCTCTTGCTTGAACTCAAGCTCTACCTCAAAATCACCGTACTCAGAAGTAGTGCCCAAGTACCCATAGCCCTTGTCAGGACCACTCTCTGATACCAACAAGCCATTGCTGTCTACATACCACTTTTCGGTACCGTAAATCGTCCAGCCTGTTAGGTCCTTTCCATTAAATAACTTTTCCTTCTTCTGGGCATACACCGTTTGCATACCAACAAGTAGTAAGACTACTAAAATTACCTTTTTCATAAGGGTCTAATTTTTATGTTTTTAAACCATACAGGATCCCCATGATCCTGCAATGCAATCAGCCCTTTGCGGGCAATCTTGTAATCGGGAAAATCATTCCACTTGCCCGAATTTCGTTTCGCTTTCCAGTCCTCAGAATAAGGAACAAAGGCCACCGTTTGCTTTCCATTCAGCCAATAGCTAGCCCCTGATTCGGAAAAAACAATCTTGGACTCGTTCCACTCCCCTGCCGGCTTCACCACTCCTTCGTAGTCTGGCTCATACATGGCATAATCCCCCGCAAGAGATTGCCATTTTTCAAGAGGCTGTCCAAACCCCAACTGATCAATCACCTGATATTCAGGCCCAGTATAATAAGGAGCCTTGTAGTTAGGCCCCTCTACCACATGGTAAAAGACACCCGAATTGCCTCCAGAAGAGATTTTCCAGGAAAACTTGAGCTCAAACTCTTCGAATTCACGCACACCATAAACCACATCCCCGCCAAAATCTTCCCCGCCGGTGGCGCCCAAACCTTTCATCGCCCCCTCTTCTATCAGCCAATTGGCAGGCGTAGTGTCTCCATTGAACGCCCTCCAACCTTGCATGCTATTGCCATCAAACAACAAGATCCATCCAGCTTCCTGCTCTTCTGGGGTAAGCGCATTGTCTAGCGCAACTGAATCAAGGGCCGCTGCCGTCTTACTGTCGGTCCCTTTTGTGCCACATGCCATGGTCATGCCCACTAAAAGGGCCCAGATAACCTGATTTTTCTTCATGTCTTTATTTTTTTGCTTTACTCCGAGTTCGTTATTCGTTCCACCTACCTACCTCTTTACCTAGTCAAGGAAAGAAAAAGAAATGTAGGCAGCTTTTTTAAAAAGTCTCCGATGGCTACTCGTAATTTTTATGAGTGGGAAAAGCCACCCTTCGCTATTCTAATTGACGAAAATAGGCTGCAGACTGCAACAAGCGGCTTCCATACCAAGAAAAAAGCTCCCCATTGACTTTCAAAATACGAGACTGGGGCAGCAAGGATTGAAAATAACGGATGTGTTGGGCCTGGAAAGGAAAGGGTTCGGACGAAAGCAACAGGTAATCTGGCGCCAACCGCTGAAGTTCCTCCTCCTCGAGCACAGGGTACCGCGGATCGCTTACCTGATTGTCAAAGCCCGCCTCCGTCAAAAGGGCGTTGATAAACGTGCCTTGACCTGCGGACATCAAAGGATTATTCCAGATGAGGTAGACACAGCTGCCTTTTTTTGGGATAGTAACTGCAAAAGTATTCCTGATCTTTTGAACAAGGGCTTCTGCACGCATTTCAACTTGGCAAAGCTGCCCTAGGTCAAGAATCATCTGGTAGGCATCGGCAAGACCATAAATATCGCTGATCCAAACGGGGTATTTCTCCGCAAGCTGCGCAATACCTGCTTGGTCATTCTCCTCCTTGTTGCCGATAATTAGGTCGGGGGATAGGGAATCAATTAGCTCGTATCGGTAATTTTTGGTGCCGCCGACGACAACCTTACTTTTTCTTAGGTGTGCCGGATGTACGCAAAATTTGGTCAATCCCACAACACGATCACCGAGCCCCAAGTCAAACAAAAGTTCTGTTTGGGAGGGTACCAACGAGATGATCCGCTCCGGAGGATTGGGTAGAAAAACAGTTCGCTTCAGTTGGTCCGTGACGTACATCCCCCTAAATCTTGCAGTGGTTGGTGCAAGGCTATTTTATATACCGGAAATCAAAGCTGGGATCAAAATCAACCAATAAGGCATACATCAGCTCGATCACTTGCTCAATGTCGCTTTTGCTAGCGGTCTCTACGGTGGTATGCATGTATTTCAAGGGAAGTGAAATTAAGGCCGAGGGCACCCCTTCGTTGGAATAGGCAAAGGCATCGGTATCGGTTCCGGTGGTACGAGACGCCGCGGCACGTTGAAAGGGAATATCGTGTTTCTTGGCTGTATCTAGAATCAAGTCAAGTAGCTTTTTGTGAACCGATGCGCCATACGTGAGCACAGGCCCTTTTCCAGCGGTCTGATCGCCACTGCTTATTTTGCTGTAGAGCGGTGCAGTGGTGTCGTGACACACGTCCGTGATGATGGCCATGTTGGGCTTGATACGCTTCGCAATCATCTCTGCTCCGCGGAGACCAATCTCCTCTTGGACGGCATTGACAATGTACAAGCCAAATGGAAGTTGCTTACCTGACTCTTTGAGTTTGCGAGCCACCTGAGCAATCATATATCCTCCAATCCGGTTGTCCAGCGCCCTGCCTGACCAAAACTTGCCATTGAGCTCTGTGAGCTCGTCTTGGAAGGTAATCACACAGCCGACATGGATTCCCATCTCCTCTACTTCTGCCTTGGAGCGAGCACCCACATCGATGAAAATGCTGTCCAGCGTTGGTGCTTCTTCTTTCCCTTCCTTGCGCACGTGAATAGCCGGCCATCCAAAAACCCCTGGAATCGTACCTCCATCCGTATGGATGTGCACTCGCATAGAAGGAGCAATCATGTGATCAGAGCCCCCATTTCTACGCACGTAGATGTAGCCATCATCCTTGATGTAGTTTACAAACCAGCTGATTTCATCCGCATGGGCTTCGATAACCACCCGGTAAGGTGCGTCTGGCTGGATGACACCTACCGCGGTTCCGTAGGTGTCTGTGAAATAGGTATCGACATACGGCTTTAGGTAGTCAAGCCAAATTTGTTGGCCGGAAGCCTCGTAGCCTGTGGGTGAAGCATTGTTGAGGTAAGTGGTAAGAAATTGGGTCTCGTTCATGTACGTATGGGGATGTGAGGAGGCTTTCGATTGAAAGCGCTATGTTTTGATAAAAGGAGGTGGAGCAGGCCATGGCCGCTCCTTATTATAGGGGGATGTTGCCGTGCTTTTTTCTTGGGCGCTGGTCCACCTTATTTTCCAACATTTTGAAAGCTTTGATCAATTTGGATCGGGTATCTGCTGGCACAATCACCTCATCAATAAACCCTCTGTGTGCTGCGCGGTAAGGGTTGGCAAACTTTGCAGTGTACTCTTCTACTTTTTCCTGGAGCTTTGCTTCGGAGTTTTCTGCCTCCGCAATTTCTTTCTTGAAGATAATCTCTGCCGCACCTTTCGCACCCATCACGGCAATTTCCGCTGTAGGCCATGCATAGTTTAGGTCGGCGCCGATGTGCTTGGAGTTCATGACGTCGTATGCTCCCCCGTAAGCTTTTCGGGTGATGACCGTAATCCGTGGCACGGTGGCTTCCGAAAAGGCATAGAGAAGCTTGGCTCCGTTGGTGATGATGCCGTTCCACTCCTGGTCGGTACCAGGTAGAAATCCTGGCACATCCACCAACACGAGAAGGGGTACATTAAAGCTGTCACAAAAGCGAACAAACCTTGCCGCCTTCACAGAAGCATGGTTGTCCAGGACACCGGCCATCGACTGTGGCTGGTTACCCACCAAGCCGATGCATCTACCTGCAATGCGGGCAAATCCGACTACAATATTATCCGCATAGTTTTCGTGCACCTCCAAAAACGACTCCTCATCCACAATGCCCCGCACCACCTCTCGCATGTCGTAAGGATGGTTAGGATTTTCTGGAACTACGCCATTCAATACCTGTCGAGACTCGTCTTTTTTCTGTGCGTAGGGATATATCGGCGCACGATCCTCACAGTTTTGAGGCAAATAGCTAAGCAAGGACTTGATCCGCATCAAGGCCTCTAGCTCGTTGGCACATGCAAAGTGGGTTACCCCAGACTTAGTGCTATGGGTAGATGCACCTCCCAGCTCTTCGGCTGTGACGTTCTCTTGCGTGACGGTTTTGACTACGTTAGGACCCGTCACAAACATATAGGAGGTATGTTCCACCATCAAGATAAAGTCTGTGATTGCGGGAGAGTAAACTGCTCCACCAGCACAGGGGCCCATGATTGCTGAGAGCTGCGGGATTACCCCCGAAGCAAGGGTGTTGCGGTAAAAAATATCGGCATAACCACCAAGTGAATTTACCCCCTCCTGAATCCTAGCCCCACCAGAATCATTCATACCAATCAGGGGAGCGCCATTTTTCAGGGCCAAGTCCATGATCTTGCATATTTTTTCTGCTTGTGTTTCGGAGAGTGAGCCGCCAAAGACTGTGAAATCTTGGGAAAACACATAGACCAGTCGGCCGTTGACCTCACCGTAGCCTGTTACCACCCCGTCGCCAAGGTAATGCTCTTTGTCCAAACCAAAATCCTTGGCTCGGTGCATGACAAACTTGTCTATTTCCTCGAATGTTCCTTCATCAAGTAGGAGCGTGATGCGCTCACGTGCTGTGAGCTTGCCTTTTTGGTGCTGGGCATCAATTCTAGATTTTCCTCCACCAAGTTCTGCTTCAGCATTTTTTTTGGCTAGCAAAGCAATTTTCTCAGCGTTTGTTGGCGGGCTATAACTTGGGTTTTCGGGATCAGTCATCGTGGGGGCTATTTCTATTCTCAAATATAAACCCTACATCGGATAGAAAAAGCGAAAGAGGTGGGTGAAGACGGCTAATTTTTGATAACCCTCGCATAGCATTGCCCTGACCCAGCTGGACATGAAAACTTAAAATTGAACTGATAAAAAACTTTCTATATTCGCCCAATTAAAAATTTTTGAGCGAATGCAATCCAAGAAGGCAGCGGTAATAGACATGGGCACCAACACCTTCCATTTGTTGTTGGTAGAACTTCTTGGGTCCGATTTTAGAACGATTTACAAAGAAAAAATTGCAGTCAAACTTGGTCAAGGGGGCATTACCCATAATCAAATCACTGCCGATGCGGAGAAAAGGGCGATGCACGCGCTAACCCATTTCAAGCACCTCATCGCCGGTGAAGGCATCACCGACATTTTTGCCTTCGCCACCTCCTCAGTAAGAAATGCCAAAAACGGTCCCGCCTTCGTTCAGAAAATAAAAGAGGAGCTGGACATACATATCCAAGTCATCTCGGGAGAAGAAGAGGCGCAACTCATTTACGAAGGCATCAATTACTCAGGTGCACTAGATCAAGAAACTCACCTCATGATGGATATCGGTGGAGGATCGGTGGAATTTATCATTGGAAATGCCACAGAAGCCCTTTGGAAAAAAAGCTTTGAGATCGGAGGGCAGCGCCTGCTAGATGCGTTTCATTACCACGACCCCATCGTGCCACAGGAGGTACAAAAGCTGGAACAGTATTGCGGTGAAAAGCTGCAACCCTTGTTGGAGGCCATTGCCACCTATAACCCCACAAGCCTTGTCGGTGCCTCGGGAACCTTCGACACCTTGGTTGACATGTACTATGCGGCACAGCTGCAACGCAAACCTTTAGGAAAACATGTTTTTGAGCTACCTGTACCTGCTTTTTACGAACTTTTTCAACAGCTAATCACTAAAAACAGGGAGGAGCGACTTCAACTTCCCGGCATGATTGCCATGCGTGTGGATATGATCGTGGTGGCCAGCTGCCTGATTGATTTTATTCTCCAGCACTTGCCTGTGTCTAGCATGCGTTGTTCACGCTATTCCTTGAAAGAAGGTGCCGTCTCACGCCTCCTTTCCGGTAAAATCGCACGTTAATTCATTTTGTAGATAGATTAACAATCCCATCTGCGAACTTGAGAGTTAAAGATTTATTAATCCCTCGGATGGTAGTTCATTGCCCTGCACTAACTATCTTTATTCCAAATACTTACTTCCCACCTCCACACTTCGCATGAATTACTTCTCTTACGCACATCTACACCAATTTACATTCAACATACTCCTAAAAATCGGCTGTTCAGAAGCGGATGCTACAACCGGTGCAGATGTACTTCTTTCAGCAGATTTACGCGGTGTAGATAGCCATGGCGTAGCGCGTCTTATTGCTTATGTGCGACTCTGGGATAAAGGACGTATCAATACCACTCCAAAGCTGCGCGTCAGCTACGAAACTCCCTCCTCCGCAGTTGTGGATGGAGATGGTGGTCTAGGACTAGTAGTCGCACCCTTTGCCATGCGTGTAGCAATGGAAAAAGCAACTAACGTTGGGACGGGTTGGGTGTCAGTAAAAAATTCAAACCACTATGGAATTGCTGGCTACCATGCCATGATGGCCTTGGCTCAGGACATGATTGGCATCTCGATGACCAATGCCAGCCCACTCATGGCACCAACTTTTTCCAAGGAGCGCCTTCTCGGCACCAACCCAATTTCGGTGGCCATACCGGCCAATGAGGAGCCCCCTTTTGTGTTGGATATGGCCACGACCACCGCTGCCAATGGCAAGCTAGAGATGCTGCAACGTAAAGATCAAGAAACCCCAAGTGGCTGGGTACAAGATGAAGCTGGCACACCTACCAATTCTGCCAATGCGGTAAAGCACGGCGGAGCCTTGCTCCCCTTGGGAGGGGATCGAGAGCACGGTTCCCACAAAGGCTACGGCCTAGGTGCTGTCGTGGATATTTTTTCTGCTGTACTTTCCGGAGCCAACTATGGCCCTTGGGTTCCTCCGTTTACCACTTTTCAGGAGCCCCTATCCAACCCTGTCGGACAGGGCGTCGGACACTTCTTTGGCGCAATGCGCGTTGATGCTTTCCGCCCTGCGGACGAGTTCAAGGGACATATGGACCAATGGATCCGTACATTTCGTAGCGCAACCCCTACCCCAGGAAATGAAAAAGTGCTTATCCCTGGTGACCCAGAGCGTGAACAAGAGGCCCTTCGCTACAAAGAGGGCATTCCGCTGCTGAATCCAGTAATTCAAGACCTGAGTTCGTTGGGAACACGATTTGGACTGAAGTTTTAATCTACTTCATCCTCCAATTGGCCTATTGAGATAGCCTATCCTCCCCGAGGCAAACTTCTTCCCTCTTGCACGTGCAATCCTCCAATTTTCTCCCTAGTTTAGTAGGCCTTACTTGACCTAGCTAAGCTTATGAACCGGCTTCCCCTGCCTATCCTCTTTCTATTGTTCTGCCTTGTTGGGAAGGTTTCCTGCAGCCCAAAAGACACACTACGCATCTTTGACAAGCCGATCACCTGGAATGCCGAGCGGGAGCAGCTCTCGCTCAATTACCTTAAAGAGCGGCATGGATTGGTGCAAACTACAGCCACCATCAAGCCCCAAATGGTGGTCGTGCATTGGACTGCTATCCCCACCATCGAAGTTACTTTTGATGTGTTCAATCCGATTACATTGGGTGGAAGAGCAGATCTGACTGGGGCGAGCAATTTGAATGTGTCAAGTCAGTTTTTAATCGACCGCGACGGCACTATTTTTCGCTTATTACCCGAAACAACTTTTGCTAGACACGTAATCGGACTCAACTACCTTGCCATCGGCATAGAGAATATAGGCAGCGATGATATGCCCCTCACCAAAGCCCAGCTAGATGCCAACGAAAAACTCATCCGCTATCTTAAACGGAAGTACCCCATCGACTACGTAATCGGGCACCACGAGTACCAGCGATTCCAAAAAACAGCGTTGTGGAAAGAGACGGACCCCAACTACCGCACCGTTAAATCAGATCCCGGAGATACTTTTATGAATAAACTGCGGAAAAAACTTTCAGATCTCAACTTATCTCCCCTTCCCCAGCTTTGATAGCACCATGAATGCGGTCTTCAAATTTCTTTCCTTCTTTTGCCTGACTTATTTTTTATTGGCTCCCAGCCCAGCGCAACAACTTGTTCAAGCCCACTTGCCAGAGGCTACCGGGGAAAGTGAAGCTCACGAACTAGCACGTCCTACTGCCGCAGCCAGCTTACGCTCCTTTACCACCCTCAACCACCCCTTACCTGATATCCCCAGAGAATTTCGAGGCGTGTGGATCGCCACTGTAGCCAATATTGATTGGCCACTATCTCCAACAGACCCTTGGGAAAAACAGAAAAAGGACTACCTCGCCCTTTTGGAGTACTACAAAGGATTGCACTTCAATGCCGTGATCGTTCAAATCCGCACAGCCGGAGATGCCTTTTACCCCACTCGCCTAGCGCCCTGGTCAAAGTACCTCACCGGCAACCAAGGCAGTCCACCGGCAACCTCTGAAAATCCCTTGACGTGGATGATTGAGGAAGCCCATGTCCGCGGATTAGAGTTTCACGCCTGGCTCAATCCCTACAGAGCAACCATGGACCTCAACACCGCAGGCTTGAGTGCTAGCCATGACTTTAACACCCACCGCTCTTGGATGCTGAAATACGGAAGCAAGTGGTACTACGATCCCGGCCTCCCCGCAGTGAAGGCTCATTTGCTGCAGATCATCTCCGAAGTAGTAGACACCTATGACGTGGATGCAATCCACTTTGACGATTATTTTTACCCCTACAGAGAGCCCAACCTGGAGTTCCCTGACGCAGCCTCCTATGCTGCCCACAAAAGTCCCGGCCAATCCAAAGACGATTGGAGAAGACAAAACGTGGACGAGCTGATTCTAGCACTCAGCCAAACCATCAAAAGCAAAAAGCCGTGGGTACAATTTGGCATCTCGCCCTTTGGCGTGTGGAGAAATAAGAGCAAGGACCCCAAAGGCTCTCCAACCCAAGCGGGACAAACTAACTACGACGACCTCTTTGCAGACGTCGTGCTTTGGATGAAAAATAGTTGGATAGATTACTTAATCCCCCAGCTCTATTGGAGTATGGAGCACCGCCTTGCCTCTCACCGTGTGCTGGCCGACTGGTGGTCCAACACGAGCTATGGAGTGCCGATTTACTTGGGAAATGGCCCCTACAAGATTCGGGACGATTCGGATGTGGCGTGGAAGGAACCCAAGGAACTCATTACACAGGTGCATTACGGAAGAACCTTGCCTCAAATCCAAGGAAATGCCTTTTTTTCTGCCAAATCCATGTACCAAAAGAATCAGGACATTGCCCAACTGCTGAAAAAAGAAGTCTACGACCGTCCTGTCCTTCCCCCTGCATTTGAACCAAAATCCTCCTTTTCGATAGCCAATCCGGTGATTGTGGAGCTTAAGCCCCTGCAGGGAAAAACACAAATCCTACTAGATAAGCCACTAGATCCTTCCCTTGGCTATGTGCTGGTTCAAGAAGGAAACGATCTGAGCACCCTGCATCAAAGCAACCTTCATAAAAAGTGGATTGGTGGATCAAAGACCTCAACCCTTGAGCTACCGACAATCACTAGCACCTACCTAGCGCTGCGCTGGGTGGACCGATTTGGCAGGCAGGTGCATAGCCAAGTACTGCAGGTTGCCAAACCTTCTCGCCCATGAAAGACCTGCTCGTGCGCCTTTTGGAGCTTCCGGAGTCTGCTGAACTCGAAAATAAACTACTCGAGAAAGAGAAGATTGTCGTTCGCAGGGCTCTAGCCCCTGAAAAACACCTAGTTGGTGAATGGGTAATGCAAACGTTTGGAGAATATTGGAAATCCGAAGTAGAGGTCGCCTTTTCGCGGCAGCCTCTCGCCTGCTGGATCGCGCAGCGTGGCAATGTGCTCTTGGGATTTGCGTGCTATGAAAGTACCGCACGGAATTTCTTTGGTCCTACCGGCACCCTAGAATCCGAACGTGGGAAAGGAATTGGAAAGCTCCTTTTACTCAAATCCCTGGAATCCATGCGCGAAATGGGCTATGCTTATGCCATCATTGGCGGGGTCGGCCCAGCCGAGTTTTATGAAAAAGCCGTTGGTGCAACCTCCATTGAGGGCTCCGAACGGAGTATCTACCAACATTTACTCCGAAAATCATGACGTCAAGCTCACAAAAGAATCCCTGGCTATGGGTACCTACCCTTTACCTCACTGAATCCCTTCCTTACGTCCTAATTATCACTGTGTCGGTGGTGATGTATAAAAATCTGGGCATCTCCAATGCGGACATAGGCCTGTATACCTCCTTCTTATACTTACCCTGGGTAATCAAACCCATCTGGAGTCCAATTTTGGAGCTGGTAGGCAACAAAAAGCAATGGTTTTTGAGCATGCAATTGTTGCTTTCCCTGGTGTTTATCGGCGTGGGACTAACAACAGGGAGTTCGCACTTTTTCATCGTGACGCTGGCTTTCTTTTGGATGGGGGCATTTGCCTCCGCCACGAATGACATCGCCTCGGATGGCTTGTACCTGATTGCATTGAAGCCCGAGCAACAAAGTTTTTTTGTAGGCATGCGCAGTACCTTTTATCGGGTAGGCATGATCACGGGACAGGGATTGATTGTGATTTTGGCGGGCTTTTTTGAAGAAAAATTTGGTAATCCTACCCAGGCTTGGTCCTGGACCATGTTGGGAGTGGGCGCCTTGATGCTCCTACTGACAGGCATTAACTATTTAGCTACTCCTCAAGTAGTGGAATTGCGGGTCGCCAAGGAGGATCAACCCAGCTTTGGTAAGGTGTTTTCCACCTTTTTCACCAAGAAAAACATAGGCCTTTCCTTAGGCTTTGTCCTGCTCTACCGCTTGGGAGAATCCCAATTGGTGAAGATGGCCTCCCCCTTTTTCCTAGACGACAGAGCAGCAGGTGGCTTGGGACTGAGCACCACCGAAGTAGGATTTATCTATGGTACCCTTGGCGTGATTGCCCTGCTGATAGGTGGAATCCTCGGAGGAATCTTGATTTCTCGTGATGGCCTTGGCAAATGGATGATGCCGATGGTATTTGCCATCAATGCGCCAAACATCGGCTACGTTGTCCTTGCCTACCTCCAACCCGAAAGTGTGGTTTTTGCCACCGCCGTGGTCTTCGTGGAGCAACTGGGTTATGGATTTGGCTTTGCTGCCTTCATGATATTCTTGATTTTCCTTGCCGATGGACTTTTCAAAACAGCCCATTATGCGCTCGCAACAGGCTTTATGGCGATGGGCATGATGCTTCCCGGTATGCTGAGTGGCTACATGCAGCAGTGGCTGGGCTATCCAGGATTCTTCGTCTGGGTACTTATCGCCACGCTTCCGGGATTTGTGATGGCGTATTTAGTGAAATTTCCGCATGATTTTGGAAAGAAGGCTTCTTGAGGTACGAGGTGCGAAATACGATGTACGAGGGGTTGAGTAGCGTTAAAATTATCCTACAACCTCAGCGCTTTCTTACTTTATCACGCTCCATTCCCAATTTTCCAATCAGTTTGTTTTGCACTCTTTCGATAAGCAGATGAATAAAAATCAAAGAATCGCGCAGCTATTCTCCCCTGCGGCGTTTATTCACGATACCGAAGAAAATTACCAGGCCATCGAAACCCTGATTCGCGAACAGGAAATCGGGGGACTTACTTTTTTCCATAGCCGGCATTCGGCAGCAGCCAACTTTGAGAAGCGTGCTGAGGTACTGGATGTGAGCGGAACCTTTGAGAAATTGATTGGTCTCATCAATCGCTACCAAAAAATTTCCAACATCCCACTATTGATCAGTATCGATGGGGAATATGGCTTGGCCATGCGCATTGAAAACACACCTGCCTACCCCTTTGCAATTACGCTTGGTGCCTTAAAAGGAAATGCCGAATCCCAAGTGGAAGAAGTAGGCTACCGCATGGGACTGGACATGAAGCGCTCTGGCATACACCTCAACCTCGCTCCTTGCGCCGATGTTAACACCAATCCCGATAACCCGGTGATTGGCTATCGCTCTTTTGGGAATCAGCCTAAAAAGGTAACCCAATTGGCCTTTGCTGCCTATTCCGGTATGAAAAAAGCAGGAATTGGAGCTTGCCTAAAACATTTTCCCGGACATGGAGACACTGCGACGGACTCTCATTTGGGACTGCCAATATTGCACAAAACCAAAGCAGAACTACAAGCCGAAGAGCTGCTCCCTTTTCAATACGGCATCGACCGAGGGGTGGAACTCATCATGGTCGGCCACCTGGCGGTGCCTGCACTCACTGGAGGGGAAAATATCCCTGCCAGCATCAGCCGCGAATTGATCACCGACTTGCTGAAGGGAGAAATGGGGTTCAAAGGACTAGTCATCTCCGATGCCTTGAATATGAAGGCCGTGGCCAACCTGTTTCCCGAGCCAGGCGAACTCGAGTGGCAGGCATTTCATGCAGGAAACGACCTACTCTGCTTCTCGGACCACGTGAGCGAAGGCATCGCAAAAATCGCACAACTCGCATCGGATTCAGAAATAGATACCGTTTTTGAAAAAGTCATGGACTTGAAAACCCGCTTAGGTGTACTCGAAACCAAGGCGATTGAAGTTCCTGCCTTCGACTGGGAAAGCCATGCAGAACTTCAACAAAACTTGGCAAAGAACTACGTTTCGGTACTCTCAGGAGAAATCAAACCCGAAACACTCCAAGCGCTGGCAAAAGCAAGAAAATTAGGTTACCAAGAATTCTTTACTACTAGTCCAAGTCATTTTTCCGAACTGGTGGATTTGTCTTTTTCTCCCATCAAAGAGGCAAAAAAGTTGATTTTGGCTGTCTTTGTTCCGAGCCACAAGCCCTTGAACCAATTTGGAATGGAGCAAACCGTCTTAGATCAAATCCAAACCTTGGCGAAAACCAAGCCCTGCATTCTGATGCATTTTGGAAATCCCTTGGCACTGAAGCACCTGGGTGAGTTGGCTGATTTTGAAGCGGTGGTCTGCGCTTATCAGGGATTTGCCGAAACACAGGTTCAGGCTGCTGCTCTGGTAAACGGAAGTTAAAGCCATCTTGCTTTTTTGGCAGTTGACTTTCCTCCCATAGGTTTATTTCAACACATGCTGCGCCAAGACGCGCTGTACCTCGTATACGTTGACAGACTTGTTGAACTGCTTTTTGATGCTAGGATGAACCTCACTGGAAACCCAGATTTTTAACTCCGCATCCAAATCAAAGGTGCCAGCTGTTTCCACGCTAAATCGAGATATGCTTTTGTAAGCAACGGAAGTGTATTCAGTTTTGCTACCAGTGAGGCCTTGAATATCCACCAATATAAAGCGCTTGTTGGTAAAAATAAAGGTGTCTCGTACCAGCTTGAATCCTAGTTCAATCTGCTCCCCTTCGGTGAGCAACTGATCATATTTTTTAAGTAATTCTTCCTGGCTCACTGCGCCAGCGTTTCCTAAAAGAGCTGAAAATAATCCCATGTTTTTTTCTAAAGATGAATGACAAATCGAATCCTAAATTAAGCCTAATTAGCTTGACTTGCAGAAAGACGAAAAACACCGCCCAAAGGTTTTTTTATCCCTTGGGGAAACGGTAATTTACTTAATTTTCTACCGAAAAGCGGTAGTCGATCGTATGGGTGTAGGTTTCCCCAGGCTGAAGTACAGGGCTTGGAAAGTTGGGGTGATTGATGGCATCGGGCCAATTTTGAGATTCTAGACAAAATCCCCAATGCATGCCGTAGGCTTGACCTCCTTCACCAGGGAATTTATTTAGAAAATTGCCCGTGTAGAATTGAACACCCATATTGTCCGAAAACATCTCTAGGACGCGACCGCTTTCGGGATGACGCACTCGGGCTACCTGCTTCATGTCGTTTGATTTTTCACGTTTGGTCACGAAGTTGTGATCAAAGCCTCCTCCATTCGCAGTGATTTGGTCTCCAAGAATTTTCGGAGAACGAAAATCAAATGGGCTACCCGCTACATCCTTCACCTCTCCAGTAGGAATTAGCTCCTCGTCGATGGGCGTGTATGCCTCAGCCCAAATTTGAACTTCATGATCCAAGACATCGCGTTTTATGCCGCCGAGATTAAAGTAGGTATGGTTAGTCAAGTTGACCAATGTCGTTTGGTCAGTAGTCGATTCAAATCGAATCCGGAGCGTGTTGTCGGCTCGGAGCTCCATCCAGAGCGTCGTCTGCAGATTGCCCGGATAGCCCTCTTCCCCGTCTACGCTGAGGTAGGTCATCTTAACCCCTATGGTGGAGTCTGTGGAGTAAGTTTCAGGTGTCCACACCTTCTTGTCAAACCCAACCTTTCCTCCATGGAGGTGATTGTCTCCATTGGTTTTGGCCAGGTCAAAGGTCTTACCGTCTAGTTTGAATTGGGCATTCGCAATTCGGTTGGCCACTCTTCCGGCAGTCACGCCGAGGAATGGATGTTCTTTAGTCAAGAAATTTTCTACACTATCCATGGTCAAGGCCACATTCTCCTTCTTCCCGTCTCGGTCTGGGGCTAGGATTTTGTAAACCATCCCTCCAAAGTTGGAGAGCTTTACTTGGACGGTACCATTATCTAATATGTAGTGGTAAACAGGCTGCCCTTGAAATTCTGTTAGGTATTCGGAATGAATCATAAAGGTGCTGGTAACTGATTTAGAATCTTGTCTTGGGGGAGAAGTACAGCTGCATATCACCAAGCCAACAGAAATAAGCAGCTGCGATAGTTTAAAAAAGGGCTTCGCCATACCAAATCAATTTCTCAGGTGGTTTTTTTCTATTCGATCCAAATTACTTTGAAGCTCAGCTCTTCCGATCCACTTGCCTCTGACCACCACAGCCAAGGGCTTTTGGGTAGTCTTCAGATCCAGCAGGGGATTGCCTTCCACCAGGACAAAGTCCGCCTCCATGCCTTCTTTGAGCTGCCCCCAACTGTTTTCGGCTCCCATATAGCGAGCAGGCACAAGCGTCCCAGTTTTCAATATTTCCAAATTGGACATCCCTGCTTCAGCCATGAGGGTCATCTCGTGGTGAATCGAAAAACCAGGCACATTAAATACCTGCGGAGAATCGGAGGCCATCAGCATGGGTACTCCGGCTCTGTGCATTTCCATAAACAACTTCCTGCGGAAAGCCAGGTAAGGAGCAACCCGCTCCTCAGCCAGCATTCCTGCCACCTCTAGCTGTTTTTTGGTGTTCACCCATTGCTGGATCAGCACCCCAGGTAGGTACTTCATTTCGGGAGCCAAACGAAAGGTGTCGGCAGGGATGTAGCCAAAATACCGGTCAAAGAGTGTCAAGGTTGGCGCAAGGTAGGTTCTTTGATCCAAGGTCTTTTTAATCAAATCAGGCAACTTGCTCCAGTCCACCTGACCAGCCAAGTTGAGGTTGAAGGGCCCTGAGGTACTCGGGTCAATCGTCACCATACTCGGAAGCAATCCTTCCATATATCCATCAATATGCTCTACGGATTTAAACCCACTTTGGAGGGCATTTTGGATACCCACCTCTAAGGGCACGTGCCCACCAAAGGGGATGTTTTCTTGCTTTGCCTCCTTGGCGATGGCCCACATTTCATCCAGTGTGAGTCCAGGATGTATTTTTAGGTGGTCGTAACCGGCTTGTTTTTGTTCGCGCACCATGGCTGCAGCCTGTTGTGGATCGATTACTGAGGTGGCATTGAACGAAGGTCCCGAGATAAATACCCTTGGGCCCATGAGCTGTCCTGAATTTACGCGCTCCCTCAGGGCTAGGTGACTCGGATGGCCGAGCATGCTTCGGATGCGCAGCACCCCGTTGGCCAGGTATAACCACATCGATTCCTCTTGAAGTTGTGTACTGCCGTCAGCAGCAACGGGTAGGTGGGCATGAAATTCGGCTAGGCCCGGAAATACAAAGGCTCCTTTTCCATCCATACGAGGTACCTCTTGCACACTTTTGGGCAGCTCAGCAGTCGGGAAAATTGCTTTTATTTTTCCTTGAGTCACCAGGAGTGCTTGGTTTTTTGAAATCTGTCCCGTTTCCATGGACACCAATTGGACGTTGGTAAGTAGGAAGTCTTGAGCAAAAATAAAAGGGGATAGGAGCCAGCTTAGCAAAAATAGCAGGGTAGATTTTGAGGTCATGGCGGGGTAGTTAATGCTGAATGTGGAAGTTCGTACTTGTTTGGCCAAAACCCATCCCGCTGATGGAAAAAAGAGGATCATTTTCGTCTACGGTCCACAGTCCACAGTTCACGGCACATGGTACTGAACCTCAAATTCTATTTGCCTTTATGACTTTTTATTGAGCGGATTTTCAAAAAAAAAGCCGGACTAAGGTCCAGCTTTAGTAAAGTATCCAACTTAGGAATTCGTCCATTGGGTATGGTAAAACTTCCCACTCGGATCATCCTTTCGTTGGTAGGTATGCGCACCAAAGTAATCCCGCTGCGCTTGAATAACGGAGGCAGACGAATTGGCCGTAATTCTTCCAAGCAAATACTGTATGCCTGCACCCATCACCGGCAAAGCAAAGCCATGAGTCAGGGCCAATCCTACTACGGCAGCCAGGTCATTTCTCCCTGAAATAACCTGCTCCTTCACGCCATCCATTTCAAAAAAGGAGTGGCTATCTAAATGCCGTTGGGCAATGTTTTCCATCAAACCCGAGCGGATGATGCAGCCGTTGGTCCATATCCGAGCAATCTCCCGAAAATCAAGTGCCCAGTGATTGCTTTCGGAGACCGTTTTCATCAAGCGAAAACCCACCTCGTGGTTGATGATGCGGGCCAAGGCATAAGCCGCTTTGATTTTGGGCAGCCAAGTTTCCAAGTCGCCTTCTACCCGTTGGAATTCATGCTGAAAAGTTTTGGAAAATGAGACACGCATCGCTTTTTCTCCAGAAACACCTCGCGCATTCACTGCCTCGGCCAATGGGCTGTACGGAATTCCATACTCCAGGGCGGTCGTTAGCGACCAGGCTCCGGTACCTTTTTGACCCGCCTGGTCTAGGATTTTATCTAGTAGCAAGTCTCCGCCTTCTTTGAACAGCAATAAATCAGCGGTGATTTCCAACAAGAAAGATTTCAACTCTCCTTTTCCCCACTCGGTAAAAATGGCAGACACCTGAGATGCTGTACAGCCGAATCCAAAGCGTAGCAAATGCACCAGCTCCGCCAACACCTGCATCTCTCCGTACTCGATGGAGTTGTGCACCATTTTGATAAAGTGACCAGAACCTCCAGGACCAACGTAGGTCACGCAGGGTTTCCCGTCCTTGTCTTTGGCAGAAATCCTGCCCAAGAAATCCTCCACTAGCGCATAGCCTTCCGCATTACCGCCGGGCATGATGGAAGGGCCTTTTCTTGCACCCTCTTCTCCGCCAGATACGCCCATGGGCAAAAAGTGCATGCCTACCGCCTTCAGTCGTTGTACCCTTGCTTCTGAATCTTTGTAGAAGGAGTTTCCTCCGTCAATAACCAAATCCTGCGGTTCCAACAATGGAAGTAATTCGTCCAACTGGGCATCAATGGCTGCACCAGCTGGAATCATCATCAAAATTCGTCTTGGGGTTTCAAGCGAAGCAACAAATCCCGAAAGGTCTTCGAATGCAATGGTATTGGTAAACTCGGGATGAGCATCAATCACTTTCTGCGCGATACCTTCTTCCTTACCGGCAACAAAGCGGTTGTAAAGTGACACTGAAACACCATTTTCGGCGAGATTAAGGGCAAGGCTTTTGCCCATAACACCCATGCCGATTACACCCATGTTCATTTTCATTCCTTGATTAGTTAAATAGTAAAGAGAAGCTGCTAGCACCTGCGCTGGAGTTCCGGATACATCGACTAGCTTTCCGCTGCTTGGCGGCTCCCAACTGGCCAGCTGCGAATCCAATAGCGCCGCTTTCATGTAGTGATTTTGGCGGGCAGCCATTCGCTCCCAGATCAGCTCACGATCCCCCCACAGATGAATCCAATGAAGCGTTTCGGAAACCTGCAGCTGGTCTCGATAGGCCTTTTTTAGAGCAGAACAAGCTAAAATAGCGCCTCCTCGACCTTCAAAGGCGACAAGTTCCCGTGCCAAAACTTCCAGCCAGGGTTGTCTATCGACATCTGTCAACGGCTCACCACGACCCATTTTTTCAATATTTGCCGCCGGGTGGTAGTCGTCTCCATCCAAAAATGGAAGACCTAGCCGTTGAGACAAGCTCCTTCCTAGGGTTGTTTTTCCCGTACCCGATACCCCTGTGACCACAACAAGCATGGGCAAAGGTAAGTTTTTGCAGTCAACTGACCACACCCTTTGGGACAGGATCCGCATTTTTCCTCTTCAAAAAAAGAGTTGTTCCACGAAGGCAAGGCATAACTCATTCAGCCAAGTTGTTGCCTTTAAGCAAAATACTAATTTTCCACAGGGTGAATTTTCCAATTTCCGAATACCTACCTTTGCCTTTCAATTTCAAGAAGCCATGATTTCAGTAGACAACGTGTCCGTCATTCACGGAGGCAGCCCGCTCTTCAGCAACATTACTTTTAACATCAACGAGAACGATAAAATTGCCCTCATGGGCAAAAATGGAGCTGGGAAGTCTACCTTACTCAAAATTATCGCAGGAGCAAGTAAACCTAGTTCAGGTTCCGTATCTGCCCCCAAAGGCTATGTGGTCGCCTACCTACCGCAGCACCTACTCACAGCAGACGATTGCAGCGTGATGGAAGAAGCCTCCAAGGCCTTTGCATCCTACCTAGCCATGAAGGAGGAGATTGAACAAATCAACGATCAGCTAACCGTTCGCACCGATTACGAGTCGGAGGAGTACTACAAGCTCATCGAGAAAGTGTCTGAGTTGAGTGAAAAATTCTATGCCATCGAAGAAATCAACTACGAGGCCGCCGTAGAAAAAGTATTGCTCGGCCTTGGATTTGTTAGGGAAGACTTCAGCAGGTCTACCTCGGAATTTTCAGGAGGCTGGCGCATGCGCATTGAGCTGGCAAAAATCCTTCTTCAAAATCCTGACCTCATCCTACTTGATGAACCAACCAACCATCTCGACATCGAGTCGATCCAATGGCTGGAAGAATTCCTGTTGACCAAGGCCAAAGCCGTTGTAGTCATCTCCCACGACCGCGCCTTTGTGGACACCATCACTACCCGTACCATCGAAATCACCATGGGACGGATTTACGATTACAAAGCCAAGTACAGCCATTACCTAGAACTCCGGAAAGAACGTAGGGAGCAGCAGCAAAAGCACTACGAAGAGCAGCAGCGCTTCATCGCAGACACCACACAGTTTATCGACCGCTTTCGAGGGACCTATTCCAAAACCTTGCAGGTGCAGTCTCGGGTAAAAATGCTCGAGAAGCTGGAAATCGTCGAGGTAGATGAGGTAGATACCTCCGCACTCAAACTCCGGTTTCCTCCCTCTCCTCGCTCCGGAAAGTATCCCGTGATTGCAGAAGAGATGAGCAAGAGCTATGGATCTCATGTAGTATTTAACAAGGCCGCCATGACCATTGAACTAGGGCAGAAAGTGGCCTTTGTTGGAAAAAATGGGGAGGGTAAATCCACCATGATCAAAGCCATCATGGGCCAAATTGATTTTCAAGGAAAGTGCGAGTTGGGGCACAATGCCTTGATTGGCTATTTTGCTCAAAACCAGGCCTCACTCCTAGACGAAAGCTTGAGCATCTTTGAAACCATCGATCAGCTGGCTGTCGGAGAAGTCCGAACCAAGATCAAGGACATCTTGGGTGCCTTCATGTTTAAGGGAGACGACATCAACAAAAAAGTAAAAGTCCTTTCTGGGGGTGAAAAAACGCGGTTGGCGCTGATCAAACTTCTTTTGCAGCCGGTCAATCTATTGATTCTCGATGAACCGACCAACCACCTAGACATGAAAACCAAGGACATCATCAAAGATGCCCTCAAGGCATTTGATGGGACACTTATCTTGGTGTCCCACGACCGTGACTTTTTGGATGGGCTGGCCACCAAGGTATTTGAATTTGGCAACAAGCGCGTACGGGAACATTTTGAAGACATCAATGGCTTCTTAAGGAACAAGAAGCTGGAAAACCTACGCGAAGTGGAGCGCAGGTAACTGGGAGAGCGTACAAAGTACGATGTACCAGGTACGAAGTATTACCTACGGCAGACGGGTTTAAGCTAATGTCGAATTTCGAACGCTGAATATCGAACATTGAACTAAGTAAACATGGAACTCGGCCAGCAGAATCCGTCTTGACTCTTGCAGCGTCTTAGTATTTGGTACATTATACCAAACTTTTTTAATGTCGAATCTCGAAAGCTAAATATCTGAGTTTGACCTGAAAAATAGGCTAAAACCATATAGGACCCTAGAAAAACAAGATTTCTAGGGTCCTATGTGGTTCTTTTTTATCTGGCTACTTACAACTTATGCTATTTCTCGGCTCTTGCTTCTTGCAGCCTCTTGGTACATTGTACTTGGTACTTAGTACATACTTCGCAAAAGTTTACCTGGCGTAGTTGACCGCGCGCATTTCGCGAATTACAGTCACCTTGATTTGGCCTGGGTACTGCATTTCCTTTTCGATTTTTTGGGAGATATCAAAAGAAAGTTGACCTGCCTTCTGATCGTCCACATTATCGGCATCCACCAAGATTCTCAATTCTCGGCCTGCCTGCATGGCAAAACACTTGTTGACCCCGTCAAAATTCATGGCCAACTCCTCGAGCTCCTTCAGGCGCTTCACATAGCTGTCCATGATCTCGCGTCGGGCACCTGGGCGTGAACCCGAGATGGCATCTGAAGCCTGAACAATCGGAGAGATCATCGAAGTCATTTCGATTTCGTCGTGGTGAGCACCGATCGCGTTGCAAATTTCTGGATGTTCCTTGTAGCGTTTGGCTAGCTCCATGCCCAAGAGTGCGTGAGGCAATTCTTGCTCTTCAGGCCATACTTTTCCAATGTCATGGAGAAGACCTGCTCGCTTTGCCAACTTCGCGTTGAGACCCATCTCTGCAGCCATGGTGGCGGAGATCTTAGCCACTTCTCTGGAGTGTTGAAGGAGGTTTTGTCCGTAGGAGGAACGGAACCTCATACGGCCCACCATTTTGATTAGCTCGGGGTGTAGTCCGTGAATACCCAAGTCGATACAGGTTCTTTCTCCGATTTCTACGATTTCTTCATCGATATTCTTCTCAGTCTTGGCGACCACCTCTTCGATACGCGCTGGGTGTATACGTCCATCCTGCACCAAGCGGTGAAGGGATAGTCTGGCGATTTCTCTACGCACTGGATCAAATCCAGAGATGATGATTGCCTCGGGTGTATCATCAACAACGATTTCTACGCCAGTGGCGGCCTCGAGTGCACGGATATTTCGTCCCTCTCTACCGATGATTTTTCCTTTGATGTCGTCACTTTCAATGTTGAAGATGGACACACAGTTTTCCACTGCATGCTCCGTAGCAGTACGCTGAATAGTGTCCAATACGATTTTTTTAGCTTGCTTGGTGGCCGTCAATTTGGCTTCATCTATGATGTCTTTCATCATGGAAGACGCCTTCGTTTGCGCTTCTTCGGTGAGCATGCTGACCAGTTCCTCGCGCGCTTCATCTCTACTCAAAGCAGCGACCTTTTCCAAGTCGGAGATGCGCTGGTTGGTTACGCGTTCGAGCTCTGCTTTTTTCACCTGCACCGACTGCAGTTGAGCTGTCAAGTTTTCTGTTTTGCTGTCTAACTCCGCTTCTCTTCTCTTGACGTTTTCTTGCTCCTTGGTCACCTGCTGCTGCAGTTGCTTGACCTTGTTCTCGTTGGTGATGATGAGATTTTTCTTCGTGTTGGTCTCCTCTTCAAATTCCGACCTCAACTTGAGGTATTTTTCTTTTGCTTCAAGAATACGGTCTTTTTTGATGGTTTCGGCTGTTAATTCAGCCTCTCTGAGCATGGATTTGATCCGGTCTTTGGTCTCTTCCTCCTGCTTTGCTTGTTTGCCTTTTAAAAAGAAGCCAGCTACTGCTGCTCCTATGCCTAAGCCTCCAAGGGCTGCTAAGACGATAAATAAGATTACGTTTGCCATAGCTGTGAATGTATAGTTTCACCTACCAGCACTGAATCCCATCAAAATAAATGTTCCTTAATCTCAGACTGCCTTACCAAGTAAGGCGGATATATGGGCAAGGCTTCGCGCTACGTGTTCGCTATCTCCTGCATTGACCGCGCTGGTTTCAAGTGATTCAACCATGCAATCAAAGGCCACCATGGCCAAAAGATCGGTGGTGTCATCCAACCCAAACTCGGACTTATACTTTCTTAACTTCTCATTGATCACCCGTCCTGCATGCCGAATTTTCCCCTCATCTTCGGGCTTTACGCGCATGGGGTATTCCCTATCTCCGATTTTTACCTTGATGGCTAACGTCTCCATGTCATTCGGAAAGGTAGGTGATCAGCTGATCAATTTCTTGTATATACGTGTTGATTAAGTCACTCATTTCGACGGTCTCCTCAGGGCTTACCGGTCGTTTGTCTACAATGTTACTAATTTTAATCTTATTTTTAAAATGGTCGAGCGTGACCTCCTTCTCCTGCACCTGTTGCTCTAGCAGGGATAACCTCGCTTTTAAGCCCTCATTTTCAGCAGTCAAGGTTTCTACCTTTTTACTTACCTGAACGGAAAGTTTTTCAAGTTTTTGTAATTCCTCGTGAATCATTGCTTAGCTACGGATGACTGCCCCTACTTGTTCTTGAAAGGCACGAATCAAGTTACTCATTGTTTTTTCAATTTCCTTATCGGTCAAGGTATTTTCTTGGTCTTGAAGTAGGAAGCTCAGGGCATAAGCCTTTTTGTCCTGCTCGAGACGGTCACCTTGGTAAACGTCAAATACTTCCGTCTTCTTGAGCAACTTGCCTCCCGCTTTTTCGGCAACGGTTTTGACCCGATCATACGATACCGACTTGTCGATGACTAGTGAAAGATCTCTACGTACCTCTGGAAACTTGGACAATTCTTGGTACTTCTTGAGACCTGAAGATTTTTTGGAAAGTAAATCCCAATCCAAATCGGCTACCCATACCTCCTGCCTCACTTCGCACAGCTTAAGTAGCTTTTCCTCCACCAAACCTAGGCTGCCCAGCACTTTTTCACCTAGCATCAGGGTCAACCCATAGGCATAGGGAGAAGATTCCACTACCTCCACGCTACTTACCTCCACGTTCAAACGCTCCAAAATCCGCAGCACCGTAGCGTAGCAATCGGCAAAAGCAAAAGGGGTTGACGGTGCCAGCCAACTCTCGGTGGAACTGTTTCCGGAGTGAAACAGCGTAAGCCTGCGGGATTCTTGGTAGCCACCCTCCTTTTTTTGGTAAACTGTTCCAAACTCAAAGCACTTGAGGTCCGTTTGTCTTCGGTTGATGTTATGCGCGACAACCTCCAAGCCTGAAAATAGAAGGGTTTGGCGCATGACACCCAACTCTTCACTCAACTTATTATAAATCTCAACCGTTCGACTTCCGTCCAAAAAACCGGCTTTTTCTACGTATTTGGGGCTGGTAAGGCTGTTGGTCACCAGCTCAAAATAGCCTTGATTAGCGAGCATTTCCGTCAGGCGATACTGTAGCTTGGCCAGGTCCTTGACCGGGTGGGTGGCCAAGTAGTCAGTACTTAGGTTTTCGGAAAGCATCACCTGCTGAAAGCCATGAATACGCAATACTTCCTCGATGATGTCTGCTTCACGCGTGACATCCACGCGGTAAGGTTTTGCAGTTGCCAAAAATCCTTCGCTCGACTGCTCTGTCACCCGAATGTCCAAACTCTCCAAAATCGTAACCACCTCTTCAGGAGAAATCACCTTTCCAATCAAGCGATTGATGTGTCCAAAACTCACTGCAATAGTGACGTCTTCCTTGGGTATGGGGTATAGGTCGATAATTTCGGAGGACACCTGAGCTCCTGCATACTCCTGCAAGAGCGCCACAGCTTGCTTCAAGGCATAGACTGGCATGTTGGGATCTGTGCCTCGTTCAAATCGGAAAGAAGCATCCGTCTTGAGACCGTGAATCTGAGAGCCCCTCCGGATCACGTCAGGAGAAAAGTAGGCAGACTCCAAAAAGATGGAAGTCGTGTCTTGAGAAACGCCCGAGTAGCTACCGCCAAATACCCCAGCGATACACATCCCACCCTCGGGATCACAGATCATGAGCTCCTCGCCCGATAGCTTACGCTCTTTTCCATCTAGGGTCACGAACGTACTTCCTTTTGGAAGTTTACCTACGCGGATTTTACCCTCTCCGATTTTGGCAGCGTCAAAGGCATGTAAAGGCTGACCCAAATCATGGAGGATAAAATTGGTGATGTCGACTATGTTGTTGATGGGTTCCAGATCAAGCGACCTGAGAAAATTTTGCAGCCACTGCGGAGAGGGTGCTACCTTCAGCCCCGTGAGGACTATCCCGGCATACCTCGGGCAATCTGCTGATTCGTCTACCTTCACGGTGATTGATGGTCCTGATGCCACAACCTGCAAGGGTTTTTCTTCGGGCATGCAGATAGGTCGCTGAAGCAAAGCCTTCAAGTCTCTTGCCACGCCCAAGTGAGAGGCCGCATCGGAGCGGTTCGGAGTCAAACCAATCTCCAAAATAGCATCCTCACTCACCTCAAAATATTCCGCAGCAGGTGTGCCGTTGGGCAAATCGGTATCCAATACCAAAATTCCTGCATGAGAGGTTCCAAGCCCGATTTCGTCTTCTGCACAGATCATCCCTTCGGAAGCCTGCCCTCTGATTTTTGCTTTCTTAATTTCAAAAGGCTCTCCGGCACTTGGAAAAAGAGTGGTCCCTACAGTTGCCACTACGACCTTCTGCCCAGCGGCAACGTTAGACGCTCCGCAGACGATCTGGGCAACCTGCCCTCCGCCAAGATCTACCGTGGTTAGACTCAACTTATCTGCATCGGGATGTCTTTCACAGGTCAATACCTCGCCGATGACGATTCCTTCCAATCCTCCGGGCACGGAAACAAAGGCCTCAATGCCTTCTACCTCCAACCCCGATTGCGTAAGTAAAGCACCAATTTCTTCAGGGCTTTCATTGAAAAATAGGTACTGCTTGAGTCTATTGATGGATATTTTCATAGGGCGGGTGTCGGAGGCTATCCGAGGGGTGAAAAAAAGGAGCAAAAGCTCCTTTTTGGGAAGGTACAAATTTAAAAGATTTGCCTAAGGCACGATCATTTATCGTAATTTTTCTCCCCAACAGGCACCGCGATGGTCAGTAGGTTTTCGCGGGGAGGCAGGGGACAGGCGTAATCCGGATTGTAGGCGCAATAGGGATTGAATGCCAGGTTGAAGTCAATCGTGATGCTGTTTTTACCATCCTGGCGCACGTTTAGGTAACGCCCTCCCCCGTAGGTTTCTTTTCCAGAGGTTTCATCTGCAAAGGCTAGGAAAAAATTGCGCATGTCGGTCTCGTCTAGGGCCTGAAGTAAGAGTAGTTTATTGGTTTTTCCGGCCAACTCAAATTCGGCAAAGGAATGCTCTAGGTACCGTGCTGTACTCCCATCTGTGAGGGGTACTTCCCTTATTTTTTTGATTTCAATGGGAAGCAATCGTGCTTTCACACGGTAAGTGGGATTGATGGCATAAAAAGTAAGGCTTTGTAAACCCCGTTTCTGTTCCTCCGTCAATGGCGATTCAATATTGAAACGGATGTATTTGAACTGCCGCTCCCGTTCCGTCTCGATTTTTTCGATATAATCTTCGGGGCTTTCAGCGGCTGTAAACATGTAAGTAATCGTTCCCAGGACCACCAAGGATACGAGGACAAGAAGGAGTTGACTTGATTTCACGTGTGCTAGTTTAACAATTAGTATCCAAACATGCCTTCGAGGCTCTTGGTTTGAGCAAGGAAACAAGAACCCTCCCCAAGGCTACATGATCCCCTCATCGGCAAAACTAAAATAACCCTGATCTGTGTAAATCAGATGATCTAGCAGGGGTAATTCCAATTCTCTCCCAATTTTTTGCAGACGTTGTGTAAGGCGTTTGTCCGAGTCTGAGGGCTGAAGGTTTCCACTTGGGTGGTTATGGATCAAAATTAAGGAATGTGCCCCTTGTTCCAAAGCAAATCTGAAGACCACTTTGGGATCTACGACCGAAGCAGTCGTCCCGCCCTGGCTTACCCGCTCTTTTTTTATCAAACCATTGCTACGGTTCAAAAGCAAGAGGTACACCTGCTCCACCGATTCATCGTACAAGTCGGGCCGCATCAGCTCGTAAACCTGCTTGGAACTGGTGATGGGTTGCCGCTTGGGAGGGTCCTGCTCTTTTCTCCTTCTTCCAAGTTCCAAGGCGCTGACGATGGAAATGGCCTTGGCCTCCCCAATGCCTTTGAATTTGGTGAGATCGGATACCGACATCCTTGCGACAGCGGCTAAGTTGTTCCCTACAGAGGCCAGCAGCATTCGAGAAAGATCTACCGCACTACACGCAGCAGTGCCAGTACCAATCAAAATTGCGACCAGCTCCGCATCGGAAAGTGCAGATTTACCTTTTAGGAGGAGTTTTTCTCGGGGCCGATCTTCCTCGGCCAACTCAAAAATTTTGAGGGAAGTGGGTTGATTCATGGGAAAGTTGAAAAAGTAAATGGATTATTCGCAATTATATCAGGTGTTCAAAGTGAGACTTAAATCCTGCAGTTAATCGTTGACGGCTGACTGTCCACGGTCCACAGCTCACCTACTTGAACCTCAACCTGAGTTTCTTTGGATTCGAGTAAAAAAAGCTGAAATACAACATAAACTAAATCTGCGAATTTTTTCCTTTTAGGTCTGCGTAAAAAAAATCGTCGACAAACCACAATTTGCAGGCAAGCGACCGTCCACGGTCGATTGCTCCCTAAAATGAACTTCAAACTTTCGATGCTGATTAGAAAGTAAATCTTTTGGAAGTGAGATTGAATCTACAGAAAAAAGGGCATAAAAAAACCCTGCTTTGTGGGCAGGGCTTAATTTTTTAGATGGGAATATTATCCCAAAGCGCTTACAACCTTAGACAACTTTGACTTTTTGTTGTTTGCGTTATTCTTGTGGATCACGTTCTTTTTGGCAAGTTTATCCAACATGGAAGAAACTTTCTTGTACAACTCTATTGCCTCTACTTTATCCGTAGCCGCCTTCAATCTCTTGATGAACGTCCGTGTAGTTTTGGCCTGGTATCTGTTTCTCAAACGCTTCACATCGTTGGCGCGAATTCTCTTCAGAGCTGATTTATGATTTGCCATATCTTTTTATTTTGCTGATTCTAGTTAAAGTGCCATTTCAAATGGGAATGCAAAGCTATTAGAATTTATTAAATCTGCCAAAGGAATTTTAAACATTCCTTTGTATCCAAACCCTCCTTGGGGCGAATTTTACTAAACAAACCATAAATATAGCCCCTAGGTGGATTAATTAAGGGAGATTTTGTAGATTCAAGTATGAATTTTTTCTTTTTGGCTACCTCACTTTTTATTTTTTCTTTTTTTCCTGGGCCGTTTTGGGGATTTTATGGCCATGCCTTGTTGAACCGTCAGGCGGTTTTTTCTTTACCTCCGGAGATGCTGCCGTTGTATAAGAAGGAACTCACTTATCTGTCCGAAAAATCGGTTAATCCAGACCGACGGAGGTATGCAGTGAAGGGAGAAGCGGAAAAACACTACATCGACCTGGACCACTACGGTGACAGTGCGCGCTACCACCTTCCAAAATATTGGTTTGCTGCACTAGAAAAGTTTCCCGAGGATAGCCTGCGCGCACACGGAATTGGTCCTTGGTCTGCATACCACACCTTCATCAGCCTCACCAAGGCCTTTGAAGCAAAAGACAAAGCGGCCATCCTACGGCTATCTGCAGACCTGGGCCACTACCTCGGGGACTTGAATGTGCCGCTGCATACCACAAAAAACTACAATGGGCAGCTGACTGGACAAGCGGGAATACATGGATTTTGGGAAAGTCGCGTACCCGAACTTCTTGCCAAAAATTATTCCTTTTGGGTAGGCAAAGCAACACACGTGACCGATCCGCAGGAGGCACTGTGGGATGCTGTGGAGCAGGCCCATGGGATGGTGGATTCGGTGCTTCGTGTGGAGCGCCAACTTACCGCTTCCTTCGCTGAGGATCAAAAATACAGTTACGAGGAAAGAAACGGCCTGACCGTGCGGGTCTATTCCCGTGAGTTTACCGCAGCCTACGCCCTGGCGCTCAATCGGCAGGTGGAACGGCAGATGCGCGCTTCCATCAAGATGATTGCTGACTTTTGGTACACCGCTTGGGTCAATGCAGGACAGCCAGATCTAAGTTCACTAAAGCTGGAATTTGAGCTGGAAGAAGGCCTTCGCCCCGATCCCAAACTCCGGGTGCGCGAGCATTGCCCATGAGGAAGGTCCCAAATCAGAAAGTCAGGACCTTTCTACAAATACCCAATCTGGAAACCAAAAATACCTTGTACAGCAGTGGCACGTTGCACATAGGTTCGATCTAAGGAGTTGATCACTATTTTATTCCCATTCAAAAAGCTGTAGTTACCTCCAAAAATTAACTTCAGATCGAATACACCCCTCACTTCCTTTGCCAAGGTATAGTTGGCCACTATCCCCCCCGAAAAATTAGCATAGTTTAAAATAAATCGAGAAGGACTCAGGCCATGAATCACCTGCAATTTTCCATAACCAAGTTCCCCACGGAGGGCAAGCTTTTCCGAAATGGGAACCTGATGGTAGAGGTACATCCCCGTTTCCGGCATCCGCACTTCCTTAAAAAACCCACCTAGGAAGGGATTTGACTGAATACTGGCCTTTTGCGTTCCAAAATAAACCCCAATGCCGGGATAGCCTCGAAATTCAAAATCCATCTTTAACCGGAAGCCTAACCCCATCCCATAGGTATCACCCAAAAAGGTACCCTTTTCAAACGTACGGTACACCAGACCTGCCCCAGGAGAAAAGGTAAACTGACCCTTTGGCAACCTTTCCTCCTTTTTCATGTCCTGAGAAAAAGCAGGAAAAGACACCCAAAGCAAAAGTAGAACAGCAAAGAGGCTTCTTCGGATCATTCGCGGACAATTTTTAAGGTACCCAAATCAATTACCCCGTCAGCAGCTCTTCCCGCTGTGGTAAAAGAATAATACCGATAAAGAAAAGACATTCCAGAGTCCTCTAATTCAAATTGGACTGGTGCAGTCAACAGCAAAAAATACTCCGTGTTAAATGAAATATCAGTTCGGGAGGGTACAACTAGTCGAAACTCACCACGATTAGTGGTTTTTATGGTATAAATAATGGATTTGGCAACTGGAGCCTGGGCTACCCCAAAATCAAGGTCTTGGGTAAGGGTAAGCTCTAAGTCAGCTACCGGGTTGCCCTCCACATCTACGATCTTTCCGGTAAAGGTATCAAAGCTATTGTGGATAAATTCCTGACAGGCGCCAAGAGAAAGTAGGAGGCTGATCAATAGAAAAGAAACGCCCGAAAATCGAATGCTACTGATTTTTCTCATTTTTTTGCTAACAATTCGACGAAAGCGAGATGGCTAATAAAACCATTGAGGTTTAAATAACCTCGACGGTCTAAGGAATAAACCCTTCGAGGTCTAAAAAGACCTCAAAGGTTACTTCAAATTCTTATACCGAATACGCTTGGGCATCACGTCACCGAGGCGCTTCTTTTTATTTTCTTCGTAATCGGAGAAGTTGCCCTCAAACCAAACTACCTGCGAATCTCCTTCAAAGGCCAGGATATGCGTACATATTCTATCTAGGAACCAGCGGTCGTGGGAAATTACCACAGCACACCCTCCAAAATTCTCTAGCGCTTCTTCCAAAGACCGAAGCGTATTGACATCCAAGTCGTTGGTTGGTTCATCCAGAAGCAGCAGGTTACCGCCTTCCTTGAGTGTAATCGCCAAGTGCACCCGGTTACGCTCACCGCCGGAGAGCACCCCCACCTTTTTCTCTTGATCCGAGCCTGCAAAGTTGAACTTGGAGACGTAAGCACGGGAGTTGACTTCCTTGTTGCCTAGCTTCATCAGCTCATTGCCATCGGAGATCAACTGGTACACGGTCTTGTTGGGATCGAGCGTATCGTGCTCCTGGTCGACATAAGCTAGCTTGACGGTTTCACCCACTTCAAAGTTGCCTGAATCCGCCTTTTCCTGGCCTGTAATCAATTTGAAGAGGGTTGACTTTCCAGCACCATTGGGGCCAATGATCCCCACGATGCCTCCTTGTGGTAAGGAGAAGCTTAGGTTTTCAAAAAGTAACTTATCCCCAAAGGCTTTGGAGACGTTGTTGACTTCAATCACCTTGGCACCCAATCGTGGCCCTGGTGGAATGAATAATTCGAGCTTTGCCTCGCTGTCACGAGACTCCTCTCCTACCAACTTGTCATAGGCATTCAAACGGGCCTTGCCCTTGGATTGCCTTGCCTTGGGGGACATGCGGATCCACTCCAATTCGCGCTCAAGTGTCTTCTGTCGCTTGGATTCGGTTTTTTCCTCCTGCTTCAGTCTATTTTGCTTTTGGTCGAGCCAGGAAGAATAGTTGCCCTTCCAAGGAATACCCTCGCCACGGTCTAGTTCGAGGATCCAGCCTGCCACGTTGTCCAAAAAGTAACGGTCGTGAGTGACGGCAATGACCGTACCCTTGTAATTCTGCAAGTGCTGCTCCAACCAATGCACCGACTCAGCGTCCAAGTGGTTGGTGGGCTCATCGAGCAAGAGTACATCTGGCTCCTGCAAAAGCAGTCGGCAAAGTGCAACACGTCTTTTCTCTCCTCCCGACAGGTTGGCCACGTTGGCTTCTGCTGGGGGTAGACGCAAGGCATCCATGGCTTTGTCAAGCATCACGTCCAACTCCCATGCGTTGACCGCATCTAATTTTTCTTGCACTTCCCCCTGGCGGGTGATGAGCTTGTCCATGGCATCCGGATCGTCCATCAGCCCAGGATCCATAAATTTTTCGTTGATCTCCTCAAACTCCTTGAGCAAAGCCACGGTGCTTGCTACTGCTTCCTCCACAACTTCCTTGACCGTTTTGCTGGGATCCAGCTTGGGCTCTTGCTCCAGCATTCCTACTGTGTAACCTGCCGACCAGACGACTTCACCTAAAAATTCCTTATCCATCCCCGCAATGATGCGCAGTAAGGAGGACTTACCCGAGCCGTTGAGACCCAGTACGCCGATCTTGGCGCCATAAAAAAAGGAAAGGTAGATGTCTTTTAATACTTTCTTTTGCGGGGGATAGATTTTAGAAACCCCCGCCATGGAGAAGATGATTTTTTCAGCGCTCATGCCAGTAAATTTGGTGCTTGTTTGGGAAATAATTCCGATTGGCAAAAATATACCTTTCTTAGGATAAGTGAGGGCTTATTGATTATTTTGCATAAAGTTGAGTGCTACCACCCATAACCTTGCCTAGTACCATGAACCACCATTCCTTTGGCTATATCAAGGACGGAAAAGTCTTTCTAAAGGGTTTTTTAGGGAGACCGGACAGGGTAATTGGCGAGGTCAAAGAAGATGAAGCATCCACAATCCTTTATTTTGAGGCCCGCTTTGGACAACTTCAAGAAAAGGTAGCCAAACTGAAAGAAGCCATCCAAGAAAATCAGAACAAAGGTTCTTTTTTAATGAAGTTGATTCACTTGCGCGAAGCTCTATTTGAAAGCGATGCGCTGGGTGATTTTGTTCCGCTCATCGCGACACTTGACGAGCAGGAAGCCTACCTCAGTGAAATCATCCAAGGCAACCGCGGCAAAAATCTAGAAGTGAAGCTTGGCCTCATCGAAGAAGCAATAGCCCTACAGCAGGATACTGACTGGAAAGAAACCACCGAAAAATTCAAAGAGCTAAAGTTGCGCTGGATCAAAACAGGTCCTGTAGAAAAAGAAAGCAACGAGGCCATTGAGGAGCAATTCAACACGGCCGTACAGGTATTTTTTGAGAATCGTCGTCAATTTTTCGAAGCAATGTCTCTCCAAGCAGAGGAAAATTTAAAAGTTTACGAAGCGCTCGTACAGCAAGCAACAAGGGCCTACGATCTCCCCGATGCCAAAATGGCCTTTGATATTAGCAAGCGTATCCAAAAAGAATGGAAGGAAGCCGGTAAGGTGCCCGCTGATCGAAGACAGCCCCTCTGGGATGAGTTTTCCAAACTCAACAACCGAATTTTCTCTCGCTACAAGCGAACACTCAATCCAGGGCCAGAAATGCCACCTCGAGAAGTACTTCAGAAAATCGAACAACTCGTGGAAGAAGTGAAAAGAATGGCACATCAGCCCACTAGCGCGGAAATCATCACCCGAGCCAAAGCGATTCAAGAAGACTGGAAAAAACTCCCCATGCGGAAGCCCAAAGAAGCGATGCTCCCCGCACGCTCATACCAGTTTTTTGTCGACATCATCTTTGAAAAAGCCTTCTTAGAAACGCTTGCACAAAAGAAGTTTGCTGATTATGATGAAAAAATGGTGGAAGAGCAGCAGCAGATAAAAATCTCCATCCTGAAGGACTTGCTCTACCGTGACCAGCACGAATTGGAAACTATGCAAAACAATTCAGATAACTTCCGTGTAGAGACTCCAGACTTTGAAATGATCATGAAAAAGAAGTTGGCCAGCCTGAAGCGAAAAGTAGAGGCAAAAAACTATTTACTAAGACAACTTTCTTCAAATAAATAAGTACAACCTACTTATAAAAAAAAATTACTATTCTTGCATTCTTACTATCCGGAACACCTCCTAAAACACACACTATGTACTGGACACTTGAACTAGCCTCCTACCTAGAAGACGCACCTTGGCCAGCAACCAAGGACGAACTCATCGATTATGCCATCCGCTCTGGCGCCCCACTAGAAGTAGTGGAAAACCTTCAAGAACTTGAAGATGACGGCGAACCTTACGAGACCATTGAAGAAATTTGGCCAGATTATCCGACCAAAGACGATTTCTTCTTCAACGAAGACGAATATTAATTCAAAAAGCCCTGCAGATGCGGGGCTTTTTGAATTTTTAGACCAACCTCCTGGCTGACCGACGTGTACCCTACCGTTTTCTCATGACTCCCAGCAACCAATCCGGCCTCTGGGCGAATCCATTCCCCTACGTCTGACGGGATAATGGACTTCAAAAAATTGTCTTGGTATGTTGGAAAGTGGAATTAAAAGGACTTGATTTCTAGACCTCCAAATGCAATAGTGCCCTTGAGCACCAAGACTTTGGCACTGTCTACCCCTCCCTCGCGAAACATGCGTTTGTCTTCTAAGCTGGCAGCTATATTGGTCACCTCCGTCCGGATGTCCCAGTTGGAAGGCACGAGCAATTTGGCTCCGCCAAAAAGGATGTCTACCTGAAGGTTCACCACACCAGTAAAATCTATCTGGGTCAAATCCAAATCTGCGCTGCCAAACATGACAAGTAAGTTGCCCCCTTGGAAATTTTTGGTCACCATTTTTCTATTCACTCCGCTAAGTATGGATTGAACTTGAATGCGATCTGAGAAAGAAGTACCCGTTGCACGCGTAAATCCAGGGTCACCTAGGGGAGTTCCTGCTTCCTGAGGGATGTCTTCGATGACATTTGCCGCTTCTGTAGCGGCCAAATTTCCTCCCTCGCCCTTCTTTTTGCGGCTGGATTCCCAATTTTTATACACATCGTCCAATACGCGCTGCTCCTTTTTCCGCTTCGTAATCAGGTAAACGCCAAGGACAATTAAGCCAAGCGGCCACAGGAATTGTTCAATCCCCAAGTCCAGATCAAACTCCCTTTTCAATAAAAAATAGACCCCAAAAAAAAGCGCAAAATAGCCGAAAAAACCCTTGAACTGCTGATTGATTAGGGTAAAGATGCCCACCGCAATGAGAATCATCGGCCAGGTAAGCATCCAATCGGGAACGAAAAGCCCGAGCTTTCTTAGCAGGAGGATTACGCCAATGCTAAGAATGATAAATCCAAAAGCGATGCTTCCGTCGTTTCGAGGTTTCTTGTAGTTGTTCATTATTAATAAAATTAAAAAAATTAAACCTATTCAGCAATGCCTTTCTACCATGCTTCCACTTTTTTAACTCCTCAAAAAGTGGGCCACCGGCCTAAACCCATTGGCAAGCGATGACTGAGGCTAACTTGACTTACGCGATAGTAAAAAAGCGGCGTAGTCCATGTCCTCGGGAGTAGTCAACTTGATGTTCTCTGCATTGCCTTCAATGAGCGTAACCGCCCAACCCTGGTACTCATACACCGTGGCATCATCCGTAAAAATACCCAACTCCTCCACCGAAAATGCTCGCTTGAGTTGCGCTACTTGGAAAGTCTGTGGTGTTTGCACCAAGCGGAAGTTGGTCCTTTCTTGAAAGGTACTCTCTCCTTCTGCATCCACCTTTCGAAGGGAGTCCTTCAAAGAAACTACCGGAATGGCACTTCCTGATTTTGCTGCTTCTTCAAAGCTAGATTGAATTACTTGTTCCGTCACAAATGGCCTCACCCCATCGTGGATTGCAACCAAGCCCTCGGTGAAAGGGAGCGCCATCAGTCCGTTTTTTACCGATTGAAATCGACTTTCTCCCCCTGAAACCAATTCATGGGGCAATACAAAATGATGCTGGTCACACAACCTTCTCCAGTAATCGAAGTCCTCCTTTGGTAGCACTAGAATTAGGTGAAGGTTTGGATCAGCGCTATAAAATTTTTCAAGCGTATGCATCAACACGGGCTTTCCTGCTAAAGGAAGGTATTGCTTGGGCAGGGAAGTCCCCATCCGCATCCCTTTGCCACCGGCGACGAGTATTGCTGCTTTGTTCATGCGCATTGAATTCTTACAAAATTAAATTCCTTGGCGAGACCCCTGCTATTTTTAAGAAATTTGTTTGGCCGCCTGAAGAAAACTAGGACAAAAAAAAGTCCCGCAGGTGCGGGACGTAGTCGATTTACAAGATGAGCATGGCGTCTCCGTAAGAGAAAAACCGGTAGTTTTCTTTTATGGCCTCTTTATACGCTTTCATCACCAAAGGATAGCCTCCAAAGGCGGAAGCCGTCATGAGTAGGGTGGATTCGGGCAAGTGGAAGTTGGTAATCAACGCATTGGCGATTTTAAACTCGTAAGGTGGAATGATAAACTTATCCGACCAACCATTACTTTCTTTCAATCTCCCTCCAGCGGTGACAGAGGACTCAATAGTCTTTAGGGAAGTAGTTCCTACCGCAACTACCTTCTTTTTATTGTCCAGGGCTCTGTTGACTAGGTTAACCGTTCTTTCAGGGATATCGTAGTTTTCCGAATCCATTTTATGCTTGGTGAGGTCTTCGACATCCACCTGACGGAAAGTACCTAGGCCCACATGAAGCGTGATAGGTGCCACGTCAACGCCCTTTAGCTCCAGACGTTTCAATAGCTGTGGCGTGAAGTGCAGACCTGCCGTCGGGGCGGCAACTGCGCCTACATTTTTGGCAAATACCGTTTGGTAACGCTCTCTATCCTCAGGCTCAATGCTGCGATCGATAAACTCCTTCAATAAGGGAGTCTCACCAAGGGTATCGATGGCTTTGTGAAATTCTTCGGCAGTACCTTCAAATAGGAAACGGATTGTACGTCCTCTTGACGTGGTATTGTCGATTACTTCAGCCACCAAGTCGCTATCGCCGAAGTACAATTTATTTCCAACTCGTATCTTTCGGGCTGGGTCGACGAGCACATCCCAAAGTTTGAACTCCGCATTGAGTTCTCGCAATAAGAACACTTCGATTTTGGCACCAGTCTTCTCTTTGTTGCCATAAAGTCGAGCAGGAAAAACCTTGGTGTCGTTGTTAACCAAGACGTCACCCTCTTCAAAGTAAGTTAAGATGTCTTTAAACGTTTTATGCTCTATCTCTCCCGTTTTTCTATGAACGACCATCAACCTGGATTCGTCCCGATTTTCGGCAGGATAAAGCGCGATAAGATTTTTGGGAACTTCAAATTTGAAATCAGATAATTTCATAGCTGGGTTTTAGGGGTAAGTTTGCTGCGTTGAATCCAAAAAGGAAATAAGCTTTAAAAATTGCAAAGATAGTGACAATAATGCCCAATTTCCGTTAACTTAACAAATTGTTTTAACCAACTAGTACTGCCATGCTCTTTTTAAAGCTTTCTTGGGAAAGTTTCAGATTTGCCCTCTCGGCACTCAGGTCCAACCTTACCCGCACTGTTCTTTCCCTTTTGGGAGTAACTATTGGCATTTTTGCCATCATTGCGGTATTTACGCTTGTGGATTCTTTGGAGTCAAAAATCAAATCTTCTTTTGCCTTTTTGGGTACCAACGTGATGCGGGTGGACCGATTTCCCTTCGCAAATGGCCCACAGGATTACCCTTGGTGGAAATATTTTCAGCGTCCCCCGGGCACCTATGCTGAATACAAATTTTTGGAGGAGCGTCTAAAAAACGCAGATGGGGTGACCATTTCCGCATCCTCTTCTGCTACAGTGCAGGCTGGCAGCAACTCTTACCAGGGCACCTCCCTATCAGGCGTCGCCTACACCTACCAAAACGTGTTTGAAGTTGCTTTGGAAGAAGGGCGCTACTTCTCGGAAGCGGAGGTAAACTCCTCTCGCAACCTTATCATCATTGGCAAAAAAATAGCCAACACCCTTTTTCCGAATGAACCCGCACTGGGCAAGGAAGTTAAAATCAAGGGAATGAAGTTTAGCATCATCGGTATCTTTGAGGAGGAAGGAGAGGGCTTTCTGGAGCTACCATCCAAAGACGAAGCTTGTTTGGTTCCCTATGGCGCCTTTAGTAAAATGTATTACACCGGTCGGGATGGACTTGAACCAACTATTTCCACCAAGGGAAGAGACAGCGATGTGGGATTGGTTGCCCTTGAAAACGAAATGTCGGGCTTACTGCGTGCCAAACGAGGATTGAAGCCTACCCAAGAAGACAATTTTGCCTTGAACAAAACCGAGTTTATTCAAAATGCGATTGGATCTATTTTTGACGTCATCTCAGTGGCCGGCTGGGTAATTGGTGGATTCTCTATCCTCGTAGGGGGCTTTGGCATTGCCAACATCATGTTTGTCTCGGTAAGAGAACGAACAAACATCATCGGGATTCAAAAATCGCTGGGTGCCAAAAATTACTTTATCCTATTTCAATTTTTATTTGAGGCTATTTGCCTCAGTTTGATTGGTGGCGGATCGGGCATCTTATTGGTCTACCTCATTAGCTTTATTCCATTGGGTACTCTGGAACTCGCCTTATCGTTTTACAATGTTATGCTCGGCCTAGGTGTCTCCTCCATCATCGGGGTGGTTGCTGGAATTGTGCCCGCTACACTTGCTGCTAGAATGGATCCCGTGGAGGCGATTCGCACCGCCTAAAGCCCGTAAAGTCATAAAAAAAGGAGACCAGTTTGGCCTCCTTTTTTTATGACTTAGGTAGAGAGTTAATCCTCTAAAGAAATCGTCGGCTCAGAGGGAAGTAATCCCGAGGCGCCTTTGATTTTTACTTCCAGCTCATCGAGTAGCTCAGGATTGTCCAAAAGGAGGTTCTTCACCGCATCACGGCCTTGACCTAATTTTTCTCCGTTATACGAAAACCAAGAACCCGCCTTCTTGATGATCTCTAGCTCTACGCCCAGGTCGATGATCTCGCCTACCTTGGAGATTCCCTGGCCATACATAATGTCAAACTCCACGACTTTGAACGGCGGAGCCACCTTGTTTTTCACCACTTTCACTCGGGTTCTGTTGCCCAGCACGTTGTCCGCACTTTCTTTGATCTGACCCACGCGACGGATGTCTAAGCGCACGGAAGCATAAAACTTGAGGGCGTTACCACCCGTGGTGGTTTCGGGGCTACCGAACATGACCCCGATTTTGTCTCGCAGCTGGTTGATAAAAATACAGCAGCAACCCGTTTTGTGGATTGCTCCAGTGAGCTTTCGAAGTGCTTGAGACATCAATCGCGCCTGAAGACCCATCTTACTCTCCCCCATTTCTCCCTCTAGTTCCGCTTTGGGAACCAAAGCTGCTACCGAATCAATCACGATGATATCGATGGCACCTGAACGGATCAAGTGCTCGGCGATTTCCAAGGCTTGCTCTCCGTTGTCAGGCTGAGAGATAAGGAGGTTTTCAGTGTCAATACCCAACTTCTCTGCATAGTTTTTATCAAAAGCGTGTTCCGCATCGATGAATGCCGCCAATCCGCCTGCTTTTTGCGCTTCCGCAATGCAATGCATCGTAAGCGTGGTCTTACCAGAAGATTCCGGCCCATAGACTTCTATGACCCTTCCTCTTGGGATACCGCCAATGCCCAAGGCCATGTCTAGGCCTAGCGAACCAGTAGAGATGGCGGGGATGTCCAACACTTTGTTGTCACTTAACTTCATGACGGCGCCCTTTCCGTATGTTTTTTCCAGCTTGTCGATGGTAAGCTGTAAGGCCTTTAGTTTTTCTGCGTTGTTAGTACTCATGAGATGGGTAGATATGGGGTAGGTTAAAATGTCTAAGTTAGCACAACTGTAGCGTAGTAACAAGGCATGTCCTTCGCTTGTTTTGGCCTTGCAAATTCGTACTTTTAGGCTGCTAAACAGCTATTCTATTCTTATTTATCCGTAAACCCATAAGTTTTTGTCACAAATTGTCAGATATAGGGTATGCGTTGGTTTGGGAGCACTCCTTTTCCTTTGTTTATCTTTCTCAGAAGGCAGGGCACAGCTGGTTTCCAAAAACCTTCCGTTTACGTATGGGGAAGAGCTACACTTTGACGTCAGCTACGGCTGGGTGGACTTGGCCGAGGCAAAACTACAGGTAAGCCGGAGGCCGGTAATCAAAAATTCCAATACTTACTATCAAATTGACGCCTTCGGCAAAACAAAGGGAGCCGCTACTCTTTTCGGGAAAGTCAACGACAACTGGGGCACCCACCTAGATACCCAATCCTTACTTCCCCACCTGTCTTACCGCTACATTGAGGAGGGCCGATACCGACGAAATGAGAAGGTCTACCTAGACCAGGTCAATAAAAAGGCTACGCTAGAATTGTACGATCGAGAGAACAAAAAAATTAAGGAAGTCAAGGTCTTTCCTTTACCCAGTGCTGTACATGATTTGGTTAGCGGATTTTACTTTTTACGCACACTGGATTTCACAACCCTTCGCAAAGGTCAGGAGGTATTGATCACTGGTTTTTTTGACAAAGAAATATATAACCTAAAGTTAATATTCGAAGGAACTGAGACGCTTGAGACCAGCATAGGAATCAAGGATACCTACATCTTTTCTCCCAGGCTTCCCCAAAACAGCCTCTTTCGTGGAGATTTCCCGGTAAAAGTCTGGATTACAAAGGATGCCAACAAAATTCCCGTAAAAATTAAAGCTAACCTATTTATTGGAGCACTTACCTTGGACATTTCCTCTGCCAAAGGGCTGAAAAATAAATAAGTCCTTCGTTATTAACACTAACTTAACAAGATACTTAAAAATAGGTGGTATTTTGGGTACCAAGATTAATAAATGGATAGTCGCTTCCTACCGGTAGGCTTGAAGCAACAGATAATCCTTAATTTTCCCAAAACAAGACGGAAATCTTCCCATGACAGACAAGAAAAAAATCAAGGTTTTGGTAGTAGATGATGAGCCAGACATTGTCGAAATTCTTAAATACAACCTTCAAAAAGAGGGATACGACGTAGCAACCGCAGAAGATGGGTTGAAGGCGGTTAAGACCGCAATCAAATTTCAGCCCGATGTCATTCTTTTGGATATCATGATGCCCAACCAAGATGGGGTTGAAACCTGTCTTCAAATTCGTCAGATCCCAGAGCTAAAGCACGCCTTCATCATTTTCTTAACTGCCCGATTGGAAGAATACTCTGAAGTTGCTGCGTTTGACGTGGGGGCAGATGACTACATTACAAAGCCGATCAAGCCTCGAGCACTGATGAGCCGCATCGCTGCGCTTTTCCGAAGGGACTCCAAAAAAGACCAGGACAAAGCCCAAATAAAAATTAGAGATCTGCAGATCGATCGCAGCAGCTACACCATCAACAAGGCGGGCAAAACGATCACGCTTCCTAAAAAAGAATTCGAACTCTTGCACTTTCTAGCCAACAATCCTAACGTCGTTTACAGCCGTGATGAGCTGCTTCATAATATTTGGGGGTCGGACGTTTTTGTGCTCGCTCGTACCGTAGACGTGCACATTCGGAAAGTACGTGAAAAGATCGGAGAAGAATACATCACCACCGTAAAGGGGGTAGGCTATAAATTTGAACTTGGATAATATGCCAATAGGGTCAAGAGGCTTGTCATTAGCATTAGCTGTCTCCATTTCGAGCTTGGTGACTTCCTTCTTGTACCTCTTTCCTTCCAGCACGAACACGATCCTTTGGGCGGCTTTTTTGCTTTCCTTTTCCATTGCATACCTGCTGATCAGTGTCGCGATGGAGTTTCTAGTGTTTCGAGAGATTGGCAACATCTACAGTTTACTAGAAAAAATCCAAAAAAAGGACCTCACCGAGATTCAGAGCAAATCCATCCGCTCCTCCCTTTCTCCGCTGAAGAAAATCAATGCTGTAATAAATTCTTACGCTCTCGCTCGGCAGCGAGAGATTGATACCCTGCAGAAAAATGCAGAGTTTCGAAGGGAATTCATTGCAGATATCTCTCACGAGTTTAAAACCCCGATTTTTGCCACGCAAGGGTACATTCATACGCTGCTCGATGGCGCTGTGGAAGACAAGCAAGTGCGTATGAAATTTTTGAAAAAAGCGGCCAAAAGCTTGGACTCTTTAGACATTTTGGTCCATGACTTGCTTACTCTCAACCAAATGGAAAGTGGGGTAATCAAATTTTCTTTTATCGAATTTGATTTAAAAGAGCTGGTACAGGAAGTCATTGAAGAGATTGAGCACAAGGCCTCTAAACGTGAGGTAAAAATCACCTTAGAATTCGACCCTGGAAAAAGCCACCTAACGATTGCCGATCGTCAAAAAATATACCGGGTCTGCCAAAACCTCATCGTTAACGCCGTCACCTACAACCACGATTGCGGAGAGGTCGTGGTCACTCTCAAGACTACCAAGAACCACATTCAAGTAGATGTGAAGGACAATGGGCAGGGCATTCCAGCAGAAGACTTAAAGCGGATATTTGAGCGGTTTTACCGCGTAGAAAAGAGCAGGACCAAAGGAAGAGGTGGCACAGGGCTTGGATTGGCCATTGTTAAACACATCCTCGAAGGACATAAAAGCAAAATTGCCGTGACCTCGACACTTGGCAAAGGTTCTATTTTTAGTTTTGAACTTCCACTAGAAAAGGAAAGGAAGACCATTCCTGTACCGCCTCAAGAAGTAACGCTGGCTGTGGAAAAGGGATTCGCTAGGTAGCCTTGGCCTGATTCTTCCGTGCAGCTGTAGGCTGGAATAAGGCTCCTACCCAAACATAATTTCCAAATAGATTTTAAAGGAGGCTGGGATTGGCTAGTTTTACGGCCGCTTAGCGGGCAGCCACTCCATGAAGAAAATCGTGTTTCAAGACCTAATCCTAATTGAAAAATCGGATTATATGGTCATCAACAAACCTCCCTACCTGTCAAGTTTGGACGATCGCCACGAGGCGCAAAACATCCTAGACCTGGCCAAATCCTACTGGGAGGATGCACAGCTCTGCCACCGCTTAGACAAAGAAACCTCTGGCTGTTTGGTCATTGCCAAACACCCCGAAGCCTATCGACACCTAGCCATGCAATTTGAAAGCCGGCAGGTGGAGAAAGTATACCATGCCGTGGTGGAAGGAATCAAGGATTTTCAAGAGCTGTTGGTAGACCGCAACTTGCTGGCCAATAACAAGGGCATTGCAAAAGTGAGCAAGGAGGGAAAACCTGCACAAACAATCTTCACGACGCTCCGCACCTATTTCGCGCATACCTTGGTTGCCTGTACCCCCATCACAGGAAGGCTCCACCAAATCCGGGTGCACTTGGCCTACCTCAAAGCACCCATTTGTGGAGACATTCTCTACGGAGGAAAGCCCTTGTATCTCTCTGCCTTGAAGCGGCGATTTAACCTCAAAAAGGACACCGAGGAGCAGCCCATCATGCAACGGGTATCCTTGCATGCCTATGCAATTAAATTTATGGGCTTGGATGGTAAAGAATTTTCTGCGCAGGCTCCTTACCCCAAAGATTTCGAGGTTTTGGTGCAGCAAATGGAAAAAAACCGGTAATCCATGGTTTGCACAGAGCAAAACTTGTGGGTTGGCAGAAAAAAAAATAGGCTAAACCAATGAAAATTAGGGATTAGGAATGCAAATAGTTTGCATACAAAAATAAATGATCCTATCTTTGTGTCCCTTTTTGGGGTCGATAATCAATTAATAAGCTAAAAATTAAACAGTTACAAAGTGGATACTCTGAGCTATAAGACCATCTCAGCTAACAGCTCCACCGTAGAAAAGAATTGGGTGCTCGTGGATGCCCAATCAGCTATTCTAGGGCGCTTGGCTAGTGATGTTGCGAAAATCTTGAGAGGAAAGACGAAGCCTAGCTTCACTCCTAACGTAGATTGTGGTGACAATGTCATCGTAATCAACGCAGACAAGGTTCGATTGACAGGTGACAAGTGGGACGCAAAAGTATATGTGCGCCACACCGGTTTCCCAGGTGGACAGCGAATTTCTACACCAAGATTGTTGAAGGCAAAGTCTTCAACTATCCTGATAGAAAAAGCGGTCAAAGGCATGTTGCCTAAAAACAGATTAGGAAGTAAGTTGTACGGCAACTTGTACGTATATGAAGGTGCTGAGCATCCTCATGTGGCGCAGCAGCCGAAAACCATCACTCTTTAATTGCTGACGCATGGACACAATTAATACCATCGGTAGAAGAAAAACTTCTGTAGCCCGAATTTACATGACGCCTGGCAACGGTACCATTACCGTAAACAGCAAAGCAATTGAAGTATATTTCCCATTTGAGCTACACCAGATTGTGGTAAAGCAGCCTTTAACCCTTGTGGGTGTAGAAGGTAACTTTGACCTATTGATCAATGTAGACGGTGGTGGAATCAAAGGACAAGCGGAAGCCGCACGTATGGCCATCTCTAGAGCGCTATGCGAAGTGGACGAAGCCCACAGACCTCCCTTGAAAAAAGAAGGTTTCCTTACGCGTGATCCGAGAATGGTCGAGCGTAAGAAGCCAGGACGTAAGAAAGCAAGAAAGAGATTCCAATTCTCCAAGCGTTAATAGGAACCTTTTCCAACCAATAGAAACTAATTTCATTCATGTCAAAAATCGAATACAAAGACTTACTGGATGCTGGTGTCCATTTCGGACACTTAACGAGAAAGTGGGATCCAAGAATGTCTCCATACATCTTTATGGAGAAGAACGGTATCCACATTATCGACCTCAACAAAACGCTTGCCTGCCTCGAAGAAGCATCCAACGCAATCAAGCAAATCGTACGTTCCGGCAAAAAAATCATGTTTGTCGCTACGAAAAAACAAGCCAAAGACCTAGTTACTGCTGAAGCTCAGCGTCTCAACATGCCTTATGTCACCGAAAGATGGTTGGGCGGTATGTTGACTAACTTCGCTACCATCCGCAAATCCCTAAAGAAGATGTCTTCTCTAGAGAAGTTGATGAAAGAAGATGGGTACAAAAACTTGGCTAAAAAGGAGCGTTTGATGGTAACCCGTCAAAAAGAAAAAATGGAAACCGTCCTAGGTGGCATCGCCGACTTGAGCAGACTTCCAGCCGCCCTTTTCGTAGTGGACATCAAGCGTGAGCACATCGCCATCGCTGAAGCACAAAAATTAGGTATCCCTGTATTTGCCTTGGTAGATACCAACTCGAATCCAAACGAGGTGGACTTCCCAATCCCAGCAAATGATGATGCATTCAAGTCTGTTTCTCTTCTAGTAAAGGCATTCGGTGAAGCTATCGAAGAAGGTCTTTCTGAGCGCAAGAGAGATAAGGACGATGCCAAAATTTCCGAAGAGGAAGAGGCAAAAAGAGCCGTGGACGCAGAAAAGCAAGACTAATCCACCCATGAGTTAATACTAACAAAAATTGAACATTTGGCGCAAGTCGATGTTCAATTTTTTGTTTTATCCCGGCGCTTACGCCAAAGAAATTTAGTAAAGTAGGAGCCTCTCGAACTTGTCGAGTTCTCCCCCTCACACGAAATACTTAAACAAAACCAACCATGTCAATTACTGCACAAGACGTAAACAAACTGAGACTAATGACCGGCGCAGGCATGATGGACTGCAAGAAAGCCTTAACTGAGGCTGAAGGTGACTTCGAAAAAGCCGTAGACATCCTCAGAAAGAAAGGTCAGAAAGTATCTGCTTCCAGAGCTGATCGTGAAACCAAAGAAGGCCTAGTAGTCACTCGCTTGACCAATGCCAATGCATCAGGAACCCTGATGTCCCTCACCTGTGAAACTGACTTTGTAGCCAAAAACGAAGGATTTGGTGCATTTGCCAATTCTCTCATTGATTTGGCAGTATCCAACGGGGCCACTTCCGCTACAGAATTACTTGCCTTGCCTATGGAAGGCAGCACTGTAGCTGATAAAATCATTGAAATGACTGGAAAAATTGGTGAGAAACTTGAGATTTCTCACTTTGAGGTGATCAATGCTGATCGGGTTGTTTCTTATGTACACTCCAACGGAAAATTGGGTGTGCTTGTAGGATTGGTAAACACCTCTGGTACCGATGCAGAAGAAGCAGGAAAAGACGTAGCGATGCAGATTGCCGCGATGAACCCAGTAGCAGTAGACAAAGACGGTGTCGATGCTACTACTATCGAAAGAGAAATCGAAATCGGTAAGGAGCAAGCTAGAGCAGAAGGCAAGCCTGAAGAAATGTTGGAGAAAATTGCCCTTGGCAAACTTCAGAAATTCTACAAGGAAAGCACCTTGCTTAGCCAGCAGTTTGTGAAAGACAATTCCAAAACCATTGCACAATACCTTGACGGCGTGAGCAAAGGGATGACGGTTAATACCTTCAAAAGAATTTCTATCGGATAAGTTACCCGTGATTCACTTAAAAAGGCTGTTTCCAGATCGGAAACAGCCTTTTTTTTTAGCCACTCTTACCAAAAAAGCCCGTCCCGAAGAATTTCGGGACGGGCTTTGCTTTTTCTCAATAAAATTACCGATTCATCAACGACTCAATCTCCTCGGCTTCAATGGGAATGTTACGCATCAAATCCAAGTAACCACTTTCCTGAACCACAATGTCGTTTTCGATGCGGACCGCAAAGCCTTCCTCTGGAATGTAAATTCCTGGCTCCACTGTAAAGACCATCCCTGCAGCGATGGGATAGTGCATGGTGCCCACATCGTGGACATCTAGCCCCAGGTGATGGGAAGTACCGTGCATAAAGTACTTTTTATAGGCTGGCCAGGCAGGATCCTGGTTTTTGATGTCCGTCTGATCAAGCAAACCCAGGCCAAGTAGCTCCCCTTGCATCACCAAGCCAACTTCTTTGTGGTAGTCTTGGATGGTCACTCCTGGGCGTAACATACTTGCTGCCTGCCGCTCCACACGCAAGACGGCATCATACACCTGACGTTGCCGCTTGGTGTATCGACCATTCACCGGAATTGTTCGAGTCATGTCAGCATTGTAGTTGCCGTACTCTGCCGCCACATCGAGCAGGAGGAGTTCTCCGTCCAAACAAGCCTTGTTGTTTTCAATGTAATGCAATACGCAGGCGGAAGGCCCCGAGGCGATGATGGGCTCGTAAGCAAAGCCACGGCTACGGTTGCGAACAAACTCGTGGATAAACTCTGCCTCAATTTCGTACTCGGTAACACCTGGCTTCAACATGGTTAGCACGCGGCGGAAGCCCTTTTCGGTGATATCACAGGCAACTTGCAGCTGCTGGATTTCTTCATTCTCCTTGACCCCACGGAGTTCATGTAGGATAGGTGCTGCTCGCTCCAGTGTATGCAAGGGATACTTTTCCTTGCAGGTCTTGATAAATCGGGCATCACGCGTCTCCACGATCACTCCCGCCCGTAGGTGCTCGTTAGTATTCAGGTAAATGCGCTCGGAGAGGTTGACTACTGAGTTAAAAATGGAGTCAAAGGAAGACAGCCACTGAATAGTTTCAATTCCAGATGCGGCATGTGCTTCCTCTTTGGTATATTTATGCCCTTCCCAAACCGCAATATGGTCGTTGGTCTCCCGCAAAAATAGGACCTCTCTCCAGGCTGGGTTGGGGCAATCGGGCGCCAGTAATAGGATGGTTTCTTCCTGGTCGATACCCGAAAGGTAGAAAAGGTCGTTGTTTTGCCGAAATTTGACCGTGCCGTCCGCATTGGTTGGTAAAATATCGTTGGCATTGAAAATTGCAACGGCATTTTTACCCATTTTTGCGGAAAACTTGGCTCGATTTCGCTGATAGAGGGTGTTGGGTAAGGGAGTATATTTCATGGCAGCACGTTTGAATTGCCAAGATAGTAAATCATGACGTCCTGTGGAATCAATTTTCCAAGGGTGAGTTTTCACCCCTTTTGTGTACATTCCTAAAAAGGTAGCAGTCCCTATGCAGTTGAATTACAAAGACCTTCCGAATGGCATTCGCATCGTCCACCAGGAAATCCCACACACCCGATTGGTGCACTGTGGCTTTATTCTCAACATCGGCAGCAGAGACGAGGACAAAGAACAGGAGGGGCTAGTCCATTTTTGGGAACATATGGCCTTCAAAGGGACCCAAAAACGGAAGACATTTCACATCCTTAATCGACTCGAATCCCTTGGTGGAGAGCTCAATGCCTACACAACCAAGGAAAAGGTATGCTTCTATGCCTCCGTGCTCAAGGACCACTACGGGAAGGCCGCAGAGCTGCTCTACGACATCACCTTCCACTCTACCTTCCCGGAAAAGCAAATTGAAAAGGAGCGACAGGTCATCCTTGAGGAAATGGCCATGTACCGCGACTCCCCCGACGATGCTATCCAAGACGAACTCGATGCGCTGGTCTTTGAGCACCACGCCCTTGGAAGAAATATTCTAGGCACAGAGGCAACGGTAGCCGACTTCCACCAACAAGATTTCATAGACTTCATTTCTAGCCGATTAGACACCACCCAGCTCGTGTTTTCGGTGGTGGGTAATATTTCCTTTGCCAAGGTATTGCGGCAGATAGAGGGCCCTTTGAGAGAGATCCCCCTCAAGAGAACCCTATACATTCGCAGTGGCTTTAGCAGCTACGTACCCAAGCAACGGACCGTCACCCGAGACGTGACTCAATCTCTTTGCGCCATCGGAAGGCCGGCATACTCACTTCACGACCCGAAGCGCTACCAACTGTTTTTGTTGAACAACATCCTTGGAGGTCCTAGCATGAATAGCCGTCTAAACCTCTCCCTGAGAGAAAACTACGGCTATGTCTACAGCGTGGAGTCCAACTACCATCCCTTTTCCGATACCGGACTTTTTGGGATTTCCTTCGGTACCGAAGAGAAAACCCTAAAAAAATGCCAAGCCATCGTGCAACGGGAAATGGGCAAACTGCGAACAAAAAAGTTGGGGAATCTTCAGCTGCATACCGCAAAGGTGCAAGCCATTGGCCAGATGGCCATGGCGGAAGAAAACTACTCCAGCTTGATGCTAGTTTATGGAAAAAGTCTACTCGATCATGGTAAAATTGATCCTTTAGATCATATTTTTGACAAAATCCGCGCTACTACGGCAGAAGAACTACTGGACATTGCCCAGGAGATTTTTAACCCCGACCAGCTCAGCTGCCTGATTTATACCCCTGCCTAAGATGGAGTTTATTTCACCTGCCTTACTTGCCTACTGCGAGGCCCATACCACTGCCGAAGACCCCCTTCTGCTGAAGATCACCCGAGAAACGCAAGCAAAAGTGCTCCTACCACGCATGCTCTCCGGACACTTGCAAGGAAAGACACTGGAGCTTTTTGCCAAAATGCTTCAGCCCAAAGCCATCTTAGAAATCGGCACGTTTACAGGCTACTCCGCCATCTGCCTGGCAAGAGGATTGGCCCCAGGGGGCAAACTCATCACCTTGGATATCAATGACGAGCTAGAAACCCTCGTGCGAGGATTTTTTGAAGAAAGTGGACTCGCTTCACAAATCGATTACCGGCTAGGAAACGCACGAGAACTCCTTCCCTCGATACCAGGGCCTTTTGACCTGATCTTTATCGATGCAGATAAATACTATTACAGCACCTATTACGAGCTCGTCATCGACAAACTCCGCCCTGGAGGCATCCTCCTTGCAGATAACGTGCTTTGGTCAGGAAAAATCTTAGTGGAAGAAGGACAAAAAATAGACAAAGACACCCAGGCGCTACTCGATTTCAACCGCATTCTGGTTCAAGATCCACGCGTAGAAGCCCTACTTTTACCCATCCGAGATGGTCTTTTTGTGGCAAGAAAACGTTGATTTGCAAAATGGGAATCATTTTTGCTTTGGTTAGCTACAGAAAAAACCAACAGCCCTGTACATGAAATCCCGTTCCTTTGGCCACGTCCTATTTTTTATTCTTTTTTCAATTGCCCATCTCCTTCAAGCCCAAATTCCCCAGGTACCCTTGGAGATGGAATTCGCGGATTTAACTTTGAAAATCCACCCTCAGGCCCAACGGGAAATTCAATTGGATGTGGACGCCCTGTACCGGAACTCCAGTTATTTCAAACTTAAGTCTGACCGAGTCAACCTATACCTTCCCTTCGTGGAACGAGAGCTGAAAAGCCAAGGCATCCCTGATGAACTTAAATACCTCGTCATCCAGGAAAGTGGTCTAGTGGCGGATGCCGTTTCTACCTCTAATGCAGTAGGCTTTTGGCAGTTTAAGCAAGGTACTGCCGAGGAAGTGGGCCTGCGGGTGGATGCGCAAGTAGACGAGCGGAAAAGCATCGTGGCCTCCTCAAGGGGAGCCGCCATCTACCTCAAAAAACACAACGGCGTACTCAATAACTGGATGACCGCACTCGTGTCTTACCAGATGGGGCTCGGTGGCGCCAAAGCCTATTTTGGCACCCAATATACCGGCAAAAAGGTAGTGGACATCGACCGCAACACGCACTGGTACTTTAAAAAGTTTTTGGCCCATAAAATAGCCTATCAATCCACCCCAGCCATGTTTGCCTCCCTCCCTTCCCGACTGTTGGAGGTGCCCGTTCAGGGTCCAATCACCCTCAGCAGCCTTGCCAAGCGCTTTGGGGTCACTGAAGCTCACCTGATTGAATACAATAAGTGGGCTTCAAACGGGAAGATCCCCGCCGGTAGCTTTACCCTATTCTTCATCAAGGATGGAGGTCTACCTGTCGAGCCAACCCAAGTTCCCGCACAAACCACTACCACCGCCGTCTCCTCCAGCAAACCTAGTACCAACCCCGCTTACAGCCCAGCCAATGCATATCCTAGAATTTCAGGAAACACCACCAAGGCCTCACAGCCCAATCAAATCCTTGTAAACGAACTTGAAGGTGTTCAGGCGACGGCCACTGCATCGCCAAGCACGTTTTCATCTGAAATTGGACTCCGGGAAAAACGTTTCTTGAAGATCAACGACATGCAGGATAGCGAAGCGGTAGAAAAAGGGGCGTATTACTACACCGAAAAAAAGCGCCTTAGCGCAGCGATAGCAACCCACGTCGTCCAAGAAGGAGAAAGCCTCTGGTCCATCTCCCAAAAGTATGGCATACGCTTGGCTGCCTTAAAATCAAAAAACAGGATCAGAAAAGAGGCAGACTTACGTCCAGGAATGGTGCTTAACCTGCGTGAAACGCGAAAAAGAGGAGAAGAAATACCCGTTCTCCTCCCTACCACCACCCCCACAATCGCTGAACCTGCCCTTGCCCAACCACCTGCGGCAACCTCCTCCGTGGAACAGGCAAGCCCTATACCCCAAGCCCCGACTAGCCACTCAACCGACTCTTTCCACACCGTGCGCAGTGGAGAAACGCTGTTTTCGATTTCCAAAAAATACGGACTTACGGTCCCACAACTCAAGGAACTGAACAGCATAGGGGAACAAAACCTGATCACAATAGGCCAAAAATTGCGTATTATCGTCCGCTGATTTGACCTTCTCCTCTTCCATGCGGCATCGTCTCTTTTTCCTTGTTTGTTGTCTTCTGGGTTTCGGCGCACTCGTCCATGCGCAAGACAGGAAGCTCCTTCCGGATACGGTCATCATTGACCGAGACACGCTCGTCATGTTAGGAGACTCGCTACTGATACAAACACCGGTCAAGGAGACCTTTTGGAAAACTGGAGGCAACTACACGCTCAACATACAGCAGGTCACACTTAGCAACTGGTCAGCAGGTGGATCTGGCTCCTTTGCCTTAAACTCGGGCGTTTCCCTATTCGCAAACTTCAAAAAAGACAGCAAAGTCTGGGATACCCAGCTGACCGTCAACTTGGGGTTCAACAGGCAAAATGATCGGGCCTTTACCACCCGCAAGACCAACGACAACTTTATTTTTGTCAGCAACTACGGCAGGCAGCTTGCCGATGAATTTTTTCTCACCACGCAGCTAGATGCCCGTACACAGCTTGTTGCGGGCTTCAAGTACACGCGTGCAGGGAGCACTGACCCCGAAGTGCGCACCAAAATCTCAGATTTACTTTCACCCGGCTATCTTCAGTCCTCCACAGGTCTCAACTTTCGAAAAACCTATGCCGACAATAGCCGCATATCTGTGATCCTCTCTCCTTTTACCGGTCGTTTTACCCTGGTAATGAACGATTCGCTAAGTAGGGTGGGCGCCTTTGGCGTAGTGCCGGGCGAAAAAGTACGCGCAGAAGCGGGCATGTCCCTAGCGGTGGGTGGTGTGGACGTGGTGCTGATGGAAAACGTGACCTGGAAGGCTGACCTCAACCTATTTTCAAACTACGAACGCTTTGGGAACATGGTGGTCAACTTCAACTCTCTCGTCCGGATGAAGGTCAACAAATTTATCTCTACCCGGATCGAAACGGTGCTGATTTACGACGAGAAAGTATTGATCAAGCAGGACGATGGCCGCAGTAAGCAGGCGATTCAACTGCAAAATTTGATCAACTTCGGCATCTCGCTCGATTTTTAGAAGTCAACCTCTAGGTCAAACTTGCGCTGCAGCTCCATCAAGGCTGGATGCTTTTCTCTCAAAAACTTGAGCTTGTCGGTACTCGTATACAGCTTTCCTTTTTCATTTGGATCCTCTTCCTGCTGGATCACCGCGATGGAAAGCTGGGTGGCTCCTGACAACTTCCGGAGCATGCCGAGCAATTCGGGTTTCATCTTATTGGCAATGTCTTCCTGAATGGATCCATGTACTCCTAGCGTAAGCTCCCCATCCGTCACGCGGAGGGCTTGGTCTAAGATGGCCAACTCCATGTTTTTATTTGCTGCGCGAAACTCCTCCCTAATAGAAAAAATTACCTCTTCGAGCAGGGCTTGGGTTAGCAGTAGCGGTGCTGTCGGACTGGGAATATATGGGGTTGGCGCCTCTTCTTGTACTACCTGAGGCTCGCTAGGTACTCCTTGAGGATCTCCAGCCTTTTTGGTGAATCCTAAGCCGCCTGGAATGGAGAGGGTGGTTTTGAGTGAACTGGTAGAAGTCAAAGGAAACGCTTCCACGATGGGTGGTGCGGGGACAGGACTTGCCACTGGAATGGGTATTGGAGGGGGTTGAACAATTGGGGGGGGTACCTGTGCGGGTGATGAGGGATTGTGCGCTATAGGGGGCTCAATCAGGCTTTTTTTTTTGATTCTCCCTCGGCCAGGGTGGCCAATCGGAAGGCATGAGAAAGCTTGGCTACTTTCATCAAAGTTAGCTCTACATGAAGGCGCTGATTTTTGCTGGTCTTGTAGTGGATATCACACTGGTTGGCCAAGTTTAGCGCTGATAACAAAAAGGAAACTGAAGCACGGCTAGTTTGCAGGAGGTAGCGCTCTCGGGCAGACTCGGAGACTTCAAGCAACTCTACGGTAGCTTCGTCTTTGACCACCAGAAGGTCACGCAGGTGCTCGCTCAATCCGACAATAAAATTGTGTCCATCAAAGCCTTTTTTGAGAATCTCGTCAAAAAGGAGCAGGGTGGTAGCGATATTTTCTTCGAGTAGTGCATCGACAACTTTGAAGTAGTAGTCGTAATCGAGAATGTTCAGGTTGGCAATCGTCTCTTGGTAAGTCACCTTTTTTCCTGCCGAGTAGGTGACGATCAAGTCAAACATCGACAGGGCATCGCGAAGGGCTCCGTCGGCTTTGGTCGCAATCAAGCGCAGCGCTTCTTCCTCGTAGTCAACTTCCTCCTTGCCGGCAATATACTGAAGATGGGAGGCGATGTGTTTGATTTGAATCCGGTTGAAATCAAAAATCTGGCACCGGGAGAGGATGGTTGGGATGATTTTGTGTTTTTCCGTAGTCGCCAAGATAAAGATGGCATACTTGGGTGGCTCCTCAAGGGTCTTCAAAAAGGCATTGAAGGCCGCGGTGGAGAGCATGTGCACTTCATCAATGATGTAGATTTTGTATTGCCCTTTTTGGGGGGCGTAGCGCACCTGCTCTACCAGGTTGCGGATATCATCGACAGAGTTGTTGGAGGCCGCATCGAGTTCGTATACGTTGAAAGAAGCGTTATTTTGAAAGGAAACGCAGGATTCACAGGTGCCGCAAGCTTCAAAGTCTTTGGTGATTGCTTCGCAGTTGATGGTTTTGGCGAGGATCCGAGCGCAGGTCGTTTTGCCTACACCTCTTGGCCCGCAAAAAAGGAAGGCTTGGGCAAGGTGATTGTTTTTGATTGCATTTTGAAGGGTCGTGGTGATGTGCTGTTGCCCCACGACACTCTTAAAATCTGCAGGCCTATATTTTCTTGCCGAAACAACGAAATTTTCCATCACTGCAAGATAGAAAAAAGTAAGTATTCCTAGGTAGGGAAATTGGGGATGGGGGAAAGATTTTGTGAGGTGTCGCCAGGCAAGGATTTAAAAATACGAGCTACGAAATACGAAGTACGAGATTTAACCTAATAACGAATGCCGAACGCCCAGTGCAGAATATCGAAGTGGGGAACCATGGAACTGAATGGAAATTGGCCATGCGGAGCCCGAGCCTAATTCACCGAGCCTGCCTGTGCCAGGCAGGGCTTTTACCTATTGTCTCTTTCTTTCTTTTTCGCGCAAAGGCGCAGAGACGCAAAGAAAGCTAACAACAAGCGGTGTCTCTTGGTTCTTGTCTCTTGACTCTTGTTTCTCGTTTCTTGGGTCTCGGTTCTTGCTTCTCGTTTCTTGGCTCTTGCTGCTTGATACTTTCTTAATTCCGTACTTCGTATCTCGTATTTCCTACTTTGTACTTTGTACTTGGTACATTGTACTATATTCCCCCTACCTTTGTACCTAACAAAAGGGGCTGACCGGTTTTGACAGTAGGTGTAATCATCGGGCTCGCATGCAGGCTGGAGTATGTACGGCCTTAAAAGATTCATACGAAAGACAAATGGCGAAACTTCTTACGCCATGGCTGCTTAATCTAACCTAATAGGATAGATCGCTTAAAGGGTTGAGTCACGAGAGTGATTCCCCAGCCACATCCCACCGTGTTTTGCCTGATCGGCGCGGATCTGGGGTGTCGACTTGATCGGGATGCGGCTTGTGATGCGATTAAGCAGGTCTAAGATCAATCGCTAAGCCAAGCTCAGGTGTGTCACCCAGCATAGAATGGTCGAAAATCCAACCGGTGACTAAGCATGTAGACGGTACGGTGCTTCCTTATCTGGACGCGAGTTCGAATCTCGCCAGCTCCACAATGGGATGCTATCCCGAGTTCCTTTGACACCCACGCTTTTTTGGCGTGGGTGTTTTATTTTGTGATCCATGCAGGTGATTCGCTAAAAATTTTGATTTGAGCCGTGAATACCAACCTCGCTTATCTACTATCTAGACCCCATCAAGAAAAACAACTTGGACATGTTTCTAGAGTTAAATATATTTACCTAGAATTTGAATCGTGAAATCACTTCCGAGTGCACATTCAAAAATTCCAACCCTATACACCGAGTGGTGGCTATTCGAACGTGAAGAATACCGCTTGGAACTAGGATAATGTGGATTACACCCAACCCTCATTTTTTTTTAGCTAGCCCTACTTTATTACCCAAATCTTGCCAAAACAGATGGTTTTAGACCTTTTATCTTTCTTTGTAGGATTTATATTGCTTTTGCTACTCTTTATCGTTGTGATCAATCACAAAAAAGATAAGAAGCTGAACGTATTCTTTTTAGTGGTTTTAGGAGCGGTTGGTAGTCAACGCTTCTTACATGGCTTAGACACGTTTAACCTTGTTGACGTTTATTGGAATCCTTTTCAGGGGAATTTAATTTTCCCATTTTTCAAAATTATGGGGTATTACCTGTTTTTTGAAAACCAGTTATTGAAATCTACCCCCTACAAGAAAATTGCACTGCACTTATTAGCCCCTGCGTTGATTGCACTTATTATCAGCGTCCTGAATCCAAGTCTGGTCCTCATTCAAGTGACATTTTTGCTCTATTCCTCTGTGTATATTGCAAATGCTTTCTTTTTAATTTGGAGACAGGTATACAACAAAAAAAACTACAAAGAACTTATTCATTTTCAATCCATTAAAGTATGGGTAACTATACTATTCGGGTTTTATGTAATCATGTTTCTTTTGTCTAACTACACATTCCTGAGCCAATCCCCCGAAACATTCACTAGAATGTACACCCAGTTTTATAATTCATCCGCACTTTTTTGGTTTTTCATCATCCTCTTTATTTTGAAAAATCCTGTCCTACTCTATGGGGAACAGGTACTGCTCGAAAAGATAAACAATACCACCAAAGAAGAGGTGCTTGTGTGGCGGTCAAAGAAGCAGGAGCCTACCGAAAAAGAAGATCTTGAGGTGGAGAAAAAGGTGGTAGACAAGGTGGCAGAAATAATATTTGCGCTCAAAAAATGGGAAACTGAAGTCCTCGAGGAGTTTGTGAGCTTGCCAAGTCTTAAGGAAGTTGCCTTCCAACTTGAGTATCCCCAAAGCCACTTGAAATACGTCTTTACTTATTATTCTTACTGCACTTATAGTGAGTACCAGACTATTTTGAAAATAAAATACGCCTTAAAATTGATAAAATTAGGCTATTTGGATACACGCACCGTGGACTCCCTAGCTACCCGCTGCCATTTCAAAACGAGAAGCACTTTTTATAAAAATTTTAAAAAGCAGATTGGATATACCCCCAGAGAATATCAAGCTGCGCTCACTACCCTTTCAAAGTAACTTAGCTAATTGAGGCCATTTCGAAATTCTGCACTCAGCGTTCAGCGTTCGACATTTTCTTAAGTAGCAAGTCACTAGTATCAAGTATCAAGAGTTTGAACGAAGTACCAAGACATGGAAGCCTGCTGACACAAGAGACCTGCCTGCGGTAGGCAGGCTAGTTTTCCCTACTTCAACATTCTACACTCGGTGTTAGACATTCGACATTAGCTTAGATCCCGCATTTCGCCTGCCTACATCAGGCAGGTATCTTACTTCGTATTTCCTACCTATTTTCTAATCAAATTCAACATTCCCTTTCTCGTCTCTCCTGTTTCTAGGATTTCAATCGTCCAGAAGTACGATCCCACGGGGAGCTGTTTTCCGTTGTAGGTACCGTCCCATCCAAGGTCTGCGTTTTCGGTGTAGAACATTCGAGAACCCACTCCATCGTATACCGAGATGCGCGCGCCTCCATAGAAGCGGAGGCCAGGAATCCTCCAGTTGTCGTTGACACCATCGCCGTTGGGGGAGAAGCTATTGGTAACGACCAAGGAGGAGAATTCTGGACGGGTTCTTTTGATATCGAAGAACTTCGTCACGTTATTTCCCTTTCGGTCCTTCACCTGTGCTAGGATCTGGAAGGTTTCTTTCCCAGAGGCAGGGTCAGCACTATTCCAAAACAAGATATTGTTCTTGATCTCAAAGTAGCGGTTGTCGTATCCTGCCCCAAACAGGTTAGTGAAAAGGGGAGTTTTGGTTGACGTAGTCGTTCGGGAGGACTTCACGGTAAAGGCTCCGACGGGGATAAAAAATTCAGTCGTACTCCCCTCAAATGAGGTATTGTTTAACGATAGGTCGAGCACCAGGTGGTCTCGATCCAGAAAGCCGAAGTCCTGCAAAAATCCTGCAGACAGCGTACTTGCAGTAGCGGTGGTGTAGAAGGAGATCGAACTCTGTTCTCCAACGCTGTAGGCCAAGGAGAAGTCGGCTGCTTGGGCATAACCGCCGGCCACATGGACTATCTGGGGACTCAAGCTCTGGGCTTGAAGGGAAGTAGACGAAAGGAGTGTTAAGTATAACAGCCCCAAGCCGGTTGACTTCAAGGAAGTGTACGTGTTTACTTTTTTCATGCGTATCGATGAGCTAGGGCAGGTAGAGAAAAAAGTGGCGTGATGCTTAACAGATAGACAAAATTTTTCATGCTAGGAGTTTCATTCCCGCGAATGAATGAATTTTGGCATGAAGAAGGAAATAATGGGACAGCCCGCAGACCTATTTTGTGGAATTCGAGACATATTTGTCTTTAATCGGACAACTTTTTTTTACAAAAAAGAATGGACGACTCTAAACTGAATAACCTGTCCTTTTGAGAGAAAAAAGCAGCCCATACTTATTATGAATAAGCATTTGTTTTTTCCTGACTATTTTGATACTTATGGAGGGATATTTGAGTGATAAGCTGAATGCGATTGGACTAGTTTTATTTTTTGCCTAGGGAGAATTTTATGATTTTTAAAACCTAGCTAGGATTCTATAAAACTGTCATTGGCAGATCAACATGCCAATTAATTCTTAATGCATCGAACAGAAAAGCCAGCCCTTTTATTATGGAGGGAAAACCTATATAGATAGTCATAATTATAGCCCAGATCACGTGTCCAAGCAGTTGAAACCCCGCTTTCTGTAGCTGTCCAAAAGGACCCATAATTTCTAAAACTGCCAAAGGATTCCCCGCCATAACCTCCCGGAAGTCCTGAAAAACCACTCGAGTTGGTAGCTCCAGTATTTGGACTGGTCCAATACGTTGTTCCAGTCATTTTCATTTTACCTCCTGCGACATTATCCCCGCCTAAACTAGTAGCAAGAGTTGTCCATTCCGCATCAGTGGGTATATGCCAACCTGCAGGAGCTAAACCTCTGGAATCATTCACTGCATACCAGTTATAAAGTTTACCATAAATTGCTCCATTAGCAGGATCATTATTATAATAACACCATGCCCCTGTTGTTAAGCCCGCCCATTCAGTTGGATCGGTTACCTGTGGTATTGGATCCCCATTTCGATAGGTGGTAACATCTAAATTTTTACTTGTCCATACCTGAGAACCAATTGTAATGTTATCATACCTTGCTTTATCAGCATTAAAATTGTTTGTGATTTCAACAGCAGTAAGGGCTCTATTGTAAATGGCTACTTGTGCGATATTTCCCCTGAATGGATGATAATATGGATTAGTATATTCATCCTCATTACCAATTACGCCAGTAAAAGTTGATGCATTCAACGCAGCAAATGGAGTAGATGAAATAGCTACCTGGGATCCATTTACGTATAAAGTGACTATTCTTGAATCATCAAAAGTCACAGTTACATGATACCAAATGTTGGTTCCTAATCCAGCAGCAGCTGATAAAGAACTTCCTCGGGTATCATAGAAATCCAATGTTCCAACTCCAGATCTATTCACTGTAAAACCCCAACCCCATTCGGTTAGGCTCCTAGTTCCAGCAATACCGCCTCTTGAAGTTGTGTTAAGTTTAATCCAAGAACTTATGGTTTTGGAACCTGTTCCAGAAATTTGAGTTGAAAACGATGAAACTATATCGTTAGATCCATCAAATACAATAGATCCACCATTTGAACTAGAATAGGTAGGTCCATTCGTTAATGTACCACTATTGCTTGAGCTACTTAAATCAGTCCAAGTGGTACCCGAACCAGGATAAGAAGCAATATTCCCTGCATCTAAATGCAGGACTAGTCCTGAAGTGATAATAGGATTAGCTACTGGTCTAGAAGGAGTAGCAACTCCAAATGCGGCAGGTAGTATCTGCCCATGTAGGTTAAATACTACCCCTATACCAAAAACAAGGCTTACTAAAGAGTTAAGCTTCATCACACTATTTTAGTTAACCTCTCAAGACTACACATCCCATCAATTTAGTATATCCATTACTCCTTTATGCATCGAACAGAAGCCCCGTAAGCTCGGGCGTCTGTAAACATGTCGGCATTGGTGTCGAAGTAGAAGTATCTCGAATAGGGGCTACTCACCGTACTGCTCCAATAGCGGCCGCCGGTATTGACAAGATCGAACCCCCCATCGTTGAATCTGCGGATTCCCGCCGCAGGCAATTTGAGCGGGGAGGCAAAAGCACCAGCAGCGTTTTGACTACTCCAGCTTAGCCGTTCTGCGACCCATTCTGTTTCGGTAGGCAAACGGTATCCACTTGGGCATGGATTGTTTGTACCATTTACACCTTGCCATAAATTGTTATTTGCCGTACTACGCCAATCGTAGGGTGACCCTGCTAAAATAAAGTTAGCATTCCCAGGTACGTCGGTTGATGAAAGAGTGCTCGTGGTGGCTGAGGTACGGATTTGATGTCCATCTGCTCCTCTGCCCCATTGGTATAAATCACCATAGGAATTGGCATCGGTGCTGCTTGTAGCTACCTGCATTGCTCCTAAGTTGCGGTCCATCCAGATTTTCCCTGTGGTTGGATTGGTTACGTCATTAAAACGAGGACGAAGGGCATTGTAGTTTTGTAGCACTTCAGCAGCTGTAAGGGCTCGGTCGTAGATTGATGCTTGACTTACATTCCCATTAAGAAAATATTGAGGGCTTTGTCCGTTATTGCTTCCATAAGAACCGATATAAAAATTATCAGTTGACGAATTTAGGTTGATACTACTCACGCCACTGACGTTAAGTGGTGACCCAACAGATACTCCATCTATGTAAAAGTACATCATTGATGTACGATCAATAGTCATCACTAAATTGTGAAATTTATTATCTAAATAAGGTGCTATTGGAGTAGTTACACTATAATTAACATCCGGCTGGAAAAACGCATGTAAATTATTATCTTCTATATAAAAAGAATATCTTCCAACATATCCTCTATAGGATGTTTTGCCCATAATGCCAGCAGGTCCCGACGAAGGTACTGACCCGCTATTAAATTTTACCCAACAAGACAGCGTCCAACTACTTAAGCCCATATTTAAAATGTTGCCAAAAGAGGCCACATCATCTGTTCCATCAAATACAATAGACCCACCATTTATACTGCTGTAAGTGGGCCCATTAATGAGTGTTCCATGATTATTATTGCCACTCAAATCGGTCCAAGTAGTACTTGAACCCGAATAAGAAGAAGTATTCCCCGCATCTAAAAGCAAGACTAAACCTGAGGTAATTATGGGCCCTGAAGAACCAAGGTTAGATCCAACTGGTCTAGAAGGAGCAGCAACTCCAAATGCGGCAGGTAGGATCTGCCCATGTAGGTTGAATACTACCCCTATACCAAAAACAAGGCTTAATAAAGAGTTAAGCTTCCTCACAATTTATTAGTTAACATCTTAAGGCTATAATTTTTTCAAAAAGTTGACACCCCTCTCAATTAACTCCCTGTATCTCCAGCAACAATCACATTTTCACCTCCAATATTTACGATTGAAACAACCGCGTACTGTCCAGCTGTTTTGGTATGGCCCTGTCTATTTATTTTTGTTGCAGTCCCTGCTATCGTAATTTGACCTACCCCTTTCTGAACAATTAAACAATTGAATCCATCACCGAGACCTGTATTAATCGTAAGCGTAATTGCAGAAGCGTTATTTAAGGTCACTACTTTCCCGTTGTCTGCACTTGTTAACGTATAGGTCGTTCCTGTTTGGTCATTTAGCGCTGCGTCAAACCCTGAGATGGATCCTGATGTGGAGGTCACATTGCCAGTAACTGCTAAACCTGCCGCAGTAATTGTTCCGCTGGTTTTTACATCGGTCACACTCGTATTTCCCAATTGGATGGTGTTGCTAGCGGCAACTGAAGCTCCATTACCAATGGCTGTGGCATTGGTTAATGCACCTGAGGCAACATTAGCCCCTTTTCCAATTGCCGTATTGTAAGTTCCAGTCGTGTTTGATGAAAGTGCATTATTTCCAATAGCTGTATTATAACTACCCCCTTGATTTTGCTCCATTGCTCCCACACCCAATGCGGAATTTTCTGTACCAGTAGAACTTACTAGTGTCCAAGACCCCACTGCTGTATTTTTGGTTCCTGCACTAATATTTTGAGACCCTTCATTCCCCATGGCTTTGTAGCCAATTGCTGTATTGTCCGTTCCTCGATTAGCACTACTCCTGTTTAGGGCATATTCCCCGACTATCGTGTTGAGGGTAGCAGTACTATTTATTTTTCCAGAACCAACGGTCATTCCATTGACTGTCAAATCATATATCCCTAAATTAACTGCTTGACTTGCACCTGTATAAGGCACACCTGATGAGGAAGATGCAGCTGCCCAACTAGCAGTTCCAGAACTATTTATCGTTAGTACATCTCCCGCAGTTGATCTGTGGGCATTTGGATAAGTTACTGTTCCGGCAGTTAGCGTCCCCGAAGTTTTTACATTGGTAATTGCAGTGGTGCCATTTGTACCATCTGCTCCCAATTGAATGGTGTTACTGGCAGCCACTTTAGCTTGATAGCCTATAGCTGTGGCATTATTTATAGTGGTGTTATCTGATGAAAAGCCTGCCTTGTACCCTAATGCGGTATTGCCTGAACCAGATAAATTATTTTGCATAGCGTAATAACCTATGGCTGTGTTTTCATTTCCTCCTAGATTTCGCTCCATTGCTCCAACACCCATGACAGAATTTTCTCGACCCGTAGTACTTACAAGAGAATAAGCTCCTATAGCAGTATTGTTATTCCCTGGAGTAGCATTACTCATTGTATTATATCCAATGGCAGTATTACTCAAAACGGTAGTAAAAGTCCTATTTACACCAGCCCCCCCAACTATCGTATTGGAGCTGCTGCCAGAAGTACCAACTTTCCCAGAACCGAAAGCCAATTCATTGACTGTCAAATCATATGCCCCTAAGTTAACTGCGCCCGTTGCGCCGGTATAAGGCACGCCAGCGCCACTAATTGCAGCCCAACTCGCGGTACCCGTTCCATCTGTTTTCAAATAGTAACCATTTGTTCCAGCGGTATTCGGGTAGGTGATGGTCCCTGCTTTAATAGTTCCGCTAGCTTTCACATTTCCTGCGACATCAAGCTTTTCTGTGGGCATTCCCGTTCCTATTCCCACATTTCCAGCCGTATTTATGGAAAATCGATAGGCTGCATTGCTGGGATGGTCGTAATAGATGGCCAGTGAACCTGCTCCAAGGGCTGGGTTGCTAGAACTACTTGAAGTAAAGAGTTGGTATTCTCCGCCGCCCGCATTGGCATTCGTGTTCTTTAAGGTTAGGGAGGCGTTGTTGTTGCTTTCGATACGAAGCATGTTGTTTCTATCTCCACTTGATCCCGAACCCACTAGCTGAAGTTTTGAAGAAGGTGAGGTGGTTCCTATGCCAATGTTTGATCCGTCATTGAATAAGTTGCTGCTGTTGACCACCCATTGGGTTCCATTCCAATAGGGGGTATTTCCTGCGGTAGTTCCGCTGCTTAGTAATCCAGTCGCGCCTGTTGCTCCTTGGGGACCAGCTGGACCTGTGGCACCTGCTGGGCCTGCCACACCTGCCGGGCCGGTTGCACCTGCCACACCAGTCAGTCCAATTGGGCCTTGTGCTCCAGTTGCTCCAGTCGCACCAGTCGCACCAGTCAATCCTATTGCTCCTTGGGGACCAGTTGCACCATCACTGCCAGCTAGACCTTGGGCACCAGCAGCTCCTGTCGGTCCTTGAGGGCCTGTTAATCCTATCGGTCCTTGGGGACCTGTTGCACCAGCCGATCCTGTAGCGCCTTGAAGGCCAGTTGCTCCCTGAGATGCCAATAAGGCCCATTTGGTCGGATCATTTGTAGGTGTAGTACTCGAATTACTTACTGGAGCAAGACAAAAATAAGAAGCACCATTGAAGCCAACCACATCGTCTTTACTATACGCACCTGTAGCAGACCAAATCCCTTTCCAGGTCAATCCTGCTGGACCTATCGGTCCTGCTACTCCTTGCACACCAGCGGGGCCTGTAGCTCCTGTGGGGCCTGTAAGCCCCTGCGTGCCTTGAGGACCTGCTGGTCCCGTTGAACCAGTGGGACCGGTCGCTCCTGTAACACCCCTGGGTCCTGTAGCGCCTTGAAGACCAGTTGCTCCCTGAGATGCCAACAAGGCCCATTTGGTTGGATCACTTGTGGGTGTAGTACTCGAATTACTTACTGGAGCCAGACAAAAATAAGAAGCCCCATTATAGCCAACCGCATCGTCTTTGACATACGTGCCTGTCGCAGACCAAGCACCTTTCCAGGTCAATCCAGCTGGACCAATCGGTCCAATTGGACCTGTAGGGCCGGTTGCTCCATCTGCCCCAGCCACACCTGGCAAGCCTTGAGGTCCAGCGGGTCCAGTTGCCCCAGCCGCACCTGGCAAGCCTTGAAGTCCTTGAGGGCCAGTTGCTCCAGCGGGTCCAGTTGCTCCAGTCGCACCAGCCTGACCTGGCAAGCCTTGGAGACCTTGAGGGCCAGTTGCACCTGGCAGGCCTGCAGGACCTTGGGGTCCAGCCACATTCCCTGTAATGGCCGCAAGCTTTATCTTCTCTGCAGTGGTATAGTCGTTGGAGGATAACCCTTTACCAATTTCTTTGTCTACCTTGGTATTTAAAACGCCTTGAGTAGCAGCACTAATGGGCTTGTTCGCATCCGAAGTGTTGTTGACTTGATCTACGCCCAGGTTGGTTTTTAATTCCGAAATGGACGCGACACCTGTACCTCCATTGATCACAGGAAGGGTCCCATCTACATTAGCAGCGTCCACTCCATACGCATAGTAGGCAACGGGTACCGCTTGCAGTTTGGAAGTTCCCATTGCGGTAAAGTTGGTTCCTGCATTGGGATCCATCTCCACCTTGATAAACTTGGGGGCTGTGCTCCAATCGATGGTTGAAAAATTGGTAGACTTCGTTAGCGCCGTGTTATCGCCCAGCACCACCGAAAAGATCCCTTGTGGATTGGTATTCGTTTGTCTGGTCTCCATGTAAGCTACCGCTCCTGATTCGGAACCAAGTAAGATGGATAAACGCAGGCTAACCTTTTGGCTGACCAGCACTTCGCCGGCGGCGTTTCGCGCCAATCCTTGAAAGCTGATGCCTTCATTTTGAGCTTGTGCTCCAAGAGAGAAAAATAGGGTGATGCCTAGGAGGTAGATAAATTTCTTCATTGCAAAGTTTATAATTGGGCGAATAAAGAAATTTGGGCGAGAAAAAGTCAGTGTTGAAATGGCTCGCCGACCAATTTTGTAAAATTCGAGACATATTTGTCTTTAAACGGACAACTTTTTTATGCCAAAAGAAATAGGTGACTTGATGCGGAAGAAGAAAGGAAAGAGGAAGTGCGAAGAACCAAGTACAAAGAACGAAATATGAAGTATGAGGTACGAAGAACAAAAGCAGGACTATTTTCCCTCCAATTCAATGGATCCCTACTTCGATATTCTTCCATCGGCCTTCAACGTTGGACATAAAATAGAATCAAGAGCCGAGAAAAAGAAGCAAGATGAAAATTCTGCTCCTAGGGCAGAATTTTTAAAACAATAGGACTGAGTCTAATCTCTTGTTTCTTGCATCTTGTCTCTAGAGTATTTCCTATCTCTACCGGATCCAACGTTATGCATGTCTATAAAACACGGATTGAATAAAATAACCCTTCTCAGATAATATGAAAAACATCAATTAGGTGAGCTTAGTTGGGATTGATATTCCGTAGGGGTGTATCCTACCCATTTTTTGAAATTCCGGTAAAAAGTCCGCTTGTTCGCAAACAGGCAGCGGGTAGCCAAGGAGTCAATGGTGCGCGTGTCCAGATAGCCTGCCTTGATCAGCTTTAGCGCAAATTTTATTTTCAAATTGTTCTGGTACTCTCCGAATGTGCAAAAAGAATAATAGGTAAAAACGTATTTCAGATGACTTTGTGGATAATCGAGTTTAAATGCTACTTCCTTCAGGGAAGGTAATACCACAAACTCCTCGAGCAATTGCTCCTCAAATTTTTTGATGGCAAAGATGATTACTTCCACCTTGGGCTTCACTTTTTTCTCCACTTCCAAATCTTCCTTCTCGGTAGGCTCCAGTTTGGTACTTCGCCAAGCGGCTATCTCCTCAGGAGTTGAATTTTTGAGATTTTTAAGGAGCAGCTGCTCCCCGTACAAAATGACGGGGTTTTTTAAAAGGTAGAAAATAAAAAATATCCAAATAGGAAAAATTGTCTCATAGTAAAGGAGAAAATAACCGTTTTGATTTTGTAGGGGAGCGGTTAATAACACATAATTAAATATGAAATAAAAGATAATTACAATGCTATAGGTAAATAAAGCCCATGTTTTTATGGACTGGTAATGAATAAATTCTTTGTAATTTTTTCTTTTGTACAAAAATTTCCATATCAGGAAGCCCATTGAAAAGACATACAGGGAGTCAAATAGAAATAAAATTGTTTTAATTATCAAAAAATCTGGAGAAAAAAGGAGGCAAAAAAGCGTAAACAGGGTGGGGAATATCAGGTGAAGGATGACTTTTTTAAAAGGGGTGATTTTATATAATAAGTTGTCATAAAATAAATAAGCGAAAACTAATATAAAAAAATGTTGATAAATGTCGTCTTTAAGAGGATTCTCAAAAGAGGCTACCAAACCAAATTTCTCTACACCCATCAAAATATGCTGAATTCCACATACCCCTAAAGTTAGCAAGAGATAGATATTCAACATTTTCCCCTTTTGCCTATTTAGCAACACGGAAAAAATGAGCAAAATTAGCACTAGTCCAACAATGAAAGATAGAAGAGACAGTACCATTAGCGTTGGTCGTATTTTTTAAATGAGTGGAGCATCAGCACGCTTAGATCAACTGAGTTGGGATTGATATTCCGAAGGCGTGTAGCCTACCCATTTTTTAAAATTTCTGTAAAAGGTTCGTTTGTTCGCAAATAGGCATCGGGATGACAAGGAATCAATGGTACGTGTGTCCAGATAGCCTGACTTGATCAGCTTTAGTGCAAATTTTATTTTCAAATTGTTCTGGTACTCTCCGAATGTGCAAAAAGAATAGTAGTTAAATACGTATTTCAGGTGGCTTTGCGGATAATCGAGTTTAAATGCCAGTTCCTTTAGGGAGGGTAATTCCACAAACTCCTCGAGCAATTCCTCCTCAAATTTTTTGATGGCAAAGATGATTGCTTCCACCTTGGGCTTCACTTTTTTCTCTACATCCAGGTCTTCCTTCTCGGTAGGCTCCAGTTTGGTACTTCGCCAAGCGTCTACCTCTTCCCTACTAGTGTATATGAGATTTTTAAGGAGTACCTGTTCTCCGTATAGGATGACAGGATTTTTAATAATATAAATAATTAAAAATGACAAACCCACGGAAGAAATCGAATAAAATTGGATAAAATGGCCACTTCCAGATTGCTGGGGATTAGTTATAAATACATAATTATATACGACAAAAAAGATAAAATAAACACTGTATGTAAGCAAGGCCAATCCTTTTATGGACTGGTAATGAATATTATCTTTGTAATTTTTTCTTTTGTAAATATATTTCCACACTAGAAAACCTGGAAATATCACGTAGCAGCTAGAAAATAGGAAAAAAACTACCTTAATTACGTCAAAATTCAAAGGAAAGAGCATACTCCCAAGTACAAATACAGCCGGAAAAATGAGGTGAAGAATGACTTTTTTATACGGGGTAACTTTGAATAATAAATTATCGAAAAATAAATAACCAACAACAAGCATGAAAAATTGATGCATAAAACTATCCTTAATAGGGCTCTTAAAAGAGTCTATCAAATTAAATTCCTCTACACCAAGCAAAAAACGATTTAACCCTAATACCCCTATAATGATCAAGAAATAGATATTGAGCTTTTTATCCTTTTGCCTATTGATCAACACAAAAAAAACGAGCAAAAGCGACGCGAATCCAACTATGAAAGAGAAAAAGGATAGCAACATTGGAGTTAGTCGTGTTTTATAAATGCATGGAAAACAGAAAATCAAGCAGCCTTCGCAGACGCTAAATCTTCCAGAAGTAGGAGGAATTCTTCACGGTATAAGATGCCCTACTAAGGTTGAATGTAAGTTTTTTAGTTCAAATGCAAAGGGGTGTACGAAGTACGAAGAACCAAGTACAATGTACTAAGTACAAAGAACACAATGGAAATACAGTGGAAATAAACCGAGCAAGCTCGGTGAAATAACTGTTTCGATTCCTATTACATTTAAAATAATACAATCGAAATACGATGGAAATAAACCGAGCAAGCTCGGTGAAATAGTTAATCCTGCCGTTATTTCAACTTATTTCACGAAGCGAAGCGCAGTGTATTTCTACCCTATTTCCATCGTATTTCGTACCTCGTACTTCGTACTTGGTACTTTGTACAATGACCTACCAAATTGTGCTATTCCCTCCAAACAGCCTATAGCTTACCATAAATTCATGCGTTTGGTTCGGTAGCAAGTAACTCTGTAGCATCGGCCACTCGTATACGTAGCCGATACGGAGCTTGCCCATCAATACGCCTACTTGCGCATTGTTTGCATAGTCTACTCGGTGGCCGCCGCCTACCCAGAACTTGTCCTTGAACAAAAACTTCAAGTTGAACTCCACATTCGCTGGCAAGTCCGACTGAGTTCTCCACATACCATTTCCTATCACGGTTAGATTTTCTGAGAAACGGTTTCTGTAGCCTGCCTGCGCAATACTTACCCGTGGCTTCTT